>Ga0302321_100000022_pt1 | contig 175356 bp, 147 predicted proteins | sample Fen_T0_1_FD_202505 | JGI IMG/M metagenome (GOLD analysis project Ga0302321, IMG submission 202505) | Peat permafrost microbial communities from Stordalen Mire near Abisko, Sweden - Fen_T0_1 | ecosystem: Environmental > Terrestrial > Soil > Wetlands > Permafrost | place: Sweden: Abisko...
GTCAATGCACCTTCGATAATGCACTGAACGCAAATGTGCCCGGTGTTTTGGTATTGGGTGATGCCGTCATGGACGCCAAGAGCAACGACCGCTCCACTCAAAGCGGCCACCGCGAGCATAGGGAGCGAGACCGGCGCCGTGGCTACAATTAGGGCCGCCACGGCCACGCCTGCCACGACCGACAGGGCTGCTTCCCACCAAAGGCCCAGTGGGTCCGTGCGGTTGACGGGATCGTTGCCGACATAGGTGTACAGATTGTGCCCGGCTACAAGACCTATGGGATCGACGGACCAATAGCGGCCAAGCCGCGGGCTGTAGTAGCGGAAGCGGTTGTAGTGAAGGCCGGTCTCCTCGTCGTAGTACTGCCCTTGAAACCGCAGTGGGTTATCAATCAGGGCTACGTCGATGTGGGCTGCGCCGAAGCCCTGGTAACGCGCCGACCACACGATCCGTCCGGAGGCGTCGCTGATCCGGTCGGGGGTGCCCGCGTGGTTGTTATGAAAGAAATAGCACTCACTGCCAACCCGCATGGCCAGCGGTTTGTAGGTGGACGGCTCGTATAGGTAGTCGCGCGTCTCCACTCCTTGGGCGGTCGTGATGATCTCGCGCGTGATTTGTTCGCAACACCACACGTAGCGAATCTGCCGCGTATCGGTGGTTTTCGAGATCCGGCGTCCAAGCGCGTCGTATGCGAAGCGCACTGTGCCAGAAGGCCCATGCGCGGCGACCATCTGATTGCGGAGGTCGTACTCGAACCTCCACTGCTGGCTGTCGTTGGTTGTGGCAATGATGTTGCCGCGGGCGTCGTACTCGTAGGTATCAGCCCCTTGACGGGTCACGCGGTTCCCCGTCTCGACGACGGCTGGACCTAGATGGCTTGCTGCTCGGTTCCCCGCTGGATCGTAGTAGTAGTTCTCGAGCCAACTCTGTCCGGCGTACACCCCCGTCAATTGGGACTCAGCGTCGTAAACGTAGTGGTGCGGTTCAGTGCCAAACTCGCCGCGCGTGGCAAGGCGCTGCTGAATGTCGTACTCGAAGTGAGTGTCTGCAACGACGCGCCCTTGCGCGTCGTCTGAAAGCCGAATGCGCTCCGGCTTGCCATTTTGATGCAGGATTACTTGCTGAGTGAGGTGGTTCGGCGTGCGTGTCGCGACCGCGCGATCACCGTCGTAGGCGAAGTGAGTTGTGCGACCTGTCCAATCGGAATAGCCGGTTAGCCGCTTGTCCTCGTCGTAACCGAAGGAGACTTTTGTCCCATCTGGATACTCCTGAGAAGTGAGTAGACCACTGGCGTCGTACTCTATGCGGAACGTTTCGCCGTTCGTCGTCTCCTCAATCGGGAGACCTTGCTCGTCGTAACTGAACTTGGTGTGCGCACCAGGTCCGATCGCCTCCACAATCCGGTTCTTGTCGTCCCGAATGAGCTGGTATTCACTCCCATCGCTGTACTTGACGGCAGTGGGGCAATTGCGCGCACTGTAGTTTGCGGTGAAAGTGGGCTGACCGTTGTTCGCCACCTCGATGGGGTTGCCCATCCCATCGTAGGCGAGGGCACTTTCACGTCGACCATCCGCGTGAATTGTCGTTGCAGGACGCCCCTCAGCATTGAATTCGAAGCACGTCGATTCGCCGCGGGCGTTAATGAATTCGGTTAGGAATTCGTCGCTATCGTAGTTGAAAACATTGACACCACCCAACCGGTCTTTGATCTGCAGCGGCTTACCAGAAGGGCTAAAGTTCGAACGCAGCGTCGATCCGTCCCAAAATGTGAGGTTGCAGAATGTCTGCTCCGCATCCAACTGGATCTCGCAGAATTGCTTGCCGTCTCGGGCGATACTGCGAAGCCTCGAATCAGGACCATAGCCGAATGTCGTTTGCTGACCGGAGGATTCCTGAACACCGAGCATCCGCCCATCGGCGTCTTTCAAGAACCTAGTGAAGCGACCCGAAGCGGTCCTAATTTCCTCGACGAATCCCGCACTACCTAGCCGGATCTGTTTCCGGCGACCCATCGCGTCCTGGGAATGGATGGTGCACGTGGCTTGGTCGTACTGGGCTGTTCCCTTGCTGGAGGAGAGACGTTTAACCAGACTTCGCGCAGTGACGTCCTTGCGCAGTGCGGCCATATGCTCGTCGCGCAGTTTCATCCCAGTCTCCAACTAGCTTTGACGCCCATCAACGATGCTCTACCCGTGTGCCCGCACCGCACGGCATTGAACTGCTTCTCGCGAATTCGAAACGTCACTGCCCCACCTCCGCCCAAGGCAGTTCGACGTGGCCACAGTCGACCCGATGTGCGCGTCTCTTGTAACCCAAATACCTGGCAGACTTACCGCATCTTTGATGTTGACGGTTGCCGGACACGTATACCCCCGGGGCCCTTGAGCTGCGGGACCGTCAATTGCGACGCCGCTCGAGCAGCGCCGCCGCAATTGCCTGGGCGTCATTGTGGGACAGCGTGCTGTCGGCTCCGCCGAAAGCAACTGAAGTAGTCTGCAGCCCCAGTGAGTCGTTATTGTCATTCATGGTGTGGTTCCATCTAAGGACTTTGGAGCTGACTCTCTCGTCACGGGATTGCAGTTTAGCGGAGTCATAAGAAGCGCGCCCCAACGATAGTCCCGTCCAGAATCCGCGCAACCACCCGCCACGCCTGTCAGCGCAGAAGGCGGACGTATTTCGCACGTATGCGGGTGACGCGCCAGACGTCGTCGCGCACGAGCGCGGCAACGTACTCTCTTCTCTCTCGCGCCCCCTCTGCGGCGGGCATTCGACAGTTGAGGACCAGGCCCTCATCCTCCGACCGGAGCACCCATGTGCTGATCCGAAGCACTCCGTCCACGTCGATAAAGGCCGGCCCCTGTGACCATTGGATCAGGTAGTCCCGATCCGGGAGCTGCGCCGGGTCCGCTGCGTTGAGATAGTTGAGAAGAGCCGCATTCATCGCCTTGGCATCCTCGATCGTGAGCGTTATCTGGTTTCCACTCCATTCGATGGCCGTACTCTGATGTCCCATTTCATTAGCGTCACTCATTGTCCGCTCCGCAGGATCGGTATTTGGTGTAGGCCCGGGACGCGCGTTGGTACGTGATGACGAATTACAGGACAGTAGGCCCGCGGATACGCAAAGGAGAAACTTCGAGATAAGTGATCGAGGCAACGACGACACCTCTATGGACATTGCAGTTGGTCCATGTCGATTACCTTTCCACCGGGAGATTCCTTGAGCGTAACATTGCCTTGGTAAGCGTCACCCAACTTCGGCTTCCGTGGCTTCGGCGGACCACCAATTACCAATTCGCGTGTCCAGCCCCGCGCATCCCTGCCAACGATCTGCTTCGTAGGGCCGTCGGGCTCGATGGTCAGGCCGAATTGACCTTTCTTTTTTGGTTGGCTCGGCGCGGCCAACGCAGTCGGTTCCGATGAATCGTACGATGTCAATTTGCTGCGCAGAACGTATACCTGGGCCCTTGACCCTTCAAGGCCCGTCAACGGCGGCGCCGAATTCGTTCGCTAGCAATGCGCACAACTCGCCACGAATTCTCGCGCACCAGAGTGGCGACGGCCGACGCAAGATACGCAAGCAGCGCTTGCTCTATTGCCAGAGCATCGTTGTGGGTCAGAGTGACTTCGGCTCCGCCGAGGGCAATGGTGGTGCTCTGAGGGTCCGACGTATCGTCGATGTTGTTCATGGTGTGGCCCGAATCTGGAGTTCTGAAGATGGGCTCTGGCCGAGCGTCATCTCGACGCGCTGATTTGCAGAATGGGATTCCCAACAATAGAAAAATCAGAAGCTTTCGCATGGTTGCCAGAATTCCCGTGCTGGCTCTACGGACACTGTACCTTGTTCACATCAATGTCTAGTCCACCCGGCGGAACGGTAGTCGACGAGCCCGAGAAGGAGTCACCCTTCTTCGGCTTTCGTTTGTACGTCGTCTTATCGGCACATTTTATGATGGTTTGTCCCGCTGAATCACTGCCAACCACTTGCTCAGGAGCAGCGCCATGCGTCGGTTTGGAGGTCACACCCGGATACTCCTTGTCCACAAACGCTTTGATGGCCGCGTCATTGGTTTGTCCGTTCGCCTGACGAAAACTCGGGTTGTGCGGCGGCATGCCGTGAAAAATCCGCCACCGGTCTTCCTTGATATATGCGTCGCACTCCTAGTCCCGCCATTCCATGCCATCCTGGCTCGGGTTCTTGTAGACGCGATCGAAGGTATTGGGACCTTCGGCATTGTGCGCCGTCTCGGCATCGGGATACTTTTGTTCGACGTAGGCGTCGGTCCCTTGGTTTCCCAACTTCTCGGTCGCCTTGTTGGCTCGCGCTTGCGCTTGGTTGGCCGCGTCCGTGTCGCCTCGTGCGCGCGCCGCGTCGCGCTCCCGAATAGCGTCGTTGCGGTCCTGCAGCGCAGCCTTCGTGTCTGGGTCCTGGGGGTCGAGCTCCGCACCCTCGTTATCTAGCTTGGTTTTCGTCGATTTGCGCGTCGGCTTGGGCCTCGGCTTTGCCGCCGGGTTCGGCTCTACCTCGCCTTCATACGTTTATGCGCTCGGATACGACCGGGTGACGACGACTTTGGCGCCGTCGTCGTGATAGTGAACCGCCTCGACCTTCCCGCGGTAAGCGTCGTTCAAGAATTCCCTGAGCAGCACCTGCGCGATGATGTCGCGCGCGGTCGATTCGGGCATCTCGACCAGGCGCTTCGTGTAGTGGACATGAAGACCGGTCTTGTCCATTCTAACGGAGTCCACTTTGATCGCCTCCGTGCTTCCTGGCGGATTGCAGCGTTCCAGCGAGTACCACTCGCTGGAGCCCTCGGTGTGCCTGTACGCGGCAAACTCTCTTGGGAGAAACCGCGGGCCCTGCTGCAATGCATTGGCCGAGGGAGCGTCGTGCAACACCGCGACCGCGAACCCGCGGCGAGCCGCCTCTTCCGCGCTGTCGCGGAACTGCCAGTAGACCCGAGGGTACAATTCGTTTTCGTTTTCCAACTCTCCGAGCTCTGCCTCAGAAACCCTTCCAAGCAGCGTTGCCAAATCCTTGGCCGCGTCGGGCCGGAAATAGCCGAAATCCGGACAATCTCCATCGTTACCGAGGACGTTGGCCGGGGAGTTGTTGAACGCGAATACCGGTAAAAACTTGCGGCCGCCGATGCGTGTATCCACGGCTTTCAAAGCCAAAATGAAACTGCGCCCGTCGGTGTCGAGCTCTGCCCAGCGGGCCCCCACCTGTCGAACCGCGAGGACGAGTCGTTCGTATCGCTCCTGGTCGGTACCGCTTGGGTCGACCGGCAGCCGGTCGGCGTCCACGACGTAGAGCTCATAATGAATGCTCATTCCCCGCTCTCCAAAAGCTCTACGGGAATATAGATGGATTTCACGATCGGTGCCAACCCAATATTTCGTGCCATGCGACAGAGACCGAGACCGACGAGACTCAGACGCCCCTCACCCAGGCGCTGCCACTCGCCACGCCACGCCATGTGCTCGGTGAACGCCGCAATTTCTTCGAGCCCATCGACTAAGCTAGCCCGGTCTCTGGTGTGAATAGCACTCAGCGCGCGCGCGATGCCGTGCGTCCATTGTCGATCCCAACGGTCTGCATCATCCGCTCCGGCACGATAGAGCTCACGCGCCAACGCGTCGGGCGGTAGGACTCCTGTGCCAAGCCAGTTCTTCCAAAGCCGAGCCACTTCACAGCCAGGGCTGGAATTCTCGGGGGATCCATTGATTTGCTCCGACGGAAAGCCTGCAAGACGGGCTCGATCTGCCTCCGTCCCGAACGCCGTCACGAGCCCCACGTCATGCAGAAAGAGCGACCAAGTCGCGGTCTTCGGAAGCTTCTCATTTACGACAAGACCACCGCATTCCGCTTTCCACTGGGCACCGTTGGCGAGGTCTTGGGCAATTTCGCGGGACGCGTAGTCTAGTTGGTACTTACTTTCGGCGAGGCTCACGAACATGCTGGCAACGATCGATGCATGCCGGTAGCGATTTGGGGCGGGCAAGCTTGCATAGGGCATGGCTGCACGCTTCTCGAGGGAGGTCGGAATGGTTTGAATTTCCCGAGCGGCTACCTCATCGGACGTGCGATTCAGCTTCTTGCTCATGGCTCTGATGCTCAGTTGTATTCAGGCGTTGTGGTTCCGTCCACAGGGACGAGGTTGCTGCCGCCCTGGCCGTCACTCTGGACCACCCGTCCCGTCACGGGTGGATCGCCGCTTCGGAGCGCATCCAAGATGTCCTGACCAAGCTGCTGCTTGTCGGGGTTGGACGATCGCGTCATTTCCTCGGCGGTCCCTTCGACCCATTCTGGGGACATCTGACTGCCCTTCGTGGCGGTCTGGCCGAGCTCCGCGCCCGGACCCTTGCCCTCACCGATGACATACTCAGAGACGTTTCCGTCCGGACCTCGGCGAACCCAAACCTGATCGTATCCAGTACCGGGCTCGAAGCCCCGCACCATTTCTGTGCCGGGCTCGTTGTCAACCATGTGGTCGGCAAGTGCGCGTTCGCCTGAAGCTTCGGTGACCTTGGCCTGGTTAGCTCCACGTTGGCGCGCCGGACCGTCGAAGGCGTCGAACGCATCGACCCGCTTCTGGTATTTAGCTTCGTGTGCATCCAGGTCGTCGTAGTGCTTGTTGAGGATCTCTTCGTCTGGACGGCCCGCAAGCCGATCGCGACCTGTCGCCTCTTCGCCCGGTGGGGTTGGTTCCTCCGCTCCCTTTCCGCCCACCCTCCGCGGTGCTTCTTCTCCCTCTACGCCTTCGCCGGGGGCGCGCGAACCTTCTCCTTCCGGAGGCGCCTCGCCTCCGCCCTTGAGCAGCCCATGAATGAACTTCCCCGCAACGCCAAGGGCCGCGCCGAGCGCCATCGACTCGCCAAGGCCCGTCCAGCTGAATTGGCCTCCATTCAGAGCGAGGTCGCCGAAGTATCCGATGGCGCCCGATGCAGCTCCGACACCAGCAAACGCGAGATAGCCGGCGGTCGCCGGAAGGAATGCGAAGGGTATCGCGGCGACTCCACCGATGAGCGCACCTTTCCACATGCCGCAGAGCACGCAGCCACCTTCAGTCATAGCGGCGTTGAGACCTCCCGCCGCCGCTCCGCCCGCAATGCCGCCAGCGATAATGGCCGCGACGCCCGCAACGCCGGCGGCGACACCGAGCAGGGGAGCCGCAGCGACGACCAGCGCTCCAACGGCGACACCGACGGCGATGCCGGCCGTGATGGTAACCGCGGTCTTCACCCAGCTCGGCGCGCTTTCCCAGAATAGCCCGAGGGGATCTGCGACATTGAGCGGGTTCCCGCCCGCGTAGAGATACGCGTTCTCGCCCACGGCAGCGGCGGGGTCGCGACTCAGGTACAGCCCGGTGCTCGCGTCGTAGTAGCGCGCGAAGTTGTAGTGGAGGCCGGTTTCCTCATCGCAATACTGCCCCGGAAAGCGCCACGGCTGAATTACGAGCGCGGTGTCGACATCCCCTCGCCCGAACGCGGCATGGGTCGCCGACCAGACCTGACGACCGCTGGCGTCAAGGAGCAACTGCGGCGTGTCGAGCTGATCGCAATGGTACGAATAGCTCTGGCCATGCTCGCATTTCGACAGCAGCCGATGGCTGCTGGGGAAGTAGAGGTACTCGACCGAGCGAGTGGCTCCCTCGTGCTCGTGAAGCTCTTGGACGAGGTGGTGACCCGCCCAGATGTACGTAACCTTCTCGCTCTCTGTCTGCTTGAAGACGCGTCGCCCGAACGCGTCGTAGCCGTAGCGGATGACTGCGCCGCTCGGAAGCCGGACTTCGCTCAAACGATTCGGTCCCGTCCAAACGTAGGTGGTGCGGCCGCTGGGGCTCGCATCGGAGTCGCGATTGCCGAGCTTGTCGTGGGTAAAGGAGTGACCTTCGCTCATTGTCGGTCGACACATGGCGTCGAACCGAGCGCCGAAGCCCAAACTCGCAACGCGCTCGGAAGCCTTGTCGTAGGAGTACGCTTCTAGGCGCTCACTGCCGTCAAGCGTCGTAACCGCCAAGAGTCTGTCTTGTGTGTCGTAGTGAAAGTGGCGCCCGCCGTAACGCGAGTCCGTGCGCTCGACGATTCGCCCGAGCGTGTCACGGCGATAGTGCTGCCCCCATAGTCCCGCAGAATGACTGCGCAGCTCCACGCCCTCGAGTCGGCCCGCCGCGTCCACGGCGTAGTCCTCCACGAGGCCGCAATCGAGTAGCCGCTGCGTCGGCCGATCCGCGGCACCATAGTTGAAGTGCTGCCGATGGCCGACCACGTCACGTGCTGCACTGACGCGCCCATCAAGGTCGTACTCGTACGCTACGGTTCGACCGTCGGGCAGCGTCATCTCGACGAGCTGGCCCTCGAGATCGTATGCGTAGCGAACAGCGAGACCGTTCTGCGCCTCTGACACGACTCGACCCGCATCGTCATACTCGTACGCAACCTCAGCATCCGGGGTCGTGGCTTTGGTGACGCGTCCCTGGTCGTCGCGCTCGAAGGAGAAGGAATAGCCGTCGGCGTAGTTCCCCCCGCCGAGGCGGCCTTCGGAATCAGACGTGTATGTCGCGTGAACAGTACCGTCGACGCTTTGCTTGATCTCAGGTCCAAGGTAGGCGTAGTCGCTCCGGATACCGTCCGGCTCGATCCAAGCGACGGGTTGCGCGTTAGCATTCCAAACGATGCCAGTCTCGCGACCGAGCGGATCGGTTACCCGCTCGAGCCGACCCTGTTCGTCGTAGCGGTGCTGGATTGTGCTGCCGTCGCGTTCGACGACCTGAGTAATCCGTTGCTCCGAGTCGCGAACCAGGCGCAACGGCGGCGCGTCGCCGGCGCGGATCGCGGCGAGCTGACCGTGCTCGTTATACGCAATTGCGACTGATTCGCCATCACTTCGCGCGCAGTTCGCGGGGCGGCCCAGGGCGTCGTACTGCGTACGGAGCACGAGCCCGGTCGGCATTTGCGCAGCAACCTGCTTGTCTTGATCGTAGAAGTAGCTGGTCACGCGCCGCAGCGGCGTGACCAACTGCAGCACATTTCCTTTGCCGTCGAGCCCGATGACGAGCTCTTGATCGCGATGCCCAACGACGCGCACGAAGTGTCGATGAGGATCGTAGTCGGCGCTCTTTGCCAGCGGGCGCAAACGATCCGCAAGCACGTGGCCCACGTGGCTATTCGCGAGAGCCTCCTGTTGGGGCTGGCGAATTCGAAACGTCACTGCCCCACCTCCGCCCAAGGCAACCCCTCGTACTCAATCCCCACCTCTTCCACATCATTGTCTTCCGGCACGCACGGCGAGACGACAGCGCGCCAAGTCACGACGAAGACCTTGTCGTCGGGAATCAACACGACAGTATCCAGCGCAGCCGAAGCTTCGCTGAAATTCCGCTTGGCTGTGCCCGTTCCCCGCCTCACCGTAAATCTCGGCCGTATACACGGCAACAAGAAGTCAATCCGCCCGCCCCCTGGGGTCACGTTTTCGAGCAAACCGCGCTCATTGCCCTGCAAATAGCCTTGGACTTGCAGCTCTGGATCCGCCGCATTGTAGTAATCAAATCGAAAGTCTTCGGGCAAAAGTGGTGCTCTCGTGGCCTTCCATTTCTCGTCGTAGGTCCCCCCGTAACGCACACGCGGTTCGCTGTTGCGCGGAAAATGGCCACAACCAGCGGGGCGTGGGCGCGTATCCCAAGCGCGGATCGGGTCCCGCGGATCCTCAATGTTGGGCAAGGGGCGTTCGTTGATCGATTCCACCGTTCGCGCGCCGGAAAAACCCTTCCCAAGAAAGTTAGCCGAGTACCAAGGCCGAAACGCTGGAACGTCCGGGCGCGTGCCAGCTTGCTCATCGATGCCGCCAAAGGCCCGATCCCAGGTCAGCGGCATTTCCGTGAAATCGGCCGGGCCCGCCACGAGCGGCATCGGATCTTTGAGATCCTTGAACGACCAGAGCCGCTCGCCGAAGACGCGGATTTGCTTGCCTACAGGACCGACCACGATATTGACGTCAACGTACTTCTGCGGACGACCGTAGGGCGCGTGCGCTTGACCCACTAGCAGCACGTCGGTGCGTGGCTTGAATGGCACCAAGTCCGACTCGAACCTCAGCGCTCCGTCGAGCTTCTTCGGATCGTAAGGCTCGTCGGTGGTCAGAATCGGTAGCTGCTTCTCGGCTACGCGCGCCGGGGTGAGCCGGTTCTCTAGGCGGAAGGTGGCCTTGACGATAACACTCAAGAACCAATCGCCCTCGGTGGTTCGCCCGAAGGTTTGCGCGGCTGGAAAGAGTCGTGCGTTCTTGATCCGCATCAATCGCTACTCCCGCCTATAGCGCGACGTTTTCCGTCCGCATCATGTCCCCAGGTGTCAGCGTGTAGACGAGCGCCATGTTCGGTTCCGCGGCTTCCATGACGAAGTGTTTGATGGGGCCAAAGAACTCCTGTGCCTCCTCGGCCGTGCAGGTGGGCAAGAACACTCTTAGAACCCGCGGGTCGTAGAAACGGAAATACATCTCCTTGCCTCGCGCATCCTCCACCATGAGAAAGCGCCGAAAGTGTCGCCGCAGGGTCTTGAAGTCGCTCATTGCCCAGACGAACATGCCCCAGCTGTTGCCCCATTGTTCACTGACCAAGGCCTGGGTGAGCGGGGATTGTGCGTGCAATTGGACCAAATAGGGGGCCACTTCGTCCAGCTTCTCGCCGGCAGGTCCGTCGTAGAGCGAGTAGTGGACCTCCGAGTGCAGGCGGAGCAGGCCCAACACGTCGGGTGAGCGTGCGGCGTCGACGAGGGCGAACAACGGCAACTTCTGGGACGCAAGAACGCCGAGTAGGCGCGCCTGCTGCGCGGGGTCGAGTTTACCTGGCTTGGGCTGGGCAACGACGGGTTCCGGTTCGGTATCGGTGACTATAATTTCGAAGCAGCTGGTCCCGGCTACCAGCACATCGCCATGTTTGATCGGCGATTCCTGCACCTTTTCGCCGTTGAGGTAGATGCCAAGGTTTCCGCTGCGATCATTGAGCCTACAGCCAGCAAGACAGCGCGAATTGCGCAGATCGTACGTGAAGCATTCGCCTGCACACGCCGGGTGCTTCTGCGAGCCAATGTTGAGGTCGCGCACGCGCGGCCCAGTCGCGTCGAAAAACAGCACGAAATGGACCGGGGCCAACAACGGATCGGAAACTGCGAGTTGGTTTGCGTGCTTGAGCCTCCCCACCTGCAATGTTTCCCCTGCACGTACGCAAGCGCGTCGCGCCGGACCGTCTGATTGAACTAGGCTGAGCTCCAAGAACATCGGTTACGGACAGCTCTCGGCAAAGGGTGCACCGCTCGCCGCCGCGTTCTTTAAGGCGTTTGTTTGACCCGAGCCAGCATCACCGATAAGCACCGTTGGTAACCCGAGCGCGATCGATCCCGCGTGCGCAGTCATGTCGCCCATGCGAGCCGCGGGCGCTCCGCCTATCAACACGGTCATCGACCCCAGGGCAATCACGTCGGGGGGACCCACGCAAACGCCCATATCGCCAACGCGCGCAGCAGGCATACCACCGATGAGCACGGTCGGACACCCTGGACCGCTGATGGGCCCTCCAACGTGCGGGATCGGAGGCACGCCGGGAGTAACCATCGGGCAGACATGCATGTCGCCTAATCTTGCTGCGGGTTGTCCCATTGCCTTCGTCCCTTTCCAAACTCAATTGATCTTGACCAAGGGTGCCGAAATATTGGCCATCGCGGTGCCTTTGACGTTGCACATCGCGCCACTGAGATCGGCACTCGCTGGCGTGAGCTTCACGGCGCTGCCACCACCCGCCACGCTTGCTTCCGCTTTGCCGGTGCAGGAGATCTTCGTCGCTTCGATCGTAACACTCGCTGCATCGGCCAAGACCTTGCTGCCGCTGCTCGATTTGCACAGCACATTGGCGTCGATGAGGACGCTGCCCTTGCCGGTGGCCTCGACGGTGGCTTTGTCGTTCAGCGTGAGCGAACTGCCCGGTTGTGACTTCGCGGTGATATTGGCGTCCAACTTCAAGCTCGCTTTGCCCGAAGAGTTCGCCGTCACGTTCTTGTCGATGTTTACCGACGAACCGCCACCGGACGAAATGGAGATCCCACCCGGCGTGATGGTTATGGTGCTACCACCGACCGTGAGCGTGATCTTGTTCGGCGCTTGTATGTCGATGGTGTCCGAAGCGTCGATGCGGTGCGCGCCTGTTACGCCGAGCGAGCTCTTGACCGGCTTGGTCTTATCGGGGTTGCCCTTTTCGGTCACGCCCTCGACGACCATTGAGAGGTTGCCGTGGATCTTGATGAACTGATCGCCGGTGATGTTCAGAGTGTCGTTGCGGTTGATGGTCGTCGTGCGGTCATGCTTGACCAGCGTCTTCATGTTCTTCTCTGCTTGCATGAAGAGCTCTTCTTCGCCCTTTTTGTCCTCGAAGCGGATCTCGTTGAAGTTGTCCGGCGTGCCGCCCTTGGTGCTACGGCTCTTGATGCCACTCTGTGTCTGATTTTTGGTCAGCTCGTAGGGGGGTTTGTTGTCGGCGTTGTAGACACGGCCGGTTACGAGCGGGCGATTGGGGTTGCCTTCCAAAAAGCTAACGACCACCTCTTGCCCAATTCTCGGGATGTGTATACTGCCCCAGTTCTGCCCAGCCCAGGCCTGAGAGACGCGAACCCAGCACGAGCTTTTCTGGTCGCGTTTTCCCTCCGTGTCCCAGTGGAATTGCAGGAGCACGCGCGCGTACTCGTCGGTCCAAATCTCTTGGTCTTTCGGACCGACAACGGTGGCCGTTTGTGGGCCTGCAATGGTGGGCACCTTAGCGGTGCGCGGTGAACGGTAGGCAGTCTTACTGTCCTGAGCGAAGAGGCGCACGTGCACCTCGGGCTCAGCTGTGGGATCGCTGAGGGAATCGTAATTGGAGACCTGAATCGTGTACTTGGTCTCGACAATCAGATATTCCTTGTTCTGATCCTTGCGAGGATACTTCTCCAACCCGAAGAGAGCGCCACATTGGAGTCCGCGAGCGTTACCCTCGCCTTGGACTAGTTCGAATGACGACTGCTCCTCCTCGAGACGGATGCGTGTTTGGACGTCCGCCTCGGCCTGCTCTTGGAATTCACCAGGGTAGTCGTAAACCTCGTACTCACTGAAAGCGTGGTCCAGTGGATGGCGTGTCTGGCTTTTCACCGGCGCAGCGGGACGGGTGAAGTTGAAGTCTCGCGCAGAATAGATTCCTGGCCGAATGATGCGGCGCGCGAACCACTGGTCGAGGTGGTCCCGCTCGCGGTTCTCGTTGCGCTGAGGCGGGTAGTAGGGCACCGTGTCGTACCCGGCAATAGCCTCATGCGCGCTGAACGAATCGGCCAGAACTAACTGTTGCTTGCGGTCGTGGTGCTTGAAGAAGAAATAGATCCCTTCCTGCTGCATCATCCGCAGCAGGAACTCTAAATCCGACTCTCGATACTGCACCAGGTAGTCGAAAGTCCGGTACTTGCCGGTGAGTGCGTTCGAGAAGTCGCTAAAACCATGCTCGCGGAACAGCTGCTCAATCACGAAGGGAACCGTTTTCCCCTGATAGATCCGTGAGCGTACGCGTTGGCGCAGCAATGCCAGCCAGGGCTCAATCTGGACGTGGTACGCGGAATGCCGCCCGATCCCCCCAACGAACGAGAACCGCGTGACGAAGCCGCTAAACTCGCGATGACTCCCGCCGCGCAGCCGCAAGATGATGCAGATGGGCTGCCCGAGGATCTCAGAGAGCCCGATATCCGGGTTCTCGCTCAGAAGTGTCGCGCCGTAGCTGTACGAACAGCCGAGCCTCTCGGTGCCCGACATCGCATAGAACACGAGGTCCGTTTTGCCCAGCGTCGTAAATACGGCCGCTGTTTTGGTCAGATCTTCGATCATACCGCGATCCTCGCCTGCAGCGGAGGTCTGTGCCTCAAAGCGCGACTCCCGAAGTCCCCTTTACAACTCGCTAGCCCGCTCTTCGGGTAGCAGGGATCTGCCGTCAGGTCAATCCAATCGACCTTGCGCCGCGCCCCTGACGCGGCTCGGTCCCGTCCTTCGGCTCCTGGAGCAGCCCGAAAGCTCCATATTTGGCTACACATATACGCGCGCTCGATCGCTGTCGCTCCGGGCCTCGACAATGCTGAATCCTTGGTCAAGCAGTTGGTCGACGGCCGACCGGTGCAGCGAAAACTCGAGGGGCGGCTGTATGCGCCGACCGTTGACGTCAGGGACGTTGACTACCGGGAGCCCCCCAATTTCGAAGCTTCCGTCCATCTGTACCTCCTTCCCGCACCACTGCTCCATCAACGCCCGTGCAACCAGGTAGGCGCCGTTGGCCCACAAGAACTGCGCCGACTCCGGACGATCCTCAAACTCCTCGAACGCGAATTTTTCGATCGGTTCCCCGTGCTTACCGTACGGATGACGCACCAAACAACGCGGCAAGACTAAGGCGAATTGTGCCCCCTGCTCGCGCAAGGCGGCAAGCTGTCCCCAGGACTCACGCGCCTCGTCGCTCCAGCCCTTCTGCCAAGCTTCAACGTCATGCTTCGTGCCAAAAGGATCGTCCAGGAACCGCTCCTCAAGGCCCGCCAACGACGGCGCAGCCCCAGCCACGAAGAACACTCGATGCTCGTGGCAAGCACGCACAAGTGCCACCAAACCGCTCAACTCGTCGCTCTCGGCACGGAAGCAATGGTCGACCATCACGACAGAAACGCCGGAATCGAGCAATGCTTCGAATTTCATTGGCGTCGAAACGAGCTCCGTCCATGAAGCGTCTGCCGCGGAGAATCTGGCCCGTGACTCGTCAGGGCAGGAACGGACAACCATCTCGGTCGCAAGCCAACTCCCAGAAACATTTTGAAACGCGTCCTGTCGAAGCAGCGCTCGAAGACGCCTGGCGAGTTCGGCTGTGGCCTTGGTTTGCAAATAGCTCGAATTTTCCAAGGCACGACTCTGCATGGTCGTTGATTCTTCGCTCAACACGCGCTCTGCGAACGTTTGTACCAGCCGTTGTGAAGCCGCAATGCTCACACCGCCGGATGGTGGCGTGTCGGCTAGACAGGCTTCCGCCGGCCGCTTTCCCAATAGGCGGTCCAAGAGACTACCCTCGGCTTCGCGAGATGTCGACGCAGCTCCGACGTCACCAATGGTTTCGTCATCCGACGAACGCTTCGATTCGGGCCCCGGCTTGGTCCCCCGCTCGTCTACCTCGATACTGGTGACCATTGCCGCCAAACGCGCAGCTGCGCGTGGATCGCAATGGAGATCGCGCAGGGGTTCCCAGAGCTCCATCAAGCTCGGCACTGTGTCGAGCAACGCGTCGGGGTGTAGGGAATCAGAATCCACGAAAGGCAACAGACATGGCTCGCTCCCTGCCGTCAACGGCTCGAGCCGAATCGCACTCGGTACGATCCGAAACACCTCTCCCAGCTCGAGCGGTCGAGCCGTGAGAACGGAAGTTGCAGTCGACGACTTCGCGGCTCCCGAATACGGCGCGATGAAGACCACATGTCCCACCCCAGTCGCCGGTCGCTCTTTGGCTTCCGTACCGTCGGCGGCGAAACTGAAACTGAAGTCGAGTCTTCCTGGTGGCGGTGTCATGGCGTCTCCCAATCGATAAAATGCCCCGTACCCTTGACCGGCTTACTCTTGCCCTACTGTACGATTTGTTGAAGCCGTGGCGCGAGCGCATCGCCCAAACGAACGTAGCCTGCCTCGGTTGGATGTAAGAAGTCCCTGAGAATCGATTTGCTAATAGTGCCGTCCGGCTCGAGCAGAACAGTACCGACGTCGACCACGGTCACGCCCGGAACCTGCATCTTTGCAATGAGCTCGTTCGCCTCGACGATCTTCTTTCTCAGCGTGGCATCCGGGCTCTCGCCCGCGGGTAGGATCGCCAGAAGCAAAATAGGCACCCCCTGCAACTTCCCCTGTACGGCGGCAAGCACGGCTCGCACGCCCTTCGCTGTCTGCAGAGCGGAGAAGCCTCCGGCGAGATTGTTGACACCGATCAAGACGACGACGGCCTTGGGGGACAGACCGTCAAGGGTCCCGTGTTCAATCCGCCACAGTAGATTCTGCGTGTACTCGCCGCTGATTCCGAGATTGAGCGGTGCATATCCTGAAAAATGCTGCTTGTACGAAGGTGACATGCGCCAACCATCGGTGATGGAATCGCCAAGAAAAACGACCTTCGCCTGCTCACGATTGGCAGCCTTCAGATGGCCATTGTGACGAGACTCCCATTCATCGGAAATCATCCAGGGTTGGCTGCCCAGGCGCGGCACTGGCCTGTCTGCCACATTCTGAGCGTAAGCCTTGGGGACGGGCGGCCGAAGTGGTTCTTGCAGCACGTCACGCACGATCGGCATCGGGGCAGGACCGAGTGGAGCCACGGGCGACGCGTCGTCGAACTCATCAGGCGGTAAGAGCGCCTTGCCTCGCACGGATGGCGTCGCCGAGTTGGCGCCAAGCGGCATCACCATGAGCGGAAGGGGTACCGCTCGCGTATTTCCAGCTATGGCGTGCTGGGGCGGCGCTTCGACCGCTGAGGCTGGCTGGGGTGTAGAATGTGGATCGGCTTCGGCCTCCTTAGCTACGGCAAGTGTCGAAGAGGCCGCCGAGGGTGGCAGACCAGAGGCACCAGGCGCAAGCGAGGCTGCGGTGGGCGCCCCAGAGTGTGAGGTCGCGCGATTGCAGCCAGGCTGGGCCGCCAGGAGCACGACCCAGCAGCCCAGTTTCCAACCGCGCTCAATCGAATGCATACGTGAATCGGGCATCTTCGACATCCACCGAGATGCGCTGAACGGTCTTGCCATCAAGGGTTCGCAGCAGTAGCTCGCGACTGACTTCGGGAAGTAGCGTGTTGGTTAGTACTGCATCAATCATACGACCGCCACTCTCAAGCTCATTGCAGCGGCTGGTGATGAGTTCAACGACAGCCGGAGAGTAGCTAAATGGTACGGCATAGCTCTCGGTCACGCGTTTCTGGATGCGACCGAGCTGCAAGCGCACTATGTTGGCAATCATCTCGTCGTTGAGGGGGTAATAGGGAATCACGACCATGCGTCCGAGCAGGGCTGCCGGAAAAGCCTGAAGCAACGGGGCTCGAAGCGCCTCGGCCATAGAAGCAGAGTCCGGGCGCTCAGGCCCAGTACAAGCACGCAGCGTAACCTCGCTTCCGACGTTCGAAGTGAGCAGGATGACGGTATTCCGGAAGTCGATTCGAGTTCCCTGACCATCTTCCATCCATCCCTTGTCGAATACTTGGAAGAAGATCTCGTGCACGTCCGGATGTGCCTTCTCGACTTCGTCCAGCAAGACCACGCTGTATGGACGACGTCTGACGGCTTCTGTCAACACGCCGCCCTCGCCGTACCCGACATAGCCTGGTGGTGCCCCTTTGAGAGTCGAGACCGTATGCGACTCCTGAAACTCGCTCATGTTGATGGTGATCACGCTGTGCTCACCTCCGTAGAACGCCTCAGCAAGCGCCAGGGCTGTCTCAGTCTTTCCGACCCCTGACGGGCCAGCCAAGAGAAAGACGCCTATGGGCTTACTTGGATTCTCGAGTCCAGCCCGAGCCGTCTGGATCCGCCGAGCGATCGCTTCAAGCGCATGATCCTGCCCAAGGACGCGACGAGCCAACAGCTCCGGTAATTTGAGGACGTTCTCGATCTCATTTTTCACCATCCGCCCAGTCGGGATCCCCGTCCAATCTGCCACCACCTGGGCAACAGCTCGGGAATCGACGACAGGCAAGATGAGCGGTTCGTCCTGCTGCATCTCGGCAAGCTCAGCTTCGAGCGCCTTGAGCGTCTGCAGCTCCGCTTCCGAAGGCCCTGCCAGCGGCGGTACTTCTGCTCGGTTTCCCCTAAACTCCTCTGGATCTGAGTCTAGCGACGGGGGCGGAAGCTGTTCCGAACTCGCTCGGGCCGCCGCATCGGGAACATTGTCGGCGCCTTGGGACCGTGGCTCCTGTTTCTCAGTGGGGAGACCAGCTTTTCGTAGGCGCTCTCGTTCGGCCAAAATCCGATCAACAATGGACTTCTCCGCCTTCCAGCGCGATTCGAGCCCTGCCAAGCGCAGCTTCTCCTCCTGCATCGCCAGCTCGGCCGCCGCAGCGCGACCCTCGACCTCGATTCCGACGCACCGCTCGCGAGCGATGATCCCCTGTTCGGTCTCGAGGGCTTCGATGTGCCGACGGCTATCCTCCACCTCAGGCGGTACGGCATGTTGACTGACCGCTACCCGAGCGCATGCGGTATCAAGCAGGCTGACTGATTTGTCCGGTAACTGTCGGTCAGGAATGTAGCGTTTGGAAAGTCTGACAGCCGATCCGAGGGCCTCATCGAGAAGCTGGATCCGATGGTGCTTCTCCAGCATCGACGCGACCCCTCGCATCATCAGGATTGCCTTGGCTTCGTCCGGTTCCCCCACCTGCACGGTCTGGAAGCGCCGAGTAAGCGCTGGATCCGGTTCGATGTACTTCTTGTACTCGGACCAGGTTGTCGCGGCAATCGTGCGCAGCGTGCCGCGCGCCAGAGCCGGCTTGAGCAAGTTCGCCGCATCGCCCGTTCCCTGTGAGCCTCCCGCCCCGATCAACGTATGCGCTTCATCGATGAAGAGAATAATCGGTTTGGAAGAGGCGTGAACCTCGTCGATGACTTGCCGCAAGCGCTGCTCGAATTCTCCTTTCATGCTAGCGCCGGCTTGCAAGAGTCCCAAATCGAGGGAACGTAAGCTCACGTCCTTCAATGCGGGGGGGACATCGCCCTGCGCGATCCGCTGTGCGAAACCCTCAACCACCGCCGTCTTGCCCACCCCAGCTTCTCCGGTAAGAATCGGGTTATTCTGCCTGCGTCGCAGCAAGATCTGAACAATCTTTCGGATTTCTTCGTCGCGCCCAACGATCGGATCAATCTCGCCCTTGCGCGCACGCTCGGTCAGATCGACCGTGTACTTGGCGAGCGCCTCCTGCTTTCCCAAAGCCGCAGCGCCAAACGCACTGGATCCACCGGTACCTTCATCTACAGCGGGAGCGCCAGCTGATGCAGCCTGACCTTCTTCCGGTGAACCTCGGGTGATGCTACCGAAGTCGTCGATAGCCGCATCCAGCTTCACTTTGCCGAACTCGCGCGAGATTGCAAGAAGTGCGTTCTTCAGAGCCGGAGTCTTCAACCAGCCAATGAGCAAGTGCCCCGTGCGCACCTGATACGCCCCAAACATCAGCGAGCCGTAGAGCCAACCCCGTTCAACGGATTCCTCCACTTGTCCGGAGAGGTCGGAGATTGACGATGCCCCACGCGGCAATCGATCTAATGACTCAGTAATGTCGCGTGCGAGACGCGACGAGTCGACATTGAAGTGCCGAAGGAAACGGAGTAAATCGCTGTCGGGGAGCTGCACCAGCTGAGCAACCCAATGGGCGAGTTCCACGTAGGGGTTTCCGCGTACCTTGCAGAACAGGGTAGCACTTTCGATGGACTTGTAGCCGATTGGGTTTAGCTTCCCAAACAGCGATGTTCGACTGATCTCTGACATTTCAAACTCCCCTGATTCCCAGAGCACCCAACGTTCTTGTTATGACGTGTAGCGACGACTGCTGTGCGTAGACGGGTCAATCACGACATCGGTTGCAGTCGACTTCTTACCGAGACGTGCGTTGTACGACAGTTGCTGAGTCCCTCCCAGCCGGATCTGGACACTGGCATCCTCAGAAAGCTTGAGCCGGAGATCCCAAGCGAACTCGTCACCGGCATAGGCTCGGACGAAATGTTTCAATTGGGTAAGCGCAAAATTTCCCGGCAAAAATCGCTTGAATTGCTCGGCAGAAAGTGGACCAAAGACCACGCTGAAGCGGGATTGAACTGCATAGGCTCGGCGACCAAGAATGGTGCCCCTCCCGAGAGCGCATACCGAGGGCGGCCCACCGAGCTGCAGTCGACTTTCCTCAGGCAGCTCAAGCCACTCACCCTGGAACTCCTCGATGGTGACCGGAACTTCGAAATAGTCGGAAAGAATGGCGCGCAGTCCCTCCGCACTTCGCACAGGATTAGCAAACCACCCCGCGTACTGCAGCATCGCTTGATCCGGGACCGGACCCCGAGCTTGAAATTCCGAAAGCCCAAGGCCCATGAGCGATCCTAAATAGGTCTCGAACCGCAGCGCCTTCGGTCGATCTTGCATCACTGTCGGTTCCACCTGAGCCCAAGCCCGGTGAAAGAGCAGCAACATCCTGTGGTTGAAGAGGTTGATGAATGCGACCAGCGTCCTGTCCCCAACGTGGCGGATCCGCTGCCGGGCGTACTCCGTGATGTGCAGTGGCAGCGGGCCATCGGGTCCCATCAGCCCCAGAAAGGCCACCGTCATCTGGCTCGGGCACCCTGGCTCCCCTAGCTTGAACCCGGAAACTTCAGACGAGGCAAAAGCTAGCGATGCCTCCTGCTCTACTCTTACGGGCTCGTCACTTGGACGCACCGCCTCTCCAAACCGCGGTAGTTCGGGAAACAGTGCCTCGAGCCTCCGCATAGTCGCATGAAACTCGAACTCGTAGGCGGTCTGCGCGAGTCGCGCGAGAAAACTCATGTGACTGCCCTTCGCCCAATTCTAGCGGGCCAACGCATCAACTCGCCACGCTGCGCGCTCTTGAACACAAGCTCGGTGAACGAGTTGATCGATGCGTGCTTAGCAAAGAAGCGATCCAGCACAGCGGAGAACAGAAAGGCACTCCCGCCTTCAAAAGCGGTTTCGTCGCAGTCGAGCGTAATCTCGACTCCACGACCAAAGGCTAGCGGACCGACCGTGCGAATACGGCGAACTATGGATGAACTAGCGACGGACCGGACACCTTCGATTTGCCGTCGCATCGCCGGTGCCCCAAACTCCGCGTAGAGTTGCAGCAACTGGCGCAACGCTGCGGCTCCCGCCTCAGAATTCGTGTCGGTGATCGACAGGTAGTTGAGGGAGAGATGGCTCACCAAGCGCCAGGACGCGGCTCCCCAAGCGGTCGGCGGGCGCGGTTCGGAAGGCCCGGCCACACAACGAATGGTCTCGATGGGAGCACCGGAATCCAGGTAAAAGTCAGCAGGCCCAACCCCGACGCTCATCATCAAAGGCAGGTCGCGGTTGGTGCACAATGCAGCAACCGCCAATTGTCTCAGATCGGTAACAAATGGCCCCTGTTCGCCATTGACCAGCGCAATGAACAGCTCGCTCCCGGAATAGGTCGATCTTGCGCCATCACGCTTCTCCCGCTCGCTGACAACGCGAACCTCGCGATGCACCGTGTAGAATGCCGAGTCCTGGTCCGAGCGTTCTCGACTCGCATAAAATGGTCTAAACTCCTGCCGACTGTGAGCGCGCGTTCCCACACCCACAACCTCTGTCAACGAATGAACCTCGAAGTCCCGGGGGCGAGTGCGGTCGGCGATCAGATGGTACTGGTGTTGGCGCTCATTCAAGTGGACGCGATCGATCTGTTTTGGAAATAGGTTGATCGCCGGCGTGCAGAAGAGTTCGAAATGAGCCGTGCTAATTGCCGACTCGATGGCAGGGTCGTGACGGTCTAAGAGGACCACCACTTCAAGCTCAGGCTCCGCGCATTTCGCTACTCCCGCTTTCAACCCCGAGAGTCCCACGAACTGGAATCGACTCGGAAACGCGAAGTACTCGTGAAGCAACCGATAGCCTTGAAAGGATTTGGATCCGAACGGCAGAAGTGCTTCCTCGTCTTCGAAACCGATCGGACGAATCGGGTTGTCGAGTACCACGGCTAGGTCGTCGCTATTCGGCGCCTTGACGACCAATGCTTGCGCACCCGCCAAAAGGAGCTCGTAGATACGCAGCGAGAACTGCTCTGGACCGGCAACAAACATCGCCAAATTGTCGAGACGCAGGTCGCTGAATGGGACTCCAGTCAACGTGCGAAAACGGAACCTTATCGCCCCTTGGATGCGTTTCTTTCCCGTCAGTTTGAGCTCACCCAACTTGCCCACGTTAGATACGTGCTCCACACTGGCGAGCTCGATTGGCCAAAGGGTAACATCGTGTCCCGTGCGATATTCGCACGCTGTTTGATCGCCCCGCCCGACATTGCTGCGCAACGCGCTGCCCCGAGGCACGCAGAATCCATCGGTGAGCTGGCCCTGCCGACAATTCGGCGTAACCTTCACCACCGCCATCGACGGCGTGGGCGCCAAATAGTGCGGATAGACGAGTGCCAGCAAATGCTCGGTGAACCGAGGAAACTCCGCATCGATCTTCAGCTGAACACGAGCCGCCAAAAATGCGAATCCTTCGAGGAGCCGCTCGACATAGGGATCGGCACATTCGAATGCCTCAAGCCCCAATCTGCCAGCAATCTTGGGGAACTGGCGCGCAAATTCCCCGCCAAGCTCCCGCAAGTACTGGAGTTCACGATTGTAGTAGGAGAGCAGTCGATGATCCATGCGAAGTCCACTTTGTCCGACCCGGTGCCCACTACACTACTCGATCGTTGCCTCCGTCACCGCAATCTCCCCTGTTTCCAAATCCAAATCGGTCTTAAGGAAGACGCGTAGCGGGACTGGCTGAGCCCACAGTTCTGCCTCAATGATAAATGACAGATCGTTGTGGGACGACCCCTTGGGATTGACGACTGATTTGAGGCTAATCGACTCCTGTAGGAGCCTTGGTTCGAAGGTCAGAATGGCAGCACGAAGCGATTTTTCGAGCGCTTTGACATCGACCGTGCTGGCCGTCTTCCCGGCCAAGTCGGGGACACCATAGTTGAGTGTCGACTGTGCGACCTCGGGATAGGCATCAAGGTCCTCGACCGCCTGCAGCCACGTGTTGTTCAGTAGCCACGATAGATCGCGACGAACGCTCTCCCGAAGTTGCATGCCGGTCAGTATGCGCTTTTCCCGGGACTCCTTCTGCAGATCCGGTTCATCGTCGGTAAGCCGATCCAGCAAAGACGGCTGCAACTTCTCTTTCGGAGTTAGCTCTGCCATGACTGCTCTCGGCTAATACTGGCGGCGGTCTGAGCGGTGCGTGTCTCGCCCAGACCGCCACTCCGGGATCCGGAGGGTTCCCCGACGTATACGGGCCGTCAGGCCTTGGCCGACGGCAGCTTCGATACCAGTCGCAGAGAAACGGTGAGCCCCTCAAGCTGGTAGTGGGGCTGCAGGTAGAAATTCGACGAGTAATAACCCGGATTCGCAGGATCCGGCTGGATGGTCACCTCGGCCGCTGCAAGCGGTCGCTTTGCCTTGGTTTCTTCACTGGAGTGCGCCGGGGCTCCATCGACGTATTGGGTGATCCAACCCTGAAGCCACTTCTGCATGTCATCAGGGCTCTTGAACGAACCGATCTTGTCACGGACGATACACTTCAAGTAGTGAGCGAAGCGACAGGTCGCGAACAGATACGGCATGCGCGCGGCGAGCTTGGCATTCGCCGAAGCGTCCGGATCATCGTATTCGGCCGGCTTGTGCAGCGACTGCGCCCCAATAAAGGCTGCAAAGTCCGTGTTCTTCTTGTGAATGAGCGGCATGAACCCGGCTTGAGCGAGTTCTGCCTCACGACGATCACTGATTCCGATTTCGGTCGGACACGTCATGTCCTGACCGCCATCATCGGTCGGGAACGTGTGGGTTGGCAGTCCCGTCACGGCACCGCCAGACTCGATACCTCGGATACGCGAACACCAACCATATAGCTTGTAGGAGCGATTGACGTTTACCGCCATCGCGTAGGCAGCGTTTGCCCACGCGTACTTCGAGTCGTCCGTGCCGCCGCACTCTTCCTCAAAATCAAACTCCTCAACCGGGTCGGATTTCGCTCCGTACGGACGTCGCGCGAGAAAGCGCGGCAATGCAATACCGAGGTACCGACTCTCGTCCGATTCGCGCAGAGAGCGCCACGCCGCGTACTCCGGGGTCGTGAAGATTTTGGCGATATCGCGTGGATTTCCAAGCTCTTGGAAGGATTCCATTTGAAGCAGCGATGGAGCTGCTGCCGTGAATACTGGCGAGTGGCATGCAGCAGCAATCTTCGCGAGCTCCCCGAGCGTTTCCACGTCCGGCGGGCTATGATCGAAGGCATAATCGGCTACGATTGAGGCGTATGGTTCGCCACCCAGTTGACCGTATTCTTCTTCGTAGAGCTTTTTGAAGAGCGGGCTCTGGTCCCAAGATGCCCCCTTGAAGCGCTTGAGCGTCTTATTGAGATCCTTCTTCGAGATGTTCATGACTCGGATCTTCAACATCGAGTCAGTCTCGGAGTTGTTCAACAAGTAGTGCAACCCACGCCACGAGCCCTCGAGCGCTTGGAAGTCGTCGTGATGCAAGATCTCGTTGATTTGCGCCGACAGCTTCTTGTCGATTTCCGCGATGATATTCTGAATTGAAGCAACCGCGTCGGAGACCACCACCGCCGAGGAACCAAGCGCCTCGCGCGCCAACGTCATCACAGCCGTTTCGACTTCCTCGCGTGCGCGGTCGGACTGGGGCTTGAACTCCTTGCGCAACAGACTGGCGAACTCGTCTCCCGTCGCGACAGCCACGGTTGCTTCGGCAGCAGTTTTCTGTGTTTGATCCGACATGGTCATTTCTCTTCTCCCACAGCCTCAGTGGAAGCCTCTTCACCGGCAACATTAGCCGAAGACGCCAGAGACTTTAGCAGCGAGGGATCGTTGAGAACTTTCGCAATGAGATCCTCTGCCCCCGTCTTGCCATCCATGTACGTAATCAGGTTGGCCAATTTTGTTCGCGCCTCGAGAAGCTGTCGCAGGGCTGGAACTTGGCGCGCAATCGCGCCTGGTCCAAAGTCATCGAGTTTCTCGAAAGAGAGGTCGACCGTCACGTTGCCTTCACCGGTCAGCTTGTTAGGAACCTGCACTTTGACGCGCGGCTGCATGGCCTTCATGCGCTCGTCCAAATTCTCGGATGAGAATTCCAAAAACTTGCGATCGGCCACGGGTGGTTGGGCTTTGCCAGCATTTCCGGAAAGATCGGACATCACCCCCATCACGAAGGGAAGCTGCACGCGTTTCTCGGCACCATATAGCTCGACATCGTACTCAATCTGAACGCGTGGGGCTCGATTGCGCCCAATAAATTTCTGGCTACTCATTTTTTCTCCTATCTGTCAGGAAGGACCCATACCGTGGCGCCGCCAGTCGACGCCACCAGCAAACGGTGACGCTTCCCTGCCGATCCACAAGAACATCTCAATGACCCATCACTCCGGCTTTCGCCCAGCAATGCTGTTGACTTTGGCGACGCTTTCCGGCGCCAGCTCCTGGATGATTTCCAGGAACGAGGACGAAACGAGGCGCCGGCAGCGCTCGAGTAGCAACGGTAACGGACTCCCGGGCTCCGAGCGCGAGTAGTAAGCGCAAATCTTGTCGATCGCTCTCAAAACGTCTTCGCGAGAACGAATATCGCCACTCAAAGCGCCTCCAGATCGGCTTGGATCGCCACCCGCGGCCGCGGCGTCAGCGACATCGTCCTGCAGCTCGGGCTCGTCCCCTCCCTTCGCAACCTGCCGCGCATCCAATCGAGGCTTAAGGATATGGCGTGCCTCGCGCAGCAGTTGCGTCAGAGGAGACAAATCCGGTCCACGGCTGCCAGTGCGGGTGACAAAGGCGCCATCGATAGACGCCACCCCATCGAGGCACCGTTGCACGCCCAACACGGTGGCCTCGAGAGCTTCGAATTCGACCTCCTGGAAGATCGCCTCCACCGTCGCTTGACTCACGACGGGATCGCCCGCTGTGGCTGTTCCGCCACTGGTCGCGGTCCGAATGTCGTGTAGGGACACGGACCCAAGTCCACGCAGTTGGGCCAGTGGGCTCTTCTGCAACGCTACCAGAGTGGGCGGCGCAGCCAGGGTCGCCAGGGCGGTAACTCTCATCGTGGGATCGTCGCCATCGTCGTGGTCAAGCTCCGGGTGAACCGACGACCACAAGTCACGTACCAGTCCTGCCGCAAGCTCCAAACCATCTGCGAAGCCAGCAAGACCATGGCAATGTAGCATCCCCTGCGTCAGAAGCATGGCCACCCGAAGGTCACGCGTCCTCTCCAGCAGGGCAAGACTCTGCTTGCACACCGCCGACCAGTCCGGGGGCTCGAACGGCACGTGAACACTTCCCATGCGCTGTTCGGGTTTGCCCTGAGCGGCGCGCTCCAACTCCGAAAATGCCGGATCGTACTCAAGGTTCGGGCCCGACGGCTCCGCCTCTGAGATGGGTGTCAGCAACTGCTCAATGTTGATCCGTCCCATGTTCCCTTTGCGACGCTTCGCTCCGAATTCTCCCGCCTACCCTCGCCAACGCCCTCTCTGCGACTCGGCGCCCAGACTTTCCTCCGTCGTGGACGTACTGTCAACAGGCTCGACGCCGGTTTACCTACCATTCGGCGGGCGAGAAACGGGGCCGTATGGTAACGGTAGGCTCGATGCGTGACCCGGTGGAGGGTGCCATTCTCGATCGTTCAGATAAAATTCGCTTGCTCGACGAGCTCGAACGTTGCCTCGACGAATGGTCACGTGCGGCGTCCGCTCAGGCACCGCTAAGCGACCCGAGAGTCGCTCAGCTGAGGATTCAGACCCTCGGGCTTCAACCCTCGGCGCGAAACGCCGGATTTGGTGGCATCGCCGTTCACATCGACACGCTTCGGCAACACGTAGACAGTTGTGGACGGGCGACCGACCTCGATCCATTCCTTGCACCCCTTCGGGAACTTGTCAGTGCGGCACGAGAAAGCCTTGGAGCGGGGGTGCCAGCCCAGCAACCGGCACTCGCGGCTTTGCCCCAGGATTATGCCAATTTCGGTCGAACGCAGCTCATCGACAGCCCGGCGCAGCGATCACAACAGATCCCTTCGGCCGCATTTCACCAAAATCTGCCACCGCCGCTGACGCAGGCACCAGTGATGCAGCCACCGCTGCCGGGGCCACAAGCCTCCGGCTTGGTACAGCCGCCTCCGATGCTCGGCGCGTCTATTTTCCTGCAGCAGCGCGCGCCGGACCCTTCATCGCAGGAGCGTCGGCCGCATCAGCCGCCGGGTGCCCCTGCGCCCCCACCGTTGCTCAACCAGTCCATGGCGCTCCCTCGACCACTTAATGGCTCGGGCGAGAGCGGCGGAACGCCGCACGGTGTGGTGCCGAACGTTCACGCTTCTGTCCTCGGTCCGCCACTTCCTCAATACTCCGCCGCCGAGCCACCACCAGTACACCAGGCCGTTGTCCAACCATTTTCTTTTGGTCCCAACGGCCCGGCGAGCCTCCCGAAAAACGCGTCCGACAGGGGCCCCAACCTCCAGGTCCGCACGATGTTCGGGTTGCGCGCTTTCGGGGCGCGGAAGTCTGAGTCCAACCCGGTCTCAACGCCGCCGCGAGCTGCCACTCCGATCCCCGACAAGGGCGATCTGAGGTCGGGTTCTTTGCTGGATCTGAAGCGCGGTAGCCGGCACTCGTCCCGACCTCCAGGCTCCGTCGGAGCCGTTGGAGCTCCCGCGGCGCCCCGCCTCTTGGATCACTCATTGGCGGGACTTCCCGCGCTTCCGCCCACGGCGAATCCACCTGGAATCGATGGCAGGAGTTCGTACCCAGGCTTGAGCCAAAGTCTGGCGAAATTGTCGCGGTTGGACGTGCTCGGAGACATTGTTCGGCTCCGGCCACGGGATCGACGCAGTGCGGGCTCGACCCCGGCCCCAGCACTACTTCGCAACCGTGCGAGGCCAGGCAGCACTTGGCGAATTGGTGCAATCGCTGGTGCCGCTTTCGCTCTCGCGCTGGGTGGCTTGGCTACTTTGATTATCGTACTTACCCGCAACCCTCGTGAGACTGAAGCCGAAGTTGCAAAACCACAGGCTTCGCAGGGAACGCGGCCGGTTGCAGCAGCAGCATCAGCCGCGATGCCTCAACCCCGCCTCATCACCGAAAACGAATCGCTTCGAGCACTGCTCAGCCAAATGCACGGACGTGGCAAGGAATCCGCGGAACTTGGTGCGCTCGTGGACGAGGAGGCGGCTCTCATTGCCAGCAGTCTGTCGCCAGATAAATGCAAAGGCTCAGCTGCAACTTGCCAAGCCTTGGCTGCGATGCATTCTTCCGTCATCGGCGCACAAGGAGCCAAGCATATCAGTCAACGCCGGGCTAATGGATCGATGGACCGCGTGCGGTCACGCTGGCTAGTGGGGCTCAAGTTTCCGGAAATCCCAGTTGAGGATGACCCGCGTGTGGAACGAAGCTTGCAGTTTTACACGGAAAACCCGGTCGGGCGCGAATCCTTTCAATCGATGCTGTTCCGATGTGGCGCCTACCGTGACCTGATCCAATCGACGCTGGTCAGGTACGAATTGCCCGCGGATTTGTGGGCGATTGTCTTCGTTGAGAGTGGATGCACACCCCAGGCAACCTCGCCCGTGGGAGCAGCAGGCCTCTGGCAGTTCATGCCCGCAACTGGACGGGCGTACCACCTTCGCATCAAAGAAGAGGTGATCGATGAACGGCGCAGCCCCCCAAAATCCACGGAGGCCGCGGTCCGCTATTTGCGTGATATCCGAGACAAGCTGTTGGTCTACAACGAACCCGGCGTTTGGGATCTAACGTTCGGTTCGTACAACCTTGGGCCGTTTGGCATGATTGCGCGCCTGGAGCGTGTCGGGGGCAGTGGAATTGGCTTCTGGGACCTGGTCGATGCCAAAATGCTCCCGGACGAAACGGCAATGTACGCTCCGGCGATCCAAGCCGTAGCCCTGATACTGAACAATCTGCAACGGTTCAAATTCTCCACGGTTCAGACGCGGACCCCGCAACTCACTTCCGACCTCGAAGTTCCGCCAGGGACGCGCCTCAGCCTAGTGGCTCGAGCCGCGTCGATGAGCACCCGCGACTTGCGCTCGATGAATCTTGACATCAGCGGCGAATCCACCCCAGATATCCCAAACCTCGCGATTCAAGTTCCCAAAGATGTTGTGTGGCAGGCCCGGGATACCATAAAGGACCTGATGGCGAGCCAAGATCAGATGGACCAATGCGTCCCTCCGACTTTCGACTGGGGCCGGCAACGCTTCACCAAGGAGATGGCTGCCGCTTGTCAGCGCAAGCTAGGCGCCAAGAGCCCCTAGTACAGCCGCTCAGACCGAGGGCAGCTACCCGCAAAGTTGCGCCGGCTGCGACCTCGCAAAGCAAGGTGGGTACAGTTGAATTGACTTCAACTGCACCCAGCCAACGAACTGCTAGCGCGCGAGGTGGCTGCGGACGGTCACCCCGGACTGCCCCCCTTGAAAATCCGTCTAGTACTCAGCCTTCGCAATTCGCTTCAAGATTGTAGGACTTCTGAATCGCGGCGCCGGCACTGCCGTCGGCGTTCTGGGCCTTGTACTGAATCGAGATGTGCGCGTAGTTGAGCGAGATTTCCTCTCTAACTCGCTCGTCCTCCGATTTTCCACCGGTCGCGACGTTGGTGACAATGACGTCGCTCAAGGTAACGACAAGGTAGTCGAGCGAAGTACCGCCCGCCTTACGAACAGTCAGAACCGCCTTCGCGATTGGCGTGCCAAGTGCACTGTGGAGGAAGAGAATGGGCGATGCCTTGTCGATCAGCTTCGTCACAACGAGGTCTTTGCAGTCCGACTTAGCGCTCCCGCCACCGCCACCCTCAGCACAAGAGGCGGATTGTGAAACCCCAAATTTGAAATCGTAGATATCGATCTCGTTTTCGAAGCCCTTTTTCTTACTCTCGCCCTCGATGTTCGTGAGCTTCAGCGTGATGTCTTGTGCCATTTTCAAACTCCTTTTCGCATTACCGCTGCGCTGTCATGCAGGAAGGCGAATCGTCGACTTGCCCATCGGTCGGTTCAGTCCCCCGCTTCTCCCACTGCACGCCAAATCCAGTATCTGCAAGATGACTCAACGTCAAGAGACGCCCACCATTTACCTGCAAATATTGCCATGCCAACCCCAGTTGGTTCGCAAGAGAAGTGCGAAGCTGAACGCGTGACACCCAGCCACCGAAGGACACCCTCGCTCGACGCTCAGTCCGGGGCCCCTGATGGAGAGCGCATGGCCACCAAGAGTTGCCCGTTTGTCGATGGCCAGGCGCCGCCTGCTCGTTGTATACCACCAGCGATGAGAACCGCACTACTGCTCACGTTCTTGGGGATTGGAGCGTGTTCAGCCCCTGCCCCCGAGCCGAAGGTTGCGAAGAAGGAAACGTGCCCACCCGTGGCAACCAGCATTGCCCTCAGCGCATCAGATCGCTCGAATGCCACTCCGGAGGGCACCGGACGGCCCGTGCAGGTGCGGGTCTATCAACTGCACAGCGATACAAAACTGCGCGGGGCTACGTTCGAAGAGATCTGGCAGAAGGACAAAGAGGTCTTGGCGACAGACCTAAAGTCTGTTGCCGAGTACACGGTCTTTCCTGGAAAAGTTCAGGAAATCCCTGTCACGCGCAATCCTGCTGCCAACTTCCTTGGCCTCGTTGCGCTATTTCGCGAACCAAAGGGCACGGACTGGTACGTCACCTACGAGCTGACGACCCCCTCCCCAGCTCCGCCGTGCGCCAAAGTCATGAGCATTCCGGTCTACATCGATAGAATGCGCATTGGGGACGGCGAAGGCCGCGGAGATTCGATGGACACCTCAGCGAGCGCCCCCTCGGCCACAACTGGAGCACCGACAGCAGGGGAAGGCGGCAACTAAGTGGCACGCAAGCCGATTTGGACTGAAGGCCTCCTGCTCAGTCAGCATCACCTGCAGCAGCAAGACGCCTATCACGAAGACGTGCTACGTGGACGCCTTCGTACTCTTATCCATTACGCTTGGGGCATTATCAGTCTCAAAATTGACGAGCAGGGCTTCGCGGCTGGCGAGTTCAGGCTCTTGCAGTTCGAAGCAGTTTGGCCAGACGGCACCGTCATTCATTGTGGCGAAGGCACCGACGTGCCTGCTCCGGCACCCCGAAAGCTGCCCGCCGACGCGTTGCGTACCGAGGTCTACGTTGGGCTTGCTCATGCCATCGATGGAACGACCTTGGTCGGCACCTCGGATCAATCTACCGTCCGAAAGTACACAAGAGCAACGCACCAAGTCGTCGATGTCAATAGCGGTGGCTCACCGCAGGAGCTCGAGTGGGCACAGCCCGACCTCCAAGTGCTCTTTGATGAAGAGCGGAGAACCGGATTTGCGGCGTTCTGTGTCGCTGTGGTGCTTCGCCAAGAGAACGGCACTTTCCACTTGCAAGACACCCACGTGCCACCCGTGCTGGATTTTCGAGCCGCACCATTTCTTGAGAACGGTGTCCGGCGGATTTTGGCAAGCATCGTCGCACGCCAGAAGCAGCTTGCCGGTGAGCGGCGCCAGCAGCAAGAGGGCTCCGTTGACTTCCATGCGATGGAAGCTCGCAAGTTCTGGCTTCTTCATACCCTCAACGGTGCAATTCCTGGATTGAACCACCTGCTGGAAACACCGTCGTCCTCCCCCGAGGAAGTGTACCTCGCGCTTGGTAGTCTCGTGGGTCAACTTTGCAGCTTCTCTTCAACCATCGATCCTACCTCGGTTCCGAAATTCGACTACCTGGGGTTGGGCGGCGTTTTTGAGCAGCTCTTTGCTATTGTGCTGCGCCTCCTGCCTGGCGAAATCCAGAAGACCTTTCTGGAGATCGGTCTCGAGCATCGCCAGGATGGGATGTTCATTGGCAAATTCACCGATCGAGCCCTGCTCGACCACGACCTCTACTTGGGGCTCACTTCAAGCATGCCTGAAGCGACGATGCGCGAGCGGGTGCCCGCCCTGCTGAAGATGGCAAGCTGGAATCAGATCTACGAGGTTGTCAAGCAGGCGCGGCACGGCGTCAACGTCAACGTGGAATGGCAACCCACTGCCGCTCTGCCCGTAAAACCCGGCGTCTGCTTCTTCCGCGTGGACAAGTCGGGCGCCTGTTGGGACGACGTCGCCACCTCGGGAACCGTCGCACTCTACCTTCCCAAAGACGGGCAATGGGCAAGTACAACATTGGCACTTTATGCAGTGCCCAAAACGCGCGCTCACTGATTGGCCATGACTGAACCACTTTACTGGTCCTGTGCAGAACTACTTGCCCTAGGAGTCCGACTCCCTCAATCGAGCAACGTTACTCCGCCACAGGAATTGCGGCAGCGGATTTTGACAGCACTCGACACGATGATAGGTCAAGGTCGAGCGCGCGGATTTCCTGACAACGAATTGGCGGAGGCTCGCTACGCTTTGGTTGCGTTTTTGGATGAGCAGATCAATAAGTCGAATTGGCCGGGCCGCAATGAGTGGATGGGACACCCACTGCAGCTCGAGCTTTACCGCGAGTACACAGCGGGCGAAAACTTCTTCAAACGCATGCGGGTCCTCATCCAACAAGGGCAATTTTCCCCAGCGCTCGAGGTCTACTACCTCTGCTTGCTGCTCGGGTTTCGTGGCGCCTACGGTGCCAGCGGCGACACGCGAACACTGAGTGGATTTTCCGAAAGTGCTCGCCAGCGAGTGGCACAAGCGTGGCCCTTGACGGCAAAGCTAGCCCCGCGAGCCGAGCCGCCGGATCGGCTCACAGCACGTCGAACGAGTCATGCCCCCCTAGTCGCGGTCATCTTAGGATCGCTCGTGATTGTCCTGGGCGCGATATTTGGGCTCGAACGCTTGCTAAACTCTGACGTCGAGAATCTCCTCGGCGCAATGAAGACCAGAACCATTCAGACCGAGTCCGGCTCGGATTGAGAGACTTGAGATGTTGTGGTTGATCATCGTCGGCGCGATTCTTATCGCAGCGGTCTGGCCCCTGGTACTGCTTCTTGGTGGTCCGTTGTGGGTTGCCTTTTTCGTTACTGCACTGGTACTGCTAACCATTGCGACCGTTTTAGTCGTGCGACTTGTACGCGGCCGCGTGCGCGCCGCTGCGCTCGAACGTGAGCTTCTTCGCCAAGCCGAACAACAGGCGAAGAAGGTCCGCCCCGACCGGAGACCGGAAATCCTGGCTCTTCAGCAGCAGATGAAGGACGCCCTGAACAGCCTCAAGAGTAGCAAGCTTGGGGGCGGCGGGAAGGCCGCACTCTACGCGCTGCCATGGTACGTGATCGTTGGCCCGCCGGCAGCGGGCAAGACCACTGCACTCGGCCAGTCCGGATTGGGCTTCATCACACCGGCAGGGGGTGCTGGGCACAAATTCCGGGGGACGGCCGGCACGCGAAACTGCGACTGGTGGTTCTCGAAGCACGCCATTCTCCTCGATACGGCTGGGCGCTTGGCGACAGAACAGGACGACCGCGAGGAGTGGAATATTTTCCTCGACACCGTGCGGCGTTTTCGACCCGGGCGCCCGCTTGATGGCCTAGTCGTTGCGGTCAGCGTCGAGGACCTCCTTACCCAAACCGAGGACCAGCAACTAGAGACAGTCAGTCAGCTTCGTGCCCGCGCCGACGAAATGATGTCCCGACTGGAGATGGTCCTACCGCTTTACGTCCTTTTTACGAAGGTCGACCTTCTACCAGGCTTCGTTGAATTCTTTGGGGATATGAGCAGCCAGCAGCGGGCCCAAGCTTGGGGAGCGAGCTTCGCTCTCGACGACCCAAGGATGCAGGAGCCCCGTCTAGCAGTTGAGGCCGAGTTCAAACTCCTGACACAATCACTCCACACCCGTATGCTCGATAGGCTTGCTCGCGAGCCCCAGCCCGAGGTGCGCGCTAAGATTATCCAGTTTCCGCTGGAATTCAAACCGCTAAGGGCTGCTGTGGCGCGATTTGTCGAGGAATTGGCGCGGCAGAACCCGTATAGCGAAACGCCATTCGTTCGAGGCTTCTACTTCTCGAGCGGTACCCAAACGGGTCGGAGCATCGATCGCCTCTTGAACAACATGGCCCAAGGCTTCTCGCTTGGCATGATGCCCCATGCCGAAACTCGACCGAAGGAGCCGAAGAGCTACTTCGTCACCGAGCTGTTCTCTAAGGTCATATTTCCTGATCGACATTTGGCGGTGCGGTCCCTGTCGCAGGAGAAGCGCAGCACCCGTAACCAACTCCTTTGGGCAGGTGGAACGCTGCTCGCCGCGCTGTTCGTACTTACCCCATCAGCAGCAAGCTACGTTACGAACAATCGATTGGTTCGGCAAACGGATCGAGACCTTCGAGAAGCGAGGAAACTTGAGCGCAAAGGCGATGCCGCTGAAGCTGCCAATGGCCTCGATTTGCTACTTGAGCGCATCGTAGAGCTTGAGGAGGCTAGCGGAAAGCCCTCCATCTACGGCTTCTTTGGACCCTACACCGCTTCTCGCCTGAAGGCCGCAACCGAGCAAGTCTATCGCGACCGACTGCGAGCCATGGTGGACGGCCCAGTGCAACAGCGACTTGCGGGGGACGTGCGTGCTATAGGCGATCTCGTCAGGACTGACAGCCGCAATTTCCAAAGAGCCTACAACGATCTCAAGCTCTACCTGATGCTCACTCGGCCTCAGTATCTTGACGTCGAATACGCCAAGCCCCAACTGGCGGAGACCTGGGCTCGAGCCTTTAACTCTCGGTCCGAGAAGGACCAGCATAAGCTTTTATTGCACGCAGGGCGCTACCTGGCGATCTTCAAGGCCGATAGGAGCTGGGCCTGGAAGGCCGAAGACTCTGGATTGGCGATTGCACAGGGACGTCTGGGTGCCCTGCCTGTTGAGGACTTGCAATACGGGTGGCTCACTGAAGCCGCTGCAGGAGTACCGCCGATCCGGCCTGACAAAATCTTCTTTGGGTCGTCAGCACAGTATTGGACGGCCAAGGGGAATACCGAAGTGCCAGGGATGTACACGGCTCTCGGTTGGGAGAAAGTGCGCAAAGTCTTGGAGTCGCCCGACAGCAGACTGGAGTTCGAGGCGTGGGTCCTCGGTCGCTCAACGGGTGACGGCACGGATTCAAAACAGTCCGCCGCTTTGCGGCTAAGAGAGATCTACTTCCAGCGCTACGTGGCTGCCTGGGCCGACTTCCTCGTCGGACTTGACGTAGTTCCCCCACAAAATATCGCGAGCGCGCTTGAGGAACTGAGAGTGTTGACGGAAGCCGACGGCCCATACGTACGGCTCTTCCGCGTTATTCGCGAGAACGTACGGCTCGAAATCGGTGATAGCGGGTTGCTTGAGAAGGGCAAAGAAAAGGCGAAGGCGCTAATCGCCGCAGCGGTCGGCGGTGATGCCGGCGCTCCGCCCCCTCGAGAGATTTCTAGCGTCGAGCGACACTTCGCCCCACTGCTTCAATTCGCTTCCGGAGCAGACGCCAAGTCCGACGGCGGCGGTACTCCCTCGGGACTCAGCCAATACCTGGCACACCTGGGCACGCTCGAAGTCTCTGTGACTCAGTTGGCCGAATCCCAACAGGCCTCTGGCGCGGAATTCGGCGCAGAGCTCTCACGCACGGCGGCCGCGGTCCAGCGCTTGATTGGCGGGACCGATCCACGCACGCGAATGGTCCTCGAACCCTTGCTCATGAACCCGATCCGTGGGAGCCATGCCGGTGTCGTAAAAGCGGACTACGCACAGCTCAGCGGGGACTGGAAGAGCGCAGTCTGGGAGCTCTTCCGTACCAAGATCAAACCACGTTATCCCTTCAGTGCCTCACAGAGTGAGGTGTCGCTCCCAGAGTTTGCCGAATTCTTCCGACCACAGACCGGAATTCTTTGGTCGTTCGTTGAGAAGAATTTCGCTGCGCGGCTCGAGCGTTCGGGAAAGGACTATGTCCCTAAGCCGTCGAGTGAGGCCCTGCCCTATCGGTCGGATTTCTTGAACTGCCTCAACGTATCGCAACAGATCACCGAGGCAGTTTTCGGCACCGGGCCAGAACCTTCCGTTCCGTTCTCGGTGAAGATTGAGTCCGTAAGTCCAAACGTTTCGGAAGTGTCACTCGTCGTCGATGGCAAGACCGCGACATATCGCAACGAACCGGAGCGCTGGTTCCCTATCCTTTGGCCTGGGACCGAGACGCCACGCGGAGGAACGCTACGCGTGAAGGGTGCGGGGTTCACTGACGAAATCCCGCGCATCGGAGATTTCGGTCTGTTCCGGCTCTTCTCAGCCGGCGGGCTCGAGTCAACCGGCAAGTTGTCTGGCGGTGTCCAGGAACTTGCGGCGAGCTGGAGCCTTAGCCGAAGCCAAGAGCCACCGGTCAAGATCATCGTCAAGCCATCCAAGAGCGTTCACCCCTTCGTCCCTAATTTCTTCTCGAGACTCAATTGTCCACCGGAAGTGACAGTGGGCGAGGGAGCCAAGACGCCATGAGGAGCGCGACGCTCGGACTTCCTGGGGTGCTTGGCAAGCACCCCACGCGAGGAGATTTCCTCGCTGCGGGAAACCGTGACCCAGAGTTTACTAGTTTTGATGCGTTTCTTACTCACAACATGGAGTGGGCGGAGGCAAAAGCGGGGCCGGAGTGGGGCCACGCGTACGACGCCGGTAGTGTGCAGGCTTTCGTCTACCGGCCGACGACGCCCAGTCATGTATCCGCGTTGGTGGGTGTTTTTGCACCAAGCTGGGATCGCGCAGGTAGACGATTTCCGCTGACTGTTGGGGTGCCCTTGCTTGCCCCACCATCGCTACTCGCCGCGCCGGAGGTTCTACCGTTGGCGCTCGAATCTATTTGGCAATCCACGAGTGAACAACTTCAGTCGTTCACCTCGAATCCCAATACTCAAGTTGCGGTAGATCAATTGCTCTTCGGCGAGGTGCCGGTTGCGCTCGACGAAACGTTCGACGGTTACGCTTCTTGGACGCGAACGCTGCCTTCTCGCGAACTGTGGGCCTTAATCTTCGGTGTGGAGCGATTCGTCGATCCGGTGCGCGTGCTCAGTCACGTCAGTAACACCGTTGCCACGTGCCGCGGAATCGAACGACCCACGTCTCCGTTGGCACTGAGGCTTCCCCTGGGCATGGCGGGCGGTGCAGCGCTATGCTTCTGGCTCGACTGGGTGTGCCGGATAGCGCGCTGGAAGACGACGATCCCAAGCTTTTTCTGGTCCCACAATGGCCAGGAAGGTGCGGTGATTATCGCTATCGGTAGCCCCCCCGCCTGCACATTGGCTGAGCTCTGGAGCGCTACGGGGACTCAAGATCAGATCTGCGATGTCGCCGCTGCGCCGTGGCAATTGGAGTCGGTGAGTCCCACCGATCCGGTTGCCGTTGCCATTGGGCAGCTCGCCGAGCACCACTCAGTCGCGGAACTTTTGCACGCTGCTCACACGATTGACGTTTGAACTGAAGCGGACTGCTTCGTTCGGCGAACCTCCCTCCGCCCGAGCGGGTAGCCCATTAGGTTCGCACCGGAACCAGGGTGCCCCGCGCTCAAGTAGTTGGCTAGGTACCTAGCGATAAGCTAGTGTTCGCCCAATGTTCGTTCTGAGAGCATTTGGACTTAGTGGGGCGCCTATTCCGGTCGCGAAGGGGCAGTTCCAGCACCTGCCAATTCGGATTGGGCGGAACCCACTCAACGATTTCCTGCTGGAGTTCACGATGATCTCGAGCTTTCATGCACGCATCGAGGACATCAACGGCAGTGTGTGCGTTCGTGACCTGGGCAGCAGGAACGGGATCTTCCTCCCCTCACCAACCGGCGGGGAACCCGTGCGGATCGCGCCTAACACCAGTGTCGATCTCGGTCCCTCCAGTCTGCGGTTCTTCGTCTCACCACATATTCAGCTGCGGCTTGAGGTCGTTGCCCAGCAGGCACCCGTACGTAACGCGCTGGCATGCGGAACCGTCCTCGGCAACCTCTCGATTCTTTCCCAACCCGCTGCCCACGCGTCCGAGCCGCACGTGGCCGACGCCTCGCAATTACAGGCTATCCAGGCAAATCTCAGCCACCTTCAGGCGGGGCGTCCCGCGGCCGCGCCGGCGGGTCACGACTTCGGCCGCGCGCGGCTGCCAATCCAGTTTGGCCAGGGCGGCCAACCGCACGAAGTGTCATCGTCCTCGGCGGCAAGCCCCAGCGGTTGGCCCGCTCGCGGCGACGAGACACCTTATCGTTCCTACCCGGGCTCGTCGCAGCCACCACCAGTGGGCCACGGTCCATTTCAGTCATCGCCGGCCCAAGCGGGGTCCGCAGGGCCCCAACCGGCAGCGTCCACTCAAGCATTCCAACTAGATGTGCAGACTCTCGCCCTGATGGGCCTGCGCGAATTGGCAGGCTCGCTGATTCCGCAGCGGTCGCTCGAGACGTCTGGCGATATCGCGCGCTTTATCACGAAGCTGCACGATGCAATGGACGTCTTCTGTCGCACGTTCATCCCGCTGCGCAAGGGATACACCGAATTCGTGGCGTCGCTCGATTTGCAGCGGGCCGCACACGGGCCGAGTCCCTACGCAGCTCCTTCAGCCGTGGCCCTGACACAAGCAAGTACGCCAGAAGCCGTTGCCATGGCCTTGCTCGACCCCCAGGATCGGTCGTTTGACGCCCCAATTGCCGTCGAAGGCATCCTCGCCGACCTCATGATCCATCAAGTGGCCTTACTCGACGGGGTGATGGAGGGAGTCCGTTCGCTGCTTGACGAGCTGTCCCCACAGTCCATTGAGCAGGCTGCGGGAAGCGGCGGAGCAGCAGGCCTATTAGGGGCGAAGTACAAATCGCGCTGGGAAGAGTTCTGCCGGCGGTTCGAAAAACTTTCCGAGGGACAGCAGGCCTTCTCATACGTGTTTGGGCAAGACTTTGCGGAAGTCTATCGTCAATATTGGCAGCGCAAGGCTGGCAGTGAGGATGCGGGCTTGCGAACTGAGCGTCCTCCAGGATAATGGCACCGCGGCTTTCACGCGAAAGGTTGCTCTGATGCGATGGTTTGGGACTTGGGTCATCGGTATTGCTTTTGGGTCATGTGCTGCACTGGTTTCAGCTTCCGCTAGTGCGCAATCGATACCAGAGCGAAGTGCGGGCTGGGGTACGGCGACGAATGTGATGACACTATCGGCGCTCGGCGTGCAGCTGATCATGCCGCGGGTATTTTACTCGGATCCGGAAGTCGTCGTTGGGTGGAAAGCGCGCTGGCACGTATCCGTACTCGCCCCAACCATGGCGATTGCTACGCTGGCGCTTCTCAACGAGCAGCTGCTCAAGAATGAATTCGGTGGTCACCGTCCCGGTTGCGCTGCGGATACGCAGGGCGGACCGGGCTGCACGTCCTACGGCATGCTGTCGACGCAAAGCTTCGCAGCGTCCGCAGCGTTTGGACAAGGGCTCGGGACATTTCTGGTGGACACCGTCAAGTGGAGCGGTGGGCAATTCAACTTTGGAGCCTTCGCCGGAAATACTGCCATTCCAGGCGTCCTTGCGATCCTCACAACGGCTGGGCGAGGCGCGGGCAACTGGGAAACTGCAGGACAGGCCTGGGGCTCCGCGGGGATTGGCCTACTCACTGGCGTAGGCCTGGGCGCCCTCTATGCAGTAGCCCAGCGTCCAGAATGTGGGTATAGCGGCAACCTGATCTGCTGGTAAAGCCTACTTGCGTTTCTTGCCCTTGTCATTGCCGTCAGCAGGAGTGCCGGGCGGCTCTGGCGCTGGCGGCGTGGCCACGGGTGCGGCATTGACGCCCTCTACATCCCAAAGTGACTGCTGCGTGCACTCGAGGCGACCATCGGGCAAAAGCTTGAATACCCGCTCCATGTCCGACTTCCGCAATACGCTCTGATTCTCATCGCGGACGGCAAGCTGCTCAACGACCCGCAGCGCCTTCTCTTCGAAGACCGGTGTCACGGTGAGGCGGTATTGGACTGCCCCAGGCACACCCGCCATCGAGCGAAATTCGACCCTGTCCACCGCCAGATTGGCCGAAGCAGCCAGCAATCCCGAGCGCATGACATGAACCTTGAACGAGCTCTGACATCGCTTGCCCTTCGCAGCGGCGCACCCCTCGTCGCCTGCAGTTACGACGAAGCGTGTCCCCATTCGTTCGAGCGCAAATCGTGAGTGCTTCTCGTTTCCGCGATAAAAACCCATCGCGTAGACTTCTGCGAAGCCCTCCCGGGGCCGGAGCAGCGCCAAGGGTCCCGCAGCCTCTTCATTCGCGAATCGATGCGTGGGTAACCACACAATGCGCAGACCGTCGGAGGCTGGCGTAATGACGGCTGTCTCCGGCTTCACTGTGAGGGCCCCAGAACGAACACCTTCGGCCTCCGCCAGCTCTGGCTTGTCGAACACAGCGCGACCGCTGCAGTCGGGAGCGCTACGATCCACCGTGTTGGCCCCCGCTTCAAACGAGGGCAAAACCAGAGACCAGTAGTCCTCGGGCTTCAACGCTGACACGACGCCTGCACTGCGACGTTCCAACGCTTTCAAACAGATTGGGACAGGAACTGTACGGCGCGCGCGATCCTCGAGGCGCGAGGATTCCACAGCTCCAGCGCAGCCTGTCCCGCAGAGAAGCGCCCCCGCCAACACGGTGGAGGTGAGCAGAATGGCAGGCACGCCACGCACGAAGGCGCGGAAATGGCCCTGACTAAAGGACCTCAAGCGTATTGATGACACGCAACAACTCCTGGTCGACAGCGGATAGGTCCTCGCCTTCGTGAACGATCTGAACGAGCACTATCCGCGTGAGACCCCGCAACAGGTACTCGCGACTGCGGCTGGTCAACGGCTTTTTCGGCGCCTCGACCTCCCGCTCAATGGTATAGGCACGCCCCTGCCCAAGGTGAGTGGCAATCGGCACCGCGGGGCCAACGATCTTCGCGCCAAGCGCGCGAGTATCGTCTTCGAAGCGGCCCATTACGTCACGCCACAACGCCGAAACTGATTCGGGGCGCTCGTGAATGGCAAAGGCATACGCATTCGGTGAGATGTACTGCACGAACGCCTGGCCCGGATTATTACCACCGTCACGCAGTGCCCAATCGTCGGGCCGGGACAGGTGAATGCCATGACGCAAGACCGTCACACCTTTGTATCGGACCCTCGGGGCGGCCGCGGACAAATCCAATGGCGGGTAGGCCTCCTCGAATTCTCCGGCCCCGGATGACGATACAGCCGTTGCCCAATCGTAAAATGTTCGGTTCTTCTGCGCCTCCGCGGGCGCCCCGCTGCAGGCGCAGAAGCAGACAGCGCTAAGGACGCCAAGCCAGATACCATTCCTCACGGACGCCAGACTACCAACGCTCACGGCATACCGCAACCAGCAGACGCACGTGGCCTTGACGTTGATTGCGGATCCCTCAGCAGCGCATCACTTGGTCGCACTCCCCCGCGCTGACTTCCACCAGCGAGCAGATGGGGCCCGGTCGCATCCCCGCTAACTCAGGACCGTCGGACGGTTTTTGCGCGATTTGGACCTCCGCGCCAGTCGTTGCCATACCTGACTTCCACGGACTGCCACAGTTTGATAGAGAAGGGGGCAAGATGCAGCGTCACCTGCGGGCTTCAATAGTTCTCGGCCTCCTGGCAGTCGGTTGTGGTCCGGAGGTGCTTCTCAATGTCACGGACGGCTCGGACTGGAAGGCTTTCGTCTCACATCGCGAAGGCGGCTCACCCTCCACGAGTGATCTGTCGTCCCTCAGGTTCAAAGATGGCCTCTGCGATGCGAATGCATTGGTCCCCGAACGAGCCGAACTGAACGAAGGCCACGTCATTTCCTTTCTCCAGAAGCAGGGCGTCGACGTTCGAGTCGAACGACAGCGTGCCGATCTCGTGTACCTCAACCTAACGGGCGTGGGCACCAAAAATCCGGTACGGTTCCGCGTCGCCATCCTCAAGAATCGCGAGCAAGCAGGTCGCGAATTGCACGAAGGCATCCTTCAGCACGGGGAAGGTTCCTGGGGGCTCCACCGGGCCAATCTAGCGGTGCTCGGCCCCATCGGTTCGGTGGAGGACGACCTACGCTTCGCAGCGAAGTACAATCTTCCCTGCTGGGGTGTCTTCACTATCGCGGGTCGTGACGACACGGTCGTCATTCCCGGAGGGTACGTCGAGCCGTAACCTGGTTTCACTGCATACGGCCCTAGCGCAACCAATTGGGACGCACTTCAGGCAGCCCCGCCGGCTCACATGATACACGTCCCGATGAGCGTGGTACTGAGCTCGTCGTCGGTGGCGCGACAATCCGACACGGGGGGCGTGGCGATGATTTGCACGCTGACGACGGGTACGTCCGGGATAGTCACCGGTGCCGTCATACCGCCAGGGGGCAGATCGACGTCAAGGCGAACCTCCCCGGTTCGGCCGATTTCACCCGTCGCCGTGATGCGTTTCGCCCAGCTAAGCAGAACCGTACCTTCCAGCGCTTTCCCTCCGGAATTCCCTAATCGGACGACCAGATCTGTGCTCGCGCACTTGCCGTTGCATTCCGTCGCCCAAGCAATGAAGAGGTTAGGCAAGTCGGCGCAATCAGCAGCGACAGGCGTGGCGTCTTCCAGCACGCCACTGTAGATCGCTAAGCACGTGGGAGCGTCGCCCGAGCCGCAGTCCTGATCGATACCATCGCCAGATATCTCGACGGCGCCGGGGTGTATGGTCGCCGATGCTTCATCGCAGTCCTCGGGCGCCGAGGACGTGAGGTACGGAGGTGCAAGGGCGCCGATAGACGTGGACTGCGTTCCACGTGCACCGTCGCCGTCGGCATCGAGGTAGGCGCGCTGCCAGCGGGTGGGATCCGCGTCGTCGCAGTCGCTGCCATCGGCAGCCAGCTTCACGCCGGGTTGGTCAGCGCCAAAACACTGCCAATTGTAGCCGAAGCCGTCGCCATCCTTGTCTAGATAGACGGAGCGCCACACCGTGGGATCCTTATCGTCGCAATCCGTTTCGGACTGCAGGAGGTAGTAGGCCGAGACCCAACCGGGGCCAGGCTGCGCGTCACGGGGAACACAGAGACGTGGTGAACCAGCCCAGCCCGGCAAGCCATCACCGTCTCGATCAGCGGCCCATGGATAGAAACCCGAGCCGCAAGTTGGGTACCAGTCATCCCAGTAGTAGGTGGAAGGTACGAGGGGCTCGAATCCCTCGACCTTCGCGTCTTCGAGACAACGTTGCTCAGGGCCCGGGTACCGGGTGAGGAGTGGGTCGCCGTCAGGCAGGGATTCGTACAGGATTTGGGTGCGCTTGAGATCCTTGTCGTCGCAGTCGAAACCGAGTGCGTCGCGCGCTCGGATGAAGTCCTCACCGGGGGTGGGCTTGCATTGCGGCCAGGGGCTCACCCGCACCCAGCCATCCCCGTCGCTGTCCTGCAATACGACGACCGTGCCTTCAGCGCAGTCATTGCTAGGCACCCCTGACGGCGCAAGTCGGCTTGCAGCTCAATATGGACTGTATACGTAGCTGCATCCGCCCAATTCAGCGGAACAGATTTGATTGACGCAGTAGGCGCCATTGCAGTCAGCGTCTTGCGTGCAAGCTACGTGTCGACAGCCGCCGGACTGACACGCCGAGCCCAGGGGACATTCTGCCGATGTCGTGCAAGCTCGCGGCTCACAGCGCTTGGTCGCGGTACAATAGGTGCTTGGGTCGCTGCAGTCACTATCGGTTTGGCATGCAGCATAGCAAGCGTGACTCGATGCTCCGCAAAGGCCTTCGGCGCATTCGCTGGAAGCGGTGCATTGCCTGCAAACGTTTGGCACCCCTACGTCCTTGATGCAGTGGGGCCGCGCGCTAGGACAGTCAGAGTCCCCCTGGCACTCCGAGCAAGCCTTCACGCTGGACTTCGAGCTCGGTACCACCGCGCAGAAGGGTCGATCCGCAGTGCATTCCGAACTCTGCGTGCATGACGCAGGCATTGCGGGACAACTGCATAAGCCGCACCATTGGAGATTGATTTGGAGGCAAGTTGGAACGTTTATGGTCGAACCGGGTGAAGTCGACGACGCGCAATTGGCGGTAACCGAAGCCGCGGCAATGCGCGCCCGGCACTCGGCGCTACTTCGACATCCAGTCACGCCCCCTGCCCCAGCCGTACCGGCATTCTGCGTTCCTGCATTGCCCGCTTGGACGGTCGTGCCAGCGCTCGCCCCATGCGCACTGGCACCAGCATTGCCACCCGCAGGGGAGCCTGCCGCAGCACCCGCGCTGCCTGGATCGCTGTGACCACCCGTCGCAATACCGCCCGACGCAACGCCACCCGACGCAACGCCACCGGTCGTCGCGGTACCGCCCGACGCAACGCCACCGGTCGTCGCGACAATGGATTGCCCCGCCGTTGATCCATGGGCGCTGGTGTTGCTGCGACCTCCCGTCGCAGCCCCGCCCACGGGTGCACCGCCAGTCATCGTGACACCACCGTGCCCCGCCGTTGATGGATTGGGATCACTGCTCGAGGGATCAGAACAGCCTAGGATGCCACTCAAGATCCAGCCGACGAATAGGGGACGCGCATTCAGATGTGCCATGCAGGGTTTGAATCCGAGCAAAATCTACGCCAGGCGAATTCGCAGGCAAGAACCCGCATTTTGGATTGGAGCGAAGTCACCCGTCCTGCCTATTGGCGCAACCGAGGACTTGCGTTTGGCACAGGTTGGCACAGGGGGAGGATCCCCTGTCGAGCACTCACCGATCCTGGCTCGGGCATGCAGGACGGATGCTAGGGAGGCCGCTGTCGGGCATCGTCGGTGAACAGGGTGCGCATGGTGGACGGCAGGGTAGTGCCGTCCATATTCATGTAATCGCCGATCAGTTGGGCACGGGTCTTGTCGCCCAGCTTGCCGTCTTCGTCGACGAGCTCCCAATTGCGGGCCTTGGACTTGTCGAACCGAGTGTTGTGCCACTTCTGATAGGGTGCTGCCCCAACTCGCAAGGCCGCGAGCGCGTGCGAGCAGGCGAGGAATCGTTCGAAGCCGGCAATGGCTTCGCGGCCTTGCGGTCTTCCCCAAATCCGGACTCGCGCCTGCAGCAGCATCAGAGGGCGTGAGGTTAGCACGAGTAGTGCTCATTCCACGAAGATGTTTACTCGCGGGCTGCAGGCACTCGCGCGGATGGGGAAGACGGGGCGTTTGGGGTGGCGGGTGGTGCGTATCTCGGTAGAGGTTGTCATCTCAAACTTGGCGTCGGCGGTTGAGCAGGTGCGGGAGGCAGTGCAGGCGACTCGGGTGGGGTAGTGGCGCTTCTTGCCGTCCTCTTAGCAACATTCTTCACTGGCACTCCGCAGCACCTTCGCCTAGGTTGCGCTTCGTGCTGTCGCTGCAACACGAGACCCTTCGCGCGTTGTTCCACAATCGTCCAGAGTTGGCGCCGGTGCTGCTTCGTGAAGCTCTCGGTGTGGAGCTTCCCAGTTACTCGAGTGTGCGAGTCGAGTCGGCAGACTTCACCGATATCGTGCCAGCGGAATACCGAGCAGACCTGGTCATGCTGCTGGTCGATGACAAGCCGGTGCTCGCGATTGTGGTCGAGGTGCAGCTGGCGGTGGATGAGCGCAAGCTCTACACCTGGCCGGTCTACGTAGTGGGGCTACGAGCCCGATTCGAGTGCCCCGCCGCGGTGCTCGTGGTCACGTCAGACCAAGCAATAACTCGCTGGGCCAATCGCCCAATTGCTGTTGGTCCCGGAGCGACGCTTGTTCCGTGGGTCATCGGACCCGACGCCGTGCCAGTGGTGACTGACCCCGAGCGCACCGCCCGCGACCCAGAATTGGGCGTGCTTTCAGCGATGGCACACGGTCAGGAAGAGGTCGAAACCGCGGTGAAAGTGGCCCAAGCCGCCCTCGAGGGGATAGGCCACCTCAGCGACCGGGACCAAATCGTGATATATGGTGACATGATTCTTGCGGCGCTCAGCGATGCCGCCAGAAAGGCCCTGCAGATGATTCCTGAAGGTTACCAATTCAAGAGCCCGCTCATCCGTGAGTCGATCGAAAAGGGATTGGCGCAGGGGCGAGTTGAAGGGCGAGTCGAGGGGCGAGTCGAGGGGCAAGCCCTGAGCGTGCTCGAGGTGTTCGAGGCGCGGGCAATGCAGGTCACCGAGGAGCAGCGCCGGCAGATTTTCGCATGCACCGACCTCGATCAGCTGTCGCAGTGGCTGAAGCGTGCGGTGACCGTCAGCGCGGTCAGCGAGCTATTCACGCACTGACGCGCACCACGGACTTGCCGTTTGGCGAGAATAAGCTAACGACTCCGCAACCTTGTCGCCGTTGCTGGGCCAGAAGTCGTCAATGACGTGGCGCTGCCCCGCTCGACTGCTGCCGCTTGGAAGAAGCGCGGACAGCTCGCTGTGGTTTCGTCGGAATGCTTCGAGCGCAGCGACGCCGAACTCAGAGCCAAGTTGGCGCAGTTGGAGCGGCTGATAGGGACTCTGCGGTCGCTCTTGTGTCTGCTGTTGGTGTTGATTCGAGTGCGCGGAGCTCGACTGACGGACGACAGGTTGCCCGAGGGGAACGACAAGACTCGAATTCTGGCCGTCATCGATCGAACCGTGAAGGCCGTGCCCCGTTGGTTGGCCCTGGCCGCGGTCGGTCTGAATGTGACGCGATGGCGGCGTTGGAAACAGGGAGCCACCCTGTGCATCCTCGACGATCGAAGCCCTTGCCCGAAGCAGCAGCCCTCGCGCCTGACCTTCGCCGAAGAACAGACCATGCGGGACCTCGTCGAGTCGCACGACCTGAAGCACTTCTCGATTCGGGCGGTGGCAACGCACGCTCGCAGAATTGGGGCATTGTTTGCACCAGAGACCACCTGATGGCGGAACAATCGCGACAAAGATTGGATACGACCAAAGCAGCGGGTGCACCCCAAGACCGCGGTCGCCGAGTTGCGGAAGGTTGGCGCTTGCGGCACGAAGCTGGTGGCCGATTCCGGCATCGAGAACGTCAACGACGCCGTCGACGCGGCACTCGAGGAAACCGGTGTCGGGCGTATCCTCGCTCGGGTAGAGGTGAGCTGGTCGAATTCTCTGATTGAGGTATTTTGGCGGCAAATCAAGAATTATTGGCTCTATTTGAACCACCTCTACAGCTTCGGCGCCGTTCAACGCTTGGTTGCCTTCTATATCGATCAACATAACCGCGTGATTCCACACTCAGCCTTGAAGGGACACACGCCGGACGAGGTCTTCAGAGAAGAGGCCAGCGACTTGCCGGAACGATTGCGCGAAGCACATCGAGTCGCGATTCAAGAACGTGTCGCCAATAGCAGACAACTCAACTGCGAGAACTGTCAGGCGACGAGGGCGAACGCGGGCAGCTCAGAGGTAGCAGAGGGACTCCGAAAAGTGGAATGATATTCCGTATGTCGCAATTGCGAACAGAACTTGTACGGCGGTGGTGAGACGGAGCACCGCTCGCATCAAACATGTAGGACGATTAACAGTGGCGTTCAAGCCACGTAGATTGCGCTATTGTCCGAGGACTTCTCGGTACACTTCGAGATTCTTTGCGGCAAATATTTTCCAGCTCAGCTCCTTGGCTCGCCGCAGGCCACGTTGGCGCATGCTGTCGGCCAACTCGGAGTCCTGTGCGACAGTGCGCAACGCTCGGGCAATATCGTCCACGCTTTCGGGATTGACCAGTAGCGCTGCGTCCCCCGATACCTCCGGCATGGACGAGCAGTTTGATGTCACCACGGGACAACCACAGGCCATGGCCTCTGCAGGCGGGTTTCCAAAGCCCTCGTACAGCGAAGGGTGGCAGAGTGCGGTTGCCCCGTTGATGAGAGCAATCAAGTCGTCAAAGGGTACACCGCTCAGAAAGTGGACCCGCTCAGAAATGCCCAGTTCACGCGCAATCGGACGAAGCGTCTTGGCACCGGGCCCCAGCCGTTGAATCAAGGCAAGGTGAACGTCCCGTTGCTCCGGGAATGCTTGTGCAAAAGCCCGCACTACTCGCTCGTGATTCTTATACCCGGAGAACTGCCCAATCGTCAGTATGTAGCGCGACGCGGACTTGAGCCAACGCACACGCGCACTTTCGATAAGAGCTCTTCCAGCATCACTTTCCAAGGCTCGGAATTCGGGAGCAATCCCCTCAAGCGCCACACGGGTACGGCCCTCAGCGGCTCGATCTAGGGTGCCAATCTCGCGTTTGGTTTCCTCACTGATTGCCATGATCCGCGTGGCATTGGCCAGCGCACTACGGATCCCGTGTTGGTAGAAGGCGGTCTCGACGAATCCCCATAGTCCGGGTTGGCGGGCCCAGTACGGATGCTTGAGCCACATCACGTCGCACAGTGTGACGACCGTTGGCATCTTCAAGCCAGCGGGAAGGATGTTGTACGTCGCATGAAATAGGTCGACGTCACTCAAGTCAACAACACGCGGCAAATACATAAGCGTAGCCAGGCCGTTCGCTTCCTGCTTGACGATGCGTTCCTCGACGTTCGGTTCGATGGAAAGTCGCCCTGGCGCTTTGGGGTGTTTTAAGAACAGGAACCGGTAGTCGGGCGCCATCGCGGGGAGGTAGTCGACGAGCGCCTGCACAAGGGTGGAAATCCCGCTCGGGCGCTCGCGAATGTATCGACAGTCAACGCAGATCTTCACCACGAACTTCCACCTTGTATGGGTAACGTCGAATTGGGGCAGTCACCTAGACAGAGACTGAGGTATCACCGACGAATTTGGTCAAATGCAGTTGCGATTGACAGGTGCGCCTTTCCCGGACGTCGTTCAGGACTTCTGACACGATACTCGCTATCATGGCGACGTCAGCGTCGGTGAGCGCGCAACTACTTGGTAGATTGAGCCCCCGAGCAGAAAGACGCTTCGATACTGAACATTCTCCGCCGTCCGGTCCGACGCACCGGTATCTCGCAAGGTGCGGCAACGAACTCATCGGCTCAAAGAAGGGTCGAGTATCGACACCGCGCAGTTCCAACATCATCGCGATGTCATCGCGAGCCGAAGACCAGCTGCGACCGAGCAACAAGCTGGACATCCAGAGGCTATTATGGACACCCGGGGTCACTGGGTTCAACTCCACATCGACGGCACGAATACCCGAAGCGTAGCCCCGGCTGATCTTCTCCTTGCGCGACAAGAACCTACCCAATTGGGTGAGTTGGGCGACGCCAAGTGCAGCCTGAATGTTGGTCATTCGGTAGTTGAACGCGAGCTCACTGTGATAGTAGCGCCGCTTTGGCGACATACCATGGTCTTTCAAGAAACGGATCTTCGTGGCGAGCGTCCGATTGTTGGTCGTCACCATCCCGCCTTCGCCAGTGGTAATAGTCTTGTTGCCATAGAACGAGAACGTTCCGACATCGCCGAGTGCACCAGCCTGCACGCCATCAATCGAGGCTCCAAGGCCTTCCGCGGCATCTTCAATCAGAGCAACTCCCCTCGGCCGGCAAAGGTCGCTTAGTGCCCGCATGTCCGCCGGATGTCCATACAAATGCACCGCAATGACGGCCTTGGTTCGCTTAGTAATTGCCCTAGCTACCAGCTCGGGTGACAGGCACCACGTGCGCGGATCAACGTCGACCAGTACCGGCGTAGCTCCAGTCATCAACACCGCGTGCGCGGTTGCGACGAAGGTGAGGTCCGGCAGAATGACCTCGTCGCCCCGCCCAATCCCGAGAGCGTGCAGTGCCACATGCAGCGCAACAGTTCCATTGGCCACCGCAATGGCGTCCGAAACACCGATCGTGTTCGCAAACTGTGTCTCAAATTCGTCGATGAAGGGACCAATGCTGGAAACCCAGCCAGACGCAACTGCACGGGCGACCAACTCGGATTCGAGATCACCAATCACCGGCGCTGCAACTGGGTAGCGAATGGTCGTCGGTCCAGAAGGGTCGACTGTTTCTAGGCGATTCGATTCCATTACCCTGCATGCCCCCAATCAAAGTTTTGACGACGTCAATGCCATCGAAGACGCAAGAAGGCAACCCCGTCTCGCAGACCGCAAACTGCCGGCACCAAGCAGTTGCCGAATTCGCACCTAGGCGCAATCGAGGCGCCGCGCATTCACAAGCTTCGAGATGTGCCGTGCCACTGCTGCAGTTCCGTGTGAAGCATTGTTCATGCGACGAGGTCCTTTAGAACCGGCATCCGAGCACCCATTGTGGCGGACGCGGCTCCTTCGCGCATCACGCTGCCTCACCGAAAGCTTGTTTTTGGCCTCTCGACGTGCCCGAAGTCGCTCTCTTCATACTCTACACGACTCGAGTAGTTGCGCCAGCAATCACGTAGGTTTGTTCGAGGGTATTGATCTCGACGGGCATCGAAGAGGCGTTCGCATTATTGACCAGTGCATCGTGATAACCTCCGTTTGGTCAGCGCCTCGATACGCTGACCGCGCGCTCGCTGGCTTTCCGAATCTCGTGGACGGCGTCGCGTCACGCCTCGACGTTATTGGCGCGGTGCCCCCAGAACCTTCACTTGCTCCGAGAGAATCCCCCGAATTTAGGCCAGTGAGCCCGATTCAAGGATCAAATCCGTACTACGCGCCAAGACGCCTTGCGCAAGGATCCCTCCGGCGGTTGTCTGGTTGCTACCACCGACTGTGACGTCATTGACAATCACGAACGCGACAGTTGAAGCCGGGGGCGGCCCTATTTAGCGTGCCACGCGCTCCACTTCGACATTGCGAAATCCAAATGGGAACTTCCGCAGAACGTCTTGGGCTGCGAGTCGAGCCTCGCTTTGGCGCGATTCTCTCAACAACGTCAGAGTCCTAAGGTAAGCGGTATCCTCCTCGGAGTCGACATTCGTGTTTACGGATCCTCGCGAAGGCGGCGTCGACGATTGGCTGCTCGGCACAACTCGCGATGCCGTCGTTGCGTTTCGCGGCGCGTGGTCACATGAGTCCAGCGTCAGCATGTTCAAGGAGGTCTTGGCGCATTCGTCGCAGTGAACGCGCGTCAAGCGGCGCGGGACTCGCTTCGCGCAACGCTCGACCAATGTCTCGAGCCGCTCAGCCACTATCCACGGCGGCACCTCGAACCACAGCGAAAAGGCTGGGGCGGCAACGACTCGCCCCTATTGCAAAGCGGGGCGCCTCTGGAGCCGACGGAGCAGCTTCAAGCACCGCCGCTCAAACGATTCGTCACCTCACGTCCGAGTGAACGGCGCTCGATCGCATGTCGCTAGATTAGACCAAGAATTTAGGCATTCCTAGCCTCGCGTTGTAGGTGCGCGACTGAGGCGTCAAAGTCTCCATCACCGGTAACTCAACCAACTCAACACACTTCCAACACTCAGTCGCTGGAACCTAAAGGAAGGGTGGCAAGGTGACCAGATCCAGGGCGCGTGACTGGGGCTTTCGAGCGGCTCGAGTGTCATGGCATTGGGCCGCTCCGACTTCTAACACCGCGCGTCGGATCCTAAAAAGTGCGCGTTCGTCCACATGGGTCGCCATTCGTCCCGGTTGCACGTGCCGAGATACGAAGATCAGGAGGCAAATGCCCCCAAATATCGCTTGCGGGGTCTTTTACCCTCACTGTACCATCCGATGTGATTAGCACTTTGGGTGTCGCCGTCAGACGCGATGGCTGGACCTCAACACCCCAAGTGCGCGCACATGAGGGATCGTGGGAATGACTCAATCGAGAATACGCCACCGCTTTGCACATGTTTTGTTCCTAACCACAGCGCTTGCGCCATGGCTCGTGGCTTGCGGCGACAGCGACAGCCCCAAAGGCGTCGATCCCGTGTCAACCGGAAAGGTCGTAACTCCTGAGCCCAAGACGCTCGCGCTTGCAGCTGGCAGCGGCTGCACGATCGATAGCGAGTGCGCTGAAGGGCGCTTCTGCTTTCAGAACGAATGCGCCCAAGAGTGTGCGGCAACAGCAGATTGCGGCGCAGGCGAAAGCTGCACGTCGCGAGGTCGGTGTATTACCTCGAGCGAAAGCCCGTCCATCCCCGAAGTGGTGACGTCGGTCACCACGGCAAGTTCACCGGAAACCGCCTTCGCAGTCTTCCCGGGACAGCGTCAGGTCATGCTTAGGCTCAGTCTCACGGCACCCCCACCAGGGGGCGCAATCAGCTACACGGTATCTAGGTCGGATGAAGCAACGTCGACCGGGCTCGTCCAGCGCGCTGCAGTCTCGCCCGAAAAAGTCGTCGAGATTCCGGTCGATGTGGGCAAGAGTTCACCGGAACTTGGCGTCAATTCGACGCCTGTTCAGGTGCTGGTGAAAACGAATATCGGCGCCTACCGGCTGGCGCTAGTCCCACAAAGACCCATTTCGGCCGCGTACGGCGGCTCAGTCAAGATGGACGTGTTTGGTCCAGCAGGTTTGCCGTTGACCTTCGAAATCGTGACCGATCCACCGGAGGCAGCGCTGGCCCAAGCGAACTCCGCTTGGCTGGTCCTGCCTGTCGGGGCCAACGTGTTGTTCTCTCCCATCAATGCCTATCTGGGTGCACCAACTGCGCTGGCGGCATTGCTCACCTTCGACACTTGGCTCGCGCGCTGGGTCGCAGTGTTCGACTATCCCTATGCGCTGGATGCTGGAATATTCAACGCGCCTTCGAAACAGACGAATCGAATACTGCGCTTCGAAATCGAGTCACTCGACGCAACGCATGTCGTGGGCAGAATGGTCGATCGCTGGGAAGGCTTATACGACGAACGGTCGACACTTGGCGTAACACAACCTAGTGACCTGGTACTCGCCGGCGACCTCTCCATGGAACAACTTGGCCCGGCACGAAGCCCAGCCGAGCTGCCGTCGGCGCTCAAGATCGCACCGAACGTACCAACCGTTTGGCCTTTGCCCTCACTCAATTCATGCGGTTCGGCGGCAGTATTCCCGGCGACGCCAATGCTCATTGGAACCGAGATGCTTTCCTGCGGGACCATCGGATCGGCTGCCGCATTCGCCGCCGCAACGCCGGCTGAGCAAGCTGCTTGTGCGATCGCGTCGGTTGAGTCGGCACTCGCCGGAGCAACAACGACCTCAGCGCTTCGCTCATTTCTCGATCAGAGCTCCTCCAACCAGAGCGGCCTGTCGTTTGCGGAGTTCATCGAGAACTGCGCACGCGGCACGAATGGAACCTGCGTACCAAGTGCTGCCGTGCTCTGTTCACGTCAGCTTGTTGCCTACGCCTACCGAAGTCAGCCCGATGGCGCCACGATTTCCCCAAAGCTGATTGACGCATTTCTTTCGTCCACCCAAGAGGCGTATTTGGGTCGTCAGCTCGCAGCCTTCAAGACCGACGCCGACACGCGCCTCACCTGGCTCAAGACAACGGACTACCCCGCCATTGTCACAAGCGCAGTCCGTAGCCTCAACGAAAAGCTGATGGCGGACTGGGAATCCGGTGTGCTTGACGTGCACATGGGCGTGATGAAGGGTTACTTCGACCCTGCTGGCATGGCCGTGTTGTCGCAAGCGACTAGTGACGCTACCGCGGGCGATTCGCGCTCGGCACTGCTCGCCCAAATGGTTCAAGGTTGGCGCGCAACGATGGACTCGCTCACTGTTGGTGCACAGCGTTGGAATGAATTGTACGATCGTTCAGCAGATCGCGCGACCAAGGCAGCCAACACGCAAGAACGCGTTCGCGACCTCTACCTAGCAGCCGCGGCCATGGTGCGATTCTCGCGCGATTCGTCAAGTGGTTATCAGGCGACGGCATTCGGCGCGGGGTTCTCAAATCTGATGCGCGCCCTGAACAAGCTGTCACTCTCCTTCGACGACTTGATGTTTAGCCGCGACGCCGAAGTGGTGGTCTCTTCCTCGTTGGATCCCACGAGCACGAACAATACACTGCTGTCGGAGCGTGCCGCCGCCGCCGTCGCCGCAACCAAAGCCGCTTCAACATCGGTTCAGACGGTGCTCGATGCTGTGCAAGCAGAGGCCCTGAACGAAACCCAACTGCGTAACCGTCTCGACAACGAGATTAACTCGCTGCGCGACGACCTCGTGGATCTTTGCGGCCTTCCAGCGGGGTGCACCGCAGCGGAATTCAGAACGAACGCCGAGTGCCGAGTGCTCGTAAAACCTGGCTTGTGCGGGTTCTCCGTTGAACGAGCCACGGACAACTACCTTGCCCTCGACGCCGGCTCACAAAATGTGTCAGAAGCCGGCCGTACCGTCTTGGCCATCGTTGGCGCCTACGACGAACAACGAATTGCGCAAGAGTCGCTGCGGGCACATAAGGCGCAGCTCGATCTCGAACTGCGCGATCTCGACGCCTTCGCGAACGATGTGCAAACGTGGAACAATTCTCGATTGGCGGGGCTCGATGGTCTAAATCAGCTGTTCGAGGATTTGGGCAGCGTGGACGATGCGGCGATTTCAAAGCTCATGTCAGCAATGTCGGACAAAGCTACCAAGCGCGCAGCAAAGGTTCAGCTGATGAAGGACGCGCTAGCTGCGTGGAGTGCGGGGGCAAAAGCCGGGGCCGACACCAGCTTATGGAAGGAGCTGGCAGTTATTGGCGCGGAAAAGACCTCGGAACTGCTGGGGGCAAAAGCTGACTTCCTGGAGGCCAAGGCCGATGCAGCCGCTGATGGGTTGCCAAAATCCGTCGGCACGTCGACTGACCCTAGCAGTGCTGGTCGACTCGCCATCAAGACCGGTTCGAGTTTCGCCGTGTACGCCCTGAAGGGACTAAAGGCCGCCGCGGACTACGGCAAGTCGAAACTCGAGGCGTCGCTCAAGAATGAAGAAGAGCTCCACAGCATCGAGCTGACAGAAATCAACGAACAAGCCGAAATTGACACGGCAATTAGCGACAACGAGCTCGAAAGCCTAAACGATCAGATTCAAGCAAGTGCGTCAGTCTCAGAAAAGCAGAGAAGCACCTTGCGTAACGCCTACGACCTTGGACGCGAGCAGCGCGCCGCTGAGCTTGCCTACTCGCGGGATGCCGCAGAGCTTCGCTCGCGCCGCAATCGCTACCTGCAACGATTGCAGGAAGGCGCCGAATTGGACTTGCGCGTCCAGCGTGCACAATTGGGGACAGAACAGAAGATCGCGGAGTATCTCGGAGTAGTGCAGCGCGCCGAGTTGCAGAATGCTCGGCTGAGCGATCTCGATGCTCAGCGAGGAAATGTTCTCCAGATAGTGGGGAGTCCAGCGGCATTCTTTGCAAAGACCAATCGCGTCGCCCAAGCCGAAGACCGACTCACGCGTGCGAAGGATGCGATGATGGATTGGTTGGTGGCACTTGAGTACTTCGCTGTGCGCCCCTTCATCGACCAGCGCCTACAGATCCTCCTGGCGCGAAATCCCTTCCAGCTGGAGCAGATTGCGACCCAACTCGTGCGCCTACAGGGCGCGTGCGGTGGGGCGGTAAACCACGGCTCAACGGTATTGTCGGTGCGCAAGGACTTGTTGGGACTGACTCGACCGATCGAGGACTCCGACACTCAGAAGTCGGTCGCTCCCGATGAGCGATTCCGTATGCTGCTCGAGTCTGGAAACATCCCGGTTGACAAGCGCCTGCGCTACACCACCGACGCAAGTATCGGCGATCTGATGCGCAGCGAGCGCCGCGTTATGGCAGCAACATTCGACATTAGCCTGGACAATTTTGCCAATCTTGCCGCCTCGTGCAATGCAAAGATCGAGGGCCTCATGGTACAGTTCGTCGGTGATGTCGGCTCCGCCCGTCCGACGGCAACGGTCCTGTACGACGGTACGAGTCGCGTGCGTTCGTGCCAACCCAAGCTGGCGGAATATGTCGATCTAATCGGCCGCGATCGCACCAACTTCGCTCCGATTACCAGCTTTCGCACAGCAGGACGCGCAGCATCACCTGTTGCAGGTATCAACAAGTGGCCTGCTGACACTCAGCTCAACAAGTCCTTTGGCGGCCTGCCGCTCGCATCGCAATACACTGTCCTCATCGATGCCGGAATCGGCGAGAACGCAACGCTCGATTTTAGCAAGCTGAACGACATCTTGCTACGGGTCGACTACGCCTACAGCGACTTTTTCCCGGTTGGTAGCTGCGAGTAGCAGAGGAAGGCCTGAGCTTCTTCGCACCTAGGAACGCACGTCGTCACTGTTGGTTACCGAACCGACATTGTTTCATTCAATTCTGCTGACTGTTAAACTGCAATTTCCGCAACACGAACTTCTTGGAGATACGATGAAACTGTCTAGAGCCCCGATTGTTGCCAGTTCTGCCATTATGTGCTCGCTACTTCTAGTTGGCTGTGGAAGCGCATCGGACGGGTCCCACGCTAGTGACGGTGAAGGGGGCGCCAGTTTGGGTGGGAACTCAGCGAAGGGTGGCTCTGTTGGCAGGAGTACCGGTGGAAGCCGTTCGACTGCTGGAAGCAGCGGAAGTTCGGCAAGCGCAGGAAGAAGTTCGACAGTCAGCCTGGACGCTGGCGCAAGTAGTGTCGGCGGTAGCAACAACGCTTCTGCAGGACAGGGCACCAACGGTGGAGCTAGCGGGGCTGCCGGATCAACCAGCGCCATCGCCGGCGCCGCCGGTACCACCCGAGGTGCTGACGCTGCGGGTGCGACGAGTCTAGGCGGAGCCGCAGGTTCTGCTGGGCTGGCGAATGCGGGAACTGCGGGAACTGCGGGAACGCCCGTCGCGCTTGGAGGGTACTGTCAGGCCTGTGCGCAGCCTTCAGACTGCGCGGGGGCCAATGCAGCGTGTGGCGAAGTTGCCGGTCATAAAGTTTGCCTACCCAACTGTGACACTTCAGCCTGTGCTGAGGCCGGGCAGGAGTGTAAGCTTTGGACCGACGGTCACCAATACTGCATGCCGGCAAGCAAAGACTGCGCGTGTACCGCGGCAACGGCCGGATCCACACAGGCGTGTACGGTCAAAAATACCTTTGGCACCTGCACCGGTACCGCTATGTGCAGTCCGGTGCTGGGGTTCGTGGGGTGCAACGCGCGTACCCCCGCCGCCGAATTCTGCAACGCCGTCGACGACGACTGTGACGGCTCGGTTGACGAAGATTTTGCAGCTCTGGGCTCGGCGTGTGATGGAACTGACAGCGACAGTTGCGCCAACGGGACGACGGTTTGTGCGGCAAGTGGGCTGGGAGTCACGTGCAGCACCGAATCGAAGTCAGACATTGTGGAGATATGCGACGGCATCGACAACGACTGCGACGGAGCGACTGACGAAGGCTGCGACGCGGACGGTGACGGGTACTGCAACGCGTCCATGACCATCGTGGGAACGCCGACCGTTTGTTCCAAGGGCGGCGGGGATTGCAATGATGGCGCTGCGACGGTCAACCCAGGCGTTGAGGAGTTGTGCGACGGCATTGACAACAATTGCTCGGGAAGCGTCGACGAGGTGACAGTTCGCCCACCCAACGACAATCAGCTGGGCAAGTGCGCCAACACGAAGAAGGTCTGTGTCGCTGCCAAATGGGAGAACGACTACACGGGGGTAGCAGGCTACGGCCAGGCTGAGACGCCGGACGCTTCGTTTGCTGACGAGAACTGCGACGGGATCGATGGTACCGCTTCGACAGGTGTATTCGTGTCCAACGACCTCGGCACCGACACCGGCAGCTGCAGCAAGACGTTCCCGTGCAAGTCCATCGGCTACGCGGAACAAGTGGCCGTGCGCGAGACACGGCCTCAGATCTATGTGGCTGCCGGCACCTACGCGGGTGTCGTAGAGCTCGTCGGAGGAGTCCAAATCTACGGCGGATACGACGCCGCATGGGTGCGCGGGCCCTACACAACTGCTGCGAATGCGGTGATTCTGATCGGCGGGGTACGCGAGTCAGAACACATGGTGCTGTACGGTTCGGGGATTACGACTTCGGTCAAAGTCGCCGATCTCATCATCGAAGCACCTACGGTGACGGATACCGATGCCAATGGCAACGGACGCAGCAGCTACGGCGCCTACATCGTCGATAGTAAGGTAACGTTCGAGCGTGTGAAATTGGTAGGCGGCAAGGGTGCGAATGGCAGGACTGGTGCAGTCGGAGTCGGCGCTACAAACCCGGCGCCTAGCGGGGGTAACGGCGGGAATGGTTCGGAGTTCTCTGTTGGCTGTGACAATTCCACACGAGGCACCGCTGGCGTGGGCGCGAGTAATCCAAACTGCAACACGCAGAAGTCCAAGGGGGGCAACGGTGGTGTCGGAGGGACCATGGACACCAGTTGCGCTTGGTACGGGTGCGACAACTGTAACGCAACAGCGGGGCTGCCCGGCGAGACCTTGCCTTCGGGCACCGACAGCTCAGGCACGTTATGGCAGGGAGCGGTCGGTGGCGCTGGTGGGCCAGTCGGTGAAGGCGCAGGCGCGAATGGCCAACCCGGAGGCGCCGGAACCCATGGTGTCAATGGAGCCGGCGGCGCTCGCAACGTCAATGCGCGTGGTCAAATGGTAGGCAATTTCTGGTACTCTTTCTACGGGAACCCGGGTGGGTTGGGCACCGAAGGTGGTGGCGGCAGTGGCGGCGGTGGCGGCGGTGGGTCTGACGACGGAGTTGATGCAAACGGGGGAGGTGGCGGCGGCGGCGGCGCTGGCGGATGTGCGGCAACTGTGGCTGGCCAAGGTGGTGGAGGCGCAGGCAGTAGCTTCGGATTGTTTGCCCTGCGCTCGACTTTGGTCGTAACGGGGTGTGAATTGTTGATCGGCGCCGGGGGCAATGGCGGCCCTGGGGGAGCTGGCGCAACGGGTCAAACCGGGGGCGGTGCAGGCTGGTTTGGGGCGGGGTCCAATTCTGGCGCCGGCGGGCTCGGTGGCACCGGCGGTGACGGTGGTCACAGCGGCGGCGGTGCGGGCGGTCACGGCGGCCTCGCCTACGGTATTTTCCTGTTCGAGTCGACGACCTCAACGGCGTCTTCAACATTCACGCCTGGCACGGCTGGGCTCGCAGGGCCTGGCGGTAGCTCCCCTGGCCACGCGGGCACCAATGGCCTGAGCGGGACTAACGGTGAGGTCTTCGACTGCGCTACCGAGCCCGAATGCAAAACCGCGATCTAGTTGGGGTGTAGCGGTGTATCGAGCCCAACTGAACAACTTAGGTTCAGTTGGGCTCGATGGAATCTCGAGCGAGCCGCGACTCCGTCGCAATTGCCACTCTCTGCGTCGGTAGGCGCGACCTTCGGCTAATAGGAAACGATCAATTTATGTCAGCTTTACTTCTCCGCCATCTGCTTCTGTTGATACTCGCCGCGAGCCCGTTGCTGGGCTGTGGCAGCAGCGATACGAGTTCTAACAGTTCCCCGCAAAAGCCGGGCGGCGGCAAGGCGGGGGCGTCGAGCGGCATATCCGGTGCTGGTGGCGTTGAGACTGGTGGCAGTGGCGGCGCTAACAGTATTGCGGGTTCAACCGGTGGCAAGAGCCTTGTCTCGAGCGGCGGAGGGACTGCCGGCACGTCCAGTATCACTGGTGTGGCGGGCAATCCATCAGGGCAAACGCTCGCGCAGTACCGTACCTGCGAGCGCGATGGCGACTGCCCAGTCTCGCTCGGCGACTGTGTGACCGAGATTCCGTTCGACAAGGCGGACGCCGCAGGGCGCAAAAGCATCTCAGTTTCAGAACTCTTCCCGACTTTGGGGGCCAAAGGGATCTGTACATTCACGTGCACGACCAGCCCTGAGGTTTGCGGCAAACTGAGCCTGCGTTCTGCCACCGGAACAGCCGTGCCGTTTAGCTGTCAGTTGGTCGCCCAGGGAACGAGCTACTACTCTGCTCCAAGAGACTCCGCCAAAGCCCCGCTCGCTGAGGCCCCACTGACCGCCGGTGACGCGTACGGGGCAATCTGTCGGCCACCATTCGGGCTCGATCCGGTGTGGCCAGATTCATTCTGCCAGCCATGCACGGACAGTTGCACCGACGCGCTCTGCTGGGATGTTGGCCTCAACCAGGCGCCAACCGCAACTGGCACAGGCGTATGCCTCGGGCGCTGCTCGGCAGCGAGTCCATGCCCGACCGGGTTCTCGTGCGAATCGGCGAACGGAGGCAAATACTGCATGCCCGTGCTCGGAACTTGTGGTGATTGCCGCGACGCGGACAAGGACGGTCGCGGTCTCGGTCACTGCACAACAACCGGCACGACTCCAGTCGATTGCGACGACAAAAACAAGAACGCCTATTTCGATGCATCCCAACCGGATCACGCTTTCCCCAACTCCTGCGGTGAACAGGACTACAACTGCAATGGTGTGTGGGACAGCGTCGAAGTCATCGCTCGCCCGACTGACTTCGGCTCAGTGCATTGCGGGGCCTGTAACAGTAGTTGCGCCGTGCCGAAGACCGGCAATGTCCTGAGCGTGGCGTGCAACGGAACGCGTTGCATTTCCATGAATTGTGCCGCCGGATGGCTCGACTGCAATGGCGATCTGAGTGACGGCTGCGAGGCCGCCGCAACCAGCAACAACACGTACAAGTACTATCTGGATGTGGACGGCGACGGCTACGGGACCGGCAGCCCACTGCTGCTTTGCCAGAACCTGACCAAACACGTCGTGGGCACGAGCGTCTATGTTCAACTCGATGGCGACTGCAATGACGCCGATGCAACCGTGCATCCTGGCGTCATGGACTACTGTGACGGCATTGACACGGATTGCGATGGTAGCGTCGGTGAGGACGGAATGCCGCCAGCAGAGCTACTGAACCAATTGAAACCCACCGCATGCGCCGCAGCACTTGGTAGCTGCTACGCCAATGCAACGCTCAGCTGCAACAAGGGAGCGCTTTCCTGTGCACCTGCAGCACCAAGCAGCTACGAAGTCTGTGGTAATGGGCTGGATGATGACTGTGATGGCGGTATCGATGCGGCGGACACCAACTTGCCTTCAGAATCGTGTAATGGACGCGATGACGATTGCGACGGCAAGGTCGACGCAGCCGATGAATGGAAAGCGTCAGACGGCGACAATATCGCGCCCAACGCAATTGGGGGTGGCAGTTGCACGGCAAACGAGGCCATTGGCGCGTGCAGGTCTGGTACTTGGTCCTGCAGCAATGGGTCCGAGATCTGCAATCCAGGATTGAAGAGTGACCAGTTCATAAAGCTCGACCTGACGCAAGACAGCGACTGCAATGGCACAGTCGACGCGGACGGGTTCATCTTCTTTGCCGCCACCGCCGGAACAGGCTGTCCCTTGGGCGGCAGCGGAACAGTCAGCTGCCCCTTCGTGGGCCTTGACAACCTCAATGCTCAGCTAGCCGCGGCAAAGACGGCAGGAAAGTCAATCGCGATTGCGACTGGCAAGTATGTAACAGCCAAGGCAATTACTCTGGTCGATAGTGTCTCGATCCACGGTGGTTTTGACTGGACCGGGGGGAGTTGGGAGCAGAAGACCAACCGCTCGACAATCACTCGCGACAAAACTACTACCGACGCGATGTACGCCGGCTCGAATGTCATCGTCGGCGGCCAAAACATCGTGACCGCTGGAACGCAATTCGAGCGGTTCGAATTGGAAATGGACGACGTGCTGCCACAAAATGTGAACCACAACGGACAAAACGCTGTTGGGATCTGGTGTTACGCTTGCAGTGGTCTCGTGCTTCGTGACATTGGGATTGCTGCCGCCAACGCGGCTTCGAGCAATATCGTGTTAGATACACCTAATCCGCGCAGTGGAACGTGTGATCCGGGTGCCTATCGGACCGTGGCTTGTGCCGCCACGGCCCAGAAATCGAGAGGCGGCTCTGCCGGGTTGCCCGGCACGCGTGCTGCGCTCTTCGACTATGTCGGACTTCAAGATGGGGCTGTCAGTGCTATCTGGGGCGCCAAGGCCGGCGCCTCTGGTTTGAACGGTGGAAACGGCGACGCGTTTGCAAAGGATGCCAACGCCCTCTGTACTTCGGAGGTTACGCACGGATGTGGTGGTCAGGGTGGCCTCGGCAACCGTGGCGGCGGCTCTTCGATTGCGCTTGAGGTGCTCCACAGTCCGGGCATCTCCTTCGAAAATGTCACGCTGCGCAAGGTCGGCAACGGTGGTGATGGTGGTAACGGTGGTGACGGCGGCATGGGCAGTGCTGGACTGAAAGTAAATAACGTCGAAGGTGGCCCTGGCGGAGGCGGAGCCGGCGGAGGTGGCGGCAACGGTGGCCATGCAATCGGCATCGTTGTCGACCAAGTCACTGCGTCCAGAGTGGCGACCGCGGGAATCAAATTCGCTCCCGACTACATTCAGGGCAAGCCCGGCGCTGGCGGGGCGGGTGGACTCGGCGGACTGGGAGGCAAATTCGTCGACCCGCCAACCGCTATCGCGGCCAAAGGGGCGCATGGCCCAGCAGGTCGCTCGGGGCTTGGAATCAAAGGTTACTGCTTGGATTGCGCGACCAAGCTCAGGTACGCCGATGGCACCAATGGCGAAGTCGAACCAACCTACAACGTTGAGTGCCGACAGCTGGCCAATTCAGCATTCGCTACGAGTATCGACCCTGACGGCGCTGGAGAACAGGTGCCGCTCAGCGTGCTTTGTCGCAATGGAGCCGCGTTGGTGCTTGCCAACAGCTATCCCAGTTCGGACGGGAAGAACAAGCAATTCCCAATTGGCCAGACCGACCTTAAGCTACTCACAACGGGGGTCACGTCATTCGTGTCAAGTTCGCTGGATGCGAACATTGCCAACGTGAAAGTCGTTTTGCCCATGGACCAATGGGCGACGTTGGGCAACACGCTGCGAGTTGACATGGGGGCCTCGGTTGCACAGCTCAACAATCAAGCAGGCTACCCATTCGTCATTCAGGCTAGTGATACCGACGCGAGCGGCGCGACGTATGCGCACCACTATCCCCTATGGTTGACGATTCAACGCGTTACCTACGACTACCTTGGACAGTCCACAAGTTTTGGCTTGTTCGATGCTCATACCCAAAGTCTGAGCTTCGACGATACTGACCATGACGGTGCTGACGGACTTACCTGCGGAACAACCTACCCTGGACCCTTCTGGTATGGCGCAGACACGAACGGCGACGGAACCAACGACACTTGCTTCTTGGGCAATATCTGGGGCACTGCGGCGAACGGCAACCTGCCGATTTGGAATACTGGGCTCGTGCGCAATTTTGGTGCGTTTTGGGTGAAGGATGTGGTGATCCACCGGGACTGCGACGGGCTTAGTTCGGGTAGCTACCTGCTGGACACGGACTACGTTGGCGAAAGCGTGGATGGCACGGATCTCCCACCAGTCTTCACTCAATGCACGGCCACCAATAACGTCCAATGGTCCGGACACGCCTATCGGTTCTACGAGACGCCCCTCAAGTGGCAGGAAGCGAGAGCGGAATGCCTCGCTTTGGGTGGCGATCTGATCAATCTCGAAAACGTGACCGAGGAAATCTGGTTTGACAGCCAGATCTCCAGTCGAGGAAAAGAGGACCGTTGGCTCGGCCTCAACGATCGCCTGCGCGAAGGTACCTGGGGCTGGGCGGATGGGACTACCTACAGTGGCTGGAAGACCAGTTTTGTCCCGGGCAAAGCCAATGCAGAAACCGAAGATTGCGCCGCCTACCAATTTAGTTCGCAGAATTGGGCCGCAGTTAGCTGCACCAGCGCTGCTCGGAAATTCGTCTGCGAACTCTCGAATTAGGGCATAGCCAGCATGGGCTTACAAACAGAAACCTTTCTGCGCTCTAGTGGTCGTCGTGTCCACTAAGTAGACCACCTCGCCCTTGGTTGGCGGTTCGTGCCCAGTAATGCAGTCAAAGAGCGTGGTTTTGCCAGCACCGTTTGGACCGACCAGCGCGAGAATTGTGCCCCGTTGCACATCGAAAGTCACATCGGTATTTGCTGCGAGGCCACCGAAGTACTTGTAAACACCGCGGACCCTCAGCATGGTGGTTGATCGCGTTCGGTTGATAAGGGCATGAGCCTACTGCGCGTGGCCGTCTTCGCTCGTCGCTATTGCACCAAAGGGCGCAGCCGTGGCTGAAGGACTTAGGCGCACCGTGCCACCAGGCGTGACAATTTCAGCCAGCCCAAGCGATGTGTCGCTGGCGCTTGCGGAGTTGGCTGCTGGACACAACATCGACTGCCCCTAATCGTACTGGTCGGGTGTCGCTTGCGTCGAAGGATGGCCGACCCCGCGGGCGACGCTTTGACAAGCGCACATTGATGGAGGATAGTCGCGTGCACGAGGCACATGGACCCAAGACATTGCGGATTCGTTGTTGCGTCTTTGGCGTTGATAGCGCTACCCAGTCTCGCCTGTGAAAGCAAGTCGACCGCCACGCCCTCCGCGGTCGGCTGCGGCACGGACAACGGCGCCCAGTTGGCTGCCTGCGTCTCAACCGAACGCTACACCACTGACCTAACGTTCGTCGCCCAGCCGCGACCACCTCTCAGTGCGCATTGGCAAGCCGTGCAAGACCTCTGTGCCAACCGATTCACCGAGCTTGGCTACCAGGTAGAACGGCAACAATACGCGACGGGGGTCAATGTCACGGGTCAACGTGTCAATGCGGGGGGCAGCAAGCACGTTTTGGTTTCAGCTCACTACGACCACATCAGTAATTGCGCCGGTGCAGACGACAACGCAACCGGTGTCGCGGCGTTACTAGAAGCGGCACGAGTCTTGTCCACCGCCAACATCGTCGGAACGCTCACTTTGGCCTGCTGGGATGAGGAGGAGCGCGGATTGCTTGGTTCGTCCGCGTACGCAGCTCGTGCACTTGCGGCCGGAACACCTATTACTGTGGCTGTGTCCTATGAGATGCTGGGCTATCGGACCGAAGCCGCTAACTCGCAGCAACTACCCAGCGGTTTTGGCCTGCTATTCGCCGACGCGACCGCACAGATCGCTAAGAACAACAATCGTGGTGATTTCATCGCAGTCATCGCAGATGACAGCGCAAGCGCATTTGCGGACCATTTCGCAACCCAGGCCGCCGCATTGGGACTTAACACGGTTGTGGGCAAAGTACCGTCGGCGCTCAAGAGTTCCTCACAATTAGCTGCGCTAAGACGCTCAGACCACGCGAGTTTCTGGGACAGGAACTACCCAGCGGTCATGTTGACGGACACCGCCGAGTTCCGCAATCCGCACTACCACTGCACTGGTGGCCCGGATGTACCCGCTGATCTCGATCACGCCTTCACCTCGAAGATCATCGGCGCTACGGTCGCTGCCGTGGCAAGTACACTCTCCGCACCGTAGTCGTGGAGGTGAGCCTCGCATCATCGTACGGACCTAACCGCTTGGGCAGAGGAGCTAGCCGCAATCGACCTCGGCCAATAGGTGCGCAATTGCGCGATTATAGTCTGCGTTGGGGATGTCAGCGTGTGGCGTAATGACAAGTTTTGAGTCTGCGCTACCCTGCGGCCACAACCATGGAGAAGACCTCTCGCTTCAACACGATTTACATCTTCATTGCGCTCAGCGGGATCTTGCTCGTGCACGAATTCTGGACGGGCAAGAGCGTAATCGATTCGATTGCCTATAGTGAATTTCAGAATCTGGTCAAGGCAGGTGAGGTCAAGGAAATCGCCATCACAGCTAATGAGATCCGCGGCGAGCTAAAGAACCCTAAGGCGAACCAGAAACGATACTTTCAAACCGTGCGGGTGGAAGTGGATCTGGCTCAAGATCTCGCCAAACACGACGTGAAGTTCGCAGGCAAGATCGAGAGCATGTTGCTGCCAACGCTCATCTCTTGGCTCGCTCCCACCCTACTATTCTTCGGAGTCTGGCTATTTATTATGCGGCGGATGTCGGGAAAGCTCGGTGCCGGAGGGGGCATGATGTCCATCGGCAAGAGCAAGGCCAAGGTCTTCGTTGACACGGACATCAAGACCACCTTTGCAGACGTCGCGGGTGTCGACGAGGCCAAGGCAGAGCTCGCAGAAACCGTTGCCTTCCTCAAGGATCCGACTCAATACGGCCGCCTCGGCGCGCGTATGCCCAAAGGGATCCTGTTGGTTGGGCCACCCGGAACCGGAAAAACGTTGTTAGCGAGAGCTGTCGCTGGTGAGGCATCGGTACCCTTCTTCTCGCTGTCCGGCTCGGACTTCGTAGAAATGTTTGTCGGTGTCGGAGCCGCTCGAGTCCGTGACCTCTTCGAGCAAGCCAAAAAGAAATCTCCTACCATCATCTTCATTGACGAACTAGATGCACTCGGGCGTGCGCGCAGTTCAAGTGCCTATGCCGGTGGCCACGACGAAAAGGAACAGACCCTGAATCAGCTTCTGGTGGAGATGGATGGGTTCGACGCGGTGACTGGCATCGTGCTGATAGCTGCCACCAATCGCCCAGAGATTCTAGATCCGGCGCTGCTCCGCGCGGGGCGCTTCGACCGACAGGTTCTCGTGGATCGACCAGACAAGCTCGGCAGGGTCCAGATCCTCGAAGTGCATATCAAGAAGGTGCGGCTTGGAAGCGATGCGAACCTCGAGCAAGTCGCAGCGCTGACGCCAGGTTTTACTGGGGCCGATCTCGCCAATCTGGTCAATGAAGCGGCCCTCGCCGCCACTCGGCGTGGGGCCGAGGAAGTATCGATGACGGACTTCAACGCGGGAGTCGAGCGAATCATTGCGGGACTTGAGCGAAAGAACCGCTTGCTCAACCCGAGGGAGCGAGAAATTGTTGCGCATCACGAGATGGGGCACGCCGTCGTGGCGAGCGCGATCGTCGGTTCGGATCCAGTCCACAAGATTTCGATTATTCCTCGCGGTATTGGTGCGCTTGGATACACGATTCAACGCCCAACCGAGGATCGCTTCCTGATGACGCGCAGCGAACTCGAGAACAAGATGGCGGTACTGATGGGTGGTCGCGCTGCGGAATACCTGATTTACGGACATCTATCGACCGGTGCTGCCGACGATCTCTCAAAGATCACGGATATTGCTCGGAGCATCGTCGCGCGATACGGCATGGAACTCGGGCTGGGACATGTCGCTTTCGACACTGAACAGCGCGGGTTTCTGGGCGCTTCTGGGGAATCGCTGCGCCAGCGCAGCTACAGCGAGGATACGGCCCGCGAAATTGATTGTGCCGTGCGCAAGGCGGTCGCGACGGCCTTCGCTCGCGCACACGAAATCTTGACGACCAATCGCGTTGTCTTGGAGCAGGGGTCACAACGTCTATTGGAGAAGGAGACGCTCGACGCCAGCGAACTTGGCGAAGTCTTCAGCGGCGTAAAGCCAGCCCCAACGGAATTCCGCCAGGTAGAAGTGCCTTGCAATTGCTGAGAACCCAGTACGCCTGCCGCTTTACGGCCTTGACACGCAGAGCCGCGTGTTCGTTATCGGAGCAGCCTACGCAGCGGGGCCCGCTTCCCAGATAGGCATTGGAGTGCCGGACCTGTCGATCTGACCGTACAGCATGGACGGAGCGGCTGAGCAAGCAACAGGCAGCAATGGAGCCCCTTCGAGCGATTGCGGGAAGTCCTTGCGATAGCGAACCGCTAAACTCCTAGTTGCCATGATACTGACGCCGCATTCACCCAGAAGATGATTGAATGCTTTGATCGATGCACCCGCAGCAATCGGGCTGTCACTGATGACGACTGGTCGGGGCAGCCGAACTCGACCGTCGCCAATATTACACAGCCCACGTGGCGCCCCTCGGACGAAGCCTATTCGGCCATACCTGTATCGGACTGTTCTGCCAATGGTCCGTCTGGACCTAACTCTATGTAGTGGCCCGAACGCCGAGCTTTGGTTTCCAGGTAAAATCGGTTCTGCTCGGTCGGTGGAAGCACGTGCGGGATCCGTCCGGCAACCGTGACCCCGTAACCTTCGAGCTGCGTCAGTTTGTTCGGATTGTTGGTCATGACGCGGACCGAACGGATCTTGAACGTTGCGAGCATGTGTGCGGCGATCGCGTAGTCGCGCTCGTCGTCGCGAAACCCGAGGGCAAGGTTTGCTTCGACTGTATCGAGACCACCGTCTTGCAGGGCATAGGCTCGGATCTTGTTCAGCAATCCGATCCCACGCCCCTCTTGGCGTAAATAGAGCACGAGCCCGGAGCCCAGCTCATCGATGCGCTTGAGTGAAGCTTCGAGTTGATCGCGGCAATCGCAACGGATCGAACCCAGGGCGTCGCCAGTGAGACACTCGGAATGGACACGTATCGGCACCGCTTCGCCTTCAACGATGTCGCCACGAATGATGGCAACATGCTCTTTTGAGTCCTGATTGTTCCAGAACGCGACGATACGGAATGCGCCGAATCTGGTGGGCAATTCCGCAACTGCGACGGCTCGCACGCAGAGCGCGTGCTTGCCAAAACCGGGGCAGCTATGGGTGACGTCGCGGTCGACAATTTGTTGTAGTCGCTGCTTAATATCGTTCATGTACAGGCCTCGTCGAGTAACCGACGTGCTAGCAGTCTTCCTGAGCTCCAAGCCGCTTGCAAACCGCCGCCAGTAGCGAATAGTTCCCCAGCGAGCCCCAAGCGGCGCCGGTTCTCAAAATCGATGAGGATGGGCGAAGTCATTTCGCAATCCGGGTTCGCGCGTGCGTAGTGCCACAGGTGGCCCTGTGTCGCCGTCGGATGCAGCGCCCAAGTTCCGAGCAAGTCTGCTGCGGAGCGCAGGAGTCGCTCGGGCCATTTACTGTCCGCAGCCATGGCGACCTCGCTGGACCATGCTGGATTGGCCTGAAGGACGAGGGCCAAATGCTGTGGCTTCTCGCGCTTTGCTGAATCATGGGCGACAAGCAGCAACGAATCCGAGGTTTCCGGATACCAAATGTCCCAGTCTGGGGTCGTGACCGCAGTTGGCTCATACAGCGCCAACACCGTGGCACAAGGCACACTCGGCATCATCGACAAGAGGGCGCTAGCTGACCGCGATTTGATTGCTAGCGATTCCTGTTGAAGCAACGTGTGCGCCTGAGGCCCGGCGATGGCCAGCGCAAGGTCGCGTGCCCTAACTTCCCCGGTTTCGCCGCGCTGACTGGTCTGCAACCGGAAGGAGTCGTCATCGACACTGATCCCAGTAACGTTGGTTTCGAGCGCCACGTCGAGTCCACGCGCGAGGTACTTGGGGAACGCGCTTACGCCGCTTGGGTGCGCCCATCGATGGGCGCCCGCGACGAATGCGTTGGGTTGGCAGGGCATGCCGTTCCCGCGTACGACCAAAGGCCATTGCGTCAACCGGTGACCAGGCACCTGGCGCAACTCTTCGATGAATTCATCAGACTGACCATGTAAGAACACCACACCATGGTCGATGGGTTGCCCGTCAATGCGGCGTGTTGCGCAACGTCCGCCTACCCCACGTGAACGTTCGAGCACGCGCACTGACTTTCCCGCCGCCGCAAGGTAACGGGCACAGGCTAAGCCAGCAACACCAGCACCAACCACGACAACATCGAAAACCACGGCAGCAGACTGCCATCAAACGCGCAGCGCAACAGCAGGCTTTTTCGTGTCCCGCGGCGTATCGCATAGCGAACGATTGGCCGAGACATGTGAGTTGACCCCAGCGTTAGTCGCGACGGACCTTGGCCGGATCCCTGGATAAGACAATTGGTCGCAACCCCACCACCACCGACAACCAGGGCTGGCTTCTGAATCGTGTGTGCTGGTTCCGCCGTCATCCGCCGCGAAACCAACCTTCAAAGCCGCAAATCCTTCATCACCAGATTGGCGGTCGCCTTCGCGGAAGCGACTACCCCAGGAAGCCCCGCACCAGGGTGAGTCCCGGCACCAACCAAGTAGAGACCGGGAATATGCGGATCGCGATTGTGCGGTCGGAACCACGCGCTCTGAGTCAAGACTGGTGCTACAGAAAAGGCTGAACCATGGTAGGCGGCAAGATCGCGCTCGAAATCCTTCGGCGTGATAAAGTGCTTGACCACAACGTGCTTGCGCAATTCCGGCATGTGCCGCTCGAGTGCGATGAGGATCTTCTCGGCGTAGGCGTCACCAATGCTGTCCCAAGCCAGCGGCGCGTGCCCAAGATGGGGCACCGGGCTGAGCACGTAGAACGTAGCGCAGCCGGGGGGCGCCAAAGACGGATCGGTGACAGTTGGAGAATGTAGGTAGAGACTGAAGTCCTCGGGCAGTTTGTTGCCACCGAAGATGTCATCCAAGAGGCCCTTGTACCGCGGCCCAAAAACGACCGTATGGTGCGCGATGTCATACGGGATATCCGTACCGAAATAGAGCACAAAGAGTGACATCGACCAACGCTTTTTTTCGAGCTTCTGTTGGGTCCGCGTAGCCGACGGATTGCCCTGATAGAGCTCCGCGTACGTGTGGTGAACATCCGCGTTCGATACGACCAGGTCGAACTCTTCCCGCCGCTTGGCGCGGGTCGAGACAAAATGCTTGTCGCCGCCGCCGACACGCTCGACCGCGATGTTCAAGACAGGGCAAGACAGCCTGAGTTCGCCTCCGAGCTCTTGGTACAGACGCAAGATCCCTTGCACGAGTGCGCCTGTTCCACCGCGGGGGAAAAAGACGCCCCAGTTGCGTTCCAAGTAATGGATCAACGTGTAGATGGAGCTCGTTTCGAAGGGGTTGCCACCAACGAGCAACGAATGAAAACTGAGCGCCTGGCGCACGTGGTCGTTTTCTACGAAGCGCGCCACCGTGTCGTAGACGGAGCGGTCTGCGCGCAGCATAGCCAACGCTGGCGCAACCTTGAGCATGTCGGTAAAATGTAGAAATGGCGTTGCTGCTAGGCCGTCGTAGCCGCGTTCGAAAACCTTGCGGCTGTACTCCACAAACTCAAGGTACCCTTTGACGTCGTTTGGGTTGCGGCTACGGATCTGCTCAATCATCTGGTTCGAGTCACCCACATAGTCAAACTGGTCGCCATCGTCCCATATCAGCCGATAGAAGGGCTGCACGGGAATGAACTCGACGAAGTCCTCGAGGCGCTTGCCTGCTGTGGCAAATAGCTCCTCAAAAGCGCTAGGTGCCGTAATCACCGTTGGCCCACCATCGAAGATGAAACCATCGCGCTCGTAGACGTATGCCCTGCCGCCTGGCTTATCGCGTGCTTCAAAAATCACCGTGGAACAACCTGCCGCCTGCAGGCGCAGTGCCACGGCGAGCCCGCCAAAACCACTCCCAACGACCGCAATGCGAGGCTTGTTACTGTTCTTTGGCGCCGTGGCTGTCGACATGTCAATTCTCCAATGGCAACGCTTCGGGAGTGCTTGCTTCGGGACTGGCCCGCCTGGGAGGCATTTTCCCAAGGCCTCGCTACCGTTACCGAACGACCCTGGCCGCGTCAACACGAGACTTTTGGCGGCAAGTTCGGGACCCATTCAATTGGCAAAACGCACTGCCCGTCCAAGACGGCTCGCCACATGAAGGTGGTTGGCCTAGACTGCAACCGTCATCGTTCCAAGCCAGGGGTTCACCATCGTGAAAGCCATTGTCATCGGATCCGGAGTGGCCGGACTTGCATCGGCCATACGCCTTCAGGCGATGGGGGTGTCCGTCACTGTGTACGAGCAGAATAGCTATCCCGGTGGAAAGCTGACTTCGATTGAGTTAGGCGGGTATCGATTCGACGCGGGGCCGTCGCTGTTCACATTGCCGGAGCTTGTGCTCGAGCTATTTCGCGCCGCTGGCAAGGACCCAGTTGGAAGATTCGCTTATAAACGCAAGGAAATCGGTTGCCATTACTTTTACCCCGACGGAACGTTTCTGCGCGCCTTCACCGATCCTGAGCAGTTGGGCGCGGAGGTTGAGCGCGTGCTCGCAGTCCCCGCCGAGAAGGTTCAGCACTACCTGAAACATGCCCAAAGCGTCTTTGAATTGGTTGGGCGGATCTTTCTCGAGAAGCCGCTGAACCGCTGGGGTACTTGGCTGACTTCGGGCGTTGCGCGGGCCATGTTACACGTCGGGCAGTTCGATCTCGGTTCAACCTTGCACCAAACCAATTTGAGACGTCTCGGTGAGCCGCGCCTGGTGCAGTACTTCGACCGCATGGCCACCTACAACGGCTCGAGCCCCTACCGCGCCCCGGGGATCCTCGCCGTAATTCCTCACCTCGAACACAACATCGGTACCTTCGTCCCCGAAGGCGGCATGATAGCCATCACACGTAGCCTCTTCGCGCTCGCCGAGGAGTTAGGCGTTCACTTCGAGTTCGAGGCGCCAGTGTCACGAATTCTGGTCGAAAGCGGTAAGGCGGTCGGCGTAGAAGTGCATGGCGAGCGCATTCTGAGCGATTGCGTGCTGTGCAACATGGACGTGGTACCAGCGTACCGTCGGTTGCTACCGGATCAGCCAGCGCCCGACCGCATCTTGGAGCAGGAACGCTCGAGTTCAGCGGTTATCTTCTATTGGGGTGTGCGCAAACGCTTCCCAAAGCTCGAACTGCATAACATCTTTTTTGCCGCGGACTATCCGGCCGAGTTTCACGCCATCTTCGAGCAAGGCGACATCAGCCGCGATCCAACCATCTACCTCAACGCCACTGTCAAGGACGTACCCGAGGACGCGCCTTCTGGTTGTGAGAACTGGTTCGTGATGGTTAACGCGCCTGCGAATACCGGACAAGACTGGGACGCGCTCGTGGCGCGGTTACGCAGCGACGTGCTCGCCAAACTCGAACACCATCTGGGTGAATCCGTCGAGCTGCAGCTCGAAATCGAGCAAATCCTCGATCCGCGTTCAATTGAGCAGCGCACCTCGTCTTACCAAGGAGCGCTCTACGGTGCGAGCTCCAATTCCAAGTGGTCCGCCTTTCTGCGCCACCCGAATGCTTCTCGTCAAATCCGAAATCTCTACTTCTGCGGTGGAAGCGTACATCCTGGCGGCGGGATCCCCCTCTGCTTGAATTCGGCGAAGATTGCGACCGAGCTCATCCGAGAAGACCATGACCTCTGAACAGGTCTTCGTGCTGCGTGTTCAGTGGGAGCGCTACCGGTTTCCATTCACTTTGGCATTGCTGTGCATATTCTATGGCGTCGGCACGGTTGGCATTTTGAGTCCCCATTCCGAGCTGTTCGTCCAGTTGACGTTTGCGAATTTGGTCTTGACTGCCGTGCTTCTGCTGTCGAACGCCGCGGGGTTTGGCGTCCGCGGTGTCATGGCTTTCGCGCTGTCCGTGAGCGTAGGGTTCTTCGTCGAGCTCTTGGGCGTGAAGACCGGCGTTATCTTCGGCGCTTACTACTACACCGAGCGTTTGGGACCGCGGCTGCTCGAGGTGCCACTGGTGATTGGCCTGAACTGGGCTCTGTTGGTGCACGCGACGCACGCTTGGCTCAGCGAGCGGCTCCGCCCTCGCACATTCATGGCGGCGGTGGGCGCAACCGTGATGACTTCCTTCGACTGGGTGATGGAGCCCGTGGCCATCCGACTACGCTTCTGGCTCTGGCAAGCCGATGTGCCGCCGCTACGCAACTACGTGGCCTGGTGGGGTCTGTCCTTTCTACTGCTGCTAGCGAGTGATCGCATCAGTCCGCGCCCGAAAAATCGCCTCGCCCGCTGGGTCTTGGCGGTCATGCTGCTATTCTTTGCCATCACTGGGGTCAAAGATCCATGAACCACCTGCCAACCGCCCTGATCGTCATTGGTACCTTTTGGGCCATGGAGTGGGTTGCCTGGGGCACTCACCGTTACCTGATGCATGGCTGGCTGTGGGTGCTGCATCGAGACCACCATCGCGGTCGCCCTGGGCGGCTTCAGCGCAACGATGCGTTTTTCGTAATCTTCGCCATACCTAGTTGGCTCTGCATCATGCTCGGAATGATGCACGCATCTACCGAATCGGTCGCCATCGGGGCTGGCATTGCGCTCTATGGCTTTGCTTACTTCGTGGTGCATGAAGTGTTCATTCATCGGCGCTTGAAGTTCTGGCGCGACACCAAGAACGTATATTGGCTCGCGGTGCGCAAAGCACATAAGCAGCATCACAAGCATTTGGAGCGTGAAAATGGCGAGTGCTTCGGGATGCTGTGGGTCGAGTCGCGCTACATAGGGGAAGCACAGCAGGAGTTGGTGCGGGGCGGCGCGTGAACTGGCTCTACCTTGCTCTGGATATCGGTGCGCTGACCGGTCCCTTGTTGCTCAGTTTTGACCGGCGCGTCGCGTTCTATCGCCACTACCGACACTTGTTTCCGGCCATTGCCGCAATGATGTTGGTCTTCGTGCCTTGGGACATGGCCTTCGTAGCAGGGAGGATCTGGGGGTTCGACGCGCGCTACGTTACTGGTGTCACCATCGGCAATCTCCCGATCGAAGAGTGGCTCTTCTTTCCCGTCGTCAGCTACGCCTGCATCTTCATCTACGAGTGCCTTCGGTATTACGTACCCAAGAGTCCGCTGGAGCGCTGGCATCGCCCGATCCTGCTTGGGATTGCTTTGCTAGGGCTAGCTATCGCACTCACCCACCCAACGCGCCTCTACTCGAGCCTCAAGGTTGGGACTGCCTCGGCCGCGGTTCTCGTGGTGTTGTATTGGCTGCGGCCTCGCTATCTCGGGCGGTTCTTGCTTACGTACCTGCTGTCGTGGCCCCCATTTCTCTTGATGAATGGGATCCTGACGGGGGCGTTCATCGAGGGGCAAGTCGTCTGGTACGCGCCGGAGCATATCTTGGGGCTTCGGCTCGGGACCATTCCGATCGAGGACTCGTATTACAACCTCATGATGTTATTGATGACTACTGTCGTTTACGAAATACTCAGGAAAAGGGCTGACCGAGCTGCGCCGTTGCCTATTTTCGCATAACCAGGGAGACTGGTCGCCATGTCCGGATCAGTGCTCGCCGAGCTAAAGTCGGGTGTTCGTCTCCTGTCTACCAACGTCGACCAAGCTACGGCCCAGTTGCGTGAGCTCTACGTCGAAGAGCTACGCTACGAGAATCCGATTCAGCGCGTCGCGGGGCGAGAGGCATTCCTGCGCCTCATGCGCCACATGGCGACGCGTTGGGCACCGTTCTCGATGGAAATCGATGAGGGGCTCGAGGCGCCTGACCGTGTCCTTGGGCGATTTCGGCTTTCATTTCGGCCTACGTTTCTGCGCCGCACCCTCGAAATCGAGGGGCTGACCCGCTGCGTGGTCCGAGCGGGGCGCATCATCGAGCAGCGGGACTACTACGACGCCATGAGCAGCGCGCTCGACGCGGTGCCCCTGGCGGGACCGGTGTATCGCAAGATCATCGCTCAATTCACCATCGAGTAGTCCCACCCCAAAGCGGCGGTTGGTGGACTAAATCGACGAATCTTAAGGTGATTTCGCTAGCTCACCCACGTTCCCGATGCCTCATTTTTCTTCGAGTTGGGGGCTTTACGTCCGGGGTGCCGACCCCATAGTCTGACTATGTTCACCCGCAAGCTCGTGACGATTGGCGCCCTAGCCGTCTCGTGCCTTTTCGCCCCTCAGACAAGCCGCGCGCAAGCCGAGCTCGTGGCTAAGGGCAACATCATCGAATTCGTCACCCACCCGACGAACTCGAATGGACAAGTGGTTTGCGCCTTGTTCGATCAAGCCGGGTGGCTGACGAAACCGGTCAAGCCTGCCTGGGCGAAAATCAAGGGGAGCACGGCCGTCTGCGTATTCAACGAGGTTCGCCCCGGGATCTACGGCATTTCCGCTTACCATGACGAGAACAAGAACGGCAAACTCGACACTAATGTCGTCGGCATGCCAACCGAGGACTATGGCGCCTCACGTGACGCACGCGGCACCTTCAGCGCGCCGAGTTTCGATGACGCGAAGTTCAAGTATGTCAGCGGAAGGCTGCGAATGACCGCGAAGCTCAAGTAGACGCGGGACCCTTTCGTTGGGGCGGACAGTTTTAACGCAGGACCATTCACCGCACATTCCGCGCTACCGGGGACGGGCGCAGGGTGAGCGCACTAGAAGATGCGTCAAGTGCAGTGACACCAAACGTTTTTTGCGCCCAAGGTACTAGCCCACCTGACGAGCTTCAACGCTGGTTTGCGGACTGCGCACCAGCGTCTGATATACGACACAATATCGCTCCGTCAGCTCGATGAGCTTGGCGCGTTCGCTCGCGCTAGCTTCGGTGTCGAGATCGATGACCAACCGGATCCGCTTAAACCCGACGGGCACCTCCTTGGCCACGCCTAAGGTTCCACGAAAGTCGAGATCGCCGTCCGCAGTCAGCGACGCGCCGCGCAAGGCAATCCCCAAGGACGTCGCGACCGCAGACAACGTAACGCCCGCGCAAGCAACCAGGGCTTGCAGCAGCATGTCACCCGCGCAAACCGACATACCATCGCCGCCAGTCGCAGGATGCAGACCCGCTTCTACCATAGCCCGCCCGGTCTCGACGCTGCACGTGACGTTTTCGCCCAGTGATCCGGTGGCTCGAAGGGTGAGATAGGCTGCCTCGGGTTGGGCCTTGTAGCGTTCCTTGAGCGGCAACTGAGCGGCTCGAATTTCTTCACGGTTCATCTGGCTTCTCTGGTGCGCTCAAACCCAAACCGCAAGGCCGCATTTCACCCGAAGCGCTGGACTGAAGACGGCTCATCTCCTACTGCTGCATGACCGTCTGCGGAACGAGGGAATAGGGGTGCCTGCCGTCGCCAAGTTCGCCGTCAGAGCTGTAACCCCAGCAACGCAACTTGCTGCCGCTGTGCAGCACGCAGGTATCATAATATCCAGCTGCGACCGCTTGTGCATTCACCACGCCGCCCAACTCAATTGGCAGGCGTCGATCGATTGTGGTGCCGTCACCGAGTTGTGCGTTGCCGTTGTAGCCCCAGCACATCACACGGCCGTCGGAGAGCAGCGCACAACTATGCGAGTCACCCAGGCTCAAACCAAGAGCGTTGGTGATCCCCCGTACCTCAACGGCGGTGCTGCGGTCACTGGTCGTGCCATCGCCGAGCTGGCCGCTCCAGTTGGCACCCCAGCACCACACGGCACCTCCATTGAGCACAGCGCAGGAGTGACCGCCACCGGCACTGACAGTCACCGCATCGACGATTCCCACTACTTCTACCGGAGTGGCACTGTCGATGTTGAAACGATCGCCGAGCTGGCCCCACCAATTCACTCCCCAGCACTTCACGTGCCCGCCACGTATCAAGGCACAACTGTGATACGCACCCACGGTCACCGCGGTTACGTCACCAAGCGCTGTATCGAGCTCCGCGCCCAACTGGCCGTACTCATTGTAGCCCCAGCAGGTGACACTTCCGGTATTTAGCAGGGCGCAGTTGTGGTAATGGCCTGCGCTCGTCGCCGTTGCCGTAGATATCCCAGCCACTTCGACCGGTGCAGCCGAATCATTGTTGCTACCATTGCCGAGTTGATTACCCCAGTTGCTTCCCCAACAGCGCACGTGGCCATCGCTGAGCGTGGAGCAGCTGTGCGATTCGCCTGCCACCACTTCAACGGCGCTAGATATGCCCATGACGGTCGTCGGCGTAATCCGCGTGATCGTCGTTCCATCGCCAAGTTGACCAGACCAGTTTCCTCCCCAGCAACGCACTTGGCCATCGAGCGAGCTCGCGCAGGCGTGGTTGGCACCCGTGCTGAGACTTCGCGTGCTGGCGAACCCGTCAAGTTCGGCTGTGTTCGTGCTGGTTCCATCGCCAAGCTGGCCGTTGCTGTTGTATCCCCAGCATTTGATAGTTCCGTCGGCCAGGTTGGTGCAGGTGTGGTTGCCACCAGCAGCGAGCCCGTTGGCCCAAGAAGTAGTGGTTACTTGCACAGGGACGAGCGATCCCGGATCCTCTGTCGTTTCGTTGCCCAGTTGACCATACGCATTGTAACCCCAGCAACGAATGGCGCCGTCGCTCAGGCGTACACAGCTGTGATTGCTGCCAAGGCTTATACCGACAGCGCTATCTATCCCCGTCACTTCCAGCGCAACGCTGTGGTCCGCCGTCGTTGCGTCACCAAGCTGGCCATTTCCGTTGTATCCCCAGCAATGAACTGCGCCGCTGCTCAGCACAGCACAGCTGTGCGAGTATCCGGCGCTAAGCGCCGCAGTGCCACTTAGGCCGCTGACTTCGGCAGGAGAAGGCGCGTGGTAAAGCGTGCCGTTTCCGAGCTGGCCACTCCAATTCGCACCCCAGCAATAGGCAGCGCCGCCGTTCAACATTGCACAACTGTGATAGGCGCCCGCTGTCACGGCCACCGCATCCTCTATGCCGGTGACCGTGATTGGGGTTGGCGCGCTGTCCCAACTGCCGTTGCCGAGTTGGCCGTACCCGTTGTAGCCCCAGCAGCGGATGGTGCCGCCGCTCAGCCTCGCACAAGAATGTTCGATTCCCGCGCTGACCTCCACAGCATTGCTGATCCCCAATACTTCCACAGGGACCGAATTGTCGCCGAAGGTGCCGTCACCCAATTGCCCGTTTCCGTTGTAGCCCCAGCAACGCACCGTGCCGTCACTCAATACGGCGCAGGAATGATAGCCACCCGCATCGACTGACACGGCAGTGGTGATCCCGATGACCGGCACCGCCGCATTTCTATCCGTAGTTGTCCCGTCGCCGAGTTGACCGTTTCCGTTGTAGCCCCAGCAGCGAACCCGATGATCCGCCGTTACGCCGCACGAGTGCGCGTCCCCTAGATCAACTTGAACGAATGCTCCCGCAGTCTCTGCTGTTATCGTCAGCACGTCGCTCTCGAAAAGCTTCGCGCCGTTGCTCGAGAAGTATCGCGCTCGGTAACTTCCGGGCAAGAGTGGTCCAAAGGCGTGAGCACCGTCGACGCCGCTCGGATAGATTTGAGCGACTGTAGTCGTATCGGCGGATTTCTCGGGAGCAATGACGATCCGATCTTGTGGGTTGTTCGGACAATCGCGCCAGGACGCCACAATGAAGTTGTTCGGGGTGTAGCTAGTCTTTGCCGCTGAGAACCTGACATAGACGCTGAAGCCTCCGGTAGTGGCTACTACCTGTGACGAATCATCCAACACACGAACTTCGTAGTCGCCAATAGGCAACCCCGTGAAGGTGTAGCTTCCAGACGCAGCGTTGATAGATGTCGACGCTACGATAGTCGTCGGATCAGATCCAGCTGGCGCGACGACCAACTGACCCACAGGCGCCAACGTCGTCCGCCAAGTCACGACGATCGGATCACCGATGCCGTATCCAGTCTTGTCGTTCGAAACCACACCGGGTGCCACGCGAAAACCCGCACTAGTACTTAGCCAGTTCGACTCGGTGTCGAAAAATCGAAGTTCGTAGTCTCCGAGCGGCAAGTTGGCGAACGCGTGGCTTGCAGTCGTGACGCCACTGACGCCGGTCGAGGCCGAAATGCTGTCCGCAGATGAGCCCGACAGCGCCACGACGATCTGACCTTCCAATGCCACTGCGCCGCTCCAGCTTGCCACCACGGAATCGCCAATGAGGTAGTTGGAGTGGTCGGTGAGCAGTGCGGGTGCGGCATATACCGTGAAATTCGAACTTGTGGCAATTAGTCGCGCAGTATCATCAAAGAAACGAGCAACGAAGATCCCTGGCCCAAAGCTGCCAAAATTGTACTCGCCCGTCGCCGCGCCCTCGGTGGAAGTGGACGCCCACACCACGCTCGTCAACGAACCGGCGGGCGCAATCGCAATCCAGTCACCGGGACTCGGAACTCCCGTCCATTGAACGCTGATGTTCTGTCCGCTGAAGTAGCTCGTGCGATTCGTCGCAATCGTTGTTGGCGGCCATACCGCAAAGCTCTGACTCACGGCAAGCACTTGGTTCAATGCGTCGTACAGACGCGCTTGATAGGTAGCCGGCGGGAGCGCGGTGAACGTCACATTGCCCGACCACTGGCCCCCGGTCGACGCCGAAGCCACCGCCGTACCGTCGGTGGAATCTGCCAAGACGACCGCAATTCGATCGGTCGCGTTCATCGCACCGATCCACGATACCGTAACCGGTTCTTGGCTGAGGTAACTCTGCTGTGCGACGGATGTTGCAGCCGTGGCCAGTTGCACCGGTAGACTCGTCGCTACGACGTCTGTAACGTACCCGACGAAATAGCGCAGTTCATGCGCGCCTAGCATGGCTGAAGGAACGTTCAAACTTACGCTTCCCGTGGCACCATTGGGGACCGATGACAAGGCAACGTAGTTGCTCGCGCCTGCCCCGATCGGATAGAGCCCAATCCAGTCCCGGCTCGAGTGGTTCACTGGACTGGCAAACACCACTGTTAGAACCTGACCATTGCGTGCGTTGGCCGGGACACTTGAAATCGCGTAGCTGCCTGGGCTGCCCGCGACTTCGAATGGGTCACTGGTGCTGGCTAAATCGTACGTGTCACCCACGAAATAGCGAAACTCATGCGGGCCGCTCGCGTGGATCCGCACCAGTAGGTTCACTGTGCCGATGGCGCCGGTCGGAACCCGAATGTGGTCGGCGACATTGTCATTCGCGGCGCCTACTGCATAGAGCCCTACCCAGTCGAGCGTGCCATGCGAAGCGGGAACGTTGAAATTGACTTCTACGTCCGTACCCGGTGTTGCTTGCTGAACAGGACTGGAAAGAGCGTAGCTGCCTGCGCTGCCCGAAACTGAGAGCGCCGCACTTGTAGCCGCAAGATCGTAAGAATCGCCGACGAAGTAGCGAACTTCATGCGAACCGCTCGCGTTTAGGGGCACCGATAGCTGCAGGGTTCCGGTGGCCCCGACAGGCACACGCAACCAACTCTCAAAGGCCGCGGCGGCAGCGCCCACCGCGTACAAGCCAATCCAATCCTGCACCGAATGATTCGTCGGCACGTTGAAGGTCACCGAAACACCACTGCCGGGGCCGGCGCTCGCCGGAACCCCGGAAAGGCTGTAGATCCCTGGAGAGCCAGTGACTTGAAACGTGGAACTGGTCGCCACCTCATCGTAACTTGCGGCGGCGAAATATCGGAGTTGATGCGCGCCTGTGGCCGCTCGCGGCACAGTCAAGGCAAGCGTACCACTCGCTCCGGCAGCAACGGGCGCCCATGATTTGTACTGGGTCGCGCTGGCACCCACGGCATAGAGTCCCACCCAATCTTGCGACGAGTGTGCCGCTGGCGCCGAAAACGTAGCCGACAAATCCACGCCGGGGCTAACCGTAGCGGGCACACCGCTCAATGCGTAGGGACCGACCGCGCCCGTCACGGAGAAGGTTGGACTCGTCGCGGCAAGGTTATACGTCTTGCCCAGAAAATAGCGGAACTCATGCGGACCGTTGCGCCAAACGCGCACCGCCATGCTCATGCTGCCGGACGATCCGGCGGGCACCCGTAGCCAATTGTCCCAGGCCGAATTGGCAGCTCCGACCGAATAGAGCCCAATCCAATCGTCCACGGAGTGGTCTGGCGGCGCCACGAAATCGACCGACGCCATGGTTCCGGGCGCGACCTCCGTAGGCACGTTGAGCAAATCGTAGCCTGCTGCCTGACTTAGAGGTTGGGCTTGCGCTGCAACGCCACCCGTTGAGTCGCCTAGCTCCGGGTGACAAGCGAATAGCAGTAGGCAGGTCACTGTTGCCTGCATGAGCATCGCGCAGCGCCTCGCGAGAAGCGTCCGGGACTTAGGCAGCGTCGTGACGACTGGAGTCAATGCAGCAGACAAATTGCAGCGCGTCATCGGAACCCTCACTTTGCGCCCAGCAGTTCGCTACGGGTGGCACAGCGTCGTGAAGATGCTCACCCAATGCTTCGAATATTGAGCCTCAAAGAGCCCGCTTGGCTACCTTCAATCCTCGCGTTGCGGGATCATTGACGATTTTCCAGACCATGCTTGCGCCAGCTGGACCAATCTCCAGAATGGATGCGCGAACGGCCGAAAGCATTCACCATCGCTTGGTGCGAGACTCCGCATAGAAGGCCGCGGCTCAAAGCGTTCGGCGCGACACGTGATTGCGACGCGTGGTTGCAGATCGCTCATGCGATGGGCACCTCAACTGGCGCGTGCTTGTCGTAGGACGATCGGATGTCGTGACTCGATTGCAGGGTGCACTTGGATTACTGGCCCGCACGCGGCTCTTCCCTCTGCGCCGCTACGGAACTCTGACGGAGGCTGGCTTACGTGCCGGCACCGTCCGACGTAACATGACATGGCGCCCGAGTATCAATGCCCCCACTGTGGAACTCGAGTCGATACCGATCTCGATGGCGATGGCGATGGCGATGGCGATGGCGATGGCGATGGCGATGGCGATGGCGATGGCGATGGCGATGGCGATGGCGATGGCGATGGCGATGGCGGATGGTTCAACATCGAGGGGCCACACACCACAATCTGGCCAACAGGCTACATCTAGCTGACGGCAAGCAGGCGCTGCCCGAATCGACAGCCGCCTGTTGGTGAGGTAGAAGTGGACAAGCGATTGCACTACTTGGCCCCAGCCAAATGTGTTTCAACCAATTTCGAGCGACATGACCATGAACGCCGAGATTCTACGAACCAGCTTCGAGATCGTGGATAGCCGGGACCCAAACTTCGTCGCGCGCTTCTACACGAGGCTGTTCGCGCGTTATCCGCAGCTAAGCCGTATGTTCGGTGGAAGCGTTTCTCAACGGCAACACACGATGCTGTACCAGGCCTTAGTTGCAGTTTTAGATCATATCGATGATGCCTCGTGGCTCGAAGATGCGCTCAAGAAGTACGGCGCCAGGCACGCTAGCTATGGCGTGACCGATGAAATGTATGATTGGTTCGGCGAGTGTCTACTGGCAACGCTGGCTGACATCGACGACTCAATGTGGACACCTGAACTGGCGGCGGCATGGTCCGAGGCTTACGTCGCGATTACCGGTTTAATGAAGGCCGGAGCAGCATGACGCGACTGCGACGATGCGCAAGGCCCGATGTATCATCGTGGCCGGCATAAGATGCTCGTCCTTGAACCAGCAACAATCGGCCACGTTCCGTGAAGTTGGAAGCCCTCACGGCGCCGGGGATGCTCGTCAGTCCTGCTCTACGGGTCCGTCTGCAAAGTCGCTCGCGGCGAAGCCATCGTCGGCAGGCAACTTGTCGAGTTCGGCCTGCACCAGGGCCTGGTGCTCGATTTCTTCCTGAGCAAGTTCACTGAACAACGCCTTTACCTCAGCGTTGTCGACATGAATGACGGCGCTAGCAAAGAACGCGTACGCCTTCGTTTCAGCTCGCTGAGCCACAAGCAAGGCATCTCGCGGCGACATAAACACTGCAACCTCACTGAGCTCAGGTGCCTCGATATCGAAAATCTGACTACGCGAAACTGTTACTGGAGCATCGCCGAACAGGGCTTTGCGTCGGGCGGCCAGTTCCCGGTGGTGCTTCTCCTCATTGGAAGCCATGAAACTGAAAAACTGAGCAGATTCTTCGGTGTGATGGGTCTCGAGCTGCTCGGCAAACTCGAGGTAACGCTCGCGGGCCTCGTCTTCAATGAGAATCGCGAGGTCCAATGCCTCGAGCAAGGTGAGCGCGGCAAAGTCGATGTGGCTGACTGGTGACATGGCGCGGTTCTCCGGGCGGTGGGTGTTACTCGGCGCTGAGGCGCTGGAGGAACATGTCAACGATCTCCTCGCGATGTGGCCCCTTGCCCTTAAGGGCACTGTGGCGCAGAGCGATCTGAGCTTCGTAGGTCTCGGTTGGGTTGGGGTCGCGGTAGAACACGCCCGTGTAGAGCTCCTCGCCGTAAGCTTGGGCTAAATCCATGGCCTTCAAACGATCGGCGGCGTCGTGTCCCATGCTGGCGAGGCTCTTGGCTCGTTCGCGATGTGCCTTCGCCTGACCAGACTCGTCCCCGTAGGTGACACAAGGAGACTGAATATTGACGAAGGAGAAGCCCGGGTAGCGAATGGCTTCTTCGATGATCTCCGCCAACCCCTTCATGTCCGATGGGGTTCCCTGCGCGACGTACCCGGCGCCGTAGGCCAGGGTGTAAAGTAGCGGGTTGATTGGGCGTTCGAGGCTTCCAAACATCGAAGTGGCCGTCACTAGGCCTTTGGGCGAGGTGGGGGAAAGCTGTCCCTTGGTCAGGCCGTAGATCTGGTTATCCATGACGATATACGTCAGATCGATGTTGCGACGGATGGCGTGGGCGACGTGTCCGCCGCCGATAGAGAAGCCATCGCCGTCACCACCCGAGACCAGCACGAGTAAGTCGGGGTTGGCGAGCTTTACGCCCTGTGCAATCGGGAGTGCGCGACCATGAACGGAGTTGAAGCCGTAGGCTGTGGTGTAGCCCGGAATTCGGCTCGAGCAGCCGATGCCAGAAATAAACGCCACCTCGTGCGGGGGACGACCGATTGCCGCCAGCGCGCGATAGATTGCCTGTAGGACACCGTAGTCACCGCAGCCGGGACACCAAATGGGCTTGAGTTCGCTCTTAAAGTCCTTCGCGGTGAGCGCCACTGATTCATTGCTTGGGGCAAGTGCCGAGTCAGCCATGGTCATTCCTGTGGAAAGCGTCGATCCTTGAGGCGTTTGCACTACTGTTGTTCAAGAGGCCTTGGCGCATTGCGCCAAAGCCTCAGCCACTTCCGTCGCGGAAAAGGGATTGGCACCGACGCGGGCAAACGGACGAAGTAAGGTGGGCAGATCGAGCTCCATGCGGAGCATGCGGTAGAACTGTCCTTGGTAGGACTGTTCTACGACGAGGCCGGCGCGGATCGGGGCGAGTAGCTCCTTCCAGTGGTCCACCGGCAGCGGCCAGAGCAGTGTGGGCTGGATGAGGCGGCAGGCGATGCCGCGACGGCCAAGAATCCCCACGGCTTCACGCGCAACGCCGGCGACTGAACCCCAGGAAATGAGGCAAAGCTCGGCGTCAGCAGGCCCAGCGAGCTGAATGAGATCGCGGCGAGCGCGCAAGCTGTCAAACTTGCGAAACCGCTTGTCCGTCATCTTGGCGTGCATCGCGCCGCTGGCTGTTGGGTCACCCTTCTCGTTGTGTTCGATCCCGGCGCCAAGATAGTTGCCACCGAGCATGCCGGGGTGACTGATCGGGCTCACGCCGCTGGCAGTGTCGAGGAAACGCACATAACCCGCTTTTAGCTGTTCCGCCGAGGGCAGGCAGCGGGATTTGATCGTGTAGCTCTTGGCGTCGATCGGATCGACGGTTTCTTTGCGCTGCGAGAGCTCCTGATCGGACAAGACAATGACGGGTGTCTGGTACTCCTCGGCAATGTTGAAGGCCTCCACCGTGACTGGGAACATTTCAGCCACCGATGCGGGTGCGAGGATTGGTCGCAGTACGTCACCGTGGGCGGAGAATGCCGCTTGGTACAAGTCCGCCTGCTCGGTCTTCGTGGGCATGCCCGTAGACGGACCGCCGCGTTGGACATTGATGAGCACGAGTGGAAGCTCAGCGATCGATGCGAGACCGAGGACCTCAGTCTTTAGCGCCATCCCGGGACCGCTCGTTGCGGTCATCGATTTCTTGCCAGCGAAAGAAGCACCAACGGCCGAGGCCACGCCGGCAATCTCGTCTTCTGCTTGAAGCAGTGAGCCCCCGTATTTCCAGATCTCACGCGAGAGGAACTGCATTATCTCGGTGGATGGCGTGATCGGGTACCCGCCAAAGAACTCGCAACCGGCGAAAATCGCAGCTGCCCCGCACATGTCGTTTCCGTCGGTCAGAAGCTTGGGGCCAAACTCCTCACCGCGGACAAGCGCACGGGAAACCTTCAAGGGATGGGCGCCAGCGAACTCGACTCCGGCGTTGAACGCATTGATGTTCGCCTCGAAGAGTTCTGGGCGTTTCACGCCGAAGCGCTTTTTGAGCCCCGCCACGAGGGCTTCGGCGGGGATGGCGAACCAGCCACTGAGCAGTCCGAGGACGACGGAGTTCTTGGCCTTCTCTGTCCCGGCGGCCTGCTTGGCGAGCTCAGTCATCGGTACGGCGAACACCTCGCGCGGCTTGACGCCGTTCAGCGGAATTTCGTCGATGGCCACAGCTGATGCCGCTTCATAAACGACGAGGGTGTTTTCGTCGACCGAGAGCTCGGCTCCAAAGCGGAGAAAATCGGGCCAATTGAGCGCCACAGCGACGTCGAGTAGGCCACCCTGATTCGGGACAGGCGTCGTCGACAGGCGTACGCGACAGCTCGACTCGCCACCACGAATTTGTGGGCCGAAGCTCTTGGTCATCAGGGCGTGATATCCGGATGCGGCAGCAGCTGCGATCAGTGATTCGCCGGCACTCACGATGCCGTCGCCGCCTGAACCAGCCATACCGATGACGAGATCCTTGAGCATGACAGTACTCACACGCGTCGCTTGAGCGACGCTGAAGTGGGGCAGAGGATGCGCAGCGGCCTTTCCGATTGCGCGCGGGGACCTAATCAGATTTTCCCACGTGGTGCAACCGTTCTTACGCGCCAGACTCCGAGGGTCATCCAGTATTTCCGGGAGGTTGCGTTAGTGGCTGGGGACTCATGGCGGCAATGTCGGCGATCCTCGCGGTGACAGCGGACGATTTGCAGGTGCGAGGGCCGAGCCAGTTTCTCGCGTCCGGGTGCACAGCCACTGGGCATGGGAGGCTTTCAGACGTAGTTCGGTCCCATAAGGGCGGACAACTGGCGCCGACCTCCAGCAATTCCTCGAGCGACGGTCATTCGGGCTCGGCTGAGGCGTGGCCCGAGCAAGCTAGGATATCGACCAAGGTGCAAATTGCTTTGGAGCTTGCGACGCAAGCAATCGACGCAAAGATCCCCGGCGGCCTCGTGCTGGCGGACAGTGGATACGGAGACACCCGGCCATTTCGCGCAGGCATCAAGGCGTTGGGCCTGCAGTATTCAGTGGATGTCAAGCAACACACCCTTGGCCTCGATCACTTCAAAGGCCGCTCCTACCGAGGCTGGCCTCACCACGTCAGCACGGTCCTCACCTGCTACGCTTTCGCCGTCGCGGCACAGGCGCAGGTTTATCTCCCTAAGGTCCGAAGCACGCAAGACCGCGACGCGCTCCCCGTCGCGGCCTAATCGTCACTTCGGTGACTCAGTGGCAACCATTCGTCGCGTCATCGTCCTGACGCTCTGTCGATGGCCGCCACGCTGTCCCTGTTGCCTCCGTCCGCGTGAGAAACGACAGCACGAGTGAGGGGTTTGAATGCTTGCAGTCCGCGACTGCGTGTTAGCTTGCGACGTCGAATATATTCGCCCGATTCAAACAGGCCGGCATGACCTTACCAGTCAGCCTCCCCCATTTGAGCGGAGCGAAGATCGGGGGGAGGCAAGCCGAGCAATGCGCCGCAGGCGCGAGCGAGGCGGGTGGGGGCAGCTCAAACCAAACTATCTCGAACTACTGGGGCAGTAGTATTATGAGAAAAGGGCCGCGGGTGGAGCTTCCCAGATCCGGCCACCCATCGAGCGTGCCTCAGCATACCCAGTGGCGCAGATTTCTTCGACCTTAGCATGCCTTGAGACACAAGCCGGGCAGCGCGAGGCGCTGAAGTTTGCCAAGAGGTGATACTGGTCCAAACCGCCATTTTATGCGACAGCCTGGCAGTCAGTGGCGTTCGACCTGCACTTTGGCCCGAAATGGTGATAGCCTTCGGCACACCATGATGGATTGGCACCTGCAAGTCTACCGAACGGGCCAACCGCATGGACGCTCGTTGACTTTTTCTAGTGCCGAGTCGGCCATTGAGGCAGGCAACACGGCTTTGCTGAGCGCGGAAGCGGACGAGATCGTCGTCTGCCATCGGCTTTACTCGAACCAAGCCTGCCTGAAGTTATCGATCGCGGTCCCGAACGACGAGTTGCAGTCAAAGGCCTCACACCTCGAGCGACAAGCGCAGCGGGCTTCACGCGACGGCTAGCGTCAGGGTTGGCGCTGTTTGCCAATGGCCGCAGTCGGTCTGCGCAGTACCATCGCGCAAGGGATTGCGAGCGAAGTCTGGTTTGGGGGCGTTAGCCGCCGCTGAAGTGGCGTCGTGCAGTAGGTATTCCCGTGCTTACGACGAACCTTCAAAACCTTGGATTGGGCGTAGCGAGGGTCCCACCAGTGATTGGTGGCGGCTTGTTGCGACAACCAAACCTTAGGCCACAGATTCTGGAAGAACTCGAACGTTGCATACGACAAGTTGACATCAGTGGTCTACAATTGCCACTCGAGCATCACCGTGAAACCATCTTCATTCATTGTCCCTTCCGTTGCGTTTTTGACGCTGGCTGCCTGCTCGGGCCCCGGCACAGGATCAGGCGAACTCGGCGGAAATAACGCTAATGGCGGCGCGTCTGCCGCCGCGGGCGGAAACTACGGCGGCGCAACGGGCGGCGTGACAACGTCCCAAGTTGGCGGGTCGACAGTGCAAGGCGGCTCACCGGTGACGGGGGGCACAAGGAGCATTGGCGGCTCTGCAACCACAGGCGGCGCGAATGCAAGCGGTGGCGCGAATTCGACCGGCGGAAGCCTAACTACCGGCGGAAGCCTAACTACCGGCGGAAGCCTAACTACCGGCGGAAGCCTAACTACCGGCGGAAGCAAGGCCACTGGTGGCAACCCTGCAGCAACCGGTGGCAATAACAATGTTGCCGGCGCTTCCTGCTCGGGACCGATTGGTACGATTAGCGGCGCTCTTGCAACCGGGGTTACCTTCATGGACGATCAAGGGAGCCGCGTCAACGCCCATGGTGGTGGCGTGATCAAGGATGGCGATACGTACTACTTGCACGGTGAGTACTTCCTCAGCACCACCACTGACAACAACTTCAATGGCTTTTCGATGTACTCGTCGCAGGACATGGCAACTTGGAAGAACGAAGGAATCATTCTTCCCCAGCAGGCGAGCGGTGAGCTCGGACCCAACCGCAAGGGAGAGCGGCCGCACATCATCAAGTGCCCAAGCACCGGAGAGTTCGTGCTGTATGCGCACGCGGCTGACACTACCTATCAGGTGGACAAGGAAGTCGTTTACGCCACCTCTGCCACAGTTAACGGCAAGTACACGTACAAAGGGCCGCTGACAAACTCAAGTGGCGCGACCGCGTCCCACAGTGACATGAGCGCGCTAACGGATGGGGCCAAAGCTTACGTCGTTACCGAGAGCGGTCACGTTTACACGCTTGCGACGGATTGCCACAGCTGGCTCACCGACAATGCATATTCGGCGGTCAACGGCGACTCAGGCGGCTCGGAATCCCCGACCGTGTTCAAGGCCGGCAGCACGTACTACTGGATTGGCTCGTATAAAACCGGGTGGCGCGCCAACAACAACTTCTACTCGACGGCACCAGCCATGACTGGGCCCTGGACGTACCAAGGGTTCATTGCACCGGTGACGGACACAACCAACAACCTTTCTGACCAACGAACCTGGCTCTCGCAAAGCACCTGGGTGACGCCCGTTGCGGGATGCAATGGCACAACCTACGTGTATTGGGGCGATCATTGGGATGGGACACTTGACACGACGGCTCCTGGCAAGCACAACAATCTGACAACCTACGTGTGGCAGCCGCTTGTCTTTAACGGCACAAAGATCTCGATGCCAACCTACTTGACCACCTGGAAACTGGATGTTGAAGCAGGTACTTGGTCGCAGTGACGTGGCCCATGAGCGCTTCGTTCCGAACCGCGCTCTGGTCGAAACCCACGCGGTGCGCTATGGATTGCCGCGCAAGTGACCCTGGTACCGCGATGACCAACTTCTCACCTAAAGATCCGTTACATGGTGTCACCCTTGAGACGATCGTAAAAGAGTTGGTCGAAATCGTGGGCTGGGAGCAGTTGGGGCAGCTGGTTCGGATCCGCTGTTTTCAGTTCGAGCCCAGTGTCTCGTCGAGTCTCAAGTTCCTGCGCCGGACCCCTTGGGCTCGCGCCGCAGTCGAACGGCTCTACATCGCACAAGTCACCAGACGCGGGTGACTGCAAGCCTTGGTTTCGATGCGGATACCGAGTAGCCATCACCGAGGGATCCAGTTTGCTCTCGCGAGGCCATCGGTAGCCGCCAGCGCGACCACTTCCTCGACCAGGGGCAAGCGCAGGCATCGTTTAGGCAAAGCACCAATCGAACAATAAGCCGCATGGGGTGACCCACTAGCCCAATTTGGCGGCAGCTCCGAGGACCTACTATCTGGTCCGGCGCGGCCTGGTCGACGGAGAGGCACAAGGCGGACCTCGGCTAGGACAATGGTGCGACGCGCGACCAAGAGACCGGTCCGGAGTTCTGCAGTAAGCCCCAAGACCGTTTCTCTCGGTCGAACCCGGCAATTACTGGCAGTACCGGGTGAGCTCAGGTGGGCTTCACGTGCCGACTACACAGTTCACCGCACGACCGAGGGCGGCGTACAACTAGACGCAGGCCCAAAATGGGCGAACAATCCCGAGGACATCGAGCAGACGCGCTTTGGCGTGAACTCCGAGTCCGAAGCAAAATGTTTGGATCCAACGAACCTGCCGCCACCGAAGCCAGCATCGGCGCCCCCCAGGCACAGAATCTGGACGTCCTTCTGCCATCGATCGGTCCGGAATCTACCAGCGGATCTGGGATGTCGAGCTCGACGAGGTGTGCGATCGAGCGCGGCCGTCATATCGAACAAGAAGAGCTCATCAGCGACATTCTGCGCATGCGTTGGCTGAGCGCTGCCGCAGCCGTCGTCTGGGCGGCGTTCGCTGTCGACGATTGGATCATTGCAACATTCATCGCCCCTGTAAGCCTGACCCAGTTCTTGAGCATTCGCGCTGTCGGGCTCGTACTCGTTCTCTACTTCGTGTACCGCTTGCGTACCAAGCGCAAGATGACGCGCGCGTCGTACATGGTCCACGATATTGGGATATTCGCAGTGATACAGGCGGCACTTTCTGTGATGTGCATTCAATTCGAAGGCATCGCGAGCCCACTGGTCACTGGGATTCTGGTGGTGTTGATTGCGCGTGCATCCATTCTCGCCTGCCATTGGCGTCGGGGCTTGGCCTTTCTCGGGATCCCGCTGCTGCTTTTCCCTTGCATTCTCGGCGGCGCGAGCCTCTTTTTGCCTGAAATCCACCAGCAATTCCTCGACCCCCACGCGCGAGCAATCTTCTTGCGCCACCTATTCGTCCTGTCTGCCGCCCTCGGAATATGCGTATGGGGTGGGCACGGCAACTGGGCACTGCGACGCCAGCTGTTCGAAGCAAGAAATGTCGGTCGCTACCGGCTCAAGCACCGCATCGGCCGCGGCGGCATGGGTGAAGTTTGGGTTGCCTACCATTCCGGATTGCAACGCGACATTGCGCTCAAGGTCCTGCGACCTGACAGCGAAGGTGACCCAATTGCAGTCCAGCGCTTCGAAAAGGAAGTGGCGGCAACAAGCCGCTTGACGCACCCCAATACCGTGCGCGTCTTCGACCACGGGGTCACCGACGACGGAATCTGGTATTACGCGATGGAGCTTCTCGACGGCGTGACCTTGTACGATCTCATTCGCAACAACGGACCGATTGCGGTCGACCGAGCGCTAATGATTGCCCATCAGATAGCGCGAGCCCTGGCTGAAGCGCACTCGCGCGGGATCGTGCACCGCGACATGAAACCCGAGAACATCTTCGTGACGCGCGCTGGCGACGAACCGGATTTCGTTAAGGTGTTGGACTTTGGTATTGCCAAGGTATGCGGCGAAGCTCAGGGCGCCACTTTGACCCAAACTGGCGCAGTTTTTGGCACTCCTGCGTACATTTCCCCGGAAGCCGCCCAGGGCAAAGTTACGAGCGCACGCTCAGATGTGTATGGTGTCGGGACGATCCTCTACTTCATGCTCGCTGGTCGCCCGCCATTCGTTGCGACTAGTCCGGGCGAAGTTCTGGTGGCCCATATTACCCAAACGGTTCCACCGTTTGACTCACACGAAGGCATCACGGTTCCCGCCGACGTCTCGGCGTGTGTCATGCGTTGTCTAGAGAAGGATCCCGAGAATCGTTTCAGTGACGCAAGTGCGCTCTCTGCCGAATTGGCGCAACTCGTGATGAGGCATCGAGCTTCTTTGGTCGTAGACGGCTATAGTCCGCGAAACTCCGCAAATTCCTCAAGCTGAGCGCGCTCGGTGCGCAGACGATTGATCGGCGCGTGCTCGTCACGGTACCCGAGCGCCATACCGCAGAACAACATCAGCTCGGGCGGCAGCTGCAAGAATTCTTCAATGCTTTTATGCCACACGACCCATGACTCCTGCGCGCAGGTGTGCAGGCCGCGTTCGCGCGCGAGCAGCATGATGTTCTGCATGAACATACCGAGATCCACCCATTGCCCAATGCCCATTTGGCGATCGAGTGCAAATAGTAACATGACCGGTGCATCGAAGAGCGCGTAGTTGCGAGCAAACTGCTGCAGACGCCCTGGGCGATTGTCGCGACTGATGTTGATGGTCGCGTAAAGGTCCTCGCCGCACTTGTAGCGCCGCGTTCGATACGGCTCTTTCAGCGCCTTTGGATATACATCAAATTCGGCGCCCTCGCCCTCGGGACAGGATGGGAGTCTTGCCTGAATGATTGCCAAAAACTCCTCAAGCGGTTCGCCCGCCAGTGCATAGACATGCGAGGGTTGGAGGTTTCCCCCCGATGGGGCGCGCTTCGCTTGCTCCAGAATCTCTCGCACCACGTCGCCTTCCACCGGTTGCCGCAAAAAGGCGCGACAACTCATGCGTGAATCGATAGCTTCTGAAACGTTCATGGGTCCTCTTGTCGCATCGGCAAATTCGGGCAGACGGGCAAGCGCAACATAGCACGGTGCCAATTGGCGATGTTGCCGCTCCTTCTGCTGCGGCTGTCATCCAGACTTTGTGGCTGTCGGCCGCCTGTCAACTTCGGCGTCCTGCCACGCCGGGTGTTGCGTAGCCAGCAGTTTGGGTCTGGCCACCGCGCAAACGTCGTGGCAGAAAGCCGCGTGGTTCCGCGAGGACCAAACCCAAAGCACAAACAAAATCGGGCTAGCTCTTGGCGTACCAAGCCTTGACGCGAGAGTCGTCGCGAACGGCGTCATGTACGCGCATGAGCTTCGGATAGGACGCAAAAATGTCCGCCGGAACATGATCGACTTTGCCACCAGCAAACCAACGCACGGCCAGGTTAAGTTTGAGATCGACGACGTGCAGCTTCGGGCCAGCAAAAAACGGACCTTCACCGATTTGTGCGTTGGCGCGCGCAGCCCAGAATGGCAAATAGCCCTCGACTAAGGCCTCGCGCGCCTTCTTCTTTTCCGCTGCGTCCGCGATATGAATGGTTGGACTCACTTTGCCACGCAAGTCCTCCACATGTGCCATCATGCCTTCATGCTGTGCGGCTTCAAAATGCTCGGTCGGATGCAGACCAAATTCGCGACCAACGAAGACGAGTATGGCATTTGAATGGGCAAGCGTGGGACGACCAGGCCAATCGAGGATCGGCAAGCTGCCGTAAGGTGTGGCAGGTTTCATCGCGGCCCAGTCCGCAAACTTGATCCGGTTATCTTCGAAGTCGACGCCTGCAATGTGCAGCGCGAGGCGACACTCTTCGCCGCGACTGGCAGCCATGTCAAAGTACGTTAGTCTTGGTTTGGTCATGGACTGCAAGCCTAGGGCTCAGCATCCGCGATGGCTACTGGGTAATGGTGAGGCCGAACGCCCTGCTTGAAGCGGTCGAGAGCGAGGTCCGCCAGAGCCTATTTGGAGGTTCACCTGTGGCTCTGGCCAAAATCCCGCGGTACGAGTAGAGTGGCGTCCGTGCGGGTCGGTTTTCTGACAGCAGCTATCTTAGTTTTGCTCGTGGAACCCAGATTTTTGCGGGCACAGCAGCAATATGCGAAAGCGTCTTTGCGTGCCCCCTTGCGCGCCATGGTCTGGCTCAAACCGGAGACCGACGAGGTACTTGAGCGCATTCGCGGACAGACGAATGATTTAGACGTGGAGCTGCTCGTAAGTGAGCTTGACCCGATCCCGGACAGGTTGGGGTCGCAATTGCGAGATGCGTACGCATTGAGCGAACGGCAAAAGGTGTCGCTCGTGATTTGGTTCGTCAAGCAGCCAGACGAGGAGCACCATTTCATGGTGCACATTGCCATTCCAGAGACGCGCCGTTTGCTCACGCGCGATCTTGGACCGAGCGAGGCGGATTCGAGCTCCACCAAGCTTTCGTCAGCAGTTAAGGAGAGTGCGGCTTTGGTCGTACGCGCGGCGCTGCAAGCGGTTCTGAGCGGTGCGACGATTGGCGAGGTACAATCGGGGGGATTTGACGACAACTCGAATTCCCCAACCGCGAGTGCGAGCGAACCTGCGCCCACGGCGACACCGGCACACGATGGCCAGCCCGAGGCTGCACGCGAAGCGGCAAAAGAAGGGCCGAACCCGCCACCGGCCTCCCGAGAAACGTCCACACTTAAACAGCCAACTCCGCGAGCACCACCAGAGCTCAATGGTTGGCCGTGGTCCGTGGGGTTTGAGGGGCTCGTGCAGTACGACGGCGCGGGTTCCGGGGTCAACAATTTGGCAGAGTGCACCTTGTTGCGCATGCAGCGCCGCCTAGTGCCTTTTGTCGCGTTCATTGCCGGCAGCGCCTGTCTGCCCCGAGAGATTGGCAGCGCCTACGGCACCATTCACCTCGGGCGACAACAAGCCGTCATCGGTGCAAAGCTGATCCTGCTGCAGACAGCGGTCGAGTTGAGCCTGGGCGCGCAAGCTGGCGCCGTGTTCTATGAACGCGAAACCCGCTATCCCAGGCTAGGAGTGACTGCCGGCGCCCCGAAAGTGTACCCAATTGGTACACTTGGGCCGGAGTTTCGGCTGCTCGTCCCTGCTCAGCGATCACGGCTTCAAGCTGGGTTCGCGGTCGGCATGGACTTCCTCACGAATTCACTGTCAATCGGTTATACGGTTCCTGGATCCGCCGGGGTGGCAACCTATGCCCAGGCGGTGCGGATTGGCAATGTTCAACCTTACGCCGCACTCGGTTTGGCATTGCGCTTATAATCGGAACCCGGCCCGCTGACGGCGGCCCGAATTTTTGCCCGGCGCCCGCATGTTCGAGACCCGTTTCGTCCCGGGCCGCCTCTTTCTCTGTGGAGCGCGGCTCCGGCTGCATTCGGTGATTGATGACGTTGGCCAAAACCAGTCCAGCCTCATGGGCACTTCCGAGTGAACCCAATCTGCCTCGCGTGCAGCCAATCGAATTGCGCAATGACCGGGAGTCGCTCACTGCGATCGCCACGCAACTTCTGCCCCGGGCTAGAAACTTGATTCGCTACCTTATACACGGTGACCAAGACGTCGATGATATCGCGCAAGAGGCGCTTCTGGCGGTGCTGCGAGGGCTTTCGAGTTACCGGGGTGAAGGGTCATTCGAAAGCTGGGCCGATCGTGTGGTGGCGCGCGTGACCTTTGCCTGGCTCCGCAGACGCAAACCACACCGCTCGTACGCCGTCGAATTGGGAACCGAGACCAGCGCTGCCGATATCGCGATGCCCGACGAGTACCTGAGGCGCCGTCGTCTGGTTGGCCTACTCGATCTGCTGCCCCACGAACAACGCTACGCTCTAGTGCTGCATCATGTTCTTGGCCTCAGCGTGACGGAAATAGCAACCGAAACGGTCACCAAGGCGGAAACGGTACGCACGCGTCTGCGTCTCGGCCGACAGCACCTGCGCGCACTTGCTGATCCCGACTTTTCGGACGGAGAAGCGGCTCATGAATGAATCTGGGCGAAATACCAAACCGCGAAGATTCATTGGTCTCGATGCCGACCTCGGCCCGGCTCGGCAGTTGTCAGCCGCTGACACCGAATGGCTTGTCGAGCAGGTGGTCGATCGAATGGTCGAACCTGCGAAGAAGGCAACAATTCGGCGCTTCAAAGTACGAACGCTGGCTCTAGCAGCACTCGCCGTGGCGACGTCAACGGCGGCAGCAACCATCGTGCATCAAACGTACTTGAAGCACGATGTGGCGCGTACACCGGAACCAATCGTGTCTCTACAGCCAACCCAGAAGGCTGCAAAGGTTCGCGTATCGCAGCAACCCCCAAGCGCTCCGATTTCCGAAACGGCACCGAGCGCGGAAGTTCCAGCTCCTTCGTCGTCCGTGAGCTTGTCGGCCGCAAGCCCTTCGAATTCAACCACGCCAGCGCGTGGTGCCACGCTGGCCGATCGGCTGTCTGCAGCGAACGATTTACGGCGACAGAGTCAGTGGCAGGCAGCTGAAGCGGCCTATAGAGCGGTTGCCGCGCGCGATCCCGGAGCTTCAGAAGCAACGGTTGCCCGATTGGCCGCGGCAGAATTGCGTCTCGAATACCTCGGCGATCCTGGCGGCGCGCTTCGATTGTACCAATCCGTTCCTCGAAGTAGCGCGCTTGGGGTCGAAGCGCTCTCTGGCGTCAGTCGCGCGTGCCGCGCGCTCGGGGATCGCACGGCTGAAGCCGCTGCGCTGCGCTCCTTGCTCGAAACTTACCCGACAAGCCTTCAGGCGGATCGATCGCGCGAGCGACTGAAGCAACTGAGCTCAGAATCGGCAGCACCATGAGACCCGAAGTCTGTTCGCCGCTCTCAATACCCGCAGGTGAAGTCACTTGTGGAAGGGAATGACCATGACACGTTTGATCGGCGGTAATTTCACGCCCCTATGTTTGGCTCTTTTGCCCACTTTGGCTGGGTGTGCCCCGCTCGTGGACATTGCTGGCGAAATTCATGCGAGCTTGGCGGGAGCTCCATCAAGTATCGGGGGCGCAGGCGGTTCGCTCGGTAGCATGGGCGGCAACTCAAGCACCGGGGGCTCAACGAGCGCCCCAAGCGGCCTACCTTGTGACGTCTTGGACATGGCCGGCAATCTGTGCGTCGCGGCTCACAGCACGGTGCGCCTTCTCAGCGGCAACTACGGCGGGCCCCTCTACCGCGTCACGCGCTTTGACGGGGCGTTCACGGACATCGGAGTCATCGGCGGCTACGCCGATGCCGCGGCTCAAGATGCGTTCTGCGCCGGCAGCACCTGCACCGTATCGACCATCTACGATCAGTCCCAACACCAAAATGACCTCACCCCAGCGCCCGCAGGCGGTATGAAGCCAACTCCCGGCAACCCGGCTAGAGCCACCGTTCTCACAGTAGCAATCAATGGCCATTCGGTCTACGGCCTAAAGTTTTCGCCCGGCATGGGCTACCGCAAGCTGGTCGGGAATGGGACGCCAACCGGTGACCAGCCAGAAACCATGTACATGGTGAGCAGCCAGAAGGACTTGCTCAATGGCTGCTGCTTCGACTACGGCAATGCCGAAACAACCGCCAATGACGACGGCAACGGCACTGCGGAGGCGGTCTATGTTGGTTCCGGCGTGATTTGGGGCAGTGGTTCCGGGACGGGCCCGTGGGTCATGGCAGATCTAGAAAATGGTCTTTTTGCCGGCTGGGAACGCGGTCAGGACAAGCAGATCTCGACCAATACCTCTGTCAAATACGACTTCATCACAGCGGTGGTCGTCGGCGACACCGCGGAGAAGAACAATGGCAAAGGTCGCTTCGCCATTTATGGCGGCGATGCGACGTCCGGTACTTTGAAGACCATGTACGATGGAATGCGCCCCGAAAAACCTGGCTACGTCCCGATGCAGAAACAGGGGTCCATCATCCTCTCGATCGCCGGGGATAACAGCGACGCTGATGGCGGCCGCTTCTACGAAGGCGTGCTAGCTCGCGGCGCGGCGACAAAAGCAACGGTGGACGCGCTCCAAGCCAGCATCGTCGCTGCGGGGTATGGGGCCGCAAGGGGCAGCAACGAAGCTGGCGGTGCATCAGGGACAGGCGGTGCCCCTGCAACGGGCGGAAGCACCGGCAACGGAGGTAGCGGAACGTGCACTAGTACCAGTGTGACGCCCTGCGGCGGTAACCTGGTGGGAACCTGGACCGTAGCGCCGTCATGTCTAACGGTGAGCGGGAACTTGGACCTGACGATGCTTGGATTAGGTTGCCTATCCGCGCCAATCACGGGGGGGACTCTCAATGTGACCGGAACACTTACAGCCAATGCTGATGGGTCGCTCTCGGACAATACGACCGTCGTGGGCTACGAGCAGTTCATGCTGCCGGCCTCGTGCCTGAATATTTCGGGAACCTCCGTCGTCTGCAACATGTTGGGCACACCCCTCAGTATTTTTGGCTACACCACAGTCACGTGCACTGAGGAAGCAAGCGGCGGCTGCAGCTGCACGGGCATGGTGCATCAAGACGGCGGAATTGGGGTCGTATCTTCGAACCCGCTGACGATTGGCCGCTACCAGACCGCGGGCAACTCGTTCACGACCTCGGACGGACAATTCGACACGTCGTACGCATACTGCGTGACGGGGAACGAGATGAACGTGACGCCACAGACAACTAGCCCAACAACGTTGGGCACAATCGTGTTGCTGAAGCAGTAGCTCGCAATTTGCATCTTGCTGGCTATTTCACTGTCCAGCCCTAACTTACGCGCAACGCCGCTGTCCTCTGGTAAGCGGCGTTGGCCGTTTTGTTCTGTTGCCGAGCAGCGTCAGTTCGAGCGGCCGTCGCCGCAGAGCTGCAGGACGAACTCTGCGCGGTTGTCGCCTCAAGGCAGGCGAGTCGGTGACCATAGCCACGGAACCCTTGCCAGCATCGAACTGATGCGCCCGACGAGCGCGTGAACGGGTGACCGTCCTGCGAGCGGCCGGCTAGCGGTCGCGCGGGGTGTCCCCCATCCTGGCAGTTGGGCTCGACCGGCGCGGGTCTTCAGGCAGGAAAATTGGTGCTCGTGACGCCCTGCGGTCTTCTGGATCGGCGCCACGCGTACAGTACTTCTAGCATTCTGCTCACAGCGTTCAATAATCCGGTGCGCGCGACCGCGGTCGGTCGTGGACGCGAACAGCGGAGCAACAAGTGAGATTGGCAGGGAGCAGAAACCATGGGGAGTAAGGGCGAAGAGGCCAATCGGTCCGGCGAGGAACAGGCAAGCCGCGAGACAAGCGCGACTGAGCCGACAAACCGCAAGTTGTGGATCGCGGCCCTGTTGTTGCTTCTGTTCGGACTGGCACTCAGCGGCGAGCTCGTGCGCTTGCATTTCGCCGTCACCTCCGATCCGGCGCACCATAGCTATTGCTCGGTCAATTCGACGGTGAATTGTGATGCAGTTTCGCTATCCAAGTACGCCGTCTTCTTCGGAGTGCCTGTCGCCATCTGGGGCGTGTTCGGATATGCCGCCATGGCTGCGGTCACCGTGCTCGGTCTCAGATGGCGCTCGCTAGCACCCGCAGCGCTGCACGCAACACTCACCGGCTTTGCCCTCGTTGTCACGGTAGTGCTGGCTGCTATCTCACATTTCCTGATCCACGCATGGTGTCTGCTCTGCGTTGGCACCTACGTGGTGAACTTTGCGCTGGCCGCCCTCTCCTACTCGATCTTGAGCAAGGCAGGGTGGGTCGCCAGCTACCGCGCGCTGATCGAGTATTGCACCACAGAACGAGGGCGTACGCTCGCCGTGTCGGGAGCCACAGGTGGCATTGCCCTCGCGCTAATCCTCGTCTATCCGCCGCCTCAAGCCGCATCCATCCTGATGGCGCAGAAGCCCGAGGCCTCGACCTCGGCCCCGGCGTCCTCCGTGCAGCCAATTCCACCGCTCCCATCTGGCGCCCACATCGAGCGTGGTGTGACGAGCGAGGGCTTGCCCTGGATTGGCGCAGAAAATCCGGTCGTCACTATCACCGAGTTTTTTGACTATGAATGCGCGCATTGCAGGGTTGCATTTCGTGGGCTGCACGATGTGCTTGAGCTGAATCCAGATCGGATGCGACTCGTGGCTCGGCACTTCCCGCTCGATCAAGCATGCAACCGCTCCATCAGAAAACAGGTTTATGAACACTCTTGCCTGTACGCAAAACTCGCAAACTGCGCACGACTTCAAGAACGCTTCTGGGAGGCTCACGACTACCTGTTTGAGCACAGCGGTGAACTCGTAGATCCGATGACTTTTGCTGCGGCGTTGAATCTAGACAAAAAGGAGTTCAAGGCCTGTCTAAAACGCGACGACCCAGCGCTCAATCGCGACATTGAGGCCGGGATTGCGCTGGATTTGCATGGGACACCAGTCTTCGTCGTGGACGGCCAGGTGTACATGCAGGGGCTACCGCCGTCGATCGCGGAGAAGCTCCGCCACCATGTGAACTGGCGTTGAGCACCGACGCCAATTACGCTTCGGTGCTCGTAGCGTTTTGAACGTGAGAGCGACTTGCGACGTCCGACCCGTTACTGATCCATGCTTTTGCGAGTTATCTTGACGCGCGTGTCCGAGCACATTTTGCAGGTTGCGCCGTAGAACATGCCACGGTTCGCAGCATCGCCCATTAGGTGAACCCGCATCCACCCGGTTACGGCGACCATAAATGGGTTCTGGATTGAGCCTATCCAGCTGCCATGAGTGTCTGCAAGTGAGTTGAGCAGCATGACCGGCACGGTGCTGATGGTGTCATATGCCGGCTGCACGTTGCTGCAAGGAACCATCGTGTCCGACCCACCACAGAGGAGCGCCGCAGGACCGTGTAGCGTGATGTTCGCCTTTGAGCCACAGATCGGCGCAATTGCCGTGATGCGTGGATCCGCGCCAGACATGGTTGTGGCCGCACCACCCTGGGAGTGCCCGGTCGCGCCGATGTGGGCTATGTCGAGGTGGTGGTAAAGCGCGCTCGACGGGTTTTCGTTCTCTTGAATCATCCAGTCTACGCCCGCGATCTGCGGCAATGGCGTCCCCTGCGCTGTCTGAGAGCTGAGCGACGCGACCACGATGAATCCGTGCGAGGCGAGCTGTTTGATCAGCACCTCATAGGTCTTCGGTTGATCGCCGGTTCCATTGCCCCAGGTGACAATAGGGTGGCAGTAGCCCTGCGAGAGATCCTTGGGCCGATACAAGTTGAAGTGCGGGCTCGCGTTGTTGTACAGAGCATCGGGAACCCCAGCCGCTGGCCCGACGTTAGACTCAGTTACCACCTCGAACGGACCTGCCTTCGCCGGATCCGCAGTACCCCAGCTCTTCGTTGGGACACAGGATCCACTTGACCCCGCAGTACCGGTTTGACCGCCAATACCTGTCGCGCCACCCGTCTGCCCGCTTCCGCCAGTCGGGCGTGTAGATTGCCCGCCAGTGCTGTTGGTGCCGCCTGTCTGTCCGCTGCCACCTGTAGTGCTCACCGATTGGCCGCCGGTTGCTGTCGCGCCACCCGTCTGCCCACTTCCGCCAGTCGGGCGTGTAGATTGCCCGCCAGTGCTGTTGGTGCCGCCTGTCTGTCCGCTGCCACCGGTGACTCTTGTGGACTGGCCACCAGTTGCAGCTACGCCACCGGATTGCGCGCTGCCGCCAGTGCCGGTCGCGAGTCGACCTCCCGAACCGGGCGCACCGCCAACCTGTCCGCCACCACCCGCCGCGCTGTTTTCATTGGTCGCTTTGTCGACTGAACCACCGCAACCAGCGGCCCCAACTAGGCTCACCGCAAGGACGAGTAGCCCAACGGTATTCCTCGAAAAAACCTGACTGAATTGGTAGCGCATAATTGTGTCGATTCCTTCTGTGCTTCTTCTAAATGTGGAGCGACTCGAGCGACGAGTAGGTCGTTTGACGCGGCTTCAATTGTTAGAAATAGGCACAAATATCAGGCCCATTTCAAGTGGGGGCGGCTTATTCCCCCACGGGATAATTCTGCGCTGGCGACTCCACCAGGCAATTCCACGCAGTGCGCCAAGGGGCAGAGTTCCGTCCAAAATTCAGTGTTGGTCGGGGTGGGCTCCCGATCGAACCCCGGGCAGAGCCGTCGGCGACGCATGCGCCGGCGCCCATACCAAGCCCGGCGGTGCCCGACGCTCCAACCAATCCGAAGAAGAAAGTGGTGGCCAGTCGACGCGGGACCGCGGAGTAGAGGCGACTATTTTGCCATCTGGGTGAAGTCGACGAAGTTGCCCGTCATCATTAGCAACGACATGGCTGCCCAAGATTTCTGATAGTAGATGGTGCCGGCATTCATGTTCAAGCTGGCCACAGCCAAATAGGCCTGGTCGACGAACGCCTGGTATTGCACGTCGCTCATCGCGCCAACACCCGCCGGTCCCACAAACGACGCCGCTTGCGCCCCATTGACGGCTCGCTCGGGGCGCGGTGTGCCATCGAGATTGTAGCCATCGACGATATTGGATACGCCAATATTGGCGTAAAAAGCGCTAATCTTGCCGAGGTAGGCCAATGCACGCGGTTCGCCGAAGTAGCAGTAATCCTGCCCAATGCGAAATGGCGTTCGAGTCGAGTCATGCTGAAAATGCGTCGGCGCACCGGCATATGCCACGACGGGCTTGCCCGTCGAGTCGCACCATGCAGGCACCAAACCGTTGTTCTGATTACCGCTCGCCGCGTTCAGGCTACGTTCGAGGATGGCATAGTTACTGGCGATAACTTGATTCCACTCCTCGACCTTGCCCGTGACCTGACCGAAAATTCGAAAGTAGGCCGGGGCAAAGTAGGAGATGTTGGTGACGTCCACGTTGCCCCACTGATCCCCGGGGCGCAGGAGGTAGTTCCGAGATACGTCGACCTCGTATTTCAGAATTAGCTCAATCAGCCGCTTTGCGTGATTCAAGTAGGTGTCGTCAAGAGCGCCGCTACCACCCCACTGACGGTCGGCCATGACCAACGCCCATGCCATATCTTCGTCACCGTCGGTCGCTGCACCGCGACCGCCAGAGGTTACAAGATTGTCCGGGCCGATCTCCCAATCCATCAGGCCATTGGCGTTCAAATGTGTCTGCTCGTACATCCAGAGGTTGTCGAACAAATTCTGGTCGTTCATGTACACGGCCAGCAACATGCCGTAGCCAATGCCTTCTGAAACGCTTGAACCAATGACACTGCCGGAATCGGGTTTCTTCACGCGCAGGAACCCGCCCGCACCTGCAGCGGTCACCGTAGCGTCGTACCAAGCTTTGTAGGCTGCAGTCACCCGCGTATTGTCGAAGTTGGTTGGGAAGATGCAGTACTGGCTCTTGACGTTTTGCGGAAACGGAAACCTTGCCGAACCACTTGGTACGAAGACACCCGTTGAGCCTGCTATCCCATTGCCACCTGCGCCCATGCTCGTTGCTCCGCCAATAGTTGAGTTCCGACCAGCCACGCTGCCATTCACGGTACCACCAGTTCCTTCTGCCGTCGAACCGCCAACTGCCACAGTTCCTCGAGTGCCCGTCGAGGAACAGGCAACCGCCAGCTGTGCGCAAGCCGTCAGGAACAAGCATGAACGAAGCGACATTGGAAACTCCCTACGCGGCTACGAGCGTGGCCAAAAATGGATGAATCCGATGAGGCGCGGTACCCTTCCACCCAAGCCGCCACTATCCGTCCTTGAGGGCAAAACCGCAAGGGGCAAGGCAATGAAACGCTTATGCGAGGGGCCGCCCCGGTTCAGAACGGCAACTTGAGCGCCTCACACAAGAACCGAAAGTACGGTTTCGTCCGACCAAAACGTTCGTTCAGGAGTTCCAGAAGTTTGGGCGAACAAATGTCGCGCATGGCCAAATTGGCGACCGCAATGTGGTCCTTACGTTTGAGATCGGTAATTGCCGGATGCCCGGCATCGAACCCGCGCGGAGGCCTCACAAGCGATTCACCGCTGAGCTCGAACACTTTGAGAAACTGTGGCTCTGCCGCCGCTTTCGCCCAAGCTTTCGGACTTTGGACGATGCGTTGGCGTATCGCCGAAAGGGCATCGGCATCAGGGTGCCAAACCCCTGCGCCAAGGAAACATTCGTCGGGCGCAATGTGCAAGTAGAGCCCCGGCGCATGAACGTCCTTGCCAGCCTTGTGGCGAAACTGGACCCCTATGTTGGTCTTGTACCGAGATTTGTTCGAGGAAAACCGGGTGTCACGTTGTACGCGCATCAGCGACCCTCCCACCTTCTTGTCAATCGCGAGCAAGTGAGGTGAGAACTTCTTCAGCGCCGGCGCAAAGTCACGAATCAGTCGCAATGCCGGTTCGCGTACACATTCTTCATACTCAGTCTTGTGTTGCTCGAACCACTCACGGTGGTTGTTGAGCGTGAGTGCCGTGAGGAACTTGAGCGTCTTCTGGGAAAAATAGGGCAGCGACATCGAGCGCCACGGTACCAGTCAGCGGGGGGGCTACCCAGGCCGAAGCACATGAATCGCACTTTTCAGCGGAGATCCCTGGGCATACGACTGCAGCCAAGCGCGCCAGCGCGCGAAACCGGCCCCACGCTATCGCACAACTGCGTCACTCACTGGCGTGGTCAGTCCCGTTTGCTCGAATGCTTTAGCACTCGCTGCTTGGCATCGAGAACCATTTGGCGGATCTGCGCTTGATCAAACGGCGAATCCGTTCGCTTGCACCACTTTATCAGTATTGGCGTCATCTCAGCTTCGCTGATGTGCGAAAAGAGATAGTTGATGCGCACGACAATTCTGAACAATGCCCGTGGCTCCGTCTTCTGCCCGACGTTTGCGAGGTAGCGCTTCAAGCCGTAGGTCGTTAAAATGGGCTTTGGGGCAACCGACTTCGGTGGTGCAACGGCGGCGGACGCGCCCACGCCCGCGGCCTCGTTCGCACAATCGAGACAAAGCTGCGCATGAGGCTGAGCTTCCAATCGCTTGGGGCTGATCGATTCACCACATTCTGAACATTGGCGAAGCATGGGCTGTCATCGAACAATACGCTTGCCCAGCCTAGCCCGACCAAAGGACTCTGGCCACACCTCACCGAGTCGCCGCGGCGGATCCGATCTGGCTCTACAACGCGCAACCTGCACCAAATGCGCGTGGAATCTGCGTTCAGGCGATGTCGACCAGCGCTTGCATCGGATCGTCGGGATCGACGCGTACCGCAAGTATGGCGCCGGGGCATCAATCACCCTTCCGCTTCGGAGGCGGACTCATCGGCCAGGTTGTTGGAACATTGCACTGCCAAAAAGCTTGTCGCCATACACACCAACAGCAAGAGAGAAACCAGCAAGGCACGTTGGAACACTCTTCTGAGCGAATTCCTCCACGACCGCTTTCGGCGTCGGCGTCGGCGCCTTACGAGGGGTCGGGCAAGTCCGTCGATTCCGTCGGTCACGATGGACGGAATATCAGCTAGGTGCGGCTAGGATGCTAGCTTCGCGGTCAAACGGCGTACGCTTTGACCCGTAAGCGCGTTCGCTCCCCGGTCCTTCAAGCAACGGAAGCGACTGCGATTCGAGCCGTTGATCGAAAATTATCCCGTCATTCCGAGCCGTTGAATACTTTGCCGGCATGCCGAATCCACCCGCTCGCGTGGCTGCCCTGAAAGACCTACAGGCTCGGGCACAACCACGCCGGTCTTGGTCTGTGCGGCGTGGTCGACGTCGGTATCACTCGAATGTTACTGCGCTTCGGGGCGACCCCGCCTATTCCGTTTCGGTGTCTTCGTCACTGTCGTTGTCGCTGTCACGCTCGGGCGCAGGCTTGCCTTTGACGCTTACCTTCGCGGCAACGATACGGGCATTTGGGGTGGGCTTGAGCGAGACCCGAATGAAGTCGTGGATGTCGAGCAGGTCTCGCATCACTTCCCCTTGCTCGGTGAGCTTCTGGCCAATGACGCGCGCAGCGGCCAAGACCCGCGCGTAGCCAGCGCCCGTTGGCTTGGCCGCGGGCGGTGTCCCGGGAGTACCAATGATCTTGAACTGCAGACGAAAGACGGTCGGATGGACGCACACGTGCTCGGTGGGGTGCACGATGGCGGAGAGCGCCGTTGCAATCTCCCAATTGGCAGGTTTGCCAGAACGAGCAGATAGTGCGGCGAGAAAGCGATTGAAACGCGGCTCGTACGGACCCTTTCCGTACAGCACTTCACGAATAGCCAACGCCAACTCGCGTTGTTGTTCGCTACGCACGGTCTTCGACGGCGCAAGCTGAGTCTTGGGAACGAGGTCCGAATTGCTCAATATGTTGACAACGGTGTCCCAGACTTGCGCGTATTTCTGACTGGCTAGCAGGGTATCGATCGCTTCAGCGCTGAGCTGCATTTGCGCCTCATTCACCAACGTCGTTCGACGTCGCAACGAGCGAGGTTTGGCGCCCTCGCCGCGTACCTCCTCGATCCACTTCGGGTCCAAGAGACCAGCAGGATAGGTCTTACGAAGCCGCGTCACCTGATCAAAGAAAGTCGGTCCATTGACGCCGACAATCAACTGGTGAGCGTTTTCTTTTGCGCGCCCAGCCAAGATGCGTTGCAGCCGCATCGACGCAACTTTCTGGTCTGGGCTTGGTTGTTCGACTTTGCCCATCAGTTCGTAGAAACCACTGGCCAGGGTGCGCTCGACACCGTCATGAAACAGGTAGCCACGCTTGTCGCCAGCCTCCCACGCGAGGACGCTGACTCCCCACTCCTTGCGTGAGGCGTGGGCAAAGAGCGGTGGCATGTTCATGTCGTCAGTTGCAACGGTCATGTGGTCTCCATGGAGTTGGACGGAACCTGATTCTGCGATTTCAGAACCGATCCGAGATTCTAAATACAACGACGCTGTCGCTGTTTGCTCCGTCAGCGTCGCATGCGGGTTAGCAACCTAGCACAGCCATTGCCCAACGGCCCGCGCTTTCCCAAGCTGGGCGCGAAGCGATCCTGGCACCGGGATAAACCGTGCTATTTGCAGCCCAATACCTAAACTGCGCACCTACTGCGCGGTGGGTTTCGCCGGCATGAAGTGAGCACGCGGCGCTACTGTCCGCGAGGGCCCTCGCGTTTCCTATTGCGCGGCCGGGTGTGCCGGAAAGGTGCACGCGTGCACTTGACTCTCGGATTTGCGCGTTCGGCGCTGATGGTCCAAAACGGATTATCGCCTTGTCCGAAACCCATGGTCAGCTCGCAGTCGCGAGTATCGACACCAACCAACTCCTCGTGCTGAAGCCGGACGCCATCGCCCGGGCAAATCTCACCCAGTCGGGTAACGGCCAAGTTGCAACTTCACTGGTCACGTTACATCGCCCCTCGCTGGCTCGAGGCACACGTTCGAAGTAATGCGTCTGGATTGACCGATTGCAGCACGACATCGAGGAGACCCGTGAAGGCGATATCACCCGTGGCGTAGATGCAGCGGCCTCAGGCAGGTTGCCGGCAAGTCGACTGTGCCGGGAGCATGCGTATTCCACGTCCAGCGCAATTCGCCGAACAGTCCTCCCAGATGATCGCCCCAGTTGCGAAGACAAAGTGCTGTGCTGTGTTGGGCTGGCCAATGTTGCGCAGGGTGACCGGCCTGTGGCATCGTGGTTTTGGCTGGACGGTGCGGAAGCGACTTATCTCGCAATGGAAATCATCGACGGCGTGGGCGCCGTCTCGCCACAGCGGAACCAAGAACTGACGACCCTGTTCGCGCGCATCGCTCGAGATAGACCGCAGTTTCGCCCGGAGGTTGGGCGGGCAGACATCGTCCTAGGTTTTTGGTGCGGCGCGACTGACGAAACCAACACGTTTGCCCAATGTCGGCAAACCTCGTCTTTTGCCCTACTGCGTAGTCGATAGCGGAAATTGCCTGAAGTGCGCACAACTCTAACGATTTTGTCGCCTAATCGAAATCAAGCCTCGGACGTATCCCCTTGCGGGGTCTATGGTCATCGCAGCTTCGAGCCGCCGCGGCTCGCTACGCACCCGCTGGTGCTCAAATGCACCAAGCGGCAAAGGTATGAAGGTCTTGCGCACTACCGAAGAAGACTGCGAAAATGGCCGTTCGCTTTCTAGCGCTATCAGCGGTTGCCCCGCAATAGGCACTCATCGCCAGTCAGTCGCCGGCCGTCAAGGAGCATGAATATGTCACAGAGGTCCAACCGCCTACGCAGTCAGCACGGACAGGACAACCAACGTGCTTCCAATCGAGCATCACTTTTCGGGATAACTGTGTTGATGAGTCAACTCGTCACCGCGTGCAACGGTGGAGCGCCGACCGATCACGGGTCGGCGGCAGAACCTGTTGCTGCAGCAGCGCAGCGGGTCGTGGTCAATGGCGGATTCGAGACTGGAGCGCTCCCGCCGTGGACGGTCATCGTCAATGCCAATGCGGGGATTGCTGCGTTCCCACCGACCAAGCTCACCGATCTGGGGCTGCGTGCTGCCAATCAGTGCAATGGCCCTGGCGGCAACTGTACGAACAACTCGAGCGTCGTTTCCGCTGCTACTGGCGGCTTTCCGGTTCCAAGCGGTTTGGGTGCGGCAGACAGTCTCAAGTACCCGTACACGGGCAGCTACGGCGCCGCTGTCAATGCTTTGGGAGCCAGTCGAAACGCGAATACGGTAACCCAGACCGCCACTATGGAGCCCGTCGACGTTGACGCCACGGATGGCAAGATCCACCTGAGGTTCGCAGCCGCCCCCGTTCTTCAAAATCCCGGGCACAACAACGACCAGCAACCGTACTTTTTTCTCGATATCACCAACACGACGACCGGAACTCAGCTATTTCAGACCTTCAACTTCGCCAATCAAGCAGGTGTCGACTGGCAAACGAGTTCTGGCGCTGCTGCTGCGTTATATACGAATTGGAAAGCATTTGACGTCGGCTTGACTCCCGGATCGCTGAATATTGGCGAGACGGTCAAAGTCACCATCGTAGCCGCTGGATGCTCCCTTGGTGCGCACTGGGGCGAGATTTACGTCGATGAGTTCGGTACCTCGTTTTCGCGACCCAACGTGAACGTCACGGCCCCTGCCTACACGCAGGGCAATCAAGACATTACTTACACAGTTACCGTGAAGAACGGCGGAGGGTTTGCCTCGACCAATACATTGGTGGACTTCGACGCACCGATGATGACCGACACGACGGATCCGCCACGCTCGATGAACACCTCGGTGGTGTCCGTCAGTTCGCCAGGCGTCACCTGCACAACCACGGCTGCGTCGGGGACTACCCCTGCCAATGTCAAGTGCAATGTTGGGACATTGGGCGCAGGGGCCAGCTACACCTTCACTGTGACTGTCCACGTCCCTGCAGTCCCGAACAACTACACGACACCTGTCTTCGTCAACGAAGGGACCTACAGCGTGACCTCCACGCAAAACCCCACACCGCTTGGGGGCAATCTCGTTCAAACCGAGGTAACTACGACGCCCATCGTCGACCTTCGCACCAGCCTTTCGGACGGCACGAACAACGTCACTTGGGGGCAGGCTGACACCTACTCCCTCGTCGTTTCCAACGATAGCGTCACTGCCGTCAATGGCATCGCTATCAAAGATACGCAGCCCGCGCAGTTTACCGGGACGACTTGGACCTGCGCCAGATCGAGCGGCACTGCCTGCGCCACGGCAAACGGTAGCGGTGCAATCAATTCGACCGAGAATCTTGCGGCGGGTGTTTCTCTCACCTACACGATCCACACCACGATGGCGACCGGCACTGGGCACGCAAAGGTGGCCTACGCGGCATCTGCCACGATGAACGCGAATAACTACAAGCTCCTCACTCCGCTCGCCAACTATGCGGAAGATGTCGATGACATCGACAGCAGCACTACCACTTTGACCATGAATAAGGCCGGCACTGGCCAGGGTAGCTTCGTCGTCTATCCCGGCGGCTATTCATGCGGAGCAAGCTGCGCCGGTATCGTGCAGCCCGTCGCCAATAATACGCCGGTTGCAATCACCGCCACGACCGTCGCGGGCTCAGCCTTCACGGGCTGGAGCGGTGGCGGCTGCACCGGGACGACGAACCCTTGCGTCACCACCATCACTGGCAACACTACAATCTCAGCTACGTTCACTAAGCTAGCGGTAGTTCCTTCGGTTGCCGGAACGTCAAATGGAAACTCCACCAATGTTCGCCCAGGAGATACCGTCGATTACAGCCTAGAGCTCGACGTGCCGAACAACTTTGCTTGGCCAGTCACCGTAACCAATACGCTACCAGCTGGGCTCGATTTCGTGAGCTACACGACACCAGTCACGAGCGGCTCGGTAACTTGTGGCGTCGGCGCTTGCACTGCTCCCACGATCACCGGCACCGCCACCACCAGTTGGGATTTCGGCAACGTCACCTGCACGACCGCCGGCGGCTGCAAAGTCACATTGGGGCTTCGCGCACGCGTCGCCGCCACAACCACTCGCGGCACGGTATTGACCGATAGTGTGACGGCAACTTACCTCGCGAGCCAGAATCTCCCGCAACTGACCGTCATTGAGCCGAACCTGACCCTGGGACGAAGTGCTTCCCCAACCACTGGTCTAAGCATCGGGCAGTCCAGCACGATCACGGTTACGCTTACCAATGGCGGCGCAGCCGATGCAGCAGTGGTTGGTGCTGTCGTCACGCTGGCAACCCCAGCGAATACGACTGCAAGAAACTACGTCGCTGGTAGCTGCCCTGCGGCAACGGCAACGTTCGGCAGTGGAAGTGCTTCATTTACCTTCCCGGATACCGCCACGACTCTGGTGGTTGGCGCATCCTGCAACTTCACCTACGATTTGACGATTGCCACGTCTGCCCCTGGCAATTCTGCAATTTCTGTCGCGGCCGGTTCGGTTACGACCCAAAGCGTAGTCGGAGCCGTACCCCCTGCAAAACGCTACACCGCGACGGATAGTGGGTTGTCCATCTCAACGGCACCGTACGCCAATGGTCAGCCCTGTACGATTGCAAACAATTGCACTTCGAACGCTTGCGACACGGACAACTTGTGCGGGCTAGTAGTCAGTCACGGCCCCTGTAGCGGCCCAAACGTATGCCGCAGCGCTACTTGTTCAGTGCTTGGCGTCTGTGGTCCAGCGGGCGGTTGCCTCGTGGATGGCGACTGTAGCTCAGCACAATTCTGCAATAGCGTGACCCTGCTCTGCACACCCAAGCTCGACAATGGAACGGCGATCCCGAGCATTGCGGGTCACGCTCCAGCGCTTGCTGGCGCGTGCTCGCAGGCGGCTGGAGCAGCCGTTTGCAAAAGTGGCGTCTGTGACACTGACAACTTGTGCGGATATGCCGACGGCAGTGGAACATGTTCCTCGACGCCAGCTGCCGTCTGCCGAAGCGGCGCTTGTTCGGTCGCGGGCGTCTGCGGTGTCGCTGGCGGCTGCCTCGTCGATGGGGACTGTACTAGTACCGAGTATTGCAACACCCCCACACACGCATGCGTACCCAAGCTAACCAACGGAACGGCAATCGTGTCCGTGGCTGGCCACAATCCAGCAATCTCAGGCACTTGCAGTTCGACAGTTGCCAGCATTGTTTGCGTCAGTAGCGTTTGCGATGCGGACGACAAATGCGGCTACGCCGATGGCGACGGTCCTTGCACGAGTTCGACGGTTGCGGTTTGCCGCAGTGGCCTCTGCGCCAAGTCCGGCGTATGTGGCGCTTGTGCCATTGATTCGGATTGCACAGCATCACAATACTGCGACACGCCAACCAAAACCTGTGCATCTAAGCTCCCCAACGGAGACGCTATCCCGACGATCGCAGGCCACAGTCCGGCAGTTGCCACCATTTGCACGCAGTCCGCGGCCGCGGTTGTTTGCGCTAGTGGTGCCTGTGACGCTGACAACAAGTGCGGATACGCCGATGGCAATGGCACTTGCACGAGCACCAACGCAGCAGTTTGCCGCAGTACCATATGCTCCGCGTCCGGTGTCTGTGGCATTGCCAACGGATGCTTGGTCGATGGCGATTGTGCGTCTACTCAGTATTGCAATACACCAGCAAAGCTCTGTGCGGCGAAAGCTCCGAATGGTGCCGCCGTGCCAACCGTTCTAGGCCACGTGCCAGTGTTGGCAGGAGCGTGCAACGACACGGCTGGTTCCATCGGCTGTGCTACCGGAGTTTGCGATATCCAAGACAACCGTTGTGGCTATGCCGACGGCGACGGAATTTGCACGGCGGCTACACTGGCGCTGTGTCGCAGCGGACTCTGCTCCAAGGCAGGAGTCTGCGGTGTGCTCAATGGTTGCCTTGTCGACGCGGACTGTACCGCAACGCAGTATTGCGATACGCCCACCCGAAGCTGTACGCCCAAGCTCCCGAACGGCGCTGCTGTTCCGACGGTTACGGGACACGTACCTCAACTTGCAGGTCAATGCTCAATCGACAGTGCAACCATCGCGTGCGTGAGCGTCGTGTGCGATACCGCTGACAACAAGTGCGGCTATGCCGACGGTGATGGCACGTGCACTCAAGTTTCGAGTAGAACCGTATGCCGCAGTGGCGTATGTTCCACGGCCGGCGTCTGTGGCCCGGTCACTGGGTGCATCGTTGACGGCGATTGCCTACCGGCCGAATACTGCAATACACCAGCCCGCACCTGTGCCCCAAAGGTAGTCAACGGCAGCGTTGTCCCGTCGGTTGCCGGGCATATTCCGCAACTATCGGGTGCCTGCACGGACAGTGCCGCCACGGCAGCGTGTATTAGCAGTCGTTGCGACACCATCGACGATCGCTGCGGAATAGTCAACGGCAATGGCCCCTGCACCGTTGCGGACGGGTCGACCGCATGCCGCAGTGCGGTTTGCGACGCGGCGGACAGCCAATGCGGCTATGCCGACGGCGATGGCCCGTGCACGAACAACAACGCATCGATCGTTTGTCGAAGTGGGCTCTGTTCCGTATCCGGGAATTGCGTGCCGGCGGGCGGCTGTCTCGTCGATGCAGATTGTTCGGCAATCGAATTCTGCAATACGCAAACCAGACGCTGTTCACCAAAACTACCGAATGGCAGCGCCATCCCGACGTTCAGCGGTCACAACCCATTGCTGACCGGAGTCTGTTCGAGCACTGTCGGAACCGTTGTCTGCGTTAGCGCCGTGTGCGACGTCACGGACAACCTCTGCGGCTATGCCAATGGCGACGGCCCCTGCACTGCCACCAGCGCTTCGACCGTCTGTCGCAGCGGTCAATGTGGCGGTGCGGGAACGTGCATGCCTGCTAGTGGATGTACGGTCGATGCGGACTGTAGTTCGTCTCAGTTCTGCAACACGCAGTCCCAGCTCTGCAATCCGAAACTGCCGAACGGCGCTGCAATCCCAGCGATCGCCGGCCACGATCCGAACTTGAACGGCCAGTGCAACCCGGCCGTCGCGGCGCTCGTGTGTACCAGCGCAACCTGTGACACAAGTGACAACAAGTGCGGCTTACCAGACGATGTCGGCCCCTGTACGGTAGCCACCGCTGCGACTGTTTGCCGCAGTGGAGCGTGCGCCAACGGCACGGTGTGCGGGACCAATTCCGGGTGCCAAAGCGACGCCGATTGTCAGCAGGGGCAGACGTGCGACGCACCAACCAACCAATGCGTCGCAATCCCAGCAACTGGCTGCCAAAACACCTCAGACTGCCCGACAAACCAGACCTGTAACACCTCAACTCATCACTGCCTAACCAAGTCTGCGTTCGAGGGCAACCTGCTCGAAGGCGGCGGCTGCAATTGTTCGGTAGGTAAGTCGCAGCACAGCCCGTCACGCGCGATCTTGTTGATCGGCATAGTCGGCGCAGCCGCCATCTTCCGCAGGCGCCGGCGAGCTTACTAGGCGCACTGCAGCTCACAACATCCTGGATTGGCGCGCATGGCTGTCGCCCATCGAAAGCGCGGCAGCCATAGCCACGAGTGCTCGGCCACCCGACACTTGATCATAGTTTTCGAACTGCGCGCCCGATTCGACTCTCGTCCCAATGCACTTCAATCGCAGCGCACGCCGAGGTAGATGAGGCAGCAGGAGTTGTCGACTAAGAGGTTGGCATCAAACTCGGCGGGCAACAGGTTGTTATCAACTTTGTTGCAGAACGTGTTGAGCCCACAGCATGCGAAGTAGTCAGCAATTGCTGCGCATTCCTTCGCTGCAAAGAGCTCGGCCAGGCCGGTCTGCCATGCGTCGTTGAGTAGGCATGCACATTCGAGCAACTGTCTACCTGACCGGTTCGGTAAATCATGGGGAATGAGTGCGCTTACCAACTGCTGATTGCATTCGGCGAAATGACTCGGGTCGAGTCCGCTCGTTGCCCCTGGGGTCGCGCACGGCGATGCTCGAACAGTGATACTGCTCCCACCTGCACCTCCCGAGTTTCCAAGAATGATCGTGGTGGCAGCGGTTGTGCCGCCCGCGGGCGTAGTCGCGCCCCCGTGCGCCGCTCCACCCGCCGCGTTGCTCGTGCCCCCGTCGGACTGCTGCCCGTCCGTGGAGTTCAGTTCGCCGCCGCAGCCAACCAGCATTGCCGCGGCAAGCATTAACAACAGGGAACTCGAGCGGAACGGAAGTGCTCTCGCCAGTGCATGAAGATTGGATACAGAAGGGTTCTGTCCGAGTGCCAAACGGATTTCGCGTAGTAGGCCCTCGTGGCTGTTTTCGTCGAGCAACTCGTTATCGATGACCCAACCGCGACCTTTTATGCGCTGGTTCATGTCGCAGGCCAAATCGCTTAGCAATTCGCGCAATTCGATCCAGAATGCTTCACTTTTCTCCTGCAGCTGAAGCGCTGCATAAAAGGCAGCGAGCACGCCTTCGGGCCCGAGCCACGGCCTGACCTTCATCCCGCGCCGGTTGAGAAAGCAGCGGATCCGCACCAGCGACGCGGGCACGAAATTCGGACGACTCGTTTCAGTCATTGGGAGCATCTCCTTGTAGCCTGACGCAATACGGTCCTTGGTTTGGTTTGCCCGTCGTAGTTAGCGACACTGACGTGCAACCACCGCGGCACACGGAATTCAACTGGCAGCGTGCACAACCGGCACTAAGTGTTGCTTGGCTATACGCGCGGTTGTACCCGAAGCGGCTTGTGTCACCCCAGATCTGTTCCAGCGATTCATCGCGCACGTTGCCCTCAATCATGCTGTCGGGCAGAGACAGGCAGCCCTTGACGTTGCCACAACTCGTGATCCCGACGGAGCGCAGGCCCGCTTGGCATCCGCACCAGCAGCGCTCTGGACACATGGGTGGGGTACGCAAGACCGGATCGTCCGCGGTCATGTAGCCAAGGTTGTCCGTGATGTAGGGACGCAACCCGCGGCGCCCAACCAGGCGGCGAATCACAGAGAAAACACTCTGGCTCTCGTGGGGCAAGAATACCAGTTCCGGGTGCTGCTCGGCTCTCCCCAAGGGCATGGTCAACTGCAATTGCCAACCGATCGCACCAGCGGCTTGTAACTCTTCGGCAAGACGATCGAGCGTGGGCAGTGTTTCCCGGTTGAGCTGCGTCGTGACGCCTACCTTCAGCCCGGCTTCATCAAAGCGTCGAATTGCGTCGAGAACGGCGCGATAGCCACCACGCACACCCCTTTGACGCTCATGAACCTGCTCGGTGCCATCGACGCTGAACGTGATCCAAACCAGGCCGCTCTGCTTGGCGGCCTCTATCGCGTCCGAGCCAACATTGATGCCACAGCTGATCAGATCCACGTCGAGCCCCAGGTCGTGGCCGAGCCGAGCGATGGTTGCCCACCCCGAAAACAGGAACGGCTCACCGCCGAGCAGGCACAGCCGCTTGGCGCCAAGCTGCGCTATGGCACGAACTTGCTTGAGCCACTCGTCGGTGTCGAGCTCGTCGGAACGGCGCGAGCCGGCGTCGCTACCGCAAGTGACACAATGGCAAGGGCATGCGGTGGTCAACTCAAATCCGACGGCAAATAGGTTAAATGGCTGACTCACGGGGCTCCGGAACGAACGCTATGCAAGCAATATGGATTGTTCCCGCTTGTACCACTCGCAAAATACGCCATGGTGGTGCAACCGGCGCGGCAAATCATGCCATAGTGGCAGCTTGCGCACTTGCCCTGCAAGTGCGCGTGCTTGAATTCTGTCGAGTAGGCAAAGGCTTGCCGATTGTTCCATAGGTCAACGAGTGACGATTCATGCAAATTGCCCGCATCGAACTCGGCCGGCAAAAGGGAGCAGCCACGAACCGTTCCATCGTACTTGATTGCGACGGCGCGGATCCCAGCGACGCATCCGAGCCAGATCCCAGGACCGGAAGCCTTGCGGCGCAGTATCGCTTCCGCGCTCGTGGCGTAGCCAATATTGTCGCTGCAGTGTATCATCGGGATTGCTGGGTTCGTCGATGCTGCAACGATGAATCGAGTCAATTGTTCTAGCTGAGCCGGAGCAATGACGTAGTCTTCGGCTTGCTGCACCAGACGCCGCGTTGGAATGGCCAATTGCAATTGCCAGCGCGTCACCCCAAGAGTCCCGAGCAATTTGCCAATATCGTTCAATTCACCAAGGTTCGTGCGATTGACTTGAGTAATAACGCTAACGGGCAGAAGCCGAGCCGCCCGTCGAATTGCCGCGATTGCAGCGTCGAAAGCCGAACTCGATCCGGCAATAAACTGGCGAGTCGAATCGTGGGTAGTCTTCAAACCGTCGATCGAGATGGCGATGGCACCGACTCCGACGCCAACCGCACGGTCGACTGCCTCGGCGTCGAGCAGAGTTCCGTTGGTCACGAGCGCCACATCGATGCCCTGCCTTGCGATGTGACCACATAGCTCGTGCCAGTCCGGTCGTAGCAACGGCTCCCCGCCGGTGATATCGACCAACCGACAACCAAGTGACTTCAGCTCTTCGGCAATGAGCTTCAGCGCAGGCATTGAGAGCTCCCTCGGCGCTGGTCGCTCGGCGTGATTATCACAATGTATGCAGCGCAGGTTGCAGGCGAGCGTGATCTCCCAGATACAGATCCGCGGCTCACGCGCCACGACATCGAGCGGATGACGCGCTTTCGCTGAAATTTCGGCTAAATCGACGGGCGGCATTGGGGCAGGCGAAACGAGCCTGCCCCAAGATGCCCGAGAATTGGTCTTTCCGTCTCAAAATCGCGACGCGCCCTAATTTGTCGGGGTTTGTCGCTAGGGCACCGCGCCTGGTTCGCCTTTTTGGCAGACAAGGCTAGAGCACGCTCACCGCGCTTGGGTCGCCTTGATGTCCGAGCAACATCGAAATCCCTCAGCATAGTAGAGTGTAGTCTCATCATGGCTGACAGTGACTGGACGGCAGCGATTGCGGGCGCCACTAACCCAGTGCCCGCCCTTGAAGCTCGATTGGTAGGGCTTGCCACCCAGGGTCACGTTGACTGCCCACTCATCCACGTTGCCACCCATGTCCATGACGCCGTACGGTGATTTGCAGCGCGGCATGGAACCAGACGCAACCCGCTTGGAAAGGCGCTCCACCTCGCGTTCGATTTCGGCGGGTGACGCGGTTTTGCTGGCCAAGAGGCCGTCGTTCGGCGCAATCCATGGGTGATCAATGTTACAAGCCGTGCGATCACGTGACCAACCATAAGGGTACGGTAGTCGCTCTGGCCCTTCGCAGGCAAGCGTCCATTCGTCGTCACCACACAGCCGCTTGTTTCGGCTCTCGCAGCGCCGCCGCGCTTCGAACCAACTGACCATGACCATTGGAATGGCACGAGCCTCGTTGGGGTATTCAAACTCGTCGATGCAAAAGTGCTTTGGTTCTTGCTTGCCCAAGCACTTCGCGTAGCCTTTCTGGTATTCATCGCAGTAAAACGGCTCTGGTTCTTCTGTCTGCTCGCTCGTATGGGTTCGGCCCCCCTTGACACAGCGGTGCATGAGATCCGTGCAGTAGCTCCCGCTTACTTCCAGCGTGTGATCGGGGCAGACGGCGGGCGCTTTGTCAGGTGTTGCGGCCGACGTCGCGGGCACGGTGGGTGCAACACTTGGCTCGACAGGCGGTTTGGCTCGGACGCTAGGTTCGGTGGGTGCCTTCAGCACTCCGACTTTCGACTCGATGCCAGGTTTGGTCTCGGTGTTGGGTTCTTCGTCGTCGAAGTCACAAGCGCCAACCAATAGCGCCAAAAGTCCGCCGCAAACTCGTGTACCGCGACGGAACGGCTGCTTTGAACCGGAATTCATGTCCCTTTCCTCGACCGCAACCGCAACTCGAACCTGGCAGCGAGAACGGCAGCGCCGAACAGCCCAACAGCCCACATCATCAGGGTGAAGGTGAGATTGCGGTGGACGCGAAGCACGACCACTGGTGACGTATTCATTCCCAGAAAGGCGTTCTCGCCCGCCCATTCAGGATCGAGTGCCAGCTTCTTGTCTCGTCCATTAATCTCGAGTTCTGCATGGTGCGGCTCACTGCCTCGCGCTTGCGGGTGTCGGAGAAAGCCGCGCAGTAGCCACGTCATTGGACCCTGCTGGACGGGCCGATTGACTTCAAGCGTGACTCGCTCGTTGCCGTGGCGGAACACCGCACCGCGATTCGAAGTGTGCACGTACGCCAGAGCCAACTCGTGACTCCCATGGCGCGAGAGCCACCACTTAGCGCGTTCGACGCGGAGCTCTTCGGTCGTAGCTCCAACGCGTCGCTCGAGCCATGCCACGATTGGCTGCCTTGGCCCAAACTCGCGCCGTTCACCATTGATGCGCAACGCACGATAGAACTCGCCATGAATGTCGACACCTTCGGGCGTCACTTCGAATTCCTCGGGCGGCGCAGCAACGACGAACCAAGTGTACGACCCAAGGCCGAAAACCAGCGCTACTTGTAGCAGCGCATACGCGACAGTTCTGTTCGAACGACCCTCAGCGCAGGCAGAGGTCGAGAGTTCGCGACGTAGCCAAAAGAGCGCGTGAACGCCCCATACCGCAATTGCGAGCGACAAACCCAACAACCAGAGGGTCTGCCAACGCGGTGCCCACCAGGCTCGGATTAGGTGGCGGTGGTAGAAGTTCGGTACCCACCGCCCAAGGGCGCTACCGAGGCCACACCAACCGGCGATGATCATGGAACTTACGACACCGGTCCTTGGTTGGGCCAGCTGATTCCAAATTCGTCGCGCAATTGCATTTGTCATGACCAACTCGAGACCCTTCGTTTTGGGCCAAGACCTCAGATACTACAACTCAGCACCTCTCTGCACCGCGAAAAGCACGGAACAGTCGCGCGGCGGTGACCCGCGCGTTGAACGACCTTTTGCGCAGCGCAGTGGCTCAAATAGTTTCCTTCGAACGCAAATCAAAATGACGCTCACTCGGTTACGCTCAAATTCCACCCATCGCACACAGCACGGCCCACTCCGCATCGGTGACAGGCTGTACAGACAGTCGCGTGTTATTGACGAGTACCATCGCACTCAAGCGCGGTTCAGCTTTGGCCATCGCCAGCGTTACTGGGTGCTTCAACGACACCAAGGCTCTGACCGTTACTGCCAAGAAGCGACCCGCCGGATCGGTCGGATCGGGGTAGGCTTCCTTGATGACTTCGACGGTTCCGACAACCGCCTTTTCGCCACCTGAATGGTAGAAGAACGCTCGGTGCCCGTACTTCATGCTGGCAAGATTGTTCTTCGCCTGGTGGTTGCGCACGCCGGACCATACTTCACCTTTCGCACCGCGCTTCTTTTGCATTTCCCAGGACCAAGTCTCGGGTTCCGTCTTGATTAGCCAACGGCTCACAGGGCCTCCATCGGTTTTCATTTGCCCAGCATGCGAGCGAACGGCGCGCGCGGCTAGCCTGATTCCGGTCGCACACACGATTCTCGCTCAAATTTGACTGGTCGCTCGAACCGGCGTTCCTATCTCTGGCGATGGACGGCTTTGCTCTTAGCCCAGTAGTCGCGCCAAAAAATTGACTTGAGGCACACGAAAGCAAGCGTTTCGAAAATCGTCTCCGCGCAAGCGGCGTTGCCATGTGGTTCGAGGCTGCTGTTTGCGTCGACCGTCTCCAAAGTGTTCAAAGAGTTGCTAGCTCGCGTCAGCTGCCTATTCGTCTGCCTGTCTGTGTTCATTGTCGGGTTCGTAGTCTCGCTCGTGTCAATCGCTGCACTGGTTATCCAGACGCGTCGAACGACAGACGCACCGGGCAGGTGAGCATTTTTTGAACCTCGGCGGCGACCAGGATCTCCTGACCGCGCGATTCATATCAGTCATTGGCCCCCTGGGCGGTGCATCATCTGCGTCGATTGCGCGTGCCTGCAAAGTATGCACGGCGGCACTCGGTAAACCTGTGGCATAGTTGTCGAGTTCTTACGGGCGATTGCACCTAGAGGAGAAGCCAATGCACGTCTTACTGGTTGGACCGGATCTGGAAGAGAACCTTTCGCTGCGCTACCTATCCGCAGCACTGGCTGCAGAAGGCCATCGAGCGACGATTGCCCGATTCGACACCATGGATGAATTTCACCAAGTTGTCGCTCAGGCACATGACGCTGATTTGATCGGCCTAAGTCTGTGCTATCAGATCCGCGCGCCCGAGTTCCTTTGCTTGGCACGAGCGTTGAAGGAGCAGTCGCCTGGCCGCGCCATCGTCGCGGGCGGCCATTTTGCATCTTGTGCTGCCAACGAGTTACTCGAACATCACGACGAGCTCGACTTGATTGTGGTGCACGAGGCAGAAAAGACGCTGGTCGAGTTAGCGGCGCTACCAGAGCTAACGTCCGAGGTTCTCGCGGCAATTCCGGGTATCGTCTATCGCGTCGGTGGCGAAATCGCGGCCACGCCTCCGCGGCGAATGCTTGCGGATCTCGACTCCCTCGCGTGGCCGGATCGGACGGGTCCGGCGCGGCTGCTGGCAGGTGTTCCGACTGCGTACATGATGGGGAGCCGCGGTTGTCTCGGTGCCTGCGACTATTGCTGTATCTCGACTCTGCACCGGATGGTCCCCGGGAAGAAATTCCGGCAACGTGCACCAGAGAAGATCGCCGACGAGATGGCGTGGCTGTTCCACCAGCGCGGCGTGCGCCAGTTCATCTTCCACGACGACAATTTTCTGGTGACATCGGTGGCGCATAATCTCGAACGAATCAATGCTCTCGATCAAGCTCTGAGCAGCCGCGGTGTCCGAGACGTCACGTTGGCCTTGAAGTGTAGACCGGCCGACGTCAACCGCGAAGTGTTCGCGCGGCTGAAGAAGATGGGATTGTTGCGGGTCTTTCTGGGCATTGAATCGGGCACCGAAGCCGGGCTAGCGTCGCTTGGTCGCCGCCAGAACGTGGACGAACAGCACCGGGCGCTCGATCTCTGTCACGAACTTGGGATTTCCACCCAATACACGATCATCATCTTCCACCCGGAAGCGACGCCCGAAACGATGCTAAGTGACCTCGATTTCGTCAGGCGGCACATTACGCAACCCTTTAGCTTCTGCCGCGCAGAAATCTACACTGGAACTCCGCTTGAGCAGCGCATGGTCGTTGCCGGACGCACCGTTGGCAACTACCTGGCGCGCACCTACGAGTACACACACCCAGATATCGCTCGAATCTGGGACGCAGGACAAACGTTGCTGCGCCAACGTTGTTGGGCCCAAAACCACATCTTGGGGCAAGTCGTACGCCTCGATCACCTCGTGACCATCTTCGGACATTTCTACGACGGCCCCGAAACGGAGGCACTCGTAGCCGCTTTTATGGCGCTCAAGCTCGAGATCAACCGTGACAGCGTCGAGCTCATCGGCAATATGATCCATGCCTGCCAGGAGCTACAGGGCGCGGCGTTCGATGCCCGATTTGCCGAGCTTTTGTATCACGAGCAGATAACGCGCGAGGTGTTCCAGCGTCGCCTTTGCGAAATCAACGAAACGCTACACGATCGTGCCCTTGGGCTCGTGGGGTTGCATGGAAACTCCACCCAATCGGCATTGGCAAAGGGGCGTTCTCGGGTGCCGCGTCACGCAGCCGCCGCCCTGCTCGCTGCCGGGCTCTTGGCTTGCGGCGGCGAATCGGCGGGAACAGATCCTAACGGCAATGCGGGAGCTTCGAATTTGGGCGGCCAAGGTGGCGCTACGCATACCAGCGGGGGCAGTACCTACCTCAATGTTGGAGGCATGTTCGAAGCCCCGCCGCCGCCCATGGGCGGCACCGGTGCAACAACTGCCACGGGCGGTGCGAGCGCAACAACTGGGGGCGTGCGTGCGACCGGCGGCGCCAGCGCAACATCCGGGGGCGGCACCGCCAACACGGGTGGTGTTCGGGCAACCGGCGGCTATGTCAACGTTGGAGGCATGTTCGAAGCCCCGCCACCGCCCATGGGCGGCACCGCCAATACGGGCGGCGTCCGCGCCACAGGCGGTGCCGGCGCAGTAACAGCCACAGGCGGCGCAACCAGCACAGGCGGCGTCCGCGCTACCGGGGGCTATGTCAACGTCGGAGGTATGTTTGAAGCCCCACCGCCACCCATGGGGGGAACCTCGGTCACGCCAACAGGCGGCAGCAGCGGCAAAGGCGGCGGCGGCTCGGCGGGGTCTGCCTAATCTGGCAAGTCGTCGTGCTAATTCGGCGCGCGCTTGAGCCGTCATTTGCTCACCGACGCTGCGTCGCCTTCGCTTGCGCGACTGAATATGGTTGCTCAAGATCGCTTCCGAATGCACAGGCCAACCCCAAAGCCCTTCACAGTTAGCCAAGAATAGTGCCGGCTCGTTGCAATTGGGGAAACACTGGTTTTTTGTTGCGTGGTTCGGAGCCCACTGTGCGCAGAGCACGAAGTTGCGAACGACAGAGCCAGAATCGACTGAGATTTACGGGTGCGATGGATGGTTCGACTGCCGCTAAAGTTAGAACTGAGACTGCACATAGCCGCGACAGGAGGCCTCTCGTGCCCCGCCAGGCTCACCTGACGAATGAACGCACGCATGCTACGTTGCTGACGCAAGGATGGAACATGAGCAAACGAGTTCGTAGCCGGGTCGGGGTCATCGTGGCCGCGTTGGTTGGGGCTATTACCGCCGGCCACGTCTTTGCACGTCCAGCCAAGGCCGGCGCCAATTGTTCGCCGCAAGCGTGGAACGTTCAGCTTCTATCAGTCGTAGCAAGCAGAAACAACGTCCCTAGCACGACGCAACAGGCATATTGGCCAGGCGACGCGATACTTGCCTCCAGTCCGGGCCACGTGCGCATGTGGACAGCCCAGTCAGTGCGGGGCGAAATCGGAACGGTAGAAGCAGATCTATGACCAGAGAGCTCTTCGCCTTCGCGGCTTCCTTCCTCCTAGTCGGCCTCGCTTCCACGATCATGCCCGGCTGCGTTCGTGGCGATGACTGCCCTGACATCCCCGACCATCCGACACCAGTGGCACCCATCGGCAATCTCAAGGTGATCGGCTATGACGACACTCTCATCCAAACGCCTCTCCCCATCACGCCACAAAGCGGCTCCGTCGAGGTAACCGGAGAGAAGGTAGTGATCCTATACACTCAGGATACGATCGACTACCGGGTGGAATATGCAGTGACCGGGGCTAGCTACTGATTGGTATATGCGGAGGTGCCAACGCGCCGATCTCGACTGGCACAAGTCGACGGTAGTTCACATTGAGATCGGTTCAGCCGAATCGCGCGACGAAGCGACTGCGTCGCCGAAAGTTGGTGGCTGAGCGGGGTCACTCGGTAGTGATGCGAGTTGCGGAACGGTCGGCGCCGGAATGTCACTCAACGATTCATTTCCGGTGCGTTCAAGGGCGTTCTTCGTTTGATTGACCAGCTTGTCAAGCTCTGCCAATAGCCATCGCTTCGACCCGTGGGGTGTCCGAGGGGCATTCGGAGAGGAACGCGGTGGCTCACCCGGACCAGCGTAATCGACCCAGTAGAAGGACTGCTTTCTCACGTCCAAATGAACGAATGTCGAGTTTGGATAATAACCGACACCGACATTTACGACGTCGCGGAGATACTCGCAGAGTACTGCGTTCGGCACATCGGCCATCGAAAAATCAATCGCCGCGCTCAGACGATGTCGGGAGTCTTGGTAGTACGAGGTGGTGCGGTAACCACTTACGACGCGGATTGACCGACCGCCAAAGGTTTCGCTGACATTGACGAGCAGGCGAATCAGTCGTTCGGGCAATGGCGGGTGCTTGCCGCCCGCACCAAGCAGGTTGTTAATTGCTTGAACGGCAGCAGGTACTAGGTCCCCGTGTCTGTCGACTACCGAGCCCGCGAAGTGCGCGGTACTTGTCGAGAGGTCAACGTGCCCCTTCTCCTTCGGCAGCTTTGCGTACCGCCGCCAAGTCGCACTGCGTGTTGCCAAAGGCTTCTCGTGGCTCGGCACGAAGAGGATCTGCCCCTGCCGAATCGATTCGTCGCTGTTGAGCCCATTGAGGGCAATGAGAACCGTCGCGGAAGTGGCATATTGAGCGGCGAGGTGCTGAAGCGTTTCTCCGCGCTTAACCTGATGGGTCTGCACCGACGCGTCCACGGTTGCAAGCTGGGACTTCGCCTTGTCGTCCGCACCTGGAGCTTGCGCCTCGTCCTTTGGCTGCACTTTGGCCATCGCCGGCGAATGGCCGTACCTGCCTGCGGCACCGACGCTCGGCCTACTAACCCGACGCAACACCGCCACGCCGCCTCGATGCACAGGCGGCTTCTTTCCTCGACCAGAGCGGGCACTCGGAGCGTGGGTTGGAGCCTGCTCGGCGGCAACCGCGCTGAGCGTCGGCAGCATGCCTGCACAGAAAACTAGAGTAAGGAACAGCGGTGATCGCACGACGCATCGAGGGCTCCCATGATTGCGGCAGTCGGGCCAAGTTCTGTGCGCGGCCCAACTGCCGTTGACACTGGCGTGCCAGAATTTCGCAGCTCGTCCCTCGCTCGTCGGGCCAGTTGCAAATTGGCTCGCTTGGTTCAGATTGGGACCGCGACCTGAAGTCAGCTTGTGAGCCAGCTGGGACGGTTGTAGAAGTGATAGGGGCCTGTTGCCGCACGCCGAAGCAATTACTCAGCCGAACCGAGTTGCTCACTCGATGTGGGTGATGGCACGTTGCGGTTTCATGGCCTCCCTGTGCCTCGGGCTTGCCCCCAATCCATGCAACGCAACGCCACTGTCGCTGGTGATTGCTACGGAGCGCACAGCGTACGCCCAAGATTGCGCAACCCAAGGCGTGCTTTTCGCCAAAATCGAGCAACTGTCACAGCGTGCGCTCGTGGCAGTGACAGCATCGCCCAATTCGCTCCAAGTCGTCGTGCGATTTGACCGAATCAACGACGAATACCTGGCAGATCTCGACTTCCGCGGTGCAAAACCAGGCGAACGCCGCCTACGCGACCGCGGCGCCAGCTGTGAAGCATTGGTAGATGCCGTGGTGGTGGCGATTTCCCTGCTGTTGGACAGCGAGATTGAACGCCGCGAGCAAGCGGTACACGAAGTACCTCGCGCCGTACCGACCATCAAAATAGTTGCAGCAGAAGTTAGGCCCAAGGCTAAGAGAACCATGCCTTGGTACTTGTCCGTCGAGAGCGGGCCACAATGGGGATTCAACCGCCGCACGACGCCCTGGGTTGCAGCAGGTCTCGGCATTGTGACAAAGCCTGGCTGGGTGGTGGAGTCGAGAGTCATCGCCTGGCTACCCTCCTCGACCAAGTTCGACACGGGGGAAGTCACCGTGTCACTGGTGTCCGGTGCCCTGCGCGCCTGTCACCTCTGGGGCGAGCGCTGGCTGTTGGGGCCCTGCGCTGCAATGGCGCTCGGACGGTTACACGGAGCGGGCCGAGGCTTCGACGAATCCATGTCAACCAATCTGCTTTGGGCAGCGTTGGGCGCTTCGCTGAGCCTTGAGCGGCCGCTCGCAGAACGATGGGCTCTCGGTCTTGAAGCGACTGCCTTTGTCCCCCTGTCCAAACAGAGCCTCTCAGTGGACAACGTGGGAACTGCCTGGGATCCAGCGGCGATCTGGCTCGGCCTCGGCGTCCGCCTGGGCGTTCGGTTCCACTGACCAACCTTTCCCCACCTGGAGCGACGATTTATTGGGGATCTTCGAGCGTCGCGGTCTCTAATCATCTGACACCCCGGTGCCAACGTTGCTCGAAGACATCTACACGCGTCACGCCGACTTCGTCTGGCGCACGTTGCTGCGCATGGGGATTGCCCAAGACAATGTGGCCGACGCCGTGCAGGACGTCTTTCTGATAGTTCATCAACAACTCGAACAATTCGAGGGACGTTGCGCCATGAGCACTTGGCTGTTCACGATTTGTCGTAGCGTCGCCAACAGGCGACACCAGCGGGCTCGGCGCGACCGCGAGAACGCAATCGACAGCGACCTCGACGAGGTGATCGATCTGCGGGCAGATGTGGGACGAGCCGTCGAACACAACCAGAACCTCACGCTGCTCGAAACGATTCTCGCTAACATCGAGGCCAGCCAACGCAACGTGTTCATTTTGTTCGAACTCGAGCAAATGTCGGGAGAAGACATCGCGCTAGTGCTAGGTGTCCCACTTGGCACGGTGTATTCGCGACTGCAGCTGGCACGCAACGCGTTTCGACAGGCTTTGGCCCGACATCATGCGAAAGCGCGCTTCGGTGCTCTGCGCGCAGGAGGTAGCCCATGACGGATCCGAAACGCTGGTCGGATGCCGGAGATTGTGCGACGGACATCGAGCAGCTGCTCGTGCGCGGTGGGCAGGCTTGGCCGATGCCGAGTGCGCAAAAACTGGCAGTTTGGGGCCAGATTCAGCACGCGCTGCCCCCCACTCCCGCGTTGCCAGATCCGGCGGGCCAGGCTTCGCTGTTGGCACTGCCTACGGTGAAAGCGCTTTGCTTGCTGGTCGCCTTGTCGGGCTTGGTCGGTGGTGGGTATCACGTCTTCGCCAAGCGACACGCTGCGTCTCCAAGCGATGACTTACCCGTCGTCACATCCGTCTCGGTGATGCCGCCAGTGGTGGAACCTCCAGGTGCGGAACCGTCCAGCTCGGCCACGCCCGAAGCATCGACACCCGCGCCCGTCGCCAGCCACGCCGCGCCCCCATCGCGCGCGAGCCAGCTGCGCGAAGAGAGTCTGACAGTCATCGCTGCGCGGCAGGCATTGCGCGACGGTGATGCCAAAGGAGCGCTGCGCCTCTTGGAACTCGCACGTCAGCGATTTCGGCTTGGGTCATTGCTCGAGGAACGCGAGGCCCTGACCATCCAAGCCTTGGCCAAGTCTGGAAACAAGGCTCTAGCGGCAAGTCGCGCCCAGGCATTCATCAATAGTCACCCAAGGAGCCCGCATGCGGCCGACGTGCAGCGCTACGTGGCAGAGTAGCTGGCACGGGCAGCTCTCTTGGCTCGCCGCCGCTGCCGTAATCGGTTGCGGTCGACAAGACGGTGTGGTCGGCAGGAATTTCCCGAGCGATGCTGCGACGAATGCCTCGGTGTTCAAATCCGAATTCGTCAGCAATGACGGAGTCTGGTCGATCGAGACGGGGTTTGCTGCCGCCAGCGTCGATTTTGGTCGCTCGGACCCGAACGCGCGCGATGGACGCGTTGCAGAGTTGCGATTCCCCGGCAACGCCTCCCTCGGCGCGACAGACGGCGCCGGCCCTGCCTATGTCACCCAACTTTCAACGCTCGCGCGCTTCCACTTTGGGACGCTAAGAACACGTGTCAGCTTTGGCAGTTGCGCCGCATCCGAAGAGGTCGTGCACGCGGTTCTCGGCTACTTCAACGACGGCACAGATTCCGACGCGAATGGCCTCTGCGACAACATCGAGATTGACCTGCAGGTTAGCTGTGGGACGCCTCAATATGCGTACCTTACCGTCTTCACGGACTACCAAGAGACGGCAAACGCTGTCCGCTTTCGCAAATTGAGCCACCTCGTCGACTTCTCGAGTGGCACCGAGTACGACACCCCCGCGGACAATTCGGACCAGTTCGTGGCCAGTGGGACGAATCCGAAACTCTTACGGCCGAACCTCGTCAAAGCCAACCACTACTACGAGCTTGGCTACGAGTGGCATAGGGATAGTATTCGCTTCTTCATCCTGGATGATACCGACGAGTTGACCCTGTGGACGCTCAGTGACGCGACCCACGTGCCGCAGCTTCCGGTCTACTTGATGTATAATGTGTGGCACCCCGAGACGCACTGGTTCCCGGCCACGGGCGCGGCCGACTTTCCGGCAAACGACGTGCTCATGCGGGTGGATTGGGTCGAGTTCGTTGCAGACGGATAGGCAGCCCAAAGTCTTGCTCGTCAAAGCGTCACCTCAACCAAGCTCGCGCATTCGAGTGGTACGGCATTCGGGCTCATTGCGTCGATCCCGCTGTCGTTGATGCCCGTGCCCGCGTCGCTGGCAATTTTTCTATCGGTCGCAATTGAGCTAGTCATTGCCCGACAGAAGTTCACCCTGCGCCGACGCGGTTTGATACACGAGAATGTGGTCCAATGCGGGAAGTGCAGCTGCTTTGGTACGAAGCACTAGGTCACGAAGGATTGGTGGCACCACGACAGTGTTGGACTTCCGTGTTGGCGCATTGAAGAAAGACGTAACGAGGTAACGCTGGCAGAAGGGCACCTTGGATTTGATGATCGCCTTGGCTAACTGGTAGATTTCCCTCTCGTCGTCCGGGATGTCGAACCCAAGTTTGCAGCGATTGATCACCTGCATGTTGTCAACACTGAGCAGCGGAATGCTTCGAAGCCGGGCAAAGTAGTAGCTGAAGCTCTTGTTTCCACATCCGGAGGTACTGTTGAACATTGACCACCAAGCACTCAGGGGCATTCGCCGTGAGGTGGGCGAACGTGGCGAACTTGTCGACACTGCCGCGATCGTACTTGAGGTGCAGACCCTCGATCCGAAAGCATCGTTCCGGGAATGCCTGGCAGCGCCTTCAACGCCAAACGGCCATCCAACCTCCCCGGTCCGCCCGAGCGGTGAGCGCACCGGGAGTCCAAGGAATCGCCCTGCTGCCTGTCACACTTGCGGAGTTTGGCGCGAATGATAGTCGTGAGCCGTTTCGTCGACTGGATAGCGCTCTGTATCGCCCTTGGCGGCTGCAGCGAACGCGCAACTGGCGGGGTGGCAAGCAGTGCCGAGGCAGAGGCCAAGTGGTCGCCTCGAGCGCGAGAGATCCCAAAACTGCCATCGTCATCGAGGGCGCTGACGTCAACAACAAGGTTGGCGTCGGTACCGCGAGAGGCCGAACTTGCGGATAGCCAACCTCGCGAGCGGAACGCCACGGTAGAATTGTCGATCCCCCCCCGCAAACAGGCCGCGGAATCGCCACCAAGCGGATGGTGTGGCGAAACCGCGATTCAAGAGGCACTCCTCTATTTCGGAGTCTGGGCTTCACAGCGACACATCAACCGCGCAGGTAAGCCGAAGCATCCCGATCTTTATTCGTCTGACATTCCAGTTGCGCTGCATAACCTCGGTGTGGAGTACGAATTCTACTCACGTCGACCACGCGGACTTACGAAGTATCTGGCGTGGATCCAGGCAGCACTCAAGCGAGGAGAGCCAGTCTTGGCAGGAGTGAAGCTCTTGCCCACGCAACATCCCGAGTGGGGACTCGATCACTTCGTCCTGGTCGTCGGATATGGCCCAAGGGGCTTACTCGTCAATACGACGTGGGGTCATCGAGCCTGGGCCAACGACACAACCGACTCTGGAATCTCCTTCAAAAACGTGACGTACGGCATCCGGTTGCGCGGCGTCGTGCCGCCCGGCAATGGCATTGGCGCGCGACTGTCGATTGTCGATGAACGAGAGAACGCTGTGAAGTTGCGCGTCATTTGTGGCGGACTCACAACTGGAACCACCTATCGAATCGAACAATGGTCTTCAGCTTCGGACCAGCAGCCACTTCGGTATGAAGCCACCAACGCGCTCGATCAACGCATCGAAAAGCTGCTCTCACTCGATCCAACCCACCTATCGCGCTTCTCCTGTGCACGCCAATAGGCCTGCGATTTGACCAATCGAAGCTCCACCCTGTTCCCACAGCGACCGCCGAACGATGAAGGATCGTCAGTCTTGCAGAAAGGTGATTGAATGAAACCGTTTCTTGCCCTCCCCCTCGTCGTCATTGCGCTAACGTCCATTGCTCATGCCGAAGATCGCAGACCAGAAATCGAACGCGATCTCGGAAAGCAGACAACGGTTACCGAAGTCGAAGGGTTTCTCATAGCTGCACCGCCTCCTGGTGATGTCACTGGCGCGAGCACGATCGCCAGACGAGCGATCCAAGCCTACCTGAATAACCGCTTCAAGACACGACCACCGGAACCCGTGCTCGTGTACCTATTCTCGTCGAATCAGCCCTACCAGGCCTACTGCAAGAAGCGCTGGCACGAACCATGCATTTCGATCTACGGTTTCTACGTTGGTTCCGAGCGAAGGATCGTTCTCAACGTGGGCCCGGGGGTGGGAACCTTGACACACGAATTGGTGCATCCGATCCTCCGTGCCGACTTCCCAGAAGCCCCGACTTGGATCGACGAGGGGCTCGCTTCACTGTACGAAGGGTTCTATCTCGGGCTCAAGAACGACATCTACGGCACGAAGAACTGGCGGCTTCCGCGATTGAAGCAGGCACTGACAAGTCAAGTCGATAAAAGCGATGTAGGGCTGGAGCAACTCTTTGGCCTGTCGGACGAGACATTTCGTGATTCCAAGGAGGATCTGCATTACACAATGGCCCGCTACTTTTGCCTGTGGATGCAGACGCGCGGCTGGCTCTGGGATTTCTACCAGCGGTGGCGCGACCACGTGGCAACCGATCCAACCGGAAAGGAGGCCTTCGTTGCGGTTACCGGTAGGACGCTTGCCGAGCTCAACGCTGATTGGCTTCAATACGTCCGGCTTCTGTAGTTGGAACTAAGCCCGTCACGAGTGCCGCGTGGCTCGCTATGCGCTCCTTTGGAGCCCAATAGAGCTTGCCAAGCTGCCAATCGCAGACTAGGCCGAACCCTACCATTCTCGTCATGCAGCAAGCCCTCACTAGCGTCCTTGTGCCTTGTCGAACCAGCATGCGGCGGAACCTTGTACCCGGTTTGGTTCTTCAGGCACTCGCGCTATCGGTGGTAGTTCTGTATTCGGTATGGGCGCCCTTCAACACCTGGCTCAAGGGGATAGGTGAGCTCAAAACTGATTTTGGGTATGCGTTTTCTGGGCTAAGCACTGCAGTTTTCGGCGGTTTGCTGCCATTTGCGTTTCTATCCGCTACCGGCCAGCTGAAGAAGACCCGGCGTGGCTTGGTGTTCGCCTACTACCTGCTGTTCTGGCTTTGGAAAGGCATTGAAGTCGACGCCTTCTATCGGGGCCAGGTTTGGCTTTTCGGCGACACTGCCTCGTTTGTGGTGATTGTCCGAAAGACGCTCTTCGATCAGTTGATTTACTGCCCGTTCTGGGCTGTGCCTACCCAAGTCGTCTGCTTCCTTTGGAAGGACGGAGATTTCTCTTGGGTTCGATTGAAGGCGCAGCTGACCGATGTCCCACTCGGGCGCCGTGTCGTCATCGTCACATTGAGCAGTTGGGTCGTTTGGATCCCAACGGTAGCCGTAGTTTACGCGCTACCCATTGGATTGCAAATCCCCCTCTTCAACTTGGTGATCTGCTTCTGGAGCCTGATGCTAACCTCGCTCAGCCGGGACACCACCGAACGCGTCGTTTGAGGGCTGTCCTCCGTGCACGTGCATTGCAGGTCCGGGGTCGCCCAACGCGTGTGCCACCCAATGGGAAGCGTTCTCGGTTTGACGCCTACTTCAATCGGCCATCAAGCGATATGGCCGCACAGGCCATCATCGAGGCTTCGCGCAATAGTCGCAACGCCGAAGCTCGGTCACTCGAGGCCGGCGCAAAGTCGAGGATAACCCGAGCCAAATGCTTGGCGGACTCGTGAATGGCCGCGTATTGTTCAAGTTTTTCGGGGGTTGCGGAGTGGTGCGAAAACACATACTCGGGATCGAAATCGGCTTGGATCATTTTGGGGCACCTGACGTTGACGAAACTAGAAGGCTTGCGGTACGCCCGTCGCAGTAGTGCCAGAGACGTCAAAGGTCAACTGGGTTCATCGGGCTCTCCCGCGGTTACTGAAGTTTCCTAGGGGTTTCAGGTCGAGCGCGCTCGCGTAACAAGGGGGTGTCGTGGAACGCTCCAGCGCCAGAGGCATTGACATCCGCGGGTCGCTAAGCCACGTAAAGGATGTACGAGTGTTCACCGCGAAAAGGTCGGTTCATGAGCACAACAATTCAGAGGGGCACCAAGCAAGTCGTCGATGGTCGACTTCGGATCTACTACGACGGCTATTGGATCAAGACCTACGACGTACCCGCTGACACACTTCGGGCTAAGAAACATTTGATCGAGGCGCTGACTCGGCGTCTGTTCAATCACGTGGAACACGGATTGAACGTCCCGGGTGAGCAGCTGGATGCAGCGCGTGCGACGTATGCCGCCGAGACTTGCCCGCGGAGAAAGCGCGTCAAGGCGGGCATGTTGGCCGGCGCACTCTTCAACCGAGCTGCCGATGTATTTACGAAGCTGGTGGAGCTGCAAGCGCTTGGTGTCAAAGTCACATCAAATGACCCGTTGATGCGGCAATGCGGCGAACACCTGCAGGAGGCGCTAAAGCTCGGTAAGCTTGTACTTCACCGCAGTGGCGAAGAAGGAATTGACGAACTTTGGGGCGAACCGTTCAAGGCCTTCGCTTATCCGATCGAAGACTTCTACACGAGCCGCTACGTCAAGATTGCCATGGCCATGACTGCAATCGATCAGATCACACACGCATTGGCAACCTACGTTGGGCAGTTGCCTATGTTCTCCGGCATTGGTGCCTTGGCAATGCGCTATGGCGACGCCGCGCGCGCCAAATGCGAAACACTGAGAACGGATCCTGAGATATTCGAGATCTGGACCTCGTTCGCCGTATCCGGTGAGTTGCTTGGTGATTTTCAGCCGCGTCTCTATGCAGACGCGACCAGCGCGGAACAATCCTGTTCAACGGAGGGCATGAACCGCGCGCGTGAGGCCCGCCAGATTATTGAAGACATCACGCGCGCTCGGGTACCCATGCCGAAGACGACACGCGCCTTTATCCAACGCTGCATCGACTTTCGTGAGAGTGCAGCGCCAGTCGTTGAGGCGGCTCAAGTAGTCGCCTAGCCCGAAGCTTCGCCGAGCTGAACCAAGAAGTTTTTGTCCCAGCACCAGACTCGCCCTGGTCTTTTTGTTGTGCGAAGCAGAATCTCAGTCAGCCCTGGCGCAACGGCCGACCAACGTTCCTGGGCTTGAAGTTTGGGAGAATTCCTCACCTGCAATCCGCCGCCGCTGCTACGCGTCCGTCGGCACTACCTGTTGAGGCGCTTACAAGACTGAAGTAACCGGCAAATCCGGCCGTTCGCGCTCCTGGACCCTTCAGGTCGAGGCGCCACCCGCGGCAGGACATTCCCATGCAGGACAGAGTTTTGGCAGGACGCTATCGTTTGATAGACCAGTTGGGCCAGGGCGGCATGGGCTCAGTTTGGCGCGCGCAAGATTCGACGTTACACACGCAGGTCGCGATCAAGTTGATCGATCCGGCCATTGCCGAATCGAGCGAAATCCTTGAGCGATTCCAACGTGAGGCACTGGCGGCTGCCGAACTTCGAAGCACTCATATCGTGCAAGTGCTGGATTACGGCGTCGATGAGGGCTGTCCGTTTATTGCCATGGAATTGCTGGAGGGAGAAAGCCTTGCCGATCGACTCGACCGAGTTGGAGCGCTAACACTCGATGACACCAGCAAGATCTTATCGCAGGTGGCACGCGCGCTCGGTCGTGCTCACGACAAAGGGATTGTCCACCGCGACCTGAAACCCGACAACATCTTTATCGTTACTGAAGGTGACGAGGAGGTGACCAAAGTTCTCGATTTTGGCATCGCAAAGAAACTTGATGCGTTGTCGGTGTCTTGCAGCACGAAAACGCGAACAGGTGCACTGCTCGGAACGCCTTATTATATGAGTCCGGAGCAGGCGCTTGGCCGCAAGAGCATCGACCATCGCACCGACATCTGGTCCCTGGCCGTCATCGCTTATGAATGCTTGACGGGCATTCGCCCCTTCGACAACGAAAGCGTTGGCGCGTTGCTCATGTCCATTTGTCACGAACCTATTCCAACGCCGTCGCACGTTGCGGCGGTAAACCCTGAATTCGATTCGTGGTTCGCGAAAGCGGCCGCGCGCGAACCCGACGACCGATTCCAGAGCGCTTTTGATGCAGCGTCCGCGCTGCGCGCGATTGGACGCGCGAACGCGTCCCAGAACCTGGGTCAAGACACAATACTAACGACTCTGAACAATTCCAAGCCTGGTCGTGACGTGTCGATTGCCCTGCTCGAAACGCTTGGCACTGCAGCCGTCACCATTCCTAGTCGCACCAGGCAATCTGCAATACGCCGACGCGCTGTGAGTTTATGGCTAGGGTTTGGCGTCGCGTCGGTGTTGGGTCTCTTGGTTTGGTACAAGTTTGCGAACAACTCGACACCAATTGCCGCAGCAACACCGGCCGCATCTCACGCAGGAGGCCAAATAGTTCTCGCGCCTTCAACCGCCAGCCCCCCCTCGGCAACAACTACGGGTGCACCGAGCGCAGTGACTCAACTAGCCACTCAATCACCCGCCGCAGAAAGCGCCCGTCAACCGACGAGCAAGGCTAACGCACCCGCAGTGCCACCAGCCAAACCGGCGCGCCGTGCCTCCACGCGCCGCCACGACAACCCGGCCGGATTTTAGCTCATGATGAAACCGCATTTTCTACTTCGAGCGTTGGTCCTTGCGACCCTGGCAACCGCGACGATTCCCGCGGCAGCAATTGACGACAGCTCGCGCGCGGCGGCGCGTGAGCTAGTCAGTGAGGGCGTGACCCTGTACAAGGCGAATCGCTACGACGAAGCTCGAACCAAGTTCTTGCAAGCCTACGAGTTTGCCAAAGTCCCTACAGTGGGAGTCTGGGCCGGGCAGGCCTACGAAAAGCTGGGAAATTGGGTCACTGCGGTGGAGTTTTACGAAGGCGCATTGCTCATGCAGTCCAATGACCTTTGGGTTGGCAACGCCCAACAACAAGCTCAACAGCAGGCCCAAGAGCTTCTCGCTGCACTCAAACCGCTAATCCCTACGGTCCAAGTCCTCATTGCCGGTTCCGATACGTCGGAAGTTGAAGTCGCCATCGACGGCGTAAAGATCCCCAACGCCACGCTTGCCCTAATGCGCCCACTCAACCCGGGTTCCCACGTTTTTACCGCCACGCGGGGCGGCAAAGTCAACAACCAAACTGTCGAGCTAGTGCAGGGTCAGCGAAGGAACGTAACCGTTACGGCACCGGCGCCGACACCAGTATCTCCAAGCCAACCCCCGTCGACCACCGGAGCACCGAAGACTCCCGATGATCACGCGCTCACTACCGGACAGGCGCAGCGAACTGCAGGCTGGGTCAGCCTCGGCGTCGGCACCGCAGGCCTTGTCGCCGGAACTGCGGCAGGCGCCATCGTGTGGCTCAAACGCTCGTCACTGCATGACGACGGTTGCGCGGGCGATCTGTGTAGCGGCGCCGCTTTCAGCAGTCGTGTGGACAGTTACAATTCCTGGCGCACGTTATCCTCAGCGGCTCTTGCAGTCGGCGCGATTGGCGTAGGAGCAGGAGTCACATTGTTGTTGACCAGCCCGCGTCAGGACCCGGCGCCTCAACTTGGCGTCACCATCGCACCCGGCGGATTCGGCTTGAAGGGGGCATTTTAGTCATGTCACCGTCGAAATGTCGCTCGGTTTTCGCGTGTGTGTTTCTGACGCTGTTCCAATCTTCATGCATTTTTTCGCAAATGGAAGTGGGCCCAGAGAAGCTTGCGACCGGAGGCGACTCAAGGTCTTCGACGGGCGGCGTGGGCGCGGCCACTACTACTGGTGCAACGTCTACGGGGAGCACCTCGACCAGCACGGCGCAGGGCGGAACGGCCGCGAATGGCTCTACGGGCGGCGTCACCGCTGCGGGCGGGGTGGCAACAGTCGCAGGAGCTCCTGCGACCTCAACGGGCAGCGGCTGCACGGGCAACCTTGAGTTGCCCGCGGCAAGCATCGGGCTCTGCGTCGCAAAACCTGTGACCATCACCAATACGACCACAGCCACCAGCTTCAGTATCGATGCGACCGAAGTAACTCGCGGACAATACGAGGCTTGGCTCGCGACGGCTCCTGCGCTCGCGCCCAAAACCGATGTAACTTGTGGAACCAATGCCAGCTACGTCCCCTTAGCATCATGCATGGCTTCCGCTCAAGTCTGCAAGACGAACTGCAATAGTCATCCGATGGTGTGCGTCGACTGGTGCGATGCCCAAGCCTATTGCAGCGCAGTTGGTAAGCGACTGTGCGGCAAAATCGGGGGTGGTGCCAACCCCTTCTCCGACTTGGCCAGTGCCGATGCAAGTGCGTGGTATAGAGTGTGCAGCGCTGCAGTTGGCAACGCCTATCCCTACGGCAACACTTACAGTGGTACGTCGTGCAACGGAAGCGAGTATTGGCCGAGCACCACTCCCACTACCGTCCCGGTGGCTTCGCTCGAGGCGTGTCAGCCATCGGTCGCCGGCTACGCGGGCGTGTTCGATCTGAGCGGGAATGTGATGGAGTGGGAGGATTGTTGCGCTTCCACCGGCTCAGCGGCGAGCTGCCGCTTGCGTGGCGGCTCGTTCGAAGAAAACACTACGGCACTTGGATGCAGTTACGGCTTCAGCTACGTCCGCACTACCAACAATCTTCGAATTGGCTTCCGTTGCTGTAGCTTGTAGGCGGGTTGCGCTTCGGCGGGTCATGACGCCACTCAGAGTGGCACAACTACAGAATCTCCAACCCTTGGCACTTTGCGCCATTCGATCGACTGACGGGAAATTTCGGGCAGTCTGGGGAACTTTCTTCGACCACGCGTGTCTGCCCGCATCATGCAACGTCGATGGTTGGTGTGCGCGAGCGCTATTAGTCTAACTGCATTCGGTTCTCAGGCTGAAGCCTTGGCTGACGAGCTACGAGGCAACCGAGATCCGGACGGGTTCGTCGAACGCGAACACTCCATTCGCGCTCTGGCACATGAAGGCTACCTGGAGCTCATCGTTCAACGCACGCTGGAGAATTTGGGTAAGCAAGTGGACGAAGCGTCGCTTCAAATCGACCTTCCCGGTGAGCAGGTTGCGACGAACCTTAGAACGCAAGGCGTTGTCGGTGGGAAAATCGTGTGGTTTCAAGGGGAGCTGCTGGACGCAGACGTCGCGGCAAGTCGCTACGAATACCTCACAGGCTACGGGCAATCTCTGCCAAAGGATCCGGCGTGGCTCTATTGGACGTCACCCTATTCATTAGAACTTCAAGTGTTCCCATGTCCGCCGCATCAACCGAAGACCGTGGAGTACCGTCTCATCGTTCCGATGGCGTATGCTGACGGCAAGTACTCGGCTGAATTTGTTTCGCTCGGCGGCGAGGGGCAGCGTGCCGCCATCGAGTTGAGTGCTGTCGAGCCCCGGCACCGAGTGTCGGTCAATAAGCATGAGCTTTCCCCAGGCAGCCGCATCAAGCTCCCGTCGGACGCAGAGACAATTCAGATTGATCTCGTCTCACAACACGCCGCGCTGGTTCAAGGAGAACTTGCTGAAGTAGCCCTTGGCACTGGTCGCAGTTACCTGCGCGCCGAATTGCGCGCCAAACCGAAACTCTCGCTGATTCCTCGCGATGCCTACTTAGTCTTCGTGTTCGACATGTCCCGCTCCGTGGGTGACAGTTGGGCATCGCAACGGCACCTCTTCGAGCAAGTCGCTTGGCAGTTTCCCAATGCAAAAATCGCCTTACTCGGGTTTGATCGGACTTTGCGACGAATCACGGAAGGGTTTGTCTCACTCGACGTCGCCCAGGAGAAACTCAACGCATTCCCTACGCAGACGCGCAATGGTAGCCGCGCCGACCTGGCGCTGAAAGCCGCCACCGAGCTTTTCGTGCGCAGCAAACTGCCACGCGAGCGGACTCGGCTCTTCATCTTGTCCGATGCAAGGGTGGCCGAGAAAATTGGAAGCGTCGACATTGAGTCTATGATCCGTCAATTGCCTGCAACGGTTCAGCTTGCTCAGGTGTCGCAGAGTAGTTGCCAAGTCAAGCACGCACCGGATATGCCCTGGATCGAGGCCGTCGAGTCGACATCTGGCACGGCTTGGTCGGTATCAACGCTTGAGGGCGGCCGCGCTTGTCAAGCCGAAGTCGAGGAGCTTGCGCGACCCAAGCGACTCTTCGTCAAAGCCATTACTCTCGAAGGCGCGATCACACACGTGGAGCGCCCTGAGACCCTCGATGAAGGTCAAGCTTTCGTGCATGAGGCGATTGTCAACGGCTCCGCAAGATTGCTCGGATTTGAGGCAAAATTGTGGGGCAAGCTCGTTTCGAGTCAATTCCGCCCGGATGCGACGATGAGTCGAATCCGCGCCGCACTGGCAACTACCAACGAAGCGTTTGACCTCACGGATCCCGAGCTGCAACGGCTAGCGCAACATGGGGGCGCGGTGACACGATTGACGAGCTACCTTGCAATTGAACCAGGGGTTCGCCCGTCAAGAGAGGGCTTTGGCGGGGGCGTAGGCAGCGGTCAAGGTTTCGGCAGCGGGCTTGGCCAGCTCGGGGCGTCTCACACGACTGTTAGTCACGAGAAGCTGTTCAACCGACAAGCCTACATCGAACAGGCCGTGGACGAAGCCCGAAAGTATTGTGGTGTGCGCTTTCTGCGTGCCACGGTCGAGCTCGAAACGAACTTCACCGAACTGCTCGACGTCGTCCGCGCCGAAGTTCCCGACGCGCCACCAAGCGCCAGTGGTTGCCTGATCGAGCGACTTTGGGAGCTCGCGCTACCGGCGCAGTTCAATCAACAACATGCCACATTCGCAGTGCTAAGGTGACTCTGCGGGAGACAAAAGTCATCTCATAGTTCACGCCTTCTGGGCGGGTATTCCGGGATAAGACCCGCAGTCTGCCTGCTCGGGTTTGGCGCGTAGAGCAAACGGACCTTGTCGAAGTCAAGTCACAATGCTTCGATAACAATGCGCAACAGAATCGCTCGATGGCATGCTATGGGCTGCTCGAAATGTCGGAACAAAAGCGCGGAATTTTCCTGGCCCTGGTCGCTTATGGCCTTTGGGGAATGTTTCCGCTCTACTTGCACGCGCTGCCGCCACTCGGCGCACTCGAACTTGTCAGTCACCGGATCATATGGTCGCTAGCCCTACTTGTCGGATCATTTCTCGTAAGACGACAAGGCTGGTCTTGGCTTCGGATTTTGCGTAACAAGATAGCGCGCCGGTCACTCGCTTGGTCGAGTTTGTTGATTGCCACCAATTGGCTCGTCTACGTATGGGCCGTGGCTCATGGGCGCGTCATTGAGTGCTCGCTCGGATACTTCATCAACCCCTTAGTGAGTATCGGTTTTGGTGTTTTTGTATTGGGCGAACGACTTCGTCCCGGGCAGTGGGCTGCGGTGGCGCTGGCCTTGCTCGCCATCCTTTGGCTCACGATTTCAATCGGCACCCTGCCCTGGTTGTCTTTGGTGCTGGCGTTTTCATTCGGCGGGTATGGCCTCGCGAAAAAGCGAGCCCCTGTAGCAGGCGTGCAAGGATTGGCGCTCGAAACACTTATCTTGTTGCCCTTGGCGGTCGCAGTCGTGGGCTACTCGGAGATGTTTGGCCAGAGACATTTCCTTTCAAGTGGAGCCGTTGGCATGACCCTGATTGCGAGCACGGGCTTGGCAACGACGTTGCCCCTCGTCGCCTTTGCCGGCGCAACACGCCGGATCCCGCTTTCGCAGGTTGGATTTCTGCAATATATAGCCCCAACGCTGCAGTTTCTCATCGGGCTACTCGTATTTCGTGAGGCTTTTGGCGCGTCCAAGTTCGTCGGTTTCTTGCTCATCTGGAGCGCCCTCGGTTTACTCGCGGTCGAGGGAATTTGGAATCATGTCCAACAGGCACGACACTGCTCACCCTCATCACGGTGCGCATCGTGGCAGAAGCCATGGTCGAGGATTGTGCGCCAGGAGCGAAATAAGGGGTAAACGGGATTCAGCTTAGGACCGCAGCAACCGGCACCCCCCGACTTGGCACCACTAGGGCCGCCACCGTCCAAAACTCTGCCGGTGTCTTTGGACCGCGCAACGCCGAATTCGACGCCCTTGGCACTGGGGTCGCGCACTCTAGCGCTTATCCGTCGTCGCGCAGGAACCGCACAATGACGTTCTGGCGCATAGCCCGGGCGTCGGAGAAATTCGCCAAGTAGTGGATTAAGGGTGAGTCCACGAGCGACCACAGGCGACCCCGATACTTCGGATTGTCGATGTCCATAGCGACCGGATGGATCATTCCCCCCTGCTCGCGGACGAATCGTTCTGCGCTGGCCTTCTCTCCAAAGGTGATAAGTTCCGTCTCGTCCGGAGTCACGACCTGCCACACCATTCGTGAATTCCAACCAACCAAATCGTAGGCATAGGCCCCGACAACCTGCACCCCAACCGAATACGCGAACAATGCCGCGAATACAGCGCGCAGCCACGGCCGAAGGTTGACTGCTTGAACCACCGGAAAGGCCAAGAAACTAAGCAGAATCGCGATGTCGACGATGGTCCTATAGCCAAAGCACCACCCGCCCCACCAATCGAACCATTTTGCCACCAAGAGTACCTGCAACACGACAGCCACAACCAAGGGACGCAGATCCTGCCACACCGAGTCTCGAAACGCCCTCCACGCGCCCCAAAGCGAAAACAGGGCGATCGGCGAGTATACGAAAAGCCCCCGCGCCGGGCTAAGCAATACACCAGCCAACCCGACGTGAAGAGGGGTTTGCCACATGTCGCGGTTGCCCGTCTTGGCAAGCGCGATATTCTCCCCCACGCCCATTTCGCCGAACGCCAGAAGCGAACCGAAGGTGTATTGACTGTAGCCGATGAGCAATGTGACTACCGGCAACGCGCCCAGCGCGAACCGTAGGAATCTGCGCCGATCGGAAAAGAGCAGGTGAGCGCCTACGCATGCGAGCACCACACCGGCGGTCGGTCGGCAAAGTACGGCCATCGCGAACCCAAAGCCACAGATAAAATCTGCCGCTTTGGCCTGCTTGGTCAGCAAGTAGTACGCGCCCATTGCCACGAAAAATTCGCAGGGCCCATGTTGCCAAAGTGCTTGACTACTTATGGAGAACGCACAGGTTCCAAGCCCATACGCTAGCGCGACCACGACTGCTGACCGCACCCCAAGCTGGCGCATGGCCGCAAGAAACAAGAAGAGCACGGTACCTGCCACCGACAGAGCTGCGGCCAGTTTCGCCAACAACCACATCAACTCGACATTGCTCTCTAGGTTTGTCGCAAGCGACGCTAGCCCCATGACGGGTAGTGCAAATAGCCCCGCTCCCAAGCCGAAGGTGTTCGTGTACCTTCCCTGATGCCGAGTGGGCACGAGGTAGTAAAGCGGTCGAGTCACGCGGATATCGCCGCGGTCGAAGGCCTCACGCGCTGGCTTCCCCTGAAACTCGAAGTTCCAATCACGGATCCGCGCCTGCCTGCTGTCATTCGCCGTCGCCGCGAAGTGGAACATCTTCGGGTTGTCACGAGCCGTAAAGTAGATGGTGCCATGTGCAAGCAGCCGCGGCACCAAATGCACGTGGGCCGTGGCGTCATTGCCCGGGAGCGATTGCCCGGTGGCGAGATACGCCAACAAGCATATGCCCGCGACAACCCAGCCAATCGCAATGCGGCTCTTGTCGACGCTGGCCGCGCCCGGGGCGCCTGCCTCGGTTTCCTTGGTCCCGGTACTGGGCTCTCGATTCATTGGGGACGTTGCCAAAGTTGAGGAGGCCCAATGATAGAGGCAAGCCTGTCGTGTGCAAACTAGTCAGGTGTCTCGCGCTGCCAGTGGCACCAACGCCGGTGCGAGTCAAACTCGCCTTCGCGGACACCTTCGCTTCGGCGTTGGCCTTGCACAAACCTAGTGCAAAGCTCGCTAAGTATTTGACTTCACAGTGTCGAGCAGCCCCTGGAAGGCCTCTCGGCGGCTATGAGCGTTGCCGTGGGCTGCGCCGGACCACCGGGCATGCCCGGACGAAAAATTCCACAGGCGACTTTTATGCTTTGCGGCTCAGGCCCGTTGGCGCTGCTTGCGCACGATCGAGTGGGTAATGCCCAACCAAGCCATGAGCAGTGCGACACTTGACAATGAGACCTTCAACCCGCGGAAAAATGGGGCGGCATCGTATCGAAAGTCGACGTTCTTCGCACCCGACGGCAAACGAACGGCACGCGATGCGATGTTTGCTCGATACAAGGTCGCGTTGACTCCGTCCACTGTCGCGTGCCAACCCGGGTAGAAGTTGTCAGCCAGCAGAAGGTACCCACCCCCGGGCGCTTCGACTTGGACACGGAGGTGACGCGAATCTTCTTCTGCCACTCTTGCGTCGCCGCGAACGAAATTGTCTGTCGACGGGTGAGGCAAATCCGTGGCGGGAGCGTGCACAAGGACCATCTCGTCTGGATTGAAGCCGGGTCCTTTTAGGATAGTCGCTGCCTCGCTATTGCTCTGGACGACACGAGCGAACGGAACCGTGCGTGCGCGCTTGCCGCCTACCCGGTACAGATGAATCGGCCCGGCATTGGCGATCTCCTGGATTTTTGCAGCGCGCACCGGTATCGGGCTCAAGAGATGGGTAACACCGAAAGTTGCCAGAATTGGCGCAAAGGAATCGTTCGTAACGATTGCATCCTTGGACACGCGCATCGTCGTGGGCACGACCATGCCGCCACGCGAATGATCACCCCAAACGTCGACGTACCAGGCAGGTGCAATGCCCATGTAGCAATCGGCCGTAGCCACCCCCCAAAATACGCCAATATTCGGGGCTACGGTTTCGCGCAATTCGCGATATGGGTTCAGATCGGTCCAGCCAGAAGCGGTTCGAAATGCAAGGCGGTGGAAGAATCTGTGCTGGGGTGAGAAGAGTCGGGACTCATGCAAGGGGCCGCCCAAAGCCGTTAGTGCCGCTGGTTTGGCTAACCATTCGTGGGCCGGCACAAACGGATTCTGACGCGATTGATGAATAAATAGGTCGAGTGCCGTGCCCAACACGAACGCGAGCGGCATTAGCGCCGAGATGCGCGGCGCCACACGCGCGAACAGGCGATCGAGCAACGGGCGCAAAAGGCTTAGCCCCATGCTTGCTAGCAAGCAAAGAACTAAGTCGACAACGAACAGAAATCGGGTGGGAAAGCGAAAATGACCCATCCCGGGTAGGTACTTCCAAGCCAAGTGGTACGCGGGCGTGTTTGGACCGAGGACCATCGAGAACGCCCCAATGCCGATCGCGAGCAGTAGCACGACGCGTGGACGCCGAATGCCGCGAACTGCAGCGAATGCGGCGAGCAGAAACGTGACTACGCCGACATACCCATAATTCTCCCAAAAAAATCCCGGGCGATTGTAGGTACCGTCCGACACGTCGCCGTTGGCGTACGGCACGATGAAATTCAGCACATCGCTGAAGGAGTAGGGCATCATCGAAGCAAATTGCCAGCTCTGCGTGCCACTGCGATCGGAGACGCTTCCCAGCTCAACCAACGGCAGCAGGGTGACCGCTCCGGTCGACACAGAGAGCGCTACCGCCAACGCCAAGGCACCAGCGAGGACGAGCCGCAACGGCACCCGCCCAAACGTTCCCCGCAAACGGAACAACAGGACTAACGACCAAGTGGCATAGACCAATCCGGCTATGTAGGCAGATTGCGGAAAGCCGGCGAGCACCTGTTCTGCGAAGACCAAGCCGAAGAGGCCCACGTCACGCAAGCGCGACCATGGGCTGGGCGATGGTGATGACGATACAGATGCCGGTTCGGCTAGTCGTGGCACAACCGACTGGGCTAGTGCACGGTCGAGCAGGAGTAAGCCCAACGGCAACCAGACAACTGTGGAAATGATCCCCAGGTGTTTAAGCTGAGTCACCATGTAGCCTGAGCCAGCGTAAGCGATGCCGGCGAGGCAGGCACCGATCCGTGCGGCTCCCAGGCGGCGCGCCAGCGAGTAGGTGCCGTGTGCCGCAACGAGCACACAAAGGATAACGAGAATGCTTAGTGCTGCTGCCGGTGGCAGTGCCGCAAACAATCCCAAAGAGACTGGCTCGCCCACGCCACCCGCTGCAACTGGCACTCCTGAACAGAGACTTGAGGACCATACCGGTGCTTGGCCTGCTGCGACCATTTGTCCGACGAGTACGCGCCCTGGCAGTTCTCCGTTGAAGATGTCGGAGGCGAACCCGTCGTCGGTAATGTAAATGTGGCTCAGTGACAACAGCGGCAAGTAGGGCAACATCGCCCCTGCCGTTACGGCGGCTCGCGCGGCGATGGCATGCCATGCATCACGTGTCATCTTTGGGATCACAGCATGGACGCAGGCTTTCGGGCAAACTCCAACATTTTAGCAACGACTTAGCCGGAAGGCCCAGGAGCCCTCCGCACGAGGAATTTCGATGAACCGGTAGCGCTGTTGGCAAGAAGTAGAGGCCATCGCTGCGTATGATTCCACGGCAATGGGGCTTATGGCCGGCACGGCTGGGCTACTTCAGGGTGCGTTTTTTGAAGTGCTAGAACTCTGCACGGACGCGAGCGTGTCTCGCGTCCGGATAGGCGTACCAACGCTTGGCCCTAGTCACGTTTCAAGCGCATCAAACCAAGCTTGTGCCACCTCCCACAAGAAGTCCTCGGTGACGGAATCGCTCTCGACGACTGCGTTGGCGGCACCAAACGTGAAGACAGCGCGCCCAACCGGGACTCCAGCTTCCATGATCGTATAGGCGTCTTCAGCTAGGGGGCGCATCACGAAGTTTCGTCCACCGTGGGTCACCGTCTTGGCAGTTACATCGACTACTGGGGTAGTTGCATCCATGGGCCGGACCGTAACATGTTGCGACAGAATTGCACGTGGCTGCTCGGGAACGGCCTAGTTTGCGCTCAAGCATAGCTACACACTAGGCCCTGGCAACAAATTTGGCGTCGTCCGCTCTCCAAGTTACCTCAACGCCACCCGTCGCTCGGAAAGTGAGAAACAGCGAGAAGTTTCCCTTCGGATGAAACCAAACCGCTTGCCACTCCTGCAGCTCGTCCGAATCGTCGAAGTTGCTCAAGTCGTGACCCGCCATCCGCAGTTGTTGCACTATGTCCACGACGCTGGACTTCCACTCCGTTCCCGACAGAGTAGCGAAACGCCTGGCACAATGTGTTGCCAAAGCCTGGCACAAGGCCTGCACCGCATCCGGGGTGCCAGACAAGAATGCCGTGGGTGCAAAGCGCTGAAGCGCCGGATTGGATCCACTAGTTCGGGCTAGACGCTTCGATTTCGGCCTGGGCATCGGCGGCAACCGTAGCTCGGTTTCGCCGACGAAACCAACCCGCATTTGCGTGCTTGCCCTAAACTGGATAATGGCTCGCGAGCCGCCAGCTCCGGTTAAGAACTGGCATCGATGTCCGTATTGTCGTGAGTATCGCCCAGTTTGGAGGAACTCGTGACTTTCCAACTCAGACCAGACGACATCTACCGAACCGGGATCCCGAACGTGGATGAACAACATGATCAATTCGTCGGTCTCATTGTTCGCTTTCAATCCACTTCGTTTACCAACACCAACGACCCGCAATTGACCGAGTTGGCGAGTCAACTCTTGGCATATGCGCGGCTTCATTTCAGAACGGAAGAGTCACTGATGCGACTCGCCAACTATGCAGGGCTCGAGTCTCACGCGGCAGAACACGCCCGCATCCTCGCTGAATTGAAGGAGCGCGCGGCCAGTCTCGGCTCGGGACAGGCCACGCGCGCGCAGTTCGTCATGTTCCTGTGGAAGTGGCTCGTTGACCATACCAACCTCGAGGACAAGGCAATGGCCGCACACCTAAACACGCTGGACGCTTGACATTGACGCGAGTCAATTCGACGGCCATTGACACCCCTTGACGGGCCCGCCCCCTGGCTCGATACCTCGGTAGTGAGCCTGCTCGACGATCCCGCTAGTCCCGTAGTTCGTGTCGCGCCATTAGGGTTTCCCTACGAGACACGAGATCCGTTCTTATTCTGCGTGCATCACCTGGACGTCTACCCTCCGGGCAACGACGAACTCGGGCCCAATGTGTCCCTCAGAGGTCGTGCCCTCGGTCAAGATTTCACGTTGAAGGACGGATTTCGCATGTACCACGGCAAGCGCGTCCCGGGGTTCCCTCAGCATCCGCACCGCGGCTTCGAGACGGTGACGATTGTGCGAGCTGGCATCGTCGATCACTCTGACTCCCTGGGCGCCGCGGGTCGCTATGCTGCCGGAGACGTGCAATGGTTGACTGCCGGTAGCGGGATACAGCATGCGGAGATGTTCCCGTTGCTCGACAAGAGTGGCTCGAATACGACCGAGTTGTTTCAGATTTGGCTTAACCTGCGGGCGCGCAACAAGCTCGTCAAGCCGCACTTCAAAATGTTCTGGCGTGACCTGGTCCCGGAACTGCGCGTCGTGGACGAGTCAGGCCGTTCTACCTGGGTGAAGCTCGTTGCGGGAACCTACGCCCTTACCACTCCGCCTGCACCGCCACCCGATTCATGGGCAGCCGAGCCAGATTCGGATGTTGCCATTTGGACCTTGCGCTTGGAACCCGGAGCGACCTTTTCGTTGCCACCCGCACAGCCCAAATCGAAGCGTACGCTCTATTTCTTCGCTGGCTCGTCGCTGAACGTTGGTGGGCGCGCTATCCCGCCGTCCCACTTGGTCGAGGTGCGCCCCAGCGTGCGGCTACAGTTGTCCGCAGGTGACGACGTGGCACAGGTCTTGATGCTGCAGGGCAAGCCGATCGGTGAGCCCGTGGTGCAACATGGCCCATTCGTCATGACCAGCCGCGAGGATATCATCCAAACCTTTCACGACTACGAAGCCACCCAGTTTGGCGGCTGGCCTTGGCCGCGTCACGATCCAGTGCATGGCTCCGACCAAGGGCGCTTTGCCCGCAAGGCGGACGGTCAGAGAGAGACGCCGCCTTGAGTCAAACGTAGGTAGTTTTCGCACAGCCATTGGCAGCCCGGTGTGATCCGAGAAATATTCGCGTGTCGCGAGGTCACACTTCCGCTGGTGTCAACGACCTGAACGTTGATGCCTCACAATTGGCCAATTTCACCTCTGCCCCAACTGTTCGGCGGAGCCCGTTCGGCCAGGTGCCTCGCCCGCGTGATTCTTGCGCTGCTCGCAATGGCAATGCCCGCTCTTGCCATTCCGAAGCCATCCAATGCCACACCGCCGCTGACTCGACTTGACCCGCCTGCGTCCGTATCGTTTGGGGTTTGGGTCGGCGCGCTAACGGAACTGCTCGATACCGTACCTGCTCCGGCCATCGAAGGCGAGTATGCGCAATTCATCACCAGCCACGCGCTGCCTGCACATGATCCTCAGTTATACGAAGACTTCCGGCGTGTGCGGTTGCTGTTCGAGGCTCTGCGCGACGGCGGGTTTTGGCATTTGCGCTGGGCCGTAACCGATCAATACCCGTCCTCCAAGCTCATTTGGCAGGCTTGGAGCCGCAACCCAGTTCACCCCGACTTTGCCGAACCTTCCGCAACCGCCGAATGCGATGAACTGAGCGCCCTCTTCGGAATGCTTGCGCGACACGTTGGCGTCCATAACGTCGGCCTCTTCTACCCCACATGGAACCACACCATTGCCGTTTGGGCACCGCTCGAAGGCAAGCGGAAGACTGCACTCGTCCAATTGCCCACCACGCAAATCTTCCTCGATTGCGCTGGTGGATTTGACAAAACCTCGTTTCACACGAGCCTCAAAAACATTGAGCGCTACCCCAATGGGGATGTGCGTGCGGACGCCGCTATCCCGCATGCCCGTGCCGAATGGTTGCTCCACCAGATCCGAGCTTACGCTGGTGCTTCGCCCGCACTTTGGTCACTGATGCGCGCAAAACGCGCCTTCGCCATGGGTTCGAGCATGGGGCCTTGCAGCGAGGCACGCTCGACCTGGTACGCACTACTTGAGCCGCAGATGACCCAAGGCGATCTAGACGCGTTACGCACGCTGAGCCTTGAAGAGTTCGACCAGCAGAAACCTGCTCCCGCTCGGCTCCTTTCGTGGTTGAAGGAGTGACGGGCTCTCGATAGGTCAGGTTAGAGAACGAGGATTCGCCAGCGATAACTAACTGATCTTACAGTAATAAGTATTCGGTTTCGTAGTGTACTTCACCAAGTAGCCGTACTTTCCGCTCTGATAGCAGCAGGCTCCGGTCATGGCGAGTGTGGAGACGACCGGCATGGCCAAGAGGCATTGACCCGTTGTCGCGGTACTGATGTTTCCTTGGGTGTAGTCGGTTGGATCGATCTTGAACTTTGAGCCGTTGGCTGCCACGACAAAGTCAATGTAGGGATTGTTGCCCGAGCATTGGCCAGCGCCCCCGTAGAGCAAGAACTCGTAGCAAAGCGAGTTCGCGTGGTTGAGATTGGCGTTTGGATCCCAGCAAAGATAGTTGTCATTCCAACCGTTGGGGTCGTTGGGTTCGCTGAACGCCACACACTCTTTGCCGGCCGGCACACCACTAGGACTCCACGTGAGCCCCCAGTCTTCTGGCGTGCAGAGGTAGTTGTCGCTCCAGGCGCTTTCGTTTGGCTCATGCACATTAACGCAGGTTTTGCCTGCAACTGGCCCGGAACTCGACCAAATCAACCCGAGGGCGCGTTCACTGCAGATGTAGTTGTCGTTCCACCCATGTGGATCACTTGGCTCAGTGATCTGGGTACAGTACATTCCGGCAATCGGTCCAGAACTCGAGAACTGCAGGTGAAAGTTGCGCCTAACATTGAAGGAATAAAAGGGAGTTCCACAGGTCGCCGTGCCGTCTGGCCCGAGCAGCGTTGTCGAGTTATCCTCGGGAAGTTGCCCCCACTGGTTATTGGTGACCAGCGAATCTATTTGCATCACTTGCCGCTTGTAGCCGTCCACTATGGTATTTCGATAGTCGATGGTATTGAATAGCTCCTGGGGTACAACTTCGTTGTTTGGCATCTCTTGGAGATCCAGGTAGCCCTGAACCATGGGACACCCACCACGCGCTGCGCAGGCTGCGGCGCCATAGGTCGACAAGGCGACCTTCTCCGCACCATTCCACGGCACCACGGTGTATTGCCTACTCGCGTTCAGTTCACCCATTTCTTGCGCAGTGGCCACGGCCAAGTTGGCCAAGTTCTGCCATTTGCCAGCATTCGTGGTGCACGAGTCCAAGGCAAGCTCGGCAATGCCGACTTCGCTGTCGACGCGCACGTCAGTCGCACATGCAGAAAGCACAAGGGTTCCAACCACGAGAACGCAGTAAAACTTGTTCGTCTTGAACATGCTCCCTCACTTCCCTGTAAAAGGCCCACGAAGGAGTTGCAGGCAACGTGCCAGTTCTCGAGATGTCAACGCAAGGTTAGGCGCTGGCGATCTGCGCCGAAAGGTTACGCCATCGACGCGGTCACTTACTTGTTAGATTGCTGCAGAATGCTGGGCAAATGCCCGACTGGTTTCTCGCTTGTGCAGCTCAAATTGCACCTATTGTGTGGTACTGGTTCACAATCCAAGCTGTTGTGCATTGGCGAGGCTTGCGCGTCGAATCTCCGCGCAACGACTGTGAGCCGCGCGATGTCGTGTGACATTGCAGCGTCGGACTGCGTGGCGGTCGCCTAGAAACACACATTGGAGTGGCCGTGCTTCAGAGGCGAGCCGCTCGACGAAACCTCGACAAAAGGCGGGTCGCTCTGACTCTCGATCAAAGCTTCTGGCACATCTGGCTTGGCTGCTGGCATTCGACGCAAAGCTCAGCGTCAATCACCACGCGAACGGCACGATGTTGGCAAAGTCACCGAAACTCAACTTGCGCGTCACAGGACAACGGTACGTGGCGATTTCACCCCGACGCGCAGGCGAGCGATTCGACTGGCAAAGTTAGGCCGCGTGAAAGCGCGTCCGTCAAGCCATTGACGGTTTTGTCGTCAACGCTTTGACAGCGTCAACATTTTGACACCATGCTCGAGGTCCCGCCCACGCACGGTGTCAGGCTGTGCAGAGCGTGGTCCGTGCCGGTTTGCAGAGGCGGAAAGCCAGAGGCTGCAACTCGGCCGCTTGGCCGCGCTCGACATCGGTGCGGCAGCGTGGGGACTTGTACATACCCCTGCCGCTAAAAAGCGATTCTCGATCGGTGTGTGTCGAGCAGGAATTGACGCCCAACTGCTTGCTAAAGCGGTTAAGTTGGACTACCCTCCGCCGACCTGATGGCCTCGTCTCCCTGACCATGGCCGTCGCTTCTCGGCACTTGGATGCGTGGAGGAAGAACCATGAGACTGACGCCCAATACCTGCACTTTGCCCCTGCTAGCTGGTCTGATTTGCTCGATCGTCGCATGTTCTGAAGGCTCGACCACTCCCGCTGGCGGCGACGGCGGCGCGGACACCACTGGCACTGGCGGCAAATCGGGAACGACGACCACCACCGACGGCGGCGGCGTGACGAGCACTACAACCACCCCAGCCTCTGGTGGCAGCACCGCTGTTGCCTTCACCAAGTGCTTCAACTTCGAAACCACTACCGAGGGCTGGCAGAAGAACTACGCATCCATCTCACTTGCCACCGACAAAAGTAAGCGCGACGAGGTGGCTTCCGCAACGCTGTTGTCCGACACCACTGCCGACTGGATGGACCTCCCGGGGTACGGCGGTACGAATGGCTTTGTGAAATTTACCATCCCCTACCAAACCTCGCAGGTCGAGTACCAGGGCTTCCTCTACAGCTACCTGCCTACCCCTGGCATTGACCTGACCAACAAAACTGTCCACGCTTTCGTCAGGCTGGTCAGCGGCATGACTGCAGACGACCCGAGCAAGCCCTCGGGCGCCAAGCTCGTCGTGAAGTCGGGCGCGGACTACTTCTATGCCGACGGCGGCTGGGTCAACCTGGCTAAGAACGAGTGGAAAGAGATCCTGATCTCGGTCAGTGTGCCTGCAAACCTCGACATGAACAAGGCCGCCAGCATGTACGATCCAAGCGATATCCGCGAAATTTCCGTCGAGATCGACACCAGCGGCTCAGCCACCACCGTGGTTTCACCCGGCATCGTGTACCTCGACAAGGTCTGCTACTGAGCTACTTCGCTAGCTAAACGCAGAAGTAGAAAGCTAAAACTGAACCCCTGCTATCGCAACGGCCTTCGATCGAGGGCCGTTGTGCTTTTGTCTGCCCGGCGTGGTAACGCTTGTTGCAAGACTTGCGAAACCGACCAAAATTTGCGCTATTGTGCCCCCGGGCAGTGGTGCAAAAACAAGACAGATTAGCATGAAGAAACGCCCCACGATAAAAGACGTTGCTCTGAAGGCGGGGGTGTCGACTGCAACCGTATCGTTCGTGCTCAACAACCGCCCCGGGCAGGTGATCAGCGCCAAGGTCAAAGAGCGTGTGTGTCGCGCCGCCGAGCAACTCGAGTATCACCCCTCGGCGAGTGCCTCGGGCCTGGCTCGGCAGCGCACGAACAACGTCGCGGTGCTATTCTACCAAAGCGCGCACCTGATCTCGAATCTATTTTACTCGTTTATTATCCAAGGGGCGATCCGCGAAGCCACGCAGCGCGAATTCAACCTAATGTTCTCGTACGTGGAACACGACTATCGGGGGTCGAGTGATCTGCCCAAGGTGATTCGCGAGCATAACACCGAAGGCGTGCTCACCGTCCAACGCATCGCGCCCCAGATGGTACTCGATATTCAGGAGCGCGGGGTCCCTGTGGTGGCCGTAGACTGCTTCCCAATGGCCGCCGGTGTCGGCTCGCTGCAAATGGACAACCGCCGCGGTGGTGAGTTACTTGCCGAGCACTTGCTCGAGCTCGGTCACGAACGCATCATGCTGTTGACCAGTAAGGATGGCCGCCCCAGCGTCGATGATCGCGTGAACGGATTCTTTGACGCCGCCGCCGCACGCGGAGTCGTCTTGAATCGACAAACGAGCATCGCGCGCACTGCCCATTTCTCCTTTGGCGAGGGCTACCGCGTGGGCATCACGGTGCTCAAGCGCAAGCGCCGGCCAACCGCGATATTTTGCGTCAATGACGAGATGGCAGCTGGGGTATTGCGTGCCGCTCGCGAACTAGGCATTGTGGTGCCACGCGACTTGAGCGTCGTCGGTTTCGACGACATCACGCCGAGCGCGTTCACCGATCCGGCATTGACCACGGTCGGCGGCGACAAGGAGCGCCTCGGCAGCCGCGCCATGGCGCGGCTGCTCGACTGTATTGCCGCCGGGGATCAAAAACCATTCCGCGAGGACGTCCGGGTCGAACTCGTGGTGCGTGATTCGACCGGGCCGGTGGCGTAGAGCGCGCTCGATCGACGCTACAATGCCGTGACGCGGCGAACTCTAGCGATTCTTACACGCCCAGAGCAGCTTCTCGACGGTCGTGGTCGCGAGACACTGCACCGTGTCGGCTCCGCCGTAGTAGAGCTTGACCTCGCCGTTGTCCTCGACCACCGCACCGCTCGTGAAGACGACACTTGGAGTTTGCCCTACGAGCTCGTAGGGCTCTTCGGGTTCTAAGATGGCTTCTTGCGCTTGGGCAATGACCTTGGACGGATCGTCGAGATCGAGCAGGCACACGCCCAACTGATAAACGTAATGGGATTTGCACTGCGTGCGCACGCCGTGGAAGATGCAGAGCCAACCTTCGGGGGTTTCGATCGGCACGGCACCAGGGCCAATTTTGGACCAGGCCCAACGCACCTGAGCATTGCGCAACACACACCGCGATTTGCCCCAATACATGAGGTCCGGCGAGTACGAGACCCAAATGTCGCCGAAATCACCGCCGGGGTTCGGGCGATCGAGCCGCGCGTAGAGCCCACCGACCTTTCGGGGAAATAGCGCGCCGTTGCGATTGTCGGTTTCCGAGATGAAGCCAAGCCATTCGAATTTCTCGAAGTCGTCGGTGACGAGCAGACTGAGCCGGCAGGTGTGGGCGCTGTGGGCCGCATGCACCAAGTAGCACCTGCCCTCGATCTCGGTGATGCGCGGATCGTAGTACATCCCGCCCGCGTATTCGGCGAACTCGGAATTGGCCATCGGCATCTCGATCGGAGTAGGCCTCGGAACGAACCGATAGCCATCTTGGCTTTCGGCAATCCAGATCTGATTTCTGAGTGCGCGGTCTTCAACGCGGCAGGCCATCATGTAGCGACCACGCCACTTGGTGATGCCGGAATTGAACACGCGAATTATCCCAGAACTCCTGGGAAACTCAGACCCCTTGAGGATCGGATTTTGAGCATAACGCTGAACGATAGGCTCCCCGGCGGGGACGACTGGAGAATTCATGAGCGATGGCCTTCGGGCTGCTTATTGTGGTTTGGGATCTGAGTAGAACGCCACCTGGTCGATCCAGAAGTCCCAATTGCCGACGTCCATGTACACGCCGAACGCCAGAAGCTCTTCCTTGAGTACGCGCCCGGCCGGGGATTTTACGCCGTAACCACGCTGGCGCAGGGAATCGAACGGGATCTTCACAAAACGCCACTCGGGCGAAAGCCCAACGCCTGCGCCGTATCGGTCGCACTTCATGGTATCGACGGCAACGTCGTAGCAGGTCTGAGCCTGGATTTGCTGATCCTTTGGCAGGTCTTGGGTGGCAGCTGTGAGCACAGGTTTCGGGTTGCCATCCTCACCCAATACGTATTTAGGAACCATCAACCAGGTCGTCGGATCCGTTTCCATCACGTAATCACCGTTCGTGGGATCGACTTCGATCTCGAATTTGGGCTGATTCTCTTTGGTGAATTTGTCGTCGAACACGACGAACAGAGTTTGCCCAACGGGCTGCGCACCACTGCCGCCCTTGCCGCGCTTCACCCAAAACGAGATCCCATCGTACAGGGAGGCGTCCTTGGGTGGCGAAAAGCTTTGGTAGAGTTGAGCACCCCAATCGGTGAACCGCGCTGCCCGCAGGTGCAACGCTCCGCCATGGGCTCCACCGCCACCGCTGCAGGCATGTTCTTCACTCGTAGCAATGGCCTGAGGCGCCACGCTGCCCGAAAAGCCTTTGCAATTTGGAGCGTCTTTCAATGCGCACTTGTACGTCGCTTCGAGCTCGGTTTCGAGCCCGGCGTTAGTGTCATAAAGGCAGCAATCGAAGGTGCTGTCTTCGGGGCATGATTTGATGGGTCGGGGTCCATCCGCAGGCTTAGGGGAGCTGTCCACCGAGGTCTGCCACCCACCGCCGGACCCACTGTCAAAGTCAGCGTTGGTGAGCAACAACTTTGCCGCGAGGGCGGCTTCGGCATCACACCCAACCAGCGGGGCCGCGTCAGTGATATCGGGCGAATCGCCCATGGGCCGCAGCGCGTCTTTGCCGCCGCAGGACAGGGTGAGTAGCGGCAGCAAGGGGGCCAACAGCAACGCTGCGTGCTGCAGCCTAGTTCTGCAATTGGGTAGCATGATCACCACCACATGGTCGCGATGAGTTGAACGACGTCGTTGTCTGGCACGACCGTGGGGTCGTACTTGGCTGGGCTGCCTTCACGTACCCACACCCCAGAGCCGGAGAAGAAACGCGAGTATTGCAAGACTATCTGATCCTGCGCCTGCCAATCGCTGCGGAAAATCAGGCGACCGGTGAGGATGGCATGCGTGCGTGTCGCGTCGTCCAAGTCCTGCATGACGCGGTCGTAGCGAGCGCCCAGGCCAAACCAACTGAGGATCGAGTAGGCGCCTTCGAGGCCATACTTAAGCTTCTTGACGCCATCGCGTTTGATCGAAACCCCGTAGGTAGAGTCTTGCGCGATGGGGCTCGAGACGGCCGTCAAGATCCCGAATGCGCCGAGGCTGACGTCCGGGGCGCGGCCCGTGAACACGCCCGGGCCACGAAGCAAGTTGCCCAAGCTGATGTCATACTCGACACCCACGGTATCGAGACTGCCACTCGTGTTGACGGCATTGTTGCTGTCTTTGCCCCAACCAAAGTACTCGGTAGCGAGCCCCGGGCCACCCTTAGCATTCAATACACGCACGACCGATGAAACGCCACGCGCGTCGACTGCATTGGTGTGCGAGTAGCCGGCGTAGAAATGGCCGAACCGACCAACAGAAAGCCGACCTTCACCGGCCAAGATGGTAATATGTCCGTCGCGCTGAGTGACGGCGACGCGGTCGTCTTGCACGAAGGTGTGGATCGCGTGCAGGGCCAGAGATGCTTGCCGTTTGTAGTCGATGCCGCCGTGACCATGCAGCGCGAAGCTGGTGCCGGTATTTGGATCCGAGTAACCGTTCCAGGCACCGGGCTCTTCACCGACCGGGGCTTTGTTGAGCTGCCCCATGATGCCTGCCTCGAATATGTACCGCACGTCACCGCGGGCAAACCGGCCCGTGGCGGTCGTTCCCATGCCACCGAGCTTGGCAATCAGCGGCGTTCCATAGCGCCCTAAGTCGTACTCACCCATGATGCCATAGCGATTGGTGAATGCGCCAACGTCAAGCGAGATCTTGTCGTTGGGCTTATTCAAGGCGCGGAAGGTCAGGTACGCGTCGTGAATGCCCATCTGATCGGGCGGGTTGAAGTACGCCGACGCATCGGTGACGGAGCGCGCCGCGATGATGACGTTGGCCGAGACGAAGGAATTGCCGTAGGAAAAGTTCAACTGCGCGTAGGGCATCGGCATGATGCCCGTGTAGTCGAAGCTCTCGATGTCGCCCGGGATCCGCGGGGGCGTATGCATGGTGAGCTTTTTCTGACCCGCGTAGGGATTCGGACGCTGGCCCATACCAATCGAAAGCGGCAGGTTCAATAGGCCGTGGAAATCGAAGCGCCAGTCGTCCATGCGCTTCGAGCGCTCGAACGAGGGCGTGGCACCCGACGGCAGTTTAGCGATCGCCGGTGCACCTGGTTCGAGCCCCATCGCTAGCGGACCCTCAGCGACTTCCGCCTGCTTCGGTGGTGGTGGTGCCACGAATGGAGTTAGTGTGACAGCAACATTGGCAGCAGGGGTCACGGCCCCTGGCGCCGTTATCGCAGCCGCAGCTGGATTGGCAGTGGCCGGAACTGGCTTCTGCTCGGGCACTGTGTCAACGCCTGTTGGAGGAGCCGTATCCGATGTGGCAGCACCCGGCGGAGGCGCGCGCAGCGGGTCGGTAGCGGTCGCGGGAGCCAGGTTGACCCCCTGCGCACCAGCGATACGGGCTACGCTACCCACGAGAAAAAGGGCAGACAGATTGATGAGCCTAGCGTTCATCGGAGCCTTCCGTCGAAAATCCAAAAGTTGTTACCACCAGAGCGTCCCGTAGACCGTGAGGAAATGCTTGTCAGGATTGGCGGTCTGTCCCGGTGGGATCAAACGACCATCGCCATTGACGCGTACGTGCTTGCCGCATTCGTAGTAGGAATACTGCAAAGTGAGCGATTCGCGGGCGTCCCAATTCGACCGAAACACCAACTTGGGCGACGCTACAAAGAACGACTTTGAGCTGTCACCCAGTTCTCCGAGCACGTGATCGAGCCGTAGTGCTGGCGCCAACCACGACAGCGCACTGTAGATCCCTTCGGCGCCATATTTGAATGCGTGTTTAAACCGACCAACTCGCACTTGGTAGTCGTTGATCGTCCTGACGTCTACGTGGGCCGTCGGATCGTCGCTTTGGTTCTTAGCGTACAGGCCAAATACACTGATCGTTAGATCTGGCCCGTCGCCACCGAAGTCGTCAGGGTACCGAAGGAGCGTACCTAGGCTGACCGAATATTGCCCACCCACGAAAGTGAGCTTGCCCGAACCGCTGCTCCCAAAGCCCCAGAAGCGCTCCATCAGGGTGGCACCACCGCCCGTGTTGGCAATACTCACCGTGTCACTCAGCTTATTGGTGTGGCTACCAACGACGTGGGAAGCACCAAAGTAGGCATAGCCGAAACGCTTGCCGTCCCAGCGCACGTCCGCGCCCATGATCTTGAGCGAGCCGTCGTGCTGGAGTTCCTTCTCGTTTGCGACTGTCTCGCTGTCGTTGTAGGGATCACTCCGATCGTCCTGCGAGAATGCGGTAATGTAGTGCAGCGTCGGCTCGAAACCCATGTAGTTGATACCAAAGTGGCCGTGCGCGGCATAAGTCGAACCATACCAAGGCCGCGCCCACTCGTTCGACCCGTTCGGGTACATGCCGAGCGGTACGCGGTTGAAGTCGCCCTTGATGCCGCCTTCAAACTTGGCAGTCCAGTCGCCCTCGAACGGCAATTCGACGGTGGCCGACGAACCCGCACCGAACACGCTACCAATGACCGAGGTGGCGTAGGCGCCCTGAGTCCAGCGGCTCATGGCTCCGTAGCGCTCGGGGTAGGCTCCCGCTGTAATGCGCAACACAACCGGCGCCACGTTGGGCGTGTAAGTGAGAAATGCGCTGTTGAACCAGACCTTCGACGGGGTTCTAAAGTAGCCGGATGCTTCGTCAGCCTCGGTTGGGCTCCATGAGCCCACCTGAATTGTAGCCTTGACCGTGCGATTACCAACAGTGAACCCGAGGTGTGCCCAGGGTGTCGGCACTGTCATGGTGTGTTCGAACCAGCCGTAGTTTGCACCGGGCACGACCGGATCGCCGTGAATGGTCAGCTTGTTCTGGCCCTCGAAGGCGCCCTGGCGCGAGCCAAAACTCGCGCGAAGCGGCTGCTGCATGTAGCCGTGGAACTCGTAACCGATGCTCGACGAATTAAGGCCTGGTGACGCAAACGCGGGCTGCATCGTGCCAGGCAACGCCAAGGGTGCCAACGGTACTTGCGGCGAAAGGCTCAGACCAACCTGCCGGCGGTAGCCGGGCAAATATCCGGGCAGTTTTGGTTCATCGGCAGAAGGCTCAGACACGGAGCTCGCCGCTGCCGCAGCACCAGGCGCAGGCGGGGGATCCTTAAACTCCCAACCTTCGGTACTAGCGGTTTTGGTCTGTGCCGTCGCGATCGTCGAAAGCAGCAGCGTCGCGAGGCCGCTCTGCACCATGCATCTCATGCTCACTGCTTCCTCCGAAAGAGCGCGATGTCGTCAATCCAAACGTCCCAAACCCCTGTCGTCCACAAGAAGTTGAGTGACCGCAGTTGGGACTTGTCGATTTCGGCTGGCAACCCATTTGGGTCCATGGGCGGAGTGGTAACAGGCATGCCCCAGCCCGACTGGCGGAATTCCGAAAAATCGATGGAGAAGAATTGCCAGTCGCCTGACATAGAGCGATTGGCCCCGTACTTGTCGCAACCATTCTTGTCTTCGCGCACCGAGTCCGAATTGCAGATGTAGATCCCGCTATTGCACCAACTCTTGGCATCACCCGGACTGTCAAAGTGGTTCTCGACGATCTTGTTGCTGTCTGAATCGCGGGTGATAAGGGTCTCCCGCGTCACCTTGACCCATGTGCCTGCAATTGGGTCCAGATACATCATCTGCTTGTCGTCGTTTTGCCAGTCGGAAATCTCAATGCGCAGCGGGTGACGACTGCTCGGCCCCACTCGCGCCCAAAAGGAAATTCCGTCCCAGCCAGTGGCATCAAGGCCTGGATTACCAAGCTGGACAGCAAAAGCGCCGCCCCAGGTCTGGAACGGCCCGCCCTGCACATGCATGGCGAACCGACTGCCACAACGCGGCTGCTGCGTGAACGTTTTCCCGTTGGTCTTGAATTCGATTGAGGCTGCCGTCAACGGCTTGATGTAAGCGTTAGGTGTCTGCGAAGCATTGCAGGCATCGCGACAGTTTGCCGGCACGTTGTTTGCGGGGTCACCCTCGATCAACTGCCTTTCGAGAGTGGCCAACTCCGCCGTATATTCCGCGACGATCGGAGCCGTACGTTCCTTGTACGCTTCGCTAGCCTCAGTCGGCTGCTGCATCAGCTCCCAAATATTGCATCCGCGCTTGTCCGCAAGAACGAACTCTTTGCTGTAGTCGAGCTCAATCGGCTTCAACGTGACCTGGCCGTCGGAGCTGACGGTCATGATTGAGTTGAGCTCTTTGATCCGGTCGATCACCTTCTGACACTTGTCACAAAGATCGTTGTTGAAGTACCAACCGCCGGTTGTTGCGCCGATTTCAAAATCCTGGATCGTCTTGAACTCGAAGTCGTTTGTGACGCTACAGAGCACAGGTTTGCTGCCGGTATCGACCTGCACGGGGTCTTTGACCTGTGCCGGCGGCCGCCCATTGTCCGTGCCGCCGCATGCCGACGCCACCGCGACGAGCAAACCCAAATAAAAAGGTGCTCTGCGACGAATCACGGCGACTCCAGCGGCAGATCGCAGCCCACGAGCTCGATGTTGTCGAACCAGAGATCGTAGGGCTGACCGAAACTGCCAAACTTGAACTGGACGCCAATCATGTTCTTTTCGTCAACCGCAGGCGCGCGATCGCCCCAACCCGATTCCTGCGCGGCGCGGTCGAAGGGGATGGTGTAGCGGTTCCATTCCGGCTCAAGTGCTAAGTACACACCGAAGTGGTTGTAACAATCCTTGCAGCGGTCACCCGAGGGATCGGTGTTTGCATCGGGCAATTCGAAGTGAATCCGCCCTGGACCCTTAGCCCAGAAGCGGATTCCGGTGGCCTTCGACACATCGTAACCCGACTTCGGATTGGCCAACGACAAGCCGAGCCCCGCATAGGGATAGTCGCCAGCGGCAGCAACTTGACCCAACATGTGTGCGGCAAGCTTGCTGCCAGGCGGTCCACCGGGCTCGGGCTTGAACTTCTTCGGCTCGATTGTCGTGCCAAACTTGTCGACGTAGGTGAACCAGTAGCCGCCGCGATTGTCAACCTTCGCGGTCTGCTCGTCGCCATCCTCGAGATCGTCGATCAACCCGTTGGGACAGGCATTCATCTCAGTCCGCTTGGCGACCGGGGTCGCTCCATTTTCCCAAGCGGGGCTCGTAATGCAGCCGCTCGCTAGAAGCGCCACAAGCCCAAGCAGGGAGACGGACGAAGGCCTTAGGGCAATCCTTGATCGTTCGATGTTCGGTGACATGAGTGGTCTCGCGGTCAATGGGGGTACTGGGACGCGGTTCCCGTTTGGTACTGGGCAGGTTGGAAGCAAAAATCACTACTAACTCGGCTACTCGGCGCTGGCGCCCAACGCGACCATCACGGAAGGTGCATCGAGGACTGCCACGGTTTGCATCCGGGTGGCTTTGACGAAGGGCGACGGCGTGCCGAGGTTGGCATCGGCGCCGCGACAGGCTTGGGCCTGGGTCGCAAAGTTCTGGAAGTAGGGCGCCATCAGCTGGTGCGTGCGATCGCCCTTGTAGATCGTGAAATGGTCGTGGTCGGGGTAAGTGCCAAGGTAATCGTCGTAGCCGGAAAGGATCCAGAACATGCTGCCCGCAGCGCCCCCACGCATCACGAGCTCGTTCCAGTTCTTGTAGGTGATCTCGCGCCGCTGCCAACCACCCGAGATCTCATTATTTTCGTTGCGCTGGACCATGATACCGTACTCTTCGAGCACGGTCGGCTTACCCACTTTGCGTCCCGAATCCAGGTTTTCCTGGATGAAGCGTTGCATGATCTTGAGCCCGGTTTGCCAAGTTTCCGGATACAAGTGGAACGTGCCAAAATCGACGTGCTTGACGGCGGTCAAGGCCTGGTGATCCACCCCGTCGGTGGCCTCAAACAGCCAATGCCCACCGGTGGTTAGAAACCCTTCGTCACCAACGGCGACCATGTGATTCGGATCGATCGACTTGATGTAGGCGCTAACATCCGCCGCCCACGTGACCATGGTGGTTTTGTCCCAACCTGACGGGCAATCGTACTTGGCGTAGTTGATCGTGCGCGGCTCGTTCGCGAGTTCCCAGGCAAAGATCGTGGGGTCTTCGCGATACGGGATATTGTTAAGGTGGTTGACGCGCTCAACCAAGTGCTTTACGTAATCCTTGAAGGCGCCGCGGATTTTCGGATCTGTGTAGAACTCGTGGTGGCACTTGCCGCCGTACCACTTGACGTACTGATCCATCCCGCCGGTGTCCTGCCAGTTGTTCGTCAGCGTCAGGATCAGCTTGATACCGAGTTCACGAGCCTTGAACAGAACATAGTCGAGCCGCCCGAGTCCGGTCTTCTCGTCATCGTTGTAGCTCGGGTGCTGCTTCTTGGTGTCCCAGTACTGGTAATAGACACCTTCCTTGGTACCGTCGCCGTCGGTATTCGGCACTGAACCATCGAGAGAGCCGCGCTCTTGGTTGCCCCAGGTGCGCATGACCGTTAGGTTCATCTCCTTGGCGCTGACGAGCACGTCGTCGCACATCTTCGTGCTCTTCCACGACAGGTAGTAGTTGTTGGTACCGGAGAAGCAGAAGGGCTTGCCATCGAGGATGAAGTGCCCACTCTTTCCAGCTTCGTCCTTGACCTCCCAGGAATCGAGCCGCGAGGTCGTGTCCATGTACTTGGTGGGGCCCTCGCTGCTGGTGGCGCCGGCGGTGGCAACAGTCTTCAGACGCAAGCAGCCGGTGGTGCCCAAGGCCACAAAGATGCCGACAAAACAGGGCAGCACACTGCCGAACCGAGCTGAAATACGCCCGAACCTTGAGCTTCCGAGGGGCTGATGCATCGCCATATCGTTCGTCCGAAAGGGGGCTCTTGGGAACCGAGGTAATGAGCGCCTCGATTCGTGGAAGCCGGACCCGAGCCAGCTAAAACGGTTTACTAACAGGGAATCATGCGCTAGGCAAGAGATGTTCGTGGGCCGGAACTCGGTCTGGTTCAGAGTTCTGGTCCCGCTTGTCACGAGATTTTTCTATGATTGCCATAAAGGTAATTGCCGACCCCTTGTCCAACATCCCCTGGCAGGACCGCCCCAGCGACTGCCGTGACACCCTCTGGCGCTACACGGGCAACCCGGTGGTACCTGCCCGCGCCATCGAGTCGTCGACCTATGTGCACAACAGCGCCGTCGTCCCATTCGACGGACGCTTCGCCGGTGTCTTTCGCATCGACAACCGGGCGCGTCGCATGCAATTGCACGCCGGCCACAGCGACGACGGGCTGCACTGGCAGCTCGACGAAGAACGTATCGTCTTTCGAGGCGCTGATCCGGAGGTTGACAAGTTCACGTACGGCTACGATCCGCGGCTCGTGCGCATCGATGGTCGCATCTACGTGATGTGGTGCAACGGGTATCACGGGCCAACGATTGGGCTTGGCTACACCGACGATTTCAAGACCTTCTTCCAGCTTGAGAATGCACTCTTGCCATTCAATCGAAATGGCGTGCTATTTCCGAGACGTATCAAGGGCGACTACGTGCTCCTCAGTCGCCCGAGTGACAATGGCCATACGCCCTTTGGTGAGATCTACCTCAGCCACAGCCCCGATCTCGTGCATTGGGGCCGCCATCGCCACGTGATGGCCCCGATCCGCGACGAGAATGGCTGGCAAAGCACCAAGATCGGCGCTGGTCCGGCCCCGATTGAAACTTCCGAGGGCTGGTTGCTCATCTACCATGGCGTAGTCAACACATGTAACGGCTTCGTATATAGCGGTGGCGCAGCCCTGCTCGACCTAGACGAGCCATGGAAGGTGATCGCGCGCTCGGACCCATACCTGATCACGCCGAGCGCGCCCTACGAGCACGTCGGTAACGTTCCGAACGTGGTCTTCCCCTGCGGCGCGCTCATCGACGGCCCGAGCGGCAAGCTTGCGCTCTATTATGGCTGCGCCGATACGGCCGTGGGCTTGGCGTTTGGCAACATCCCCGAGATCGTCGAGTTCGTGAGGAATAACCGCGTGCGCTAGGGACGCGCGGCGCTGACGTTTGCGCGCCGCAAAACTCAAGACTCAAAACGCGCGCGTCACGCTATTTAGCCATTTTGGCAAGTTCGCGCTTCTGATCTTCGGCGTACTGGCAATGCGGTTTGCTGCCGGCCTTGCACATGCAAACATCGAGCGCCGCGACGTAACGCGCGACGCAAGCGCGCACCTCGTCGACTACGACTGCCTGACCATCGGCTACTTTGCGCGAAAGCGTGCAAGTATCAAGCGTCGGCAGCTCGGCCTCGCAACGCTTCATGTCGTCCTCAGAGATCCCGCTGATCTGGGGCTTGGGCGGCGTGGCTGCGGCGTATGACTTGGGCGTCGTCGGTTGCGTCTCGGTCATCGTGATCGTCGGCACCTCAACGTTATTCACCGTCGTGGGCGAGGTTGCCGGCGCGGTGGATGTGGTCGAATTGATCGAATTGATCGCACCCCCTGGGTTGCTCGGCGTATTGGTCGTGTGCTCGTGCATGCGATGCCCACCGCCACAACCACCTAGAACCAATGCAATGACAGCCTCCGTAACGCAAGCGAAAAGACTCGAGAACCGACGCATGGTGCTCATCCTACCACAACAGCTGCCACTCGGGAAACCGGCCTGAACAGCATCGCGTGAGCAGCATTAGCCCAGGCTGAAGCTGAGGCCTGATTTTACGGATTTTGGGGTTTGTGGCGGAGTGGTACCGACGCTCGCATTGAGCGAGCAGCTCGAGGACCTTCGATTGCGCTCGTTCTACGATCGAGCTATACATAGGCGACGTCACGCGCAGCGTTGCGCTGTACTCGTTCGATCGCCGAAACGGGTTAGGCACAGTCCGCGGCGTCACGCCGCGCCTCGCACCAACGCGAACTCGCGCACTTTACGCGCTTACGCTCGATTGCTCTCGGCCGACGGCAAATGAAGCACTTTCGAGCAGTGCACCTTGTCGCGCAACCCTGCCGCGCAACACAAAAGATGACCCGATATTTTCGACCGAAACCTCGGTAAGCCCTGGGCTTTCGTCGATGCGCCCCACGAAAAGATGCGACGTACAAGCAATGCCTGCCGCACCCAAAAACTTCGGTACGATCTCGACAACAACGCGATCTGCGAGGCGTTGCTGCAAGAACGAAGAAAGCACCCGCGCGCCACCCTCGACGAGTAGCCGACGCACGCCCCAGCTCGCTATGACCTCAAGCGCGTCACCGAGCGATACGTTACCATCGGGTTCGGCATTGACCAGCCGCACCTCAGCACCCGCTTGCCGCATTGCCACAACTCGCTCGCGGTCGACGCCGTTGGTTCCAATCAAGAGCAGCCCAGGCCCCTTGGCGAACAGCCGCGCCGTGGTCGGTATGTCCAGTCGACTTGCCAAGACGATACGTTTTGGATCGCTCCCTGAAACGTAGCGCACTGTCATCTGCGGGTCGTCGATCTTGACCGTCGAACTTCCTACTAACAAGGCATCGTTCTCGGCGCGACATCGGTGTGCCAACTCGAGCCCAGCTCGTGAACTTAGCTCTGTGCGCGCGCCCGGCAGCGCAATGCGGCCGTCGAGCGACTGGGCAAACACGAGCGTGACTTCCGGGCGCTGCATGACTGAGTGAGGGCTCTCGGCCTCCTTCAGTACACCTGTTGTCCCGCAGAAGCGATGTCAAGTGCCGGAATCGTCGGCGCGGTGGCCAATGGTCACCCGCCCAGTGGCTACTGCGCCGCCGTTACTGGCGCCCCTTCAGCCGTACACGAGTAGATCGTGTTGTAGCCTCCCACCGTCGTCACGTTGACGTTGTTCTTCCAAGCGCAGGTGGGCATGCAGCAGTCCTGCATCGTGGTCGTGTGGTAACCCTTGCTGAAACCTGCCGCCGCCGCCTGTGCCGCGGTCTGCACGGCTGGGTCGGGTCCGGCAAGGCCTGCCTGAGTCGCGAGCTTGCAGCCCGTTACTTCCATGAGGTGCGTCGGACAAGCGACGTGCTTGGCGTAAACGTTCCAGTTCTCGTGGTAGTAGGACGAAGCTTGGTTGGACTGGATGCAGCTCTTGCGCGTCTCTTCTTGCACGGTGGTGTTGGTAGCGGTGATCTGGTTGCAGGCTGACGTGACTTTTGCCTGACAAGAGTCTGCGGCAATTAACGCGTCGGTCAGGTTGTTGTTGGCGTCATTGCACTTCAGGCTGTCGGGGCCCGGCTTGACCCCACCGCTGAAAGCCTGCCCGACTGATGGGTAGGCGGTGTAAAGCGAGTAGCCGTAGGACTGACCCAAATTCAAGCCCGCATTGCAGGCGTTGAACACGCCGAGACCTCCGGCACCCATGAAGACGTCGAAGCCCAAGGCTCCTGAAGCCTGAGTGTTGGCGCTTTGGACCACAAGTGGCATCGGCGCGGTGAGCTTGGAATTCGTTAGGTAGGTCGGTACGTCGAAAACGAGCTGATAGCATTGGCAGCACGAGTTCGGCAAACCCGCGTCCAAGTTCGAGGTGTCCGGATCGTGACCAACGATGGCGTAGTTGAACTTGCCATCGAAACCGTCATCTTTGACGGCTTGAGCAAATTCGTTCGAGAACAGAATGTGCCGCGGGCAAGCGTATTGAACCGGCACGCCGTCCTTGCCACTCTCGCAGGCGTTCTTCGAAGTGGGCCCATAGTCGTTGGCGCACAGCCCGCCACAGGTGCTGCTCGCCACGCCCTTCCTGCAACCCTGCACCGAGAATTGATTCGAACATTCGCTGGGCGGAGCAAGCGCATAGCTCCCCGACGTCACTACTGTGGTCGTGCCCGTAGCCCCGCCCAATGCGTTCCACCCGCCGTTGCCCGTCGCGTTGCCGCCGTTGCCCGTCGCGTTGCCGCCGTTGCCCGTCGCGTTCGCGCCACCAGCAGGCTCGGTCGTGGACGCAAAACCACCACTTGAAGCGAGATTGGTCGAGCTTCCAGAATCGCAGGCAACGGGTATTAGAACTAGTGTGGAGACCCCAAGGAATTTGTAAGCGTTCATACTCGACCCAATCAGGTGAAGGCTGTGGTCTTAGCCGACGACCCTGTTCGAGGCAAAGTACGGTCTAGCAACGTCCAGTGGCGCCGAACGGCTTCCCGTGTGCTCGCCGGACCAAACCCCAAAGTTAGGCCCAAAATTGTCGCGGAAACGTCGCCAGGTCGACTGGTTTCGACTCATGATTTGGTGGTAGAAGGAACGCTCAGTGCGCAGGCTCGGGGTCCGATTTAGCTTTGGGTCTTTACGTCGCGCAAACGAGCCCAATGTTGCCCGTAGTCATGACCGACCCTGTGCTTATCTACACAACCAGCGTGTGCCCCTACTGTATCCGCGCCAAGCGGGTGCTCACGGACAAAGGCGTTTCTTTTCGCGAGATCGACGTAAGCAACGATCCGGAGACACGCAAGTACCTCGTCGAGGCTTCCGGTCAGCGCACGGTACCCCAGATCTTCATCGGAGGTAAATCGATCGGCGGTTGCGACGACATGGTGGCCCTTGATCGAAAGGGCTTGCTCGACCCGATGCTCAAGCAGGCACTGGGTAGCTAGGTAGCCCCAACTACTCAACGGCCAGCACAAATGGAGCCAGCGCCAACACGTGTTCGTGCGCCAAGAGCGGACTGACTCCAGCCACCAAGGGAACCAATTCGCGCGGCACGATCGCCAACGGGCTCCAAAGCCGTCGGCGTTGACGCTCGACCGCAGCTTGGAACTCGGAAGTTGACGCCTGCGCGTCGAGCCCCAACGCCGACAATAAGCCATCGCTGGGGCCTTCGACTGTCACAGGGCAATGCCGATCGAGGCCAGCTTGCTTGCGTGCCCAATCGAGCGCTTGCTCGAGACCTCCGATCTCATCGACGAGGCCAAGCTCCTTGCCCTTCAACCCATCGTAGATGCGACCTTGGGCAAGTTCTTGCACTCTTTCGCGCGGCATCTTCCGACCTTCGGCGACCCGGTCGATGAAGAGATCGTACACGCCAGTCATTTGCTCGAGGATCCTTGTGCGCGTGGCATCGTCCCAGGCCGAGAGTGGCGACTCGTAAACCACGCGATTCGGCTCCGGACTCGGCGATATCGTCACGGCATGGACACCGTGTTGTTCGAGTGCTGGACCAAATACGATTTTGCCGCCAACGACCCCAATCGAACCAACAATGCTCGTCTTCTGGGCAAAGATGCGGTCCGCTGCGCAAGCCAGGTAGTAGCCGCCACTGGCCGCCATCGAACCGACAGATACGACGACTGGCTTGGTGTCAGCCAACTTGCGCAAGCGAGTCCACATTAGGTCACTGGCCAACGCCGAACCACCCGGAGAATCGATGCGCAGCACAACCGCCCGAACGTTGTCCTCTTCGATCAGCCGATCGATCGTCTTTATCGTGGATTGGTGGACGATGCCGTCACCTTCGAATAGGCCATCGGAGCCCATTGTGATCGAGCCCGCGAGCGGCATTACGGCGATGTGCGCACGCGCACCGCCGCCATCGTCCACACCCGAGAGCAGCCGCAGCAGCTCGCTTAGGGCAAGTTCAGCGCCCGGCTTGCGCCCAGCGCCGTAACCCAACTTCGAGTCTCGGGTATTGCCTCGGCGTTTGGCGTCATCGAGCGCGGCCATGTCGTCACCAAGCTCGTCAACGAGGTGATGCTCGAGCGCGGCACGCGCACCCCAAGGCCCATTCTCTAGACTCGCGGCTGCAGCGGGACGTGCCGCGCTCGCGCCATCAAGCCAGCTCTGCCGCATGCCACCGAGTGTTTCGAGCCATTCTTGACGGGCCGCATCGCTCGGCTCGTCGCGCAAAAATGACTCGGCGGCGCTCTTGAATTTGCCGACCGCCAGAAAGTCGGCTTTGACGCCCAAGGTATCGAGTAGCTTTTTGACGTAAACCATCTGGGTACCAATGCCGATGGCATCGACGTCGCCAGCCGGGCTGAGCCAGATCCGGTCACACCCCTTGAGCGTGAGCCAAAGCGACGCATTGCCAAGAGCATGGGCGTGACATACGACGGGGCGCGTGCGGCGAACTCGCGCCAAGAGTTCGGCAAGTTCTTCCGCCTGCGCAAAATTCACTCGCTGCGCGCCCAAGCGAACAAAAACGGCCTTGGCGTCGCGATCGGTCTCGATGCGCTCGATTGCGCGAACGAGCCCGGTGTACGTACGCGCGGCTGGCTGCAGAAAAAGTCCGCCGCCTGCCGAAGTGGACTCGGGGATCCCGTTTGCGAGGTCGATCTCAACGACTGTTCCCGACGCGGAGGCATTCGGTAGCTCGCGTTGGCGGGACTTGCCCGTCAGTGCTGCGTGACGGCCATCGCAACCCACTGCGCCCGTAAGCGCTAGGGCTGCGACGAGCATGCGGCACGCCCAATTGAACCAGTGGCTCACGGTGCAGCCTTTGGTGCCGAAGTGGCTGGTTTTTTGTCGCGAGTCGCGGCGGAATCGCCCGCGGCCTGACCGTCCGATCTGCTTTCCGATTTGGGCTCCGATTTGCTGGGAGCATCGACTTCACGCAAGCGTGCAGCCGCCACTTGACCATATCCGGGCGTTTCCCCTACCCGCTCGATGATGCGCCGATAAAGCGATGCCGCGCCCGCGCGATCACCGGAGCGCCAGCGTAAATCGGCGGCGCCCGACATGGCAGGCAGGTAGTTGGCATTGATCGCCAACACTTTGTCGTAAAGCGTGCGCGCTTGGGTCAGGTCACCGCGCCGACGCATCACGTCCGCGAGCGCCGCAATAGCTTCCGTATCGTTGGGGCGCTGCGCCAAGACAGACCGCAATAGCTTTTGTGCCTTGGTGAGTTCGTTGCGCGCGAGGCACTCGCTCGCTCGCGTTAGCCGTAAGCGAAAATCTCCTTCGAGCAAGTCCGGATCGTTGTCACCTGACTCGGCCCGTTCGGGCGTGCCAGCATCGAGCTTGGCGCTCGATAAACTGTCTACGTAAGCCTGCTGGGCCTTGAGGACATAAGCGCGCATTTCGTTGAGCAGTGGATGCGGCCGCGATTGAGACGCGAGTCCGTCGAGTTCAGGCTTCGCGTCGTCGAACTTGTTGAGTTGCGCCAGAGCCACAATGAGCGCCACCGAGCAAGGCCCAAGGTCGAGAGGTGTGGCGCGGAGCCGGCGCAGCCCATCGATCGTCTCATCGTTGGGCGTCCCCGTGCGCACCCAAGTCATGAGCAACTGAGTGTACTTGAGTTCGGCGGTGGAGGGCCGCTTCAGCCGCTCGAGCATGATGGGATCACTCGGCTCGCTCTTTTCCCCGCGCATCCGGCGTGCATCGAGCGCCGCCGCAATCACGGGCTCTGGCCATTGCCCTTCGGGACCTGCTGCAACAAGGTGTGTCTTGACATGTTCCAGGCGCTCGGTGAGCTGTTGCTTGGCTTGCACGTACACTTCTCCGGCAGCTTTGCCCACCAGCTGCACCTTCCACCAGTTTAGATCGGCCGCAAGTGCCGACACTTGCACTTGAAGGTTGCGGTAGTTACTTTGGGTTTGGTCACCCGCGGGGACGGTCGCAAGCACTTGCTCGGCTGCATTAACGTCACCCATCCGAAGCAGCTCGATCACCGTCGTATCCCACGCCGTCGCTGGTGCAGACGGCAACGGAGCCCGTGTTGCGGAAGTTGGCGACTCGGGCAGGATCACGGGACCCAACCGCGACCCGACGATCTTCATACCGGCAAAAAGCCCCAAGCCAATCAGCAGCACGGCTACGCTGACTCGGCCGGTCGTAAATACCGGTTTCGGCGGTAAACTTCCGGACGCGAGTGTTTTCGAAGCAGCGCCATGTTTCGCTGCTGAATTCGCCGCGGAGGCAACAACGCCCGACTTGTTGCGCGGACGCATGGGAGCAGTGGTGCTTCTGTCCGCACGTAGCTCGGACGTCTGATTCGCCTCGACCTCATGCTCACCCACTTCACGCTTGCGCGAATCAGACAGCGGCAGTTCCTCAAGCCGCGTGCTCGCGGGCGACTTGTCAGTCGCAGACAATTCGACCGATCGTGTCGTCGCCGGGAGCGACGGATTATTCGGCGAAACTGGCAGCGCAGGCTCGGATGGTTTCGTTCGTTGCTGTGAGTCCGACGCCTTGGGCTCCGCCGTCGGTATGGCCTGCCCCGTCCAACGCGCGGTGGGTGGATCACTCACTGCCGCAACGGCCGGACCGGCCTCCACCGGAACTGCGATAGCTTTGGTCGTCAGCTTCACCTTCGCGACGATTTTCTCGGCGGCCAGGCTCTTCTCGCTGGTCGACGGCGCCTCGGCAGCCGGGCTCCTTTCGCCTGCAAGTCGGTCTTCACCGGTTGGCACTTGCTCGACCGATTTATGCTCGGTTCGTCGGGGCACTGGCGGCTTGGCTTTGGCGCCCTCGACGTTGGTCTCTGGCGGCACGATGCCGAACTCGGTCGGAATACGCTGCAGCGGTACCGTGGGCTCGGGCGTCAGCTCGTTGGGAGGCGGAGGTCGATTCGTCGGCGGCTCAATACTCGGCGGCGTAACCGCAGCCGCTGGCACAGCCTCCTCAACGGCACTGAACTCGGTCGCTGCGAGCTCGGGCTTGAAAGACTCGAATGACCGAGTCTCGGGTGAATCTGCGTCAACGCCCACTTTGGGGACGGGCGCGATTGTCACCGAGCCGGTAGACGCCGCTGCGCCAACTCCAATGCCCAATACCGTTCCGGTACCTACCCGCATGGGCGCGCCTGCTCGCGCAGGCGGTTGAGCCGCTGAAGCCGATGCATCAGCAGGTGGCACGTTGGGAGGCGGAGCCACCCCAGAAAATGTGTCGTGCCCAGCGCGCCCCAACGATCCGCCTGGCGGGGGCGCGGACTTGGCGCTGGCTTGAGCCGGCGGCGCGACGCCAGTCAGTGTATTCGATTTTCGCTCTGGCGCCGCCTTGGTCACAAACAATGAATCCAATTCGGCGATCGACCCGAGTGGCTTCGGCGGCTTGGAGCCGCGAGCCAGGAGGTCCTCGCGGGCTACTTCGCTCTTGGAGATACCACTCTGCAATTCGCGCAGCGATCGATAAACCACACGGCGCCCAAGGCTGGTGAGAACCACCCATTCATCGGGACCTACCGTCGCAACTTGGGGCGGAAAGACTTTGAATTGGAAGCCACACTGCGTGCACCGAACACTCGTTCCGCGCGCAGAGATAAGCGCATCATCGAATTCATATTCGGTCCCACAACGCGAGCAGCGAACATCCATGATCGTTTGCGATCCTATGAGCGCGTAGACCCTACCACTTTACGTTATGTGTCCAGCATTCAGCGAGGAATCGACGCGGGATCGCGTCGCGGCTCGGCCCGATGGCGGCACGACATCGCCCCAGGTTCGCCTACTTGACGATCCTGAGGTAGGGCGGCAGCTCCCGCTTGGCGCCGGGGCGCTGGGACTGCGACGGCTTACGACTAGGCGCTTCTGGCACTGGTTCCGTCGCGTTGTCGTCATCGGGCGGGCTCGGAGCTACTTCATCCATCGACGGCGCGAGGACCGCGACGGGCGCGGGCGCGAGCACCGCGACGGGCGCGGGCACCGGCTCGGCGATCACTGGGGCGCCGCGTCTCGGAGCGTCGCTGCTCGAATCCTGAGCTGCCGGCGGCTCCGAACCCACTGCTCGCAGCTTGCCGCGTGGTGGTTCGCGACCGGGTGCCTTCTTGACGACCTGCTGCGCCTTCTGGGTCTGCGCCTGAACCTGCGCGGCAATTTCCGCCGGTACGTCATCGGGCCAGACCAAGCCAGGCCCATTGTCTCCGACCAAGCCGAACACGGAACCCCAAGGAATCGAGCAGAAAAACGGCCGCCGACTGAAACTCAGCGTGCAGCTGATACCTTGCTCGCCCACGTCCAGATCGGTGATCTGAACCGCCATGTTCAGTCCGATTTGCAGTACGAGCTGGGGCTGGTTCTTAAACCACGGCGGAACGCGAACGGCCGTGCCACGCGGATCCAGATGAACAAATACGCTCGTCTCTGCCAGTAGGGCAAGCATGACCTCCCGCTTGTTTGGCAAAGCTTCGTTCGGCATCTACGGGGTGCTTTTACCTTCCCCGTATCGAACGCGCCAGGGGTTGCCTCGGAAACCTAGGTCAATTTAGCCCAGTGTGCTCGCTTCTGCCGGATATTTAGCTGAATTCCTCACACATGCTCGAGTTGCGGCCGAATGGCCGCCGAGGCCGCTAAACGCCCCACTCACCCGCCCCAAGCCGAAAGCTGGCAGACAAGGCACTCGGCCCCCAACGCGCAAATGCGACTATCCTGAGCCGCAACTCATCCATGTCTCAGCACATCCTCGTCGTCGAGGACGAACTCGCCATCGCCGAATCCATTCAGTTTGCTTTGAGCCGTGACGGCTACCAGGTCACCCTCGCGCATCAAATTGCCGATGCACGGCCAAGCCTCGAGCGGGTCGACCTCATCGTGCTCGACTTGATGCTGCCCGATGGTGACGGCATCGAGCTATTGCGTGCCCTTAGACAATCAGGGCAACCGACGCCGGTCGTAATTCTATCGAGTCGCGATGCCGAGGCAGACCGAATTTCGGCTCTCGAACTGGGCGCTGACGACTACGTGACGAAACCGTTCTCGCCGCGCGAAGTCGTCGCTCGGGTTCGCGCCGTCTTGCGCCGCGTGACGACCAACGAGCCACGCACCACGGAGCGCAATGCTCCGCCACTGTCGCTCGATCGCCTCTCGCGACGCGCGATGTATGGAAATTGTGAAATGGAATTGACGCGCGTGGAGTTCGACCTCTTGGCCGCAATGCTCGACAGCCCCGGTCGTGTCTTCTCGCGCGAGCAGTTGATCGATCGGGTTTGGGGCGACAGGTTTGCTCTTACCGATCGGACAGTGGACTCTCACGTCAAGGCACTGCGCCGCAAGGTGGCTGAAGTTGGTGGTGAGCCCCAATGGATTCAAACCGTGCGCGGCGTTGGTTATCGAATCGCTGAGTCGGCTGACACCGACGACTCGAGCAGCACATGACCCGCCTCTTGCTCATTGCAGTAAGCTCCGTCGGGCTCATCCTATTCGCGGCCTTCATCGTGTCGCGGTTGCTTGCAACCCGTACCCGCGGCTTTTCCATTCGCATGCAGATGTTTTTGGCTCTGGCTCTCGTGATCGGCACTTTTGCTGCGGGCCTCGGTTGGTTGGTCATCGATCGGGTCGAGGCGCGCGCCGTGCTCCTGGCTCACCACGCTGCCGAAGATGAGGCGCGCGCTCTTTCTGGTATGCTCACCGGCGAGATGTTGCGCTCGGGTTCGAGCCTAGATGCGCTTGCGCAATTGCTCGAACAAGAACGGGCCCATGGCGCGGATCTGCACTTCGTCTTGCTCGACGCTGGCGGTCGCATTGCTTTCCCAAAAACGCCTTTTCTTGATACGGCCAGTGACGCCAACATCGATGTCGAGATCCCGCTGCGCCTCGACCAGCGCACGGTTGGACACGTTCGCGTGATTAAGCCCACAGTGGTCATCCGCCGCATGCTCGCGGATTTCGCACCCACAGTCCTACTCATCAGCCTCGTGCTCGGAGCGGCCGCGGCGGTTTCTGCTGCGCTGCTAGGTCGCGCACTTGCCCACCCGATCGAACGGCTGACTACGTTTGCCGAACAGGTGAGCGAAGGCAATCGCACTGCCGCGGTTCCGGATGTCTCCGGGGGTCGAGAGGTGGATCGATTGGCACGCGCACTCGATTCGATGCGGCGCCAACTCGAAGGGCGGCCCTTCGTCGAAACCTTTGCCGCCGATCTGTCGCACGAATTGAAGAACCCGGTGGCCGCCATTCGCGCCAGCGCCGAAGTGCTTGAAGAAGGCGCGCTCGAAGAGCCAGTCGAAGCGCGTCGCTTCGTGCACCGGATCCGCGAAGCCAGCGAGCGTATCGAGCGTCTACTCGGCGACCTCTTGGCCTTGGCGCGCATTGAGGCCCGCGGAGCCGAAGCCCTCGATTGGCACGATTTCGATACACTTATCGCCAATGCCGTTGCGGCCCAAGGGGAACAAGCAGCGCGCATCCATACCGCTGCGTCGAGTGGGCTACGGGTGCGCGGCGATGCCACTTGGCTCTCGCGAGCGCTCGAGAATCTGCTGGGCAATGCGCTCTTGCATTCACCCCCCGCCTCACACGTGAATCTCACGTTCGAACGCGAGGGCAAGAGCACAGCACTACTCGTCGAGAACGCGGGTGAAGTCTCGACGCGCACCCAATCGCAATTGTTTCGCCGTTTCGTCACCACGCGTGCAGATCGGGGTGGCACGGGTCTCGGCTTGGCCATCGTGCGCGCCGTCACCGAAGCCCACCGCGGGCGCGTCGATTTGGTCCAACCCGGGCCACCGACGGTCGTGTTTCGCCTCGAATTACCGATGCGATGACATGAGCTATCTCGATTTGGCCAGCGCCCCGATGTCGTGGTTGCGGGCTAAAGACCCAAAATTCTGCGACTTGCGCCGCTTGCGCGCTCCAGCTTTGAGCAAGACAACCGGCAAATGATCCACGCCAGTTGCCAAGGCGGCCAACCGGCCCTCTTGTTCTCCCCGAAACCTCCACGCACCACAGTCGAATGTCTGGGCAGTCTGAGTCAAGGTTTGCGCTCGCTCTGACTCTGCACCTGGCAGCGGTCCGCGGCGAGTTGCAGATGAAAGCTGAAAGGTCCTGAAGTGAAATCCGGTCAAGGAATTCTTCCGCGCCACGTCGCCATCATCATGGACGGAAATGGTCGTTGGGCGAAGGCGCGTGGCAAGCAACGGATTGCCGGTCACAGCGAAGGTGCCAAAGCCGTACGTCACGTCGTCGAGACGGCATCGCGGATCGGTATCGAGTACCTGACACTTTACGCCTTTAGCGCGAACAACTGGGCGCGCCCAACGCACGAGGTCGAGGCTCTGATGAGTCTGATGGTCGACTTTGCTCGCAACGAGCGCGCAGAGCTGCGCCAAAACGGCATCCGCGTGAAGGTCATCGGTGAGGTCAATCGCTTGCCGCCGCGTACCCAAGCGGCCATAGCGGACTTGATCAGCGGCACGGCTGACGGCACGCGCATGACCTTGACCTTGGCCTTGTCGTACGGGGGGCGCCAAGACGTGTTGAACGCGACCAAAGCCATCGCCGCGATGGTCAAGTCCGGGCAGCTTGAACCAAGTGCCATCGACGAATCGATGCTGCGCCGCGCAATGACAACGCGTGACCTGCCAGACGTCGACCTATTGATACGTACCGGCGGCGAATCGCGCATCAGCGACTTCTTGCTGATCGAAGCCGCCTACGCCGAACTGCTTTTTTTGCCGATCATGTGGCCCGACTTTCGCCCCGAAACACTACACGAGGCAGTCGATCGCTTCATCGGGCGCGAGCGCCGCTTTGGGCTCATCTCCGAGCAAATCGAGCACCCGCTTGAGGCCGAACCCGCATTCGTCCGGCCCACGTTGCGCGCGTTGCAGGGCTAACGCGCCAATCATTTCTAGAGAATCACTTTTCTAGAACATTACTTTGCTGATGTTGAGACTCTTGGTCTTCTCGCGCCAAGTTGCCTTCATCGCCGCATCGCGCACGCAAGCCTCAAGCTTAGCGTTCTTCGGCGTGCTCTTGATGTCCATCCCCACAACCTTGCCATTCCAAACGGCAAAATTGATCTCGAAATGGTTGGCCGGCGAAAGCTTACACACGGCATAAAGTGAGGTGTCAAGCAGGGGCTTGTCGAGAACCTCTTGTTCCATGTTCTCGCGCGGTAACCCCTGCGGCACGGCCTTGATCGCGTCGTCGACTGAACCACCCTCCTTGAACTCCAGATCTGGATTGTTCTTCGGATTGTCCGTGTCGTTGGTCATCTTCTTGCGCGGCCCGTCGTGTTCGCGGCCAGTGTCGCCTTCATTCTTCGCGAGTTCGGGTTGATCGACGTCGTCTTTCGAGTCGGCAACTTCACTGGCGGCAGTGGGGTTGTCGAGGTCGTCGTTCGCGTCGCCTGCACCCCGCGCGGGCTTCTGACTACCTCCGCAACCCACATTCGATGCAACAGCTGCGACCATGATGGCAATAATCACGCGTGGCTTCATGGTCGGGACATTACGCCCCTCGACGGGTCGAGGTCAAAGGGGGCGAACGGACCATCGGCGCCGCACCACGAGGTCGGACCGGGGGCGCAATGGCTGCGGGATCCGTCAGGGCTGCGTCGTGGCACGATGACCAGGGCGAAAATGTGAGAATCCGCGTGTCCGCCCCGAGCCGACAAGGGCTCAAGCTTGACAAAGCACCGAAAGCATGGCGACTTATGCGCCGCTTTTGCAGCATTTGCGCCCGTAGCTCAGTTGGACAGAGCAGTGGGTTTCTAACCCACTGGTCGCAGGTTCGAGTCCTGCCGGGCGTGCAAAGTCGAGGAAGCGAAGCGGACGAGGCTTTGCATGCCCCGCACCGAACCCAGTTCGCCCCGTAGTGGTAATCGTGCACGCAGTGCAG
>Ga0302321_100000023_pt1 | contig 160040 bp, 132 predicted proteins | sample Fen_T0_1_FD_202505 | JGI IMG/M metagenome (GOLD analysis project Ga0302321, IMG submission 202505) | Peat permafrost microbial communities from Stordalen Mire near Abisko, Sweden - Fen_T0_1 | ecosystem: Environmental > Terrestrial > Soil > Wetlands > Permafrost | place: Sweden: Abisko...
GTAGGAGTCTGGACCGTGTCTCAGTTCCAGTGTGGCTGTTCATCCTCTCAGACCAGCTACCCGTCTTAGCCTTGGTAGGCCATTACCCTACCAACTAGCTGATGGGCCGCAGACTCATCCTCAAGCGTAAGCTTCCGTGGAGAGGCCTACTTTGGCCGCAACATCCGTGGATGTCGTGGTCTCATGCTGTATTAGCCCTCCTTTCGGAGGGTTATCCACCACTCAAGGGCAGATTGCCTACGTGTTACTCACCCGTGCGCCACTTTACCGGGGCCGAAGCCCTTTCTCGTGCGACTTGCATGTGTTAGGCGCGCCGCTAACGTTCGTTCTGAGCCAGGATCAAACTCTCCAGTTTGAACCTGTTCGGCTAGCAGACAACCCGAGGGTCATCATACTGCCATTTTTCTCATCGTGTCCCCACCGATGGGTACCGGGGGGGACTCTTAGGGACCCGCGTATCTATACGCAGGATAGGACTCAGTTTTCAAGGACCGAGGGAAGAACTTGTCTTCCTTGCGGGTCGGTGATTCTAGTTCACCGCGGGGCTTTGTCAACCAACTTTTTCTTGGAAGCTTGTTTTTGCTTCCGAGCCTTTGCATGGAGCAAATGCCCAGTTGGCTGGCTTTCGCCAGTTCCGCGACCCGGGCTTCCGGGTCTTTGTCGCGGGGTCTGTCCCGCGGAGGGCGCCTTTATGGACCGGGCCCTCCCGACGCGCAAAGGAAAAGTGTCGGATGAGGTGCGATTTCATGAAACCTGTGAAATTCAGCAGAAAATGGACTGAGCGGATCAGCAGGTTGGGGCGAGATTGGGGGTGTATGGCACCAGTCGGCCCACGTGATGCGCCCGCTCGCATGGGTGCGGCAGAGGTTCATACCCGCAAAGTCGTTTGATTTTGTTGGGATTTGCGCGGGCCCCTTGGCGTAAGTCCCGAGCGCGAGAGCTGGCCCGACAGTCAGGCTTTTAGGCCTTGCCGCCATTAGTAGTGGCAGGGGCTGCTGGGAGTTCGTCGACGTACCAGATCCCCATCGGCTCACGAACCAGCGTCAGCTCAGTTCCTTGCGGGAGGCGGATTCGATAGCCTACCGAGCGACGTCCGGGTTCGGATTCGGAGAAACGCCCTAGTACATCTATTGGTTGCCATCCGCCGGAAAGCCATATCGCCGTTGGGCGCCACCTGTGTGCGTCGCAACGGACATCGAGCCTCGTCCAGTTCTCTCGCCCCCCGCCCGCACTCGGGTTGTTTGGGAGCCCAGCTTCGACGGCGAGAGTGCGCACGGCTTCGGCGATCGCGCGGGGCGATGGCCGAAAGCTGGAACGAGGCAAGTCGACAACTAGAGCGTAGCCGTCCTGCATCGATACGACAGCGAAGCTGCGCTTTGTGCCGCGGTAGAATAGCTCCGTCGTGCCGCCCGAGAGACTTGGCTGTTCGGCGAGCACTCCCAACAAGAGGCGCCACTCTGCCGCGACGACTCGAATCTCGAAGGGATCGAGGCTCCCCGCATAGTCAACGGTCTCACCGCCGCCATCGACCAGTGCCGCACCCCGAGCAGCCGTGGCGTCACATAGGCGCATGAGCGTGCCACTAAAGGCAGATACCGCTTGGTCACGCACGGCAAGAGAACGGCGGGGGCGATTCATGGATCAACCCGAACACGAGCGGCCGCATCAATCGCGGCACGTTCCAGCGCAATGGGCGTTCGCAGTCGCAGATCGGCAATGAGTTGTTCACTGCGAACCTGAGCACGCTTGAGCAGGATATCACTCGTGAGGATCTTGCGTCGCTCTTCGAACGCGACGTACTTCGCGCTCAATCTTGACTCGAGCAAAATGACGTGCCACCCGAAGCGAGTGCGAATCACGCTACTCTGTTCACCAACGCTTGTGAGCTGATTGGCAGCGCGAGCAAAGTCGGGATCAAAGGGCGTTCCTTCGTCGATGGGTTCGCCTTTGGCGTTAAGAACCATCGTGCGACCATCGGTGGTTACGGGTGGCAGTCGTTCCGCCGTAACTTTGGCACCGGTAACGGGAATTGCTTTTGCTTGCTCGAGAAAAGCTGTGCATTGGGTCAATGGGCGCAGCGTTTCCGCCAATCGTTGCGCCAGAGCCACACCCGCAGCTTCGCTCAAACGGTCTGCATGAACGACGACGTGGCATACGACTACGGCCTCGGGCCGATCGAGGTCGAGCCACCGCGACTCGGTCATGGCGTCGACTTCGACTTGGGACGGCACCTCGGGAACATTTGCCTCTAACTCGACGCGACCGAGCAAAGCGCGCGCAATAATACCTCGCTCGATGGTTTGGCGCCGGCCGGTCTCAAGCCCACCATGCTCGGCATACAAGCCATACGCGTGCAGTTCGATCAATTGCTCTAGTCGCACTCGGGGATCCCCCCCGGCCTGCTGGATTGCGCGTTTTAGGCTATCGAGTGCGATTCCACGTTCCCCCACCGCGGCCACGATGCCGGTACCACCCCGAACGCTCGGCGCCGGTCGACGCTCACGTGCCGATTGAGGATTGCTGCATCCCACGCCCCAAGCGAGCAGCAACGCCGATAGGAGGCTGCGCATGTTGAAGAGATGATCGACGGGTGGACTCAACATGGGCAGGCGGCCGTCGCACCTAGTCCGGTTCGGGGAATAGCAAGACAAAGCGCAGGGCAAAAATCGCGACTGCGCCCCAGTATATCGCTAGTAGATCCCTTCCGGCACCAAGACAGTACACGACCAGAACCAGCGTCGACGCGGTCGTCACCAGCGAGACGACGTGCAAAGTGGTCGTGATATTCCGCAAAACGGCCTCGGGGCTTTTTAGGTTCGAAGGAAAGTGAGCCAGCAGCCAAGCGCGAACAGCGCCATGAGGGCCAGAGTACGCCCAAGTTGACCGCGCGAAAAGGGCCGAACTGCGGCCTTTCGTCCGATGACGGAACTGGCCGTCGCCGCTGCTGCCATCAGCGACAATGCCCCAAGCACGGCCACCGCGTGACCCAGTAGCGACCGCTCGCGGCCTTCGATGGTCCACGCTAGACCGAGCACAACCACGGACCCGAGAACGCTCACGCCAATCGCGATCCATGCTAGCGCTGGCATCTGGTGGCGCGGCAGCAAGTCGAGGCGGCGAGCTGCAACACTTGTGGCTACCTCTCCGGTTTCTGCGGCACGAACCCACCCAATGGCAAAACTCGCCCAACCGAGGGAGCCAAGAAAGCCCAAGACCACCTCGACGGGCTGAATCAGGAACCAGACGCAGGCCGACGCGGTTGTAAATATCGCCACCGCCACGGCGGACCATGCACGCCAGCGCGAAATAACGAGACCAGATGCTGCGACTAGCCCAATCGCAGCAAGCCATGAGCAGACAACGGGCCACCCGTGCGAATCCGTCTGATTAATGGGCACCGCGACCGTCACTACCCAGGCATAAAGCCCTGGGATAGCGACATCGAACAGCGGGCGCAGCCGCAGCCCCGGCGACAAATTCACCCCAAAGCCTCGACTAACTTCAGGAACGTGAGGACGGGGTGACCCGTGCCCCCCTTCGGGACCACGCCCCTCGCCCGCTCGGACAGCGCCGGACCGGCAATATCACAATGGATCCACGGAGAATCGCCGACGAATTCCTTGAGAAAGAGGGCCGCGGTAATGGCGCCGCCCCAACGCTCGCCAGTGTGCTTGAGGTCGGCAACGTCGCTCTTGAGTTGATCGCGCAGCTCCGCGAGCAAGGGCATTTGCCAAAAATTCTCGCCAGCCAGCCCGGCCGCCTTGACAAACCGTTGAGCCCAATCCTCGTTGGTCGAAAAAAACGCCGAAGTGGTCTTGCCGAGCGCCACCATGCAAGCTCCGGTCAGTGTGGCCACGTCGACAACAAGATCCGGATTAAGCCGCCGCGCGTAGGCCAACCCGTCGGCAAGCGCCAAACGTCCCTCCGCATCGGTATTGATGATCTCAACGGTCTTGCCATCAAGAGATCCGAACACGTCCCCTGGGCGATAGGCTCTGCCGTCTGGCATGTTCTCGGCAATCACCAAAAGGCCGTGCACCTCGACTGCCGGCCGCACGCTGGCAATTGCCGACATAAGCCCGATCACGGACGCGGCCCCGGCCATATCGCTTTTCATCTCTCCCATGCCGGCAGCAGGCTTGATGCACAGACCTCCAGAATCGAAGGTCAAGCCCTTTCCCAAGAACACGATTCGCTGCTTCGTACGCTGTTTGGGTGCGTAGGTCAAATGCACGAATCGAGGTTCGTTGGAACTTCCCTGCGCCACGGCCGAGAGCAGACGCATCCCCACGCGATCGATGCCCCTGCGGTCCAGCACACGCACGCGGAGCTTGCCCCTTTTCGCAACTCCACTGGCGAGGTTCGCGAGCGCAATCGGGGTCATCACATTCGGCGGCTCGTTGACGGCATCGCGAGCAATGCACACACTCTCGCCGACCTTTTTGCCCAACTCGATAGCAGCCTTGTTCGCCGGCAAGTAGCGGCCATTTTGTGCAAGGATCACGTGGCCAAGTCGCTGCTTGCCGCGACGATCGCCCGTGAGATAGTGATCGAACCGGTAGGAGCCGAGCACGACACCCTCGGCAATTGAGCGCCAGCCGGCAGTATCGAGCTTCCATGGAACCACGAGTGCCAGATCTGCGGCACTATGCCCCATCGAACTGCGTGCGGCACATGCAGCAATGTGACGAAGCTTAGCTTCATCGGGCACGGCGTCTTCCCCGACGCCTAACAACAAAATGCGCACTGCAGCAATGCGCCCGAGTGTTGGAAGCTCGAATACTTGATCCGCACGACCAACAAAATCTGCTCGTTTGGCCAGGATCTTGAGTTGGCCCTCAAGCTGCCGATCCAAACGTTCAATGTTCGGATCGGTGGCCACCTTGGAGAGTGCAACGGGCACAGCGAGCACGTCGGCGCGGATTTGTTCGATGGCGCCGGACGCGTGGGTGATTTTCAGGGTCATCGGTGTCGAGGTCTCCAGTCGAGCAGCCTAGCTCTCGAGCCTTGGTTCAAGCAAATGCGAAGCTCAATCGAAGATGCCCCTCCCCCTGAGCACGCCACCGGCTTATCCTTCCCCCATGACAAGAGTCCTCTTTGGATCTGCGGTCGTCTCGGCACTGCTCACTATCGGATTCCCGGCCCTCTCCCAAGGCGATTCATCGGCAACCGCAACATATCCAGATCCAGCCGGCGCCCCCGCTCCGGCCGCCCCCGCTCCGGCCGCCCCCGCTCCGGCCGCGGCGCCACCACCCCCACAACAGCAAGATCTGACGCAGGGCAATCCGCGCCCGGCCCAAGCCGCCAAGTCGCCGCAGTCTGAAGATGGGTACAGTGTCGGCCAGTCCGGAATCGTCGAACCACCTGCACCGCCACCTAGGGATGAGCAGGGGGGCAAGGGATTCGAGGTGCCGGACATGTCCGTGCGCGTCGATCCGCTCAATTGGATCATCTATGGGCGCCTCGGGCTCGAACTCGAAGTTGCGGTGTGGAAGTTCATCTCGGTGGAAATGGTGCCCGTTTTCGTCACGAGCGAGCAACCACCCTTTATGAACTTGGGCTCGTTCCCTGGCACCCTGAGTCAGAAGTCCAATGGCGTCGGTGCCATGTCAGGCGCCTCGATTGGCGCGGGATTCTGGCTCGGCAGCAAACCGTTCGTGGGAACGGTGCTGCGATTATACTACACGAACTACGGGTACGAATACCTGTCGAAGAACGATGTAGGAACGATCATCGATCAGACCGCTCATACCGAACGTCGCCTCACTGGGTTTATCGGCTCACATCAGAAATGGGGGCCATTTACCATTGCTTCGGGTATTGGCCTCGGTGTCGAGATGAATCGCGAACGCCGATGCTTCAATGCAGCCACGTTGCAGCCAACGACAACCTGTACCAAAGACGTGTTCGAGATCAAGTTGGCGGACGGGACGCCCCAATCACTCAACGGCTTTCTCCATCCCGTGTACGTCGATTTCCGCCTCTCGCTCGGCTTCGTCTTCTAAGCGGTTGACCTCGCGGACGTCTCGCGACAAGACGTGGTTCTTGTTTTGGTCTTGCTCGGCGACCAAACGAGCGCGCGATCCGCCGACAATGGCTTTCGCACCACTGCTTGGTCTACGACGGCCCCAACCAAAACACGCATCGACCGGAAGGGCGGAACGCCTCGATCCATGCTGCCGACATCCGAAAACCGGCGGCGGTCGCCACATCGAACCGTGGGCCAGAACCGTTGATTCGCGCGCAGGTGCATAAAACCACCCTCCCGCTAGGGAGCCCCTTTTAGAATCCGCGATTCCTCGCTACCCTGCGCGGGCAATGCCCTATTCGGTTCGCTGCAAGGCCTGCAGCTCCTCTTTCGCAATCCCAGACGAAATTTGGGACAAACGCGTCCGGGGCCGACAGGCAACGTTGAAATGTCGCGCATGTAAAGCAGATATTCACGTCGATGGAACCAAGGAAGGCGTGTCGCAGCCTTCGATGGCTCCGCCAACGGCACCTGCGTCGACCCCCGCCGCAACGGCAGCTCCGATCCCGGCGCCTGCTCCACTCGCAGCTGCCATCGAAGCAACGGTCTCTCTATCACCATCGATGGACTCGGCGACCACCACGTCGCGGGGATTTGCAGTATCACCGCCAGCGGCTCAGAGCAGCCCTACTCCGCCCGTAGTGCAATCAACCACCCCTCGGGTCTTCGCCAAGGCAGCCCAAGAGGTTTCCGCAGCTGACGTCGGATGGAGCTTGATGCCCCCGCCGGGCGACTTGGAGCAAGTCGGGCTTGCGCCGAAACCCGTGCTCGCACCACTGGTTGCGGCAGCGCACGCTGCGATCCCGCCAGGTGCACCAGCGGCTCAACCGGTTTCGGTCCCGCCAATTTCGGTGAGCCCTGAGCTGATCGACGAGGCGCCGCCCGATCCGAATCTGTGGGTCGTCAGCTACGGTGAGAACGACGACCGCGAGCTCACCGAGAAACTGATCGCCAACGAGCTCATCAAAGGCCACATCACCCTTAGCACCATCGTTTGGCAAGAAGGGATGGACGAGTGGCTGCCGATAAGTGGCGTAAAAACACTCGCTAAGTACGCCCCCGCGCAGAAGCCGGCGCCAATGCGGCAAGCCAAGCCCGCAGGTGCGGCCAAGGCTACTGCCCAGCCAATACGACCCGCCGCAACGCCTGCATCTGCGGCGGGAAAAGCAGGCTCGCTGGGCCAGCGCCCCGCTCCCCAACCGCGTGAGAAGCAACCAAGTCGCTCACTCCTGGATGGCAAATCAGCACTAAGAACTAAGGAGTTGGAAGGGCAAGGGGCAAACAAGCCGACAGCCAAGGCGAGCGCGGCGCTCGTTGATGCGCCACATCCTATCCCCACCGAAAGCCAACCTGAGCCTGCGGCACCAAAGAGCCCACCTCCATTCACACGCACTGAGAAATCCAGCGATCTGAAGCCCACTGCCGCAAAAGGTCCGTCGGTAACGGCGTCGGCAGGTTCTAGAGTTCCCTCGCCCAAGGCGGCCACCACCCACCAGCAGGGGGGCAAGCCGCCACCACTCGCTCACCGGCAACCATCGGGCGCCAAGGAGTCGTCACCGTGGTCTGATGCGGATGCCGCTGAGGAAGTGTTGACTAGTGCTCCACTGGTCGGTGTCGACCTCCAACCACCAGCACCGCCTCAACCCGCGCCGACCTCGGCCGGGGCCTCGCCAATTGGCGTTGTTGCACCCGGTGCGACACCGTCAGCGTCGGGTTCATCCCCATCGCAGCGCGCGGGCGCCAAGTCCTCATTTCGACCGCCAAAACCAGTCGAAACTGCCACCTCGACCGTTCTGCGCACCGATGCAGCGCCGGGCAAAGGACTTCTGATCACCGACGACGACTTTCTAGCGATGCAGCGCCGGTTCCCAAAGTGGGCGCTACCTGCGGCGATTGCCGGAGGCGTGTCTCTGATAGGTCTCATCGCCTTTGCGTCGAGCCGAAGCGACGACCCGGTTCCCTTGCCTTCGGCCCCTGCCGCCGACACCAACGCCCGTCTGCGAGAAAATCCGGCCAGCCAGGCGCAGCCTCGACATCCGCAGCCCAACCTGGACGCCCTCCCAACTGCAGGAGGCGCTCTGACCGACGAGAAGGATTTTGCCAAGCTTTTTGCTCAAAGCGCGACGAAAACCAGTGGCACTTTCGATTTGAACGCTGCGGAGCGCTCTGCAGCTAATGTCATGGAACTTGCTGCACGCTGCCGCGTGGCGCCCGACCCGTCCGGACAAGCACGAGTCGTCGTCACCTTCTCCACCGCTGGTCAGGTGCTCAGCGTTCAGATTGGCAGCCCCTACGCGAATACCGCAACGGGCAAATGTGTCGAAAAGGCTCTGCGTCAGATCAAGACGCGGGCATTTCAGGGCGAGTCCGGCAGATTGCCGCTCACCGTCCCGATCCACTAGCGCCCTGTCCAGCGCGACGCGCGCCACCATGCCCGCGATGAGGTGCGCTGGTGTGTTCGAACCGCGCGCACAGTGTGTATTGGTCGATCGTCACACGTCCATGCGCACAAGCGACCCAAAAGGCGTTAGTTTGGGGTTGGCAACTGGCTCCACCCGGCACCTTAGAACGCCACGGAGCATCAAGGACATCAACATGGCCGAGCAACCGAGCACCGTGACCCCTTTCGAATCCAAGCTGGCAGATGGTCGACAGCGCTTTCTGGCGTGTGCGATCGAACACGCGTTGCTGTCGGGACGTCGTAATGCGCGTGACTTCATGCGCCACTTTCCCCCCGCACTCATCATGGAGGGCATGTCGGATCACCCAGAGTTGCGCGCAGGAATCCTCGCCCAGACCACCGGGCTAAAACTGAAAATTGCTGCGAAGAAGTCCTGGCAATCGGCTGCTGAAGATCTAGGCATCGCCTTGGCCGAAGGCGAGACGAATCCGGAAACTGTTGTCTCGGTATTCCATCCCGACGATCGCATTCGCTACCTCGATGCCCGGCGTCTCTGGGGGTTCCTCATCGAAGGGGAATTTTGGAACGTTGCTCCGACTAAGTCAGAAGAACATCGAATTGCCAAGCAACACATCGCCTTTCTGCTCGATCGCGCGCTCGTTGATGGGCTGGTAAACCACCGCCAGATCATTGAGGGAATCACGGTTGCCGAGTTGGCAACCCGTCTTCCGAAAGCCGAATTAGGCAAAATCATCGAGGGTGCCCTCGCCGCTGGCCAGCGCAAGGCACCGTTCACGGAAGTGGAACTTTGGTCGGCGCTGACAGCACCGGTCCTGGTCGAATACGTACCGCTCTCCCACCTCTGGAATCTGGTCATCGCACCCAAAGTTGCGGAGACTCACGGCTACTCCCTGCGGCCCGCGACCGAAGCACCGCCCTCACAGGGCAAGAACGAGAAGTGGGTCGAGATCCCGGAGGACGCCGCCGCCCCAGCGGGCGAAGTCATCTCGGAGGACGACTTCGCCTAGTTGGCGGATGAAATGTTGAAGATGCACCGCAGAAGCTGTCCTAAAACGCCCAGAATCGATTGTCGATGATAGAGACCGCCGATGGTTGACCCGCTGGTTATCCGCGTAGATCGCCCGTACCCGAGCGAGGAAGCGTTCCTCGATGCCGAGGCGTGGTCGGTGACTGCGCGCAGCTTACTACTGATCGATATTGGCCCGCTCCCAGAGGGTACCGTATTGCGCTGCGAACTGCGCCTCAGCAATGGTCACTCGCTGGTGGTGGCCGAGGGGATTGCCGTCAAACATTTGGGAGCTTCGCAGACACGGCCGGCAGGGCTCGTCGTGAGGTACAAGCGGATGTCGGCTGCCTCCAGCGAATTTGTGAAACGGGCAGTTGAGCACAGTGCGGAGGCCCGTCCGGCGCCTCCACCTGCAAGAAACACCGCTCCACCAGCACATAGGCCGAGCTCGTCTGCTCCGCAGCGTCGCACGACGGCTCCACCGCAAAGGACTAGTCGAGCCCCTGCTGCCGAAAAGTCATCCAGCCGACCGCCCATTGCCGCCACCCTTTCCTCTCGCCCACCGAAGGGTGTCAGTGCACCGCCAAGCCCCACTGCGAGGAGCGTCTCTGTTGTGCCGGCAGCACGCCGAGTATCCACGATTCCGCCCGAACCTCCAACGCGCCGTGAATCAAGCAGGGTCACGAGTGCCACGGCCCCGCAGCCCAATGCGCCTATCGCAATGTCCGGGCATGACACCAGTGCCATGCAGCGACTCCGGAGCCGCACTGCCGTCAAGGCGATTTCGACTCCACCGGATCGCGAGGCGATTTTGTCACGGATCAAGAAGAAGTCCGACCGCTAATTGGCTGAATTCTGCCTGCGCAGGCGCGCTTTGACGCGGTGCGTTTTGGAAACTGCCACTACTCGGGCAGAGTGTGACCGATGGCCACGTCTGCAGAGCAGCCGAGCGTGGCGTTCCACGGACGCGTTGATCACGGCAGCGCGAAAACCCTTCGACAGTGGGTAGGCGTTGTGACACTCCGTCGACGCACGTGACGCACGAATGTCACGCAAAATCGACGCAATTTGTCCGAATCGACTGCCTAGGGCACATAAATCAGGTCGTTTTCTAGCTCCATTGCACGAAACGCTCGAGCTGTTCTAGCTGCACCGCACAAGCGACTTCGGCACGCTGCGTGCAGGTACCGAGACGTGAAGGTTTGCCAGAAATGTGATCTCGATCTTCGTTACCCCGTAAGATCAACATTGCTGGGGACCTTCTCTTGGAACACCTCAGACACATATTGCTGATTGGAGACGCGCTGACGGCAAGAGCCGAGGCGCGACAGAGTTACGATGACCGTTAGGCGTTGGTTGGTGGGAACAGTGGCGTTGGCCGTCCTCGGGTCGGTTGCATTCGATTTTGGGCAGCAGCCGGTTCAAAGTGCCCTGGCGAAGCCGCTCCGTGAGGCGGGTTACTGCGCGAATGAAGTGCCGGCAAAGGCTGAAGCTACAAATTCTAGCCAGAGCGCTGGCGCTGCAGAGTCAGGAATCAAAGCAGGTACAGAACCTGACGCCTGCCCAGCGGACATGGTCGAGGTGGCGGGCGACTACTGCCAAGTCGTGGAACAAATCTGCGAAGAATATATCAGCGAGAAGCGCGACCGCTGCGCCAAGTATCGGAACAAAGTCCGTTGTTTGGGCAAAAGCCGGGCACAACATTTCTGCGTCGACAAATACGAATATCCGAATCAGGCGGGAGTCAAACCCACCGTAGCCGTCACGTGGGACGAAGCGCGCGAACTCTGCGCCACAGAAGGAAAGCGACTTTGCACGGCGGATGAATGGACCCAGGCTTGTGAAGGCCCCGAGCATGCACCCTATCCCTATGGGTTCGTACGCAATGCGGAGGCCTGCAACCACGACAAGGCGTACATCATTCCAGACGACAACGCGTATCAGAATCCGACGACGCGCGCAAAAGAGGTCGAACGCGTCAGCCAAAGTGAACCATCGGGTTCGCGCTCAAGTTGTATGAGCTCCTACGGCGTGTTCGATATGACCGGAAACGTGGACGAGTGGGTCTTGAACGAGGCTGGCAATGAACGCGGGCCTGAATATCAAAGCGGGCTAAAGGGTGGCTACTGGGGGCCAGTGCGGAATCGGTGCCGACCGGCCACTACCGACCACAACCGTTGGCACCACGGCTATCAAGTTGGCTTTCGTTGCTGCGCCGATCCAGACCAAAACAATCAGGGCACTGCCCAGCCGCCGAGCAAAGTCGTGGCGCCCAGCCAGGACACCGAGCAGGTGTCCGCCAGCGTACAGATCACCCGTTCCTGAGGTCGCTCCCCTCTCCACTTGAGGCCGCGTCCGGCTCTTCGGACGCGGCCTTACCGTTTTTGGAATACTCGATGGTCCTGGCGCACGCCGAGTGACGGTCCTACCACTCGCTCGTGCCGACGCGTTTTCGGCCCGACCACAGTCGTAGGTAACCCTTGGAAGTCCGACGTTTCGACCATCCCTATTCTGAATTCCTCGACCGGGTCGAGAAACCGACGCGCTACACTGGTCGCGAGCATGGCGCCCGGGTAAAGCCGTGGGATTCGGTGGCTGCCCGATTCTGTCTGGCGTTTCCGGATATTTACGACATCGGGATGAGCCACCTCGGCTACCGCATCCTCTACAAGATCCTCAACGACGAACCCCAAACGTTGGCTGAGCGCTGCTATGCTCCTTGGACCGATCTTGAGCGCGAGCTGCGCAGTCGCGGGCTGCCGCTTGTGTCACTCGAAAATCAGCGCCCCCTGTCAGACTTCGACGTCGTGGGTTTCTCGCTGCAGTTCGAGCTCTGCTACACGAACGTCCTAACTATGCTCGAACTCGGTGGGATCGCTTTGCGCGCGTCTGACCGAGACGAATCCGCCCCGCTCGTGGTTGCCGGCGGCCCTGCCGCTACCCATGCTGAACCGATGGCGCCGTTCTTCGACGTCATTGTGATTGGCGATGGCGAAGAGTCGGCCAAAGAGCTTAGTTTGACTTGGGTCAGCGACACACGTCAGGGGCTCACGCGTCGTGAACGGTTGGAACACTTGGCACAATTGCCCGGTCTTTACGTTCCTTCGCTTTACGAGACGGGGATTGACGAAAAGAGTGGCCTTGAAGTCGTCGTCAGGGCCAAAACCGACACCGCACCCTTGCCGATCAAGCGCCGGATTGTCGAGAATTTGAGGGACTTCCCCTTCCCCTCGACGGGACCGGTGGGAGGCCCCGAAGCCATCTTCGACCGAATGAGCGTGGAGGTGGCCCGCGGCTGTACCGAGGGGTGTCGCTTCTGCCAAGCGGGCATGATCTATCGCCCCCTGCGCGAACGTCCCCCCGAGCAAGTCGAAGAGGCGGTCCTTACTGCAGTGAAAACGAGTGGGCAGGACGAGGTGAGCCTCACCGCGCTTTCAACCGCCGACATCAGCTACATATCGCCGCTCATCAAATCCCTCGCCAAGAAGACCGCCCCCGAGCGCGTTAGCCTTGGCGTGGCATCGCTGCGCGCCTACGGCCTCGGTGAGGATCTGCTCGACGAACTGCGTCGAGTTCGCGCGGCTGGACTCACCTTCGCCCCCGAAGCGGGAACGCAACGGATGCGCGACGTCATCAACAAGAACGTCACCGACGAACAGTTGATGGAAACTGCTCAACGCGTATTTTCGCGCGGCTGGGAGAAGATGAAGTTGTACTTCATCTCCGGGCTACCTACGGAAACCGATGAAGATCTCGCGGGAATTATCGACACGGGCCGTCGCGCGCTCGAGGTCGGTAAGCGAGTGTCGCGCAAACGCATTACGGTCACGGTCAGCGTTTCGGTTCATGTTCCAAAGCCCCACACACCATTTCAGTGGTGCGCGATGGATGACTTGGCCGAGGTTCGCCGCAAGCAAGAATTGTTGAGAACCGGAGCGCGCAATGTGCGCGGCCTCGATTTGCGCCTGCACGATTCAACCGGCAGCGTACTCGAAGCGATCCTGGCCCGTGGCGACCGGCGATTGGCCGACGTCATCGAACGCGCCTACCGCAACGGGGCGCGCTTCGATTCTTGGGACGAGCAGTTTCGCCCGCAGGTGTGGGACGAAGCGCTCACCCATTTCGATATCGACCGGTCCAAGATGTTGGGCACGATCCCTGTCGATGCTCAACTGCCCTGGAGCCACATCGACGTAGGACTCGATCCTGAGTTTTTGCCGCGCGAGTATCGACAAGCATTGAAGGGTCGACTTAGCCCACCTTGCGGCAAGCCAGTGGGCATTCACGTGCATCACAACAATTTGGCCGATGCGACTGCAGATCAGCGCAAACTCGTCTGTTACCATTGCGGCGTTGCTTGCGATCTGACGCAAATGCGCGAAGAACGACTGGTGCACCTGACTCGCCTTACTTCGGCTACGCCAACGAACGCTTCCGCAGCCAGGGCCGAACTCGCGCCGTCGCCCCTCGGCACGCCCGAACCTGCCCGCCGAACGCAGGCAACCAATGCCGTTGAGACTCGCTGGCGTTTGCGCTTCGAGAAAACCGGCCCAGCTTCGCTGCTCGGACACCTCGATCTCATCCGCGAGTTGCCACGTATCTTCCGGCGAGCGTCGCTTCAAGTTGCGTACAGTTTGGGTTTTCACCCAAAACCGGAACTCTCGTTCGCTCCCGCGCTGTCACTCGGGGTAGCCAGCGTAGACGAGTACGTTGATGTGGCACTTCGGGATGCGCCAGAGGCCCAAGAGTTACTGGAACGCCTTGCTGCTGCGACTAGCTCGGGCCTGCGCTTCCTCGATGCCGCGCGTCTACCCGAGCGCGCGTTGAATCTTTCGAAGTGCATCGCCGCGGCACGCTATGCCATCGTCATACCGAATAGCCTGGTCGAAACACTTGGTGGTACCGCGGTACTAAAGTCCAAGATCGACACGTTCATGAGCGCCAATTCGGTGGTTGTGGTGCGCCACATCGATCGCAACGAAAAGTCCATCGACGTGCGGCGTTTCGTCACTCGTCTGAGCATCGGTGACACCGATCTGATCGATGCCGTTCAGTCTGCTGGGATGAGTGGACAGTACCTAGCCCTCGATGTGGTGATCTTGATCACGCCAACTGGTTCAGCCAAAGCCCTTGAGGTGGCCTTCGCACTCATCGGCGAGGCCAGCCGCGACTGCCGCGCCGTGCGGGTGGAATTGCTCGATGCGAAGGGTGCCGCCCTGCACAACCGCTTTCGGGGTGGAAGATTCGATCAAACGGGACTCGTGTCCCTCGCGATCGTGCCAGAGGTCGAGACGGTAGCCCAAAGTGCGGGGGAAATGGGAAAACCCACGGGCCAAGAGCCCGTCACCCCGGCCGCGCGGGACAGGAACGAGAAGCGGGACTAATATCCACTCGCTATGAATGACGGTCCGAAAGATGGGCCTCCGCCAAGCAGCGAAGCCTTGACCCAGCAAATGCCAACTGACGGTAGTGGCGCAGACCAGTTGTGGGAACGCGTCCCAACAGCTCCAATGCCGACGCCGGATACCTTCACACCCATCGAGGGCCCAACGCTTTCGTCGCCGGCTTCGGATCCAGTTGCACCGTCCCTGCTGGCGCTTGAGTCCAGAATTCGAACTCTCGAACACCACCTCGCGGAAACCGAGCGTGAGCTGGCCGAGGTGTACGGGGCGGTGGAGCACCTGGTTCAGTCCCAAGAGATAACGGACCGTACACTGCGACAACAACGCTATGGTCGGTTGCTGATGTGGGGCACAGTTCTCGCCATTTTGGCCATGCTTTGGTTAACCCTGCGTTCTCGACTTGGCCTGCTTGTCACCGGATGAATTGCCGAAATTACCATGAACGACCAGGCTGGACAGCCCTCCGTATATACCCTGCTCATCTCGGGCGCCTTCATGGTCTGGATGCTGGTCGACGCCTGGAAACGTCGGGTACCGCCGCATTGGTATTTCATCATCGTGGTGATGCCGTTTGGTGCAATTTTCTATTTCGTGATGATAAAGCTGCGCAACTACCGTGAGGGCACCGAAAGCCCCGCAAGCACAGGGAGCCCGAGGAGCCGCGGAAATGAAGGCTTCGCTCGACCGTTCACGACACAGTCGAAACCCATTTCCGGTGACATCGATCAGGCCGATGCGCTAGAAGCCCGTGAACGATACGACGAGGCTGAGCCAATGTATCGCATGGCACTTGCCGCCGATTCGGTGAGCAAGCGCGCGCTGCACGGCCTCGGTCGTTGCCTACTCGGCCAAGGCAAGGCCAAAGAATCGCTGGAGCACTTCGAAAAATTGCTCGAGCTCGATCGTGAATTTGCCAACTTCGGCGCTGCCTTGGACTACGCCGACGCGCTCTGGGGCGTAGGTCAGAAAAGTGACACTGTAGAACTGCTCGAAGCCCTGTGCAAGATGACGAATCGAATCAACCACCACCTGGCGCATTGCCACTACCTCGTTGAATTTGGGCAAGTCGAACGAGCCAAACACGAACTCGAGCAGGCCCTGGCAGACGCAACGGTGCCAAATGCGCCCATCAACGAGCGCCATCGCCAGTGGATCGCCCGCGGGCGACAGATGTTGGTCGAACTTTACGAACGCCATCCGGAAACGTCGGGCGATTCGAATGGACCCGCGCCAGAATAGGCCCTGGTGAATGATGCACGCTAAACTTTTGATGGCTCTGTTTCTGAGCATCGCCGCGACGACGGGCTGTTCGCTGTTCGCGCCAACGGATGAGGAACTGTTTGGCAACAGAGCCGCTGGGTCGGCCGGTGCGGGCTCGAGCATGGCTCCGTCGACCTTGTCAACGGGTGGGTCTCGCGCGCGCTGAGCTCCGCATGTTGCGCTGACATTGGGCCTAGAACTCGCCCTTGACTCCGAGGCCCCCCCCGCCGACCAAACCGTTCAGGTAGAGGGCAGTTTTTGCGATCGAAGACGCGCCTCTAGCCGAGTCATGAGTCGAAAGCAACAGGTACGTGGCCGCGCCGAGCGAGACCAAACTTATCCCAAGCGACACATCGGCAACCATGTATTTCCGGTGCATGCTGTCGGCTAAGGCGTAGTCATTGGCAACGCCAGATTGCCCTGATTCTTGCTCGAGGCGGTGCTGGTCGCGGTAGCCAAGCACGCCAAAAACGCCAAACGACAGGAGACCTACCGCGCCCACCCCTGCAAGCACGTAGCCGGTGGTGCGCAGCCCCGGCAGACCCATGTCAGTCGATGATATCGGTGTAAGCTGAATCAGCACGCTCTGGTGCTTGTCGTTTGCGCTCACGGCAATAATTACGTCTGCGACTTGGTATCCCGAAGCGACGATCTTGAGGCGCCGGTTGCCGGGATCCAAGTCGATGGGTCGATGGGATGCATCCGCTGCGAGCGCTACGCCATCGATTTCGATGCCGTAAGTTGCAAGAACCTGCCCGCGATGATCGAGTACGGTCAGCTTCAACGTCGGAATGGAAAGCGCTACGGCTTTACCGAGCGCCTTACAGTCCCTCTGAACCAACTTGGGACAATCGCTGGCCGAACAGGACTCGAACTGCTTTCGCGCTTCAGACAATTTTCCCGCACTGGCAAGCTCCTGGGCAGCGACATGCGCCGAAATGCATTCGGCAGCGTTGCGCTCGGCCATCGCGGTGTTGGCCGCAAGCACCAACGCCAAACCAACGCAGCTCGATGACCACCCACGCGAGTAAGCCACTGAAAGGCCGGCATTGCGAGCCTGTTGCAAAATCGGGACTTCAATGGCATGTTGGCACTGACGTTGCCTGGGAGTAGGCCAGTCACCGCACTGGGGGAATACCCGGGGAGATGCAATCTGGTCGTCAATTGGCGAAATCGCTGTATTCGATTTAGCGCGAGCGAGGAACACACCTCGGATGGCGAACCACACCGTTGTGGAGTGATGCGACGTGTCGGATGGGAGAACCGTGGAAAGTGACTTGGCGCTGAACATGCTTGCTGTTTGTGACTACCGGGACGTTGCCAGAGCTAGTGCGCGACTGCAAGGTCGTCGACGCCCCGGCGTGGCGTCAGTATCCAACAGTAAGCATCGTAAGTGCGAAACGGGAGCCGGCTCAGCCCAATGAACTCGCCTGTGCAACCTCGAATGCTCGGGCGATACCTCTGCTATGCGCCCATTGCTGCAGGGGGGATGGCGACCGTTTACCTGGCACGCATGGCGGGGCCAAAGGGTTTCTCCCGAATCGTCGCAATCAAGCAGCTTCACGCTCAGTTGGTTCACGATGTCGAATTCGTAACCATGTTCGTCGACGAGGCCCACCTAATCGGTCGAATTCATCACTCCAACGTCGTAGCCCCGATTGACGTCGTCGAGGCTGACGGTGACCTTTGTATCGTCATGGAATACGTGCACGGCGAAGCACTCGGACGACTCATGCGCTTGTCGCGCCGGGACAGCATTCCGTTGCGTGTGACTTCGGCAATCCTAGTCCAGACGCTGCTCGGCCTGCATGCGGCGCACGAACTCACCGACGGTGATGGGCAGCCACTGTCGGCCGTGCATTTGGATGTATCACCGCAGAACATCCTAGTCGGCGAAGACGGCATTACTCGAGTTGTGGACTTTGGCATCGCCCAGGCTGCCCACCGGGCACGCCCCACTGACCCTGGCAAACTCAAGGGTAAGCTCGGGTACATGGCACCTGAGCAACTCATGCTGGGCAAACTCGATCGACGCTCGGACATCTTTTCTGCAGGAATTATCCTGTGGGAGATGCTCACTGGGAAGAAGCTGCTTTCAGCTGCTAGCCCGAGCGAGGCTACCGAGGCCATGTTGGCATTCGAAGCGAAGGCCCCCAGCTTACTCGTGCCAACACTGTCGCCGGAGGTCGACGCGATTGCGCTCAAAGCGCTCACGGTCGATCCTGAGGGCCGTTTTGCTACCGCTCTCGAGATGGCAAGAGCCCTGGAATCTGCTTGCCTTCCGGCAGGTGCCATCGAAGTGACCGAATGGGTGAGGCACTTGGTCGCTGACACATTGTCGATGCGAGCCCGTTGGATCGCTGAACTGGTCAACTTGGACTTGGGCGAATGGACGCAAACCTACGTCGTGTCAAGTTTACCGCCAGGGGGTACCAACACTGTGCCCGGCGTTGGCATTGCGGAATCGCAGCTGCCAGCAGCCGCGGAGGTTGCACCGACACGAGTGGCCCCACCGGCGTCAGCTCCCGGCGCCACTGAGGAGCAAGCAGCCAACCTCAAGAACGCCGTTGGCCTGACGCTGCTTGGGCCAGTCTTACCGTGGCTGCGTCGTAGCGCTACGGTCTTTGTCATCGCCGCGTTTGGCCTCGCCGTTGTCAGCATTGCCAAATGGCCACGTGTGGCTGCGCCAGCGTCGCGTCGTCAGGTCGCGGTCATGGCCGCTTCTCCGTTCGATCTTCGCAGCGCAAATACCACCACTTCAGCTGAATCCCCGCTCGTTCAGCCCCCCGTCGTCTCTGCCGTTTCGGTAGATGCTCCCCAGCAGCCATCGTTTGTTTCGCCAGCCAAACCGCATTCGCAAGCCGGGCGAACCGCGGAAAGCGGCAATCAGTCAGACTGCAAAGTCCCCTTTGTCATCGACGCCAAAGGGATCAAGCGGTTTCGTCCAGAGTGCTTTCGGAAACGCTAAGCATTCGCTCACACACCGCCGCGGGGCGAAACCCGCCGCAAATCGGATCCACGGCGGGTATTTCGAACACGACACCTGAGAGCTTTAGCCGATGGTCAGCCGCTTATAGCGAACCTTAGCCGGATGATCGACGTCGATCCCGAGGCGGCGACGCCGATCTTCCTCGTACGCCTGATAGTTGCCCTCGAACCATACAACGCGGCTGTCGCCTTCGAAGGCCAGGATATGCGTCGCAATGCGATCAAGGAACCAGCGATCGTGGCTGATGATCACCGCACAGCCAGGGAAGTCGAGTAACGCCTCCTCAAGCGCCCGCAATGTCTCGACGTCGAGGTCATTGGTGGGCTCGTCGAGCAGGATGAGGTTACCTCCCTCCTTGAGCAGTTTGGCCAAGTGAACACGATTGCGCTCGCCACCGCTCAAGACGCCAACGGGCTTCTGTTGATCGCTGCCCCTGAACCCAAACCACGAGCAATAGGCGCGCGAGGCGATCTCACGCTTGCCGAGGAGGATCTTATCTTGCTCGCCAGAGATCTCCTGCCACACGTTGTTAGTGCCCGAAAGGCTCGCACGACTCTGATCGACGTAAGCAAACTTGACGGTATCGCCCACCTTAAGTGCCCCGCGATCGGGCTTTTCCTGATCGATGAGCATACGAAAGAGCGTGGTTTTGCCCGCGCCATTCGGACCAATCACCCCAACGATGCCGCTTCGTGGCAGCTTGAAGGTCAATTCGTCGATGAGTAGCCGATCGCCGTAACCTTTGCACAGTTTCTCGGCCTCGATCACCAGATCGCCGAGACGCGGTCCTGGTGGAATGCTGATCTCGGTTGGATCGGCCGAACCTTTGTTGGCTCTGTCCACGAGATCTTCATACGCAGACAAGCGCGCCTTGCTCTTGGCCTGCCGCGCGCGCGGCGAAGCGCGCACCCATTCGAGCTCCTGCTTGAGCTTGCGCTGGCGTGCGCTCTCTTGCTTTTCCTCGGTCGACAGCCGCGCCGCCTTTTGCTCGAGCCAACCGGAGTAGTTACCCTTGTAAGGGTAGCCACGCCCCCGATCGAGTTCGAGGATCCAGCCCGCGACGTTGTCGAGAAAGTAGCGATCGTGGGTAACGGCCACGACCGTCCCCTTGTACTCGTGTAGAAACTTCTCGAGCCAAGCCACGGACTCGGCATCGAGGTGGTTAGTGGGCTCGTCGAGCAACAGCATATCTGGGCGACTTAGCAGCACCTTGGCCAATGCCACCCGCCGCCGCTCACCGCCCGACAGCACGCTTAGTTTGGCGTCAAGCGGTGGCAAGCGCAGTGCGTCGCAGGCAAGTTCTAGGGCCGAATCGAGACTCCAAGCGTCAGCGGCATCAATCTGATCCTGCAGCGCGCCTTGTTGAGCCAACACGCGCTCCATCTCGTCATCACTGAGCGGCTCACCAAGTTTCATACTCACAGCTTCGAAGTCGGTGACCAAGCGTCGAATGTCCGCAACCGCTTCGTCGAGCGCGTCCTTTACGGTTTCGGCTGTGCCCAGATCGGGCTCTTGAGCGAAGTATCCAACTTTCACTCCCGGAGCCGCGCGGGCCTCACCTGCGTGCTCGGTGTCCACGCCGGCCATGATGCGCAGCAGCGAAGACTTGCCAGAACCATTGCCGCCAATCACCCCAATTTTGGCACCGTAGAAGAATGCGAGGGTGATGTTCTCGAGGACCTTCTTATCCGGGGGATGGACCCGGGTGACCTCTTGCATCGTAAAGATGAATTCCGCCATGGCGTCTCGTTTCCTGGTCTGGTTTTGGGCGCCGCGGCTGAGTCGCGGCTCGTTCCAGCGCGGGGACTTAGCATGAACCGGCAGCCAGTAACAACGTTACGACTTGAAACGCCAACCTGGACGAAAGCTTGCGACTTTGCTCGGGATCCGGTGGCTTGCCGCTTTTTGCGCTTAGCCACGAAGCGTTACTTGAGCTGAATCCCGACGGGGCAATGATCCGAGCCCATTACCTGACTGCGAATGAAGGCGTTCGTGAGCCTTGGCCGCAATGCCGCACTGAGTAGGAAGTAATCAAGCCGCCATCCGACGTTCTTCGCACGCGAACTGCCAACAACGCTCCACCACGTGTAGTTACCGCCTGTTTTGTCGAATTCCCGAAAACTGTCGACGAACCCAGCCTTCACGTAGGCGTCGAATCCGGCACGCTCTTCCCGAGTGAAACCATGGTTATGCTGATTCGCTTTCGGGTGCGTCAAATCCAGCTCAGTATGCGCGACGTTGAGATCGCCGCAGAAGACGACTGGTTTCGACTGCTGCAGACGCTTCAGGTACTTGCGAAAATCACGATCCCACTCTTGCCGATAGGGCAAACGGCTCAGATCGCGCTTGGAATTCGGTACGTAGACGTTGACCAGGTAAAAATCCGGGTACTCGGCGGTGAGGATGCGACCTTCCCGGTCATGTTCGGCTTTCCCCATACCGTGGCTGACCTGGATCGGTTCAACCCGGCTCAATACGGCCGTACCTGAATAGCCCTTCCTTTCGGCGGAGTTGAAGAAGGCGCGGTACGATCTTGGCCAGACGGGTTCTACGTCGTGCTCTTGGCATTTCGTCTCTTGGAGGCAAATGATGTCTGGCTTTTCTGCGATGAGGAATTCGAGGAAGTTCTTCCGCAGTACCGATCTCAGGCCGTTGACATTCCAGGAGACTACTTTCACGCTCTGCACTGTAGCAGTGAAGTGGCGCGGGCCAAAGTGCCCCACTGGCGCGACAAGCGCGCCGCAGACGGATCCGCGACGCGCCTACATGAAGATCGGGAATGCCCCAACCACCATCGAACAGGCCGAGTGTGGGCTGCGGCCAGACGGGTTCAGATGGGCAAGATCCCGCCGGGGACCGGCACGGGGGACACTCCCCCGTTTGAACTCCCGATCGCAACTTTCACCTGAGCGGGACAGAGCTGAGCGGCGGTCGTGCAAACCGCCCAGCCACTAGCCCCTTCGACAGCGAGCGTGGCCAGATTTGCACCCGACGAGCACGTGCACGACCAGGCGGTGCCAGAAGCTTTGGGCTGGCATGACACGTATAGGTCGCCGTAGACGAGTAGCTGCTGGCCCGCCTGCGTTGCGGCTTGGTTACACGACAATTGCGCGTCGCAAGATTGGGCACTTGCCGATTGGTACGTCGCCTCGCACTTGACCGGATCGGCTAAGACCAGCGGCTCGGTCGAGGTACACACCGATTGTGCGGTGACACAGGTGCTAATGGTCGTCGAAGCACTCGGCAAGTCGAAGCGAATCGATTTCTGGTTGCCGTAGCAGGCGCAAGCCGAGTTACCATTCTTTAGGTCCTGGCATTGCCCCGATTGCTGGTCGCTGCTGAGGGCGGTTATGCCGGCAGCCACTGAAGCCGAAGTCGTGCAATCTTGTTGCAGTTGACAATTGCCCGACGCGACGTACTGATACGTGGGTTGGCAGGTTGGGGCAGCGGAAAAGACCACTTCGTTGTCGCACAGGGCAGAGATTGTGCGACAACTGGTCGAAGTAATCGATGACGACAGTTCGTACGATTTGGAGCTCTGGCTCTTGCTGCAGTTGCAAAGCGGTTTGCCGCCATTGTCGCTGCAGTTGACGTATTTGTAGTCTTGGAAGGTCGCCGTAACCCCTGGGGCCACCGCGGATGAGACATTGCATTGCTCCATGAACTCACAGTAGCCAACGCCTGAATAGTCCGTCGGAGTTGTGCAAACCCTGGTTTCGGTGGCAGTTGGCTGCGTTCCCGAGCCGCAGAGGTCGGCAATGGCCGCACATGCCGCCTTGCTAGTGCCGCCACTCACCGCGTAAGACTGGGCGCTGTACATGCCACTGCACGAGCAAGACCACACGCCGCCACCCTGGGCATAGCAGGACGTGAAGATGTCATCGTTGTCACAACGGAGTTCAACTTGACAGCTATCCGTAGCCGCCGACAGGCTCGCCTGCTGACAGTTGACAGGCGTGGGCGGCGCGCCGCCTCCGTTGTAGATCGGGATTGGCATTCCAATCACACTGCCGCCGGCGGCGATGGGGATCACTCCGGTCGAGCCAGTTGTGAACGTGGTCCCCGAGCTGGCTACGTAGGTTACGGTGCCGTGGGTACCGCCGGCACCCACCGTGACCATGCCACCAACTGCTGGAATGCCAGTGGATCCGGTCGTACCCAAACCGCCGGCTTCCGTCGGTGTCAGGCCTGTACCTTTCGAGCCACCGGTACCCGTCTTGCCGATGGTGTCGCCGCTGCTTGCCTCCCCTCCGCCGCAGGCAGCCACCGAACCCCCCAACACCAAAACGAACGCACAGAAATTGAATTGCTTCATAAGACACCTCCGCCTAAGGACCTGGCAAGTTTAGACTGCCTGACGGTTGGCCGCTAGAAATTTTTCTGCCGCCGCAGCCCCGGGGGCTATGCCATTGACGCGATACGCCAACAAAACCCGAAAGGAAGGCGAGCTGATCCAGGGTGAGAGCAATTGCAGTTCAAGTGGCTTGCCCACGAGAAGTGCTACTCTGGACGGCATTATGCGCACCAAAGCTTGGGTCCTGGGCGTTACGATTTGTGCGGCGAGTTTCAGCGCGAACGTGCGGACGGCTTGGGCCGTTGGCAGCCTTAGCTTGTCGAGCCCGGCCAATGGCGGTTGGGTCGCAGGCACCCCAACGCTGCGCTGGAGTGCCGCAACTTCAGCCACTTCATACACCCTGACCATCACGCCAGCAGTCGGAGCCGCGTTGGTCAAGACTGGGCTGACCGCGACGTCGTACACGCTTGCGGCTGGTGAAGCACTCACCACGAGCGCCGGGCCCTACACGTGGCATGTGGCTGCCTACGACGCCGCCAGTGCCTCGACAGACAGTGGGACTCGGTCGTTCTTCGTCGACATTACACCGCCGGAGCCATTTGAGCTCACAAGCCCCGAACCCAACGCCTGGACGAATACTTCGAAGGCGCAAGTGATTTGGAGCGCCGCCGCTGACAGCGGCAGCGGCATTGGGGCCTACCACGTCTACGTCGATGGGGTTCTGTGCAGCAGTCCGTCAGCCACCGCCACAGGTGCCGATCTGTATCAAGCGACGTGCACGCCAGGCGAGGGGACTCACTACTGGTCGGTCTCGGTCGAGGACGCCGTTGGCAACCTAACGTGGTGTTCGGAATGCGCCAATGGTACCGCTGGCAGAGCATTTCGCATCGATAACACTGGGCCAGCCGATCCGGCCGTCACTGGCGGAACATTTGGGGTGGGCAGTTCGAACGAGCCAACCTTCTATGGCAGTGTCACCGATCGCATGGTGGATACCGGCTTGACGATCACGGCCGGCCAACCCCTGAGTATCTCAGCGACAGGCAACTGGTGCACGCTCGGCTGCAGTTCAAGTATTGGCTGTTATTCCGCTGCGGGCTCTTCGAGCAGTAGCTCGGTAGTACCAGCGTCGGGGTGCACTCCGTTCTCGCTCATCGCGCGCATTGGTGGCAGTTTCTTTTGCGTTGGTACCAGCGCGAATTTCAATCCAACTGCGAGCGGCAAACTGTACCTCGGCATCAACTCCGAGTTCACGGGCTGCTCGACACCAACGGTCACCGCTACGGTCACCGGCGGGCGCTCGTTCAATCTGACTAGCCCGGCCGAGGACGCGATATTGTCGGACCGGTTTCCGTCGTTCTCCTGGCACGCAGCACTCGATTCAGGCGCTGGTGGGGTCAATTATACACTCTGGGTTGCTGCAACCAGCGTCTCAAACACTCAATTCATCAACACCACGCAAACCAGTTTGACACTACCGACCCCGCTCGGCGACGGCCCCTATTCGTGGTACGTTTACGCCAACGACGCTGCGAGTAACAGCACCGCATCGGTTGCACGAAAGCTCACTATCGACACGCTCAGGCCGGATGAATTTCGGCTCTCGTCGCCGCCTGACGGCAGCTGCACGTCAGTGCCAACTCCGTCACTTTGCTGGAATTCGGCTGCAGACACGAATGGAATAGGCAGCCACAAGCTCTACATCGACAACGTTTTGGCCGTGACCGCCACCAGCAGCTGCTCGACGCCACCGTCGGCTCTTTCTCAAGGTCCGCATAGCTGGTACGTCGTGCAGACGGACCGCGCGGGCAATTTACGTCAATCAAGCGACACACGGCAGGTCTGGATCGACTACACCGCGCCAACCGCCCCAGCGCTGTCGGCACCAGCGAATGCCGCAACCTTGGTCGACCCACCCCTATTCGTTTGGACTGCGGGCACCGACAATATCGCCATCAAATCCTACGAACTTTACGTCGATGGCACGCTTACGGCGACACTCGATTCGAGTGCGCTAACGTATCTGCAGCAAAGCGAACTGGCCCTCGGTAACCACACCTGGTACGTGCGCGCCCTCGATCGCTGCGGTAATGCGGCTCAAACTTCAGCTGCATCGTTTACGATGCAGGCTTGCACGCCGGATGGTGCGCAGCACCCCTGCCCTGGCTACAACCTCGGCGCTTGCAAGCCTGGTACTCGCACGTGCACTCTGGCGGGAACGTTCAGCGCTTGCACCGGCGCCGTTGCTCCAGTCAACGAAATCTGCGACGGCATTGACAACAACTGCGACGGCATCGTCGACAATTCGACCCCCGGCGTGCCCGACAACCAATGTGGCGGCGTTTGCAGCATCACGCCTCCCTACATCTGGTCCCCCTGCGATGGGCCTGACGCCGACCAATGCCAAGAAGGGCACCTTGCCTGCGATGGAATCAACGCAACCGTATGCGTTGAGACCACGCCGAACAACGTGGAGGTTTGCAATGGTCGCGATGACGATTGCAACGGTGTCGTCGACGACGCCGGTGCCTGCTCACAAGCTGGCGCAGGCGGAACAACTGGCACGGGCGGACAGACAAGCACCGGCGGCGCTACGCTAGTCGGTGGCGGCACGGCTGGCACCACCGGCGTCCGCAATGGCGGTACTGGCGGTCTGATTGCCGCGACTGGTGGTCAAGTTAGCGTTACCCGGGGTGGCACGAATGGCACCAGTGGTAGTTCGAGTGTCACGCCTAGCAGCGGCGGGGTCAGCGCAAGTGCTGGAGGCACTGTCGCAGTAGCTCTGGGCGGCTCCGCTGGCGTCACCAGCGTTGTTCTTGGTGAAGGCGGCGCGACAACGGCCGTGGCTGGTCAGGTCAACCTTGCGACCGCGGGCGGCAATACAGCTGTTACCTCGTCGGGCGGAACCAACGCCAGTGGCGCAATGGCTCTGGGCACGCGCGCTGGGGCGCCGGCAGCTGGGCTAGGCAACGCGTCAACGAATCACGCAGCAGGGTTCGGTAATGGTTCGAACGAATCAAATGCTGAGTGCGACTGCCGAATGGCCTCTTCAGGCAAGGGCCAGGGCACTTGGACGCTGGTGTGTGGGTTGGCCCTACTTGCGCTTGGCCGGAAACGTCGCAGGTGCGTGCAATAATTGATATCGCAGAACTTCACCACAAGTACCAAGTGGTAGCTTGAGTTTCGCAAGATGATGGTACCGAGGATCGCTAGAGCCCGCAGGTCTTCGCCTAGCCCTCCTTCTCGGCGGCAGCTGCTTGGAACGCCGCCGCCAGTTCCATAATATTGTAGGGCTTTCGAACGAATGCGGTAGCGTGACGGTTTCCGAGACGCATGAAAATGTCCTCGGGCGCGTACCCGCTCGCCAAAATGATCCGCAAATCGGGTTTGAGGCGACGCAGTTCAACGAAGGCCTCCCCGCCGCCCATTTCGGGCATCGTCCAGTCGAGCAGCACATATCCGATGCGTTCCCGATGCTGCTTGAAGATTGCAAGCCCCTCGATTCCATTGCGTGCAACGAGGGCCTCGAATCCAAGACGGTCCAACATGCGTTGCGCGAGGCTTCGGAGCGCTTCCTCGTCATCGACAACGAGCACGACGCCACTGCCGCACCACGGCTCGGTTGGTTCGGGCTCCGGCACCCGCGTGTCCAAGGACTCAGGCACTGGAAAGAGCAAGCGGAAGGTCGTTCCGACGCCAGGTTCGCTGTCCACACAGATGGCCCCGCCGTGTTTGCTCACGATGCCGCGAACCGCAGCCAAGCCGAGGCCGCGGCTTGCCGTCTTGGTGCTGAAGAATGGGTCAAAGATCCTCTGGCGAACGGCTTCATTCATCCCGCAACCCGTGTCCGAGACCGCGACGGAAACGTAAAACCCCGGCTTTAGCACGTGGGAAATTCCGATTGCGTCGAGGTACTCCTGGTCGCACGTCATCGTGCTCGTCGATATCGAAATGACGCCCGGAGTCTGACCGATTGCGTCGGAGGCATTGATGATGAGATTCATGAACACTTGCCGTATTTGGCTCACGTCCGCTAGAATCTTCGGCACGTCGCGCGCCTGGTTCAGGAGCAATCGAATCGATTTCGACGCGATAACTTCCAGCATCTTCGCCTGCTCGCGCAGTAGCGCGCCAAGATCGACTGGCTCGGCAAGGCTCTTGCCCTTGCCGGCATATGTCAGCAACTGGCGACAAAGATCTGCAGCTTGGTGCGCGGCTCCCTCGGCATCTGAAAGCCAGGCGCGCTCGGCAGCCGCTGGTGGAATCTTACGGAGCGCGACCTCCAAGTTGCCAAGTATCACCATAAGTAAATTGTTGAAATCATGAGCGATGCCGCCGGCGAGCACACCCAAGCTTTCGAGCTTTTGCGCCTGCATCATCCGAATTTCCAGCCCTCGTCGCTCTTGTTCAGATCGAAGTGTTTCCGTGAGATCTTTGACGAACGTCACCGTGTACGGTTCGCCATCGAACATGAACTGTTTCACATAGACCTCGACGGGAAACGTGGTCCCGTCTTTGCGCCGGTGCGTCGTAGTGACCGTGCTGGCGCCGAGGGCCTGAGTTTCCGTACGGTGAACCAGCCAGGTCTCCCGGGTGAAGGTGCCGTCGAAGTCGAAAACCGTCAGCGACTCGAGTTCTTCGCGAGTGTAGCCGAGGGATTCGCAGGCAGCCCGATTGACGCCAACGACCTTACCGTCGCCATCGATACGATAGATGCCGATGGGAGCACTATCAACGCTTTCTTGGGTGATCCGAAGTGAACGCTCGACGTCGTGTCCCATTGACAAAAGAGCGATCGGAGCTGACTCCGGAATAAGTTTAGCAGATGCGCGAATGAGCCCTCGGAGGGCTGCGCAAAACTCGAGCGTGTCGCTTTCCGAAGCGCCCTGTGTCAACTCACCGAGCTGCATTGCGATCGTGTTCAACGTGGCGGCTGCCACGCGCGACGCAGCTGAAGAGCTCATGCTTTCAGTTGAGCACAAACTAATGCCTCCCTTCCAGCGCAGTCGCAATTGACGACGCAAAGCCCGCTGGGGTCGTATTCATCAACGTACGTATACATCTGAAGTTCCACTCGATATCAGGTTCCAAGAAGGCCAGCCGTTTGGGCAGTCCATTGGATCGCCTTTGAATCGAATTCTCCGTTAGGCCCTGCCGGTCCGCTGGCGCACTCACGCCCCTCAGTCAGGGGCGGCCAAGGTCTACCGGCTTCGAAAGGGCCTCGCTGGAGTAGTCGGCTGTTCTGAAATCGGGGCGCACCTAGGCATCCGCGATGCCTGTCGCGAGGTACGAGCACAACGCTCACGAAATCCGTCATAGACGGGTCTCCAATGGAAGCTGCGCGCCCGCATTGGTGGCAACACGTCCGAATTCTGAAGCTTGCTCCGGAAGAGCCCAGTGATTCTTGTTTTGGTTATTGCGGCGTGAAAACGCCGGCGGACGTTCGCGCGCCGAGTAAGCCAAACCAAACTACTCCAAACGCTCATGCCGGTTCCGCTTGGAGTATCGGCCAGAAGGAAGTCCCGAAGCCCACCGCGGCGACATTCTGCCCGGAAACGGCGCACATGCCGATAAGCCCTTTACTCAGGTGCACCCACAGCCGTTACCAATTGGAGCGAAAGCGCTTCGGACCCGATGAAGAAGTATCCATTGCCAGAGCACGAGTGGATTTCGATTATTGAGGCCCCCCTCTATGGCCAAGTGTTTCCGTCACACTCCGGTGACGATGAGCTGGAACGGATGTTAGCAGAGGTCGAGCGCATTACGAAGGCGATAGACGGTCCGCTTGGTTGGGTGACCGACGTTTCGAACATTTTGCATGCTACGGCGCGTCAACGCAAAATGTATGCGGATTCCGACGAACGGCTCAAGTTCTATGACAAGAAATGGTGTACGGGCACGGCTATCATATGCACTGGCTCTTTCGTTCGTGGTGTAGTGACCGCGATACATTGGATGACACCACCAGTTTATCCGTTCAAGGTTTTCGGTAGCCGACGTGATGGAGAGCTCTGGGCCCGGCAACAACTGATTGCTCGGGGCGTGGAGGTCAGTCCTGAACCGCAGTCGCTCGTGTCGCAGATTGGTTCCGTCAAACAGCAGCGGGCATTTTAGTGCAGCGGAAACGCTCGATCCATTGGTGAATCTGATTTGGCGGTTCGACGGGAGGCTCGCGGTCGCCGTCCATAACGCGTCTGATCCGAGTAATCTTGAGTGGGCAGGATATCTGCGGGACACGCTCGCGCACCCGAAGGCGTCGCTGCTCAGAGTGCTAGTCGTATCCCACGGTGGCGGACCAAACGGAGCTCAGCGCAAAGAACTTACAGAGAGTTTGAGTCGCTCGGTTCCCACAGCATTTCTATCCAACAAGTGGCTCGCACGTAGCCTTGTCAATACCATGTCTTGGTTCAATCCCCAGTTGCGGGCCTTCGGACTACACGAAGACCAGGCCGCATTTCAGTTTCTTGAATTGACAGAAGAGGAGCAAAGGACCGCCCGTCGTCTCAGAACAGGGGCCGAAGAGCAACTACAGATTGGTGTCACGCAGGACTGCGCCGCAGGCGACCTGTGATTTCTGTCGATACCTCCCCCCGACAGGTTCCCGCCCACTACGCCATAGCCCGACGACTCGAAGGCGGTGCAGCGGAATTCGGCGGGAGAAGCTTGGCAGCTGCCGTCACTAGTGCCGCTGGATCATAGGGCTTTGCGAGAAAGTCCAGGGTCGGATGCACACGAAGCAACGTTCCGATCTTGCTTTCGTCCGCGGTGTAGCCCGAGGCTAGAAGCACTGGTAGCTCAGGTGCCACCGTAAGCATCTCGTGCATCGTCGCGATACCGTCCATGTTCGGCATCACCAGATCGATAATCGCGAGTGAAACGACAGCGTGATTTGCCACGAGAAGCTCGATCCCTTCCGGGCCATTCTTGGCCGTCAACACCTTACAGCCCATGGCTGAAAGCATGCGTGCACCTGCGCGCAGCACGAGCGGTTCATCGTCAATCAGAAGAACTGTCCGCCCCTTCAGCAATTGCAGCTCCACCACAGCAAGGGCGTGGCTAGCTGCACTCGGCGCCGGGGCGGTGGCTGCAGGAAACGACAATCCGATCGTGGTTCCCAGGCCAATCGCGGTTTCGACCGTGATGGTTCCACGCATTGCATGCACGGTTGTGTGAACCATCGATAGCCCCATACCAGTGCCCTTGCCCAATGGTTTGGTCGTGAAAAATGGCTCGAACGCGTGCTCACGAACGCTGGCGGGCATACCAGTGCCGGTGTCAGAGACCGAAATGGACGCCCTGGCGCCGGCGAGTTCCGTCTTAACCGTCAGAGTGCCGTTGTCTTCCATGGCGTCGATGGCGTTGAGGCATAGATTCATGACAGCATGTTGAACCTGTGCTTCATTCCCCATAATCAGCGGCGGCGGCTCGGTGAGCAGCGTCACGAAGGTGAAGTCTTGGCGCATCGTACGGGTGAGCAGCGACTGCACTTCTCTCGCTACTGAATTGAGCGAAATCGTTTCTTCACGCGCGCGGCTCTTGCGGGAAAACCCAAGCAGATTGCGGGTCAGCTGGGCGCCGCGGTCACAGGCGAGAGCGATGTTGTCCAGATCCTGAAACGAACGCCCCAGTGCAGCCAACTCGTGCCGAAGGGAAAAGGTCGAGCCCATAATGGCATTGAGCGTGTTGTTGATATCGTGGGCGACGCCGGCCGCCAAGCGCCCAATCGCTTCTAGGTTTTGGGCCTGATGCAGTGCCGCTTCCATCGCTCTACGTTGTTCGATGAATTGACGCAAACGATTGGCGCCCCAGCAGACACTGGTCGTAACGACCAGTGACACTGCTGCTTTGGGCAGACCGTGTTCGAATGACGTCTGTTCCAATTGCCAATACAAGGCGCCGCTGACGAAGCTATTGACTACGACAAAAGCGAGGCCTACCCGAAAACTGAACATTAATGTGGCGACAACAGGCCCAACCAGAACGGTAGTATTGATCGCGTCACCTACGAGCGGATGGAGCCCGTAGAGCAGAATGGGATGCATCACCGTGAGCATCGCGACTATCGCCCATCGCACGCGAATGGAAGGCACCACTCGCCCTCGACCAGGCATTGATCCCAGCGCGAGATCCACCACGGCGACCCTTCGCGATGCGTCAGTTTGGTCCAGCTTCGAAGTCATGATAAGGTCGGGGCGAGAGTCGCCACCCGCTTGAGCTGCCCGATCAAGCGAGTCTACCGAAGGTGACCCGCCGCAGCCAGGCCTAAGTACGAGAGCGGACGTCCGAGCGGGTAGTCCGCCGAATCCCACAACGAGGCGCCTTGTCATGAATTCGCGTTGGGGGATAGCGCGTTCGTGTTATGGTTGTCGGTTGCCGAAATAGTCGAGGAAAGAATCACGAAACAATTGCCGTCAAGTGGGGCGCTTCGTTTCATCGGGTCTTCGGCGCAATTACCTCTTAGGTTAGTTGTGTAACCGACGAGTCGAGAACTGGCGGGGTCGGAGCGGTTTTCTGCACCGAAAGCCTGCTCAACCTATTGCAAAGCCTTGTCTTGCTGGCCAAACTGACGTCAGTAGCGTAGCCTCGGGCATGCGTTTCGCGAAACGGGCCCTCTTGTTAGCCAGCGTTGGGGCTGCACTCGGTTTCTTGGTTTGGTCGATCTTCGGCCAACGTGCGGTCTCTTTGCTATTTGGTTCGCTTGGCGGGACCTTCACCTGCAAGACCGATGTTGAACATGCCTTGCAAGAATTCGTCAAGCTGCAGATGTTCAGCGCGTTGGGGGGAGCCATTGTCGTGCCCCTTCTGACATGGCTTCTTTACCGTGTCTTCGGAAAGAAGCGCAGCAAAGTCACTGTCGAATCTATCTCACGGACTAAGGAGTAAAAACGGGGATGGACCCGAACCTCTTTTGGACCTTCGGTTACGGATTGCTGGGTGGCCTGCTGTTTTCCTTCTACGTATGGTTCCGAGGCTACCAGGAGCGTCGTCGACTGACTATCGAGTTGGAGCGGCTTCGAAACCATTTGAATGCACATATTGAGCTTTCCTACGAGGGAACCAATAAGCGAAAAGGCGAGCTTGAACGTCTTCAGCACGAGAACGAGAACCTGCGTGTGACGGTCAAGGCCTGGCAGCAGAAGCCAGATCGACGGGAATTGCGCCAACTGCACGTCTACGACCACGCAGCGCGCCAGCTGATGCAGAACGCGCCTGGATTTGCGCCGCACTGGGAGAACGCACTGCAAAGAGCTGAAGGCGTAATCGGCGATGAAGACCGCGGCCTGTTGGCGTTTGCGCGCCGCCTGGTGCTACCGACACGCAAAGTCGGCCCCCCCGAAGCCCCATGATGGGGCAACAGATCCGCGAGTTTATTCGAATAGCCTGATCCAAAGCGCCAAGCGCCGCCTACGACCCTGAGAATTGCTGCTTGTCGAAGCGCAGCTAGGGGCATTGCAGGCTAATGGAGGGCCACATGGTCGATACTGGAGGCTCGCGTCATGCGTCTGCGGCGTACCGTGCACACTCGACGCAGCTCGTAACCGGTCATAACGAGCTTCGTCGCTGATTGCCAAGTTTCTTCTCCACAATTTTCTGTTGGATCTGCATAAGGACAACGTCGACTCGGTTGAGTATTCGGACACCAAGCAAGGGGAGAGCATTCGCCTGCCATACCCGACGATAGGCGCCTGAACTGTCGCGGTAGGGACGGGTCTTAGCATTCAGCGTCGACCCGCCCCCCGCACAGATCCGAGCGGGCGCGATTAACGCACTGGGCTCTTGCCTTGGGTAATAGCGCCCAATCGGACTAGAGGACATGTGCAAAGCCTGGTCGTAGCTGAAACGCTAGTCCGCCACCTCGGTTCGAGTGCGTCAATGATGCTCCGAGAGATGATGGGATTGAGCGACATCTTCCCCACCATCGCAATCGAAGGCAGCTCATGCCTAGATTTCATTCTCAATCTGCTTTGTCCAGTCGAGGATCGTCTGCTTTTCGGCGGAAGACAAGCGCGCCGCAGAATGCAATGGCAAGTAGAACCACAAGGGCATGTCTCCCCCTTGAATTTCGTCCCGAATGCTCTCCAAGTGCTTGCGTTGTTTTGCCGGATCCGACGGCCACTCGGAGAAGTTCAAATGTTGGCGACCTTCGGCGACGTCGCTCCACACGAGCCACGACACAGGTGCCACCCGACTGTACCAAGGCCACACCGATTCATTTGAATGGCAATCGAAACAGGCCTTCCGCAATAGGTCGCGTACTTTGGGCGAAGCCGGAGCTTGGGCAACGATCGCAGGGTTGGTCCTCGAGCAAGTAACCATCTGCATTGCAAGCAACAGCGCGGCGATACTTGGAACGACGTATCGGACAAAAATTCGCTTGGGCATCCTCCGTGGGGCTATCGGGTTCATGATCGGGCAGTAGCCTATGCTAGAATTGAACCGCCGAACATACCAAACTCATACGATGAATCGAAGTACTTGATGGCGCTACAGAGGCGACAAGCTCCGCTGCTCAAGCACGCGGCAACAGCAACGACCTGAGCCATCACTTTTTAGTTGCCGTCGGTCTCAGGGCGTGAGTTGGCCTGCGCCGCTCAGTGCAGCGATCCGAGCTTCTTCTCCTTAGCGTAGGATTATCGATTTCTTGGCAAGGCCACCTAAGATCCGTCCAGCTATTGGTGCAGCTGGGGTGGCACGGCTTCCTCCGCCGAGAACCAGCACCGCAACAATGACTTGAGGAGCTTTGAGCGGCGCAAATCCGACGAACCATGAATTGTTCGTGTTGCCGGCGTCGCCGTACGCGCCACTTTCGGCCGTTCCGGTCTTGCCGCCGATCTTTAGGCCTTTGACAGCTGCCGCGTGCGCAGTGCCTTGGTCGTCTTCAATGACCCGACGAAGACCATCCGTGATTTCCCAGCGTAGGCGGTCAGAGACAAGGGGACTCGGCGCAGTTAGTCGACCAATGAGTTCGGCATAGGCTCGGGTCAACTGCAACGGCGTAACTTCGATCGGACCGTGGCCCGTGCCGACCAATAGGTCCCATCGCTCGTTTGACGAGGAAACTCTCGACATCGCCCATTTGGGGTCTGCGAGGAATCCGGCTGCCTCGTTCGCGACGAAGCCCGTACGTCTTCCGAAACCAAACTGTGCGAATCCGGTTGCAATGCGTTCAAATCCCATTCGTCTTGCAAGCTCGAACGCGTATACGTTGCACGAAACCGCGATTGCTTCGGGCAAAGTAAGGGTCCCATGAGCGGCAAAGCAACGGAAGCCGTCATCAAATGTGGCGTCACATGCCCGCGTTTGATACGACGTAAGTTCACCAGCTTCGGCTGCGAGCCAGGCGAGTATCGGCTTAACGGTGGAGCCGGGGCGCGCCGCCAACATGGCCGGGTCAGCTCCAAGATGACCCTCCAAAGCCATTGGTCGTCGATCGTTTACCGAAAGCACCGCGGCGGCCACTGGCTGGTCAGATTGCTCCAGAGCCGCGCGCACAACCCGCTGCGTCTTCCGGTCGTCGGTTGATGGTGAAGGCGTAGCGGCACGACTGCCAGGACGGTCCGGTGGACTAGGCGCGGGCGCGACAACGGAAGCACACGCGGTTGCTACGAGGCACAACGCCAATGTCCGAAACCAACTGGTACCCGTGCAAGGATTGATTGATTCTAGAGAGGGCGACAATGATTGATGCTGTGCTTTCATTGGTCGGTGCGTCTGGCCCACGTTTGGCGTTCTGCCGCGGGACCTGAGCGTAGGCGAAGGGACCGTCGGTAGCAACGCTGAGTTGGCCAGCACCGGACCGGAGGCGTGGGCTTTTGCGTAAATTTGCGCCTTTGCTTGGCGGTGCGGGACTTGGGGTATATAGTCACTATTGTAGTCATGCCTACCAGCGTTCACCTTCCCCAAGACCTACTTCAAGCCGTAGACCGCAAGGCAAAGGCCCTGCGCATGAGTCGTAATCAATTTGTCGTTCGGGCTCTTCAACGAGAGGTTGAAAGCTCGGAATGGTCGGTTGGCTTTTTTGACAGGCTCACCGCTGATGCGGAGACCGACAAAGTGGTGGAGGACATGATGATGGCGGTTCGCAAGGGACGACGTTCGAAGCCTGCGAGGCAGTTTTGAAATTCGTGCTCGATACGAACGCTGTGTCCGCGGCTATGAAGGGTGAACCGAACGTGTTGGCGCGCATGCGGGCTGCGGGGAAGAAGAACCTCGGTGTACCGGAGCCGGTGTACGCTGAAGTTGCATATGGAATTGAACGGCTTCCCAAGTCGAAGCGAAGAGCGGCGCTCCAGACACGCTACGAGGCCATTTTCAAGGAGCTGGGAAGTGTTTCCTGGACTCATGCTGTCACCGAACACTACGGGCTTGTTAAGGCGCTGCTGGAGCACAAGGGGAAGCGTATTGAAGACTTTGATGCCGCGATCGCTGCGCATGCGCTGGCAACGGGTGCGATTTTGGTGACGGCAAACATCAAGCACATGGCACGGGTTCCAGGTCTCGTGGTCGAAGACTGGCTTGATCCGATCGATTGATTCAGACCGAGTAGACCTGTCAGGATCGCTTCAGCGCGAGTGCGCGAAAATGTCTGTCCAACGAGGCCGTAGAAAAACTCACTCGCGAGATGAGAGCAAGCTCCGACTTCCTCCATTGTCGAACTTTGCAGTGGAGGTGGGTCGGTTTGGGGGGATTTGCTGAGTTCAGCTCAGAAGCGCTACGTTGGCCGTGAGGCGCTAGCAAGCCCCGCTGGCCCTCTCTGGGCCACTACCGCCTTGCCACGCCCGCCACCTTCTCGATGTTGTGCACCATCGTGAAAAGCTTCCACTGTGCACTCACCTTCTACTGACCACGGAGTGTGAAGCGTCTCATGCCCTTGTTCTGGATGTTGGCGAAGACGGGCTCCACCGTGCCCATCCGGCGGCTGTAAAGCTCGCGCCCGAAAGGTGTGTCGAACTTCCGTCGCATGCGTTGCACGGCTTCATTGCACTTGCTGCGTCGCTTCGGTGGAGCGCCCTCCGGAGGATGCTTTATGATCCAAAGCCCTTTCGCGTTGCCTCGATGAGCGGTGCCAATAAGTGCGCTTCGTATCCCGTTCCGTGGGCTTCGGCATGGACGACGGTTACCGGTCGGGCCACGCTTCTTCTCGTTCTTTTCGAGGAAGTCTTTGATCTCGGCAATCTTCTTGCGATAGCGGCGAGCGTTCTCGGGTTCAGCGGCGGCGGTGCGTTTCTGCTCCTGCCCGTCACGCTCGCGATGCCGCTGCACGATGCGCTCGGCGACACGTTCGAGTTTCTTGCGCTTCTCGTCGAGCTCCTTGTGCATACCGCTCCACTTTTTGGAGGCGTTCGACGGCAACTTGCAGCCGTCGATGGCGAGGTAGTAACCGTAGAGCAGGATCTTCAGCAGCACTTTGGGATCGAAGGCCAATCGACCCGTCGCATCGTTGTGATAGCGGTGATCGAAAACGGACAAGTCGAGGTGCTCCTCGACGATCTCATTGAGGGCATATTCGAGTTTGTATCTGGCCATCGAGCGCTCCGGTATGCTGTCTCGACGCCCTTTGTATCCATCCAGATCCGAAATTCCAAGCGCAAAGGGAGTTTTTCTACGGCCTCAACGCTTGGCGTTCACCTGCGGGCGGACGAGCGTGAGCGAGTTCGGCCGTCAGCAACGCTGAGTTGGGCAGCTCGTCGCGACTTCGTTGTTCTTACTGGGACGGAAGTCACTTTGCGCAACGGCCGCGGCTCTCCGATCAGAATGTCCGCCGGAATCCCAAGGCTTTGATGGATCTTGCGGATCATTGCAAGCGTCAGTGACCGCTTGCGGGTAAGTACCTCGGAAACACGGGCGCGTGAACCAATGTAAGGTTCCAGGTCGTGGCGACTCAACCCAAGTGCTTCCATTCGAAAGATAATTGCATCCACCGGATCGGGTGGAGGGATCGGAGTGGTTCGACGTTCATACGCATCAACTAGCGTTGCCAATGCATCGAGATGACGTTCTTGTACCGAGCCGGGAGGGGCATTCCAGAGTAGCTCGATTTGGCGCAACGCTTTCCGATGCGACTTCTCGTCAACGACTGGCTCAATGATGAAAGATTTCATATGCTCCTCGCATCGAGCTTTGCGTACTCGGCGTGAGTTCCGATAAATCTGATGTAGACAAGACAGAGTGGGGCGTACTTGACCTGTGCAACGATGCGGTAGCGATTTCCCTTGATATCGAAAACAACTCGATTGTCAGCCAAGAAATCCGCGCTTCCGAAAGCAGCGCGAAGCTCGGAAGGTCCGGTCCACCTGGCCCGTTCGACGATGGAGAACCACAAGCGAAGTGGCCCTTCGGCGTGCTTATGCTTGGTCCAGAAGGCGACAAGCGTTGCCCGGTTAAAAATACGCAACGAGGTGACCCTAGCACGCTCCCACCTTGGGAGCAACGGTCTGCGTTCAGTCGCTAGAGATTCGGCCGCCCTTTGCGGGATTTTTTACCACTTTCCCAATCGGATGCAGGCTTTTGCCCACCACCCTAGTTTGAACCACGGTCCCGCAACCCAGGCTGGCCAGGTTCGCTCGCGTGGCGCTCCAGAGGGATCGCAGGTGGTTCCACCAAGCTCTACGCAGGCGCGTTGGGCGTAGAGGGGAAAGACCCGATCCATGGAGAACATATGAACGAGCGAGCCCTCGAGTTCCAGCTCAACCTCGCTTGCGTCGACGCGTCCCAACTTGGCAACGATTGCATTGGCAAGCAGCTGCCCTATCAGGAAGCTGCGCATCGAAACGGCATGTGGCGATCATCATTGGCATGGTTAGGATGTCGATGGGAGCGGCCACACGTTGACTCCGGTCTGCACAACTTCTAATTCTATCGACCAGCGTAGGTCCGTATCGTCCCGTTTGCCTTGTGCGGTGCCCGCCCGAGAGATCCGTCGTACCGCAGAGGTCTGGCGGCATCATCTTGGGACAATATTCCAGATGAACTGATCGATGGAAGTCTATATTGTCCCGTCGTTGGAGGGTGCTCGCTCTGGTCGAGCGGGCTGCGTACACCCATCGGCCCGCGGTTGAGCACCTGGGTGTATATCATTGTCGTTGCTGAGAATCGACTTGGGGTAGGGAGCAGGGACCACCTCGCTCCGGCGTAGCCGCTCCAGTTTGCCCTCATCAATGTCGACGCACGTCACCAACGTTCCACTGTCGGCAAAAATCGTCTCCGCCACTTACCCGGCGGATCCAATTCCGCTTTCCCTGACCGACGTGACCCGAACCGCATACTAAATGACCCAATTTGCCGGGGGCCCGACCGTCGGTAGCGCGGGCGGAGCTTCGCACAACGGTACCCGCGGTCGTTCGAGCCTCCTGGGAGCTTCGCACAACGGTACCCCCCGGTCGTGCGAGGCTCCTGGGAGCCGCGCATGACGTCACCCCGCGCCGTGCGGCGCTCCCCGTTGTTTGCAACGACGCGTCCGCGGTCGCACGGCCCTCCGATGAGTCGCTCCCGACGCCGCGCTGGCTTGATTGCGGCTGCCAAGATTCAATTTCTGGAACATTGTGCCGTCGTGGGTGTCTCCCCAATATTCACGCTTGCCACCCCGACCCCGTTTGGGGTGTTGGGGGTCATCTTGGTGATGGCCGCCTGTAATCCCATCACTCGCCGGCTTTGAGCGCCACTGCGCGATACACCTCCCACGGAACTTCGATTGGCGTGCCATGACGAACCCCGGCGAAGAACACGGAACTTGAAATGTCCGTCCACGTGGCAGGAGCTGCGAGATTGGCCAGGCCATTCGAGCGGAGCGCGCCGTAGGTGCCTTCTGCAAACTTGTCGAAGAACAGGAACAGCTGACCTTCGCCAAGCAGTGCGGCTGGCCCCTCAGCGGCATAACTACCTGTGAGCGAATTGGACGGCTCGGCGGTCCACGCACCCGCGCCGTAGAGCGTGTTCGAAGTGAGCGCCCGAATATTCTTCTGTCCGTCGGCTTCATCCTTGAGGAACATCAGGTACCCGCTCGACTGCTGGATGATGTTTGCGTCGATGAAATTGCGACCGTTGCGCGAGTAGAGCACCGCTGGGTCACTGAAAGACACAAAATCTTTGGTCAGAACGTAGTAGATGCTATGCGGATCGGCCGCACTTGGCGTGTTATCGATCGGGGACGACCAGTAGACTAGGTACTGCCCACTCGCCGCGTCGTAGATCGTCTCTGGAGCCCAAACATGTTCGACATTCAGTGCGATGGGCACGTAGCTCGGCTCGCTCCAATGCACGAGATCCGTGGATTGAGCGTGCCCGAACCCTTTGTCTTGGACGCAGCCCGACTCCGCCCAAGGTACGCACGACGTAGTCCACACCAGGTGATAGACCGCCTTGGGGTCGCGCATGACATGAGGATCACGGAAGGATTTCCCGCCGACCGTCGGGGGCAAGAAGACCTTGCCACCACCGATGGCGCCCCAATAGAGGGCATCGTGACTCTGCGCGAGGCGTAAGCCATCCCCGCGCCCGAGGGCTTGCTCGGCGAAGTAGGCGAACAGGAAATTTTTGCCCGCAGGGCGCCCCTGTTGGTAGAGGTCCACTGCTTGCTCCGCAGTAATCACTCGATTTCTTACGCAAAGTTCGTCGACTGCGCCGGACATCCAATCCGCTGGCCCTTGCCAACGGCCACGCCCCACCACCAAAGGAGCGGTCGAAGCAAAGCCCCCTGCACAGCTGGTCTTTCCAGACAATACCCCGTCGACATAGAGACGCTGCTCACGCGTTGCGGCATTGCGCGTTGCAACTAGGTGATACCACTCGCCCGCTCGCGGTTGGATGGCTCCTTCGGTGACACAGCCCGTGGCGCCGACGTCATCCACGGGGAAGGTGGTAAGTGCCAATCGGCCCGAATTGCGTTTTTGCAGGTAGAATGAGCTAATGTTTTGTCCGTCTTGAGACACGATGGTGTTGTACGAATCTAACTTGTCGAGTCGCACCCACACGCTGATTGAGAAGCTGGCTAGGGTGTCGATGACTGGCGCTGCGGCAATGGCACTCGTATTCGTGCCGGACAGACTCAAGTGGTTGCCGCGCGGTCCGGCAACCACGGAGGATTGGGTTAGGGTCAACGCCAAGCCGTGCCCAGACACGTCAGGTACTTTGCCGTCCACGAGGGTCTCGAAGTCCCAGAATGCTTCGCAATCGGAAGCGGTGAATGCACCGCCCGTGGATGAGGCCCCCCCCGTCGCACTGGGACGGCCCGCGTAGCCGCCCGTGGGGTTGGCGCTTCCGCCGGTGCTATTGAGTCCCCCCTGTGCTCCGCCAGCTGCGCGCGTTGGCGCGCCGCCCCCCAGCGCACTGGCCGTTGCGCCACCGGTCGGGCTGCCACCGAACGCAACAGCGCCACCTCGGCCTAACACAACGCCAACGCCCCCAGAGCTCGAGCGGCTGCCAGCCGCGCCACTGGTGTTAGTGCTTTTACCCCCAACCGAAACTGTCGGTTCCGGTTTCGGAGCGCTGCAGCTAAGCGTGAAAATTACCGCTGCCAGGGGGCAAGAGCGTTGCCGAGTTGACGACCAGGTAGAATGCCGACAGCGACGAGTGGCCATGGACGAGCTTCTACTGGAGGTAAATTGGTGGCTGCAACCCAAAAAGCCACAACCAACAAAAAGCTTTACCAGCCGCGTGTGGCCCAGATCCTGACGCTCGCGATTAACTCGGTGCCCGAGACGCTCTTGTTAATGAACCCGTCAGCGCCTGACTCGGTTACGTCTCGTTCGAGCTCGGCGTGCGTGCGCCCCGAGTAGAGCAAGATCTTCGTACCCGCAGGCGAATGATCGCGGGCGAGGTGCACGAGTTTGGTCCCATTCATCGTGCCCAAGCCCACGTCGATCAGGATGACACCGGTTTGCCGCTCACGGACCACCTTGATGAAGCCAAACGGACTGTTGTGCGTGTACACAGTGAATCCGGCGCCTTCGAGGGTTGACTTCACCGATTCGCAGGTTGATACGCTGTCGTCAACAACAAGCACCGACAGAGGGGTACGCGTGGGATTCTCTTTTTTCACACTTCGCCCTCCTGCAGAGTGAGGCGCTCAACCTCAAAGACTGTCTTCTCGTACAGCTCGCCCAGCCTTGACACCTGCGCCGAGACATCGGTCTGCCCGGCCTTGAGTTGACGCTCGATCTCCGCGGCAAGGTCACCCAGCAGTTCGGCCCCGAACGCGTAGGCGGCGCCCTTCAGGCGGTGGGCACGTACCCGCAGTAATTCCGCCTCGCCAGCTGCCTCCGCCTCGGCAATAAAGTCGATGTCGTCTTGCGACTCAGTCACGAAAAGTTCGCGCATGCGGGGCGTACGTCGCATAGCCGGGTTGAGCAGTGCCCTACCAACAGGTGTAGGATCCGGCACCAATGGCTGCTCGCCAGTTGGGACTTTGCCACCAAGCCATCGGTCAAGCACTCCGCGCAGAGCAGCTAATTGCACTGGTTTGGTCAGAAGGTCGTCCATGCCAGCACGTAACACCTTGTCGCGCTCTTCGCTGAAGGCGTGTGCCGTAACAGCAATCACAGGCGTTGGTCGCCGGCCTTTCTGGTGCTCGATTCGGCGAAGTTCGCGCGTTGCCTCATAGCCGTCGAGTACGGGCATTTGACAATCCATCAGGACGAGCGAATAGTCGCGCTTCGCCAACATGTCGAGCGCCACTTGGCCGTTGTCAGCGATGTCAATCGAGAGCCCAAACGTAGCCAGCATGTCCTTCATCACTTCCTGGTTCAGCGCGTGGTCTTCGACCAGAAGTAGCCGCTGATTGTGCTCGCCGGGACTCCATGAGCACTTGGCGGTTTCAACTCCCGGCCGATATCCGGACGACGAGAGCAGCCCCTGTAAAGCTTGCGCCAACTCTGCCTGTCGAACAGGCTTCACTAACACGCGCTCGACCCATTGCGGTAGCCCTTCAGCCCGAGCAGCATGCTCCCCGAGAGATGTCAGCATCAAGATGCGCAGCGCCGCAAATCGGTCGTCCTGGTGCACTTTGCGCACCAGATCGAGGCCGGATATTCCGGGCATCTGCATGTCGAACAGGCCAATCGTGAACGGGTCTCCGTTGTCCACGGCACGAGCTAGGAGCTCAAGCGCATTGGGTGGCCCGTCAGCGCTTGCGTGACGGACTCCCCACGAGTCCAAGAGTTCCTCGAGAATGGCCCGGTTCGTGGCGTTGTCATCGACTACCAGCAGGTGCGCATCGTTGGTTCGAGGCTGGGGCCCGGGAACCAGACCACTTGCGAGCTCGAACGGCAGCTCGAACCAAAAAGTACTGCCGCTTCCGGGCTCGCTCTGCGCGTTCAGTTTGCCGCCCATGAGCTCGACGAGCCGCAGTGAGATCACGAGGCCAAGCCCGGTGCCCCCGCGTTCACGTGTCAAGGAACCGTCTACCTGGACGAAAGCCCTAAATAGTCGCTGCAAGTCGTCCTGGGCAATGCCAATCCCGGTGTCGGTAACTTCGAACCGCAACACAACCCGGCTGGGCGATCTGCCCGTCTTTGACACACGTACGACGACCTCCCCCGCTTCGGTGAACTTCACGGCATTGCCGATGAGATTGGTAAGCACCTGGCGGAGCCGACCATCATCGCCGATGATCAAATCGGGAACGTCGGGAACGATGCGGATCGCAAACTCGAGGTCCTTCGAGTGGGCGCGCTCGGAGAGAAGCCCGGCGAGGTCTTCGACAACATCACGGACGGAGAATTCACGGTTCTTGAGTTCGAGCTTGGCGGCTTCGATCTTTGAAAAATCGAGAACATCGTTGATGATTGCAAGCAGTGAGTTACCAGACACAGAAATGGTCTTGGCGTATCTGCGCTGTCGAGCATCCAACGAGGTCGTGAGCAGAAGCTCGGTCATCCCAATCACGCCGTTCATCGGCGTGCGGATCTCGTGGCTCATGTTCGCAAGGAACTCGCTCTTGAGGCGCGTCGACTCCAGCGCCAGCGCCGTCGTACGTTCCAGACTCTGGAATGTGCGAGAGATCAGCTTGAACAACGGACTTATCCAAATGCTAAAAAACAGCAGGCTTGTGATGAGCGCCACCAAACAGCCCCCAGCAGTCAAAAAGAGGATCTTTCGCTTGAGCTCGAGACCTGAATGAAATCGCTCGAGCGAAACGACCACGGCTACTTTGCCAAGTTGAGCTGACTCAATGCTGGACTGAGCCCAGGACCAGACGAATTTTTCCGTTGCATGAACCGTGTCGGCGCTCACGGAAAATAGCTCCTGAGAGGGCAGCGGCGCCTGCCGGTGCGAGTAAACGACTTTACCCGACACATCGACCACGAGCAGCGCTTGCACGTCGGAGTTGTCTACGTACCGGCTTGCTTCACTTGCAAGGATCTCGGAGTCGCGTAACGCAAGCCCCACCTCCATCTTCTTGGCTAACTCCTGCGCACCTCGCTCGGCCTTCCATTCTAGATCTGCACGAATGGCTGGGGAAAGGCGGTCGAAAATGCTAGTCACGAGCACAAACATCATGGCGCCAAGCCCGAGCAGAAGCGTGAGGTTGAAGGCGGTCAGCAGAGCTTTGATTCGCCCGCCTGACGCAATCTCGCGCGCTCCATCGCTCGCCAGTTGGCTCGAGTTCGCGGGCATGAGGTCTGGTCGGTACGACGCTAACTTCTCGGAGGCCATACTACTTCCCATCGGTGATCCGCCTCTGCCAACCCGTGCTTGACTGATCGGTCCAACCAAAACCTAGGCTTAGTGCTGATTCGGCGTCAACGGTGTCTGCGTGCTCGGGTGGGCCAGCCATGCCACACAGACGGTGCCGGTAGGGCGAGGTGAGTCCCCAATGACAGCGTAGCAAGAATTGCTTTCCCCAAGAACCATTCTTGCTGCACGCCTGTCATTCGCTCTATCGTCGTCGTCTTGTGGTCGTTGCCTACTTCTGCCGCAGCGACTGTACGTTCGTCATGAGGAGGTTCCATGAGATTCCGAGAAACCGATGAGAGGCATGCCACCGGACATCCACGTTCAAGGCGCGGATTGTACATGGCGCTTTTCGGCAGCCTAGCAGTGATATCCTTCGCAAGCTGTGTCTACGACAGCGACAATCGTTGCGGGCCACATCAAGTCCTGAAGAACGCCGACGGAGACGCCTGTGTCTGTGATCAATACTCCGCCGGCACTGCAGCCGGCTGTGTCCCCTGCGGCACCAACGAAGTTGGCGGACCGACAGGTTGCCAATGTGCAGCTGGTTTCGGCAAATCAAGTCCGACTGAGCCGTGCACTTTTGGGGTAACCGCCGATGCGGGCACTTCGAACAATCAGGGGGATGCGGACACGAGTCAGGCAGTGCCGTGTATGAGCAATACTGATTGCACCAATGGGTACGCGTGCGCCTTGAAGGCGTCGCCGAGCGTCTGCGTCAAGCCGCCGCTCGGGCTCGGCAAGACCTGCAGCAGTTCAAGTGACTGCGCCGGAACCGAGGCGACCTTCTGCGACGCGGTCGTGACCAAGGCGTGTGCGGTCGAGGGGTGCAGCTTGACTTCGAACGACTGCTTCCCCGGCTATGTTTGCTGCGACCTAGCCAAGTTCGGCGTTCCGACAACGCTATGCACCGTGGGTGCGTGTCTATGAACAACCACATCATTACTCTCCCTTGGGCAAAGCTTAGCCGGCGGACTGCCATCGCCAACACCATCGGTCTTGCGTTCGCGCTCTGCGCCATGCCCCTGCACGCGCAGTCGGCCGCCGCCGAGCACGTGCCTTCAGACCCGGCGACAGCTGCGCCCAGTCCTCTCCCCAATCCGCAACAACCTGGCGTTTTGCCAGCGCCCGCAACAGCGACTACGGGTCCATCCGCGGGCGCGTTGGGCTCAACTGCGGCAACAGGTGAATTGTCGACAGCGCAAGTCCCGCTGGTAGCGGCGCCCAACTCGGCGACCACGCCACCTGCCGTGCCTGATACGAGCGCCAGCGGCGCTGGCACGTCCGCCGATGCCACAGCGAACGCACAGGCCGAGCAAGAGGCGAGTGAAATCGCAGCATCTGCAGACACAGGCGGGCCCAAACTCAACTTCTATGGGTTCGCCGATTTCACCTTTGCGAAGCGGCTCTCGAGCCATTCCACCGACATCCTGATGCCGAACAAGCCCACTTTCTATGTCGGGAATTTCAATCTCTACATGGCCGCAGAGCTCGGTCGATGGCGATCCTTGTCTGAGGTTCGCTTCACTTACCTGCCCGACGGTGCGCAAACGCTCGATTCTAGCACTGGCACATCCAACCGGATCTCAACCGCCTATGGTGACTACTCTGACTGGGGCCGATCCAAGAAGGTAGGTGGAGTCATCATCGAACGCGTAACGTTAGACTACTCTGCCCATTCGCTGTTGACCATCCGGGCCGGTCAATTCTTAACGCCCTATGGCATTTGGAATGTCGATCATGGTTCCCCGACCTTCATCGGTGTAACCCGCCCGTTCATCGTGGGCAATGAATGGTTCCCGTCCCATCAGACTGGCCTCGAATTATTCGGTTCTTTTGCGATTGACGCAACACAGCTTGGCTACCACTTGACGCTCTCCAACGGCCGCGGTCCGATCGACACGTATCAGGATCTCGACTCGAACAAGGCTCTTGGCTGGCGTTTTTGGGCAAAGCACGATGCGTCGATTGGAACTTTCACGCTTGGTACCTCCGGCTACAAGGGGCGCTACACAGATAGCAAGATGGTGTACGGCATGACCAACGGCCGCCTTTCAATTCAATACCCGGACACTGAGCGCTACGATGAGCTAAGTCTCGCTACGGATCTCAAGTGGACGTGGGGAAGTTACCTGCTCCAAGGTGAGGCAATACTTCGCGACGTGCGGTACGATGATCGGCTCCGCCCCGCTGCGCAGTTTGCTACCCCTGGTACACAATGGTCACCTGACCAGCGGGTCTGGGGCTACTACGCGCTGACTGGGTATCGGCTGAAATGGTGGGGGATCATGCCGTTCGTCATGAACCAGTACCAATCGTGGGGAAAAGGTGCCGCGCTCACCTGCTGGGAGTTCGCCGGTGGTCTGAATATCCGCCCAAACGAGATGGTGGTGTTCAAGATTGCGGCGCTTGGCCTCTGGCGGCCAGATCCGGGTTTCTTCTCAAAAACCGAGAGTCAATTCGCAGCTCAAGTTGCATGGAGTTTCTAACGTGATCACCAAAAAGCTCGCCTATGTGGCACTGATTTTCGGGCTAACGGTGGCTAACGTCCCGCGTGTGGCCGCCGATACAGGGAGCACGGCACGGCTTGCAGTCGTGGTCGCCAAGAACTTCCCTGTCGATAATCTGTCGTTCGCTGATCTCAAACGCCTCTACATGGGGGACACCATCGAGGCCAGTGGCAAACGAGTGATCCCTCTGGCGCTCCGAATGCGGTCACCTGAACGCACGACGTTTGACGAATCCGTGATTGGATTGGCACCTGATGATGTCGCTCGGTATTGGGTCGACCGCAAGATACGCGGCCAATCGGGGCCGCCGAAGGCGATCGACTCGCCGCTCACGCTACTTCGCCTGGTTGACAAGCTGGACGGGTCGTTGGGGTATGTCCGAGCCGACGCGGTCCCTTCCGATGTGAAGGTCCTGCGGATCGATGGGAAACGACCGTCAGACCCAGGATACCGGCTGAGCATCTAGCATCTAAGCATCCGGTGCCGCCCGTCATAGCTTCGTCGCAACCAAGCGCCAAAGCCCGGGCGGCATTCGTCTTTTGTCATCACCAGGCCAGGCAGATTGGATTGGGCGGCCTGAAGTGCCTCCAATCTGACTCGGACTTGCCCCTCTCCAGTCTGGCGGCTACCGTCCGCATTCGTGATGTTCGGTTACCGAACTGTTTTTTTTGTCGCCGTCGCGGGAGCCTACGTAGGAGTCGGCTCCGCTTGGGCGGTCGAGGTCCCCGCACCGAGAACAGAATCGGGCGCGGCCAGTACCGTCCCGAGTTCGCGCGAGCGGGCGAAACGGCTCTATGAAGAAGGGCTTGCCGCTTATCGGGCCGGAAAGTTCTCCGATGCCATCGACAATCTACTCGAGGCCGACCACGTGATGCCCAATGCGGCATTCTCGTTCAATATTGGACTGGTCTACGAAGCAAAGGGCGATCAGCGCAGTGCATTGCGCTGGCTGCGCAGCTACTTGAGGCAAAGCCCGAAGGATACGGACCAGTCGACAGCGCTCGGCAAGATTAGGAAACTCGAGGCACAACTCGAGGCCCTGGGTCTGCAACAAGTCAGCATCCTTTCGGATCCGCCCGGTGCCACGTTGAAGATCGATGGAGACGCTGTGGGGCTCACGCCGTTTACTACCGAACTTGCGCCCGGCAGCCACAGCGCGACCCTAACGCTTCATGGCTTCGAAGCGGCACAACGTGCTTTCGAGCTTCGACCAGATCGAGCGATGGATGTCGAAGTCGCATTGGCAGTCGAAGCGCCCGCGACGCAAGCGCCTAGTTTCAGTTCGGCGCGGCCAATCCGGCAGCCTGCCGTGTCGGGTAGGCCACCGGCTGCAGCCCCACCTGTGGCATTGCAGCCATCCCCGCACGTCAAGCCTTGGACCTGGCTCTCGATCGGTGTCGGCTCGGCATTGCTCGGTGGGGCGCTGGCCTTTGAAGTCAAGCGGCGCCACGAAGAGAACGATGCTGCGGCGGCGGAATCGCAAGTAGACTTCCATGACCACTACGCGCGAATCGAGCCGGCCCAGACCCGCGCTCGTGTATTCTTTGTCACTGGATCGGCCGTGTTGGCAACTGGCCTTGGTCTACTCACTTTCGATCTGGTACGCCGCGGTCCGACGCGTAGCGTGACGTTCGGACGTTGTGTTGGCAGCGGACTCTGTGCAGGTTTCCGGGGGCAGTTCTAGGATGGCAATTTCAGCGAAACGGATAGGCGTCTTGGGTTTGCTGCTTTGGTCGCTCCCGCTGCAGACCAATTGCAGTACCGAATTGAAAGGCGATTTGACCGGACGCCCCTGTCCATGCTTGCCTGGTTGGGAGCGGAGCGAGCAGGGCGGCGCTTGCATTTGCGTAGTGGCGGGCGGTTCTTCGGGAATGGCTGGACAAGCTGGTGCGCCAGACGTCGGCGCGACAATTTGTCCAGCGAGCACGCCACTCCACGCTTTCAACAGTGATAGCGAGGGCTTCGGTGCACTGTACGTGACGCCTGCGACCTTGAACACGGCGCTCGCCTGGGATGGCTCGACGGGGACGTCCGGACCTGGGTCGCTATCGCTCGAAGTGAGTTTCACTAGTAGCGGTCAGGGAGTTCTGATTGGCAAACGCTACTCGAACGCTATCGACCTCCGAGGGAAACTGCTCACGGCTCAGCTGCGGCTCGATCGCGACCCCGCATTGTCCGGACCCTATGCGGCAAATCAAGGCACTCCCTCCGCCTCAGCCGGTGTCAAGCTCTACGTCACGACGGGTTCCGGCGAGCGTTACTCGAGCGGCAACCGAGCAAACCTCGTGTCCGGTGGTTGGATCCCGCTCGTTTTCGATCTAACGAACCCCTCTTTCGTTTCCACCGGCGATGCGTCCGCCATCGAACTGTCCGACGTACGCCAACTCGGAATCGACGTCGATACCGGTAGCGGTGGTGAATTTTCTGCTGGCGCACTGCACATCGACAGCATCAGCGTAGAGCCTGGTCGCGTCCCAGCAGTCGCTCCCTGGAATTTCGATTGCGGCACCGAGGGCTTCAACATCACCTACATGACTCACGGGTCGCTCGCACCGTCGTTCGGCTGGAACTCTGGCACCCTCCTGCTCACGGCGGCCTTCGACCGACCAGGTCAGGAAATAGGCATCGGTCACAGTTTCGGAAGTTCCAGCTTGAATTTGCGGGGTAAGACTCTGTCCGCCAAGGTTCGCCTCGAGGCAGGCCTCTCCACGGATGCATTGCACCGCGGTTCCGCCAAGCTCTACGTTGCTTCAGGGGCTCAATACCTTTGTGGTGTTGGAAGCCCGCAGCCGCTCGTGCCGGGTGCGAGCTTCGTGACCCTGACCATCGACGTCGATTCTCCCAGCTACACCTGTTCAGCCGCCGGAGCCAGCTACGACTCAAGCAACGTGAAGGAGCTCGGCGTCATTGTCAGCTCCGAGACTGGCGGTGCGTACGAACCAGCGACCTTACTCATCGACGAATTCGCCCTAGCTAAATAGTTCCACCGCGGTCCGTTCCAGTCGGCGTGACCCGAATGCGCCGGGTTACTGCGTGACTTTCAACATGACAATGCCGTGCGACGGCACGCCGGTCGCCGTGTATGAGTCGGTGAACGGCCCAAGATCCTTCTGCTGATACAGATCGCGAACCGTGGCCGCGCCCGCCTTGAGACCGATCTGAGTCCAAGTTACCGACATCGACTGAGCGCTGCCGGAGCGATTGAACAGTGCCACGGCGCGCACATTGGTCCCACTCATGACCTTCGACCAAGTCTCCAACGAGTTCGTCGAGCTAATCAACTGGGCCTGAATGCCGAGGGGGTCTTGATTCACCGCAATTACGTCGGGGTTGGTCAGAATCGCTTTCGTTGCGGCAGACATTTTGGTGATGTCGTTGCCGGTGATGAGCGGCGCCGCCAATATCGCCCACATGCCGAAGTGCGACTTGTCCTCGTCGGCTGTCATGCCACGGCCCACTTCGAGCATGTCCGGGTCGTTCCAGTGCCCCGGGCCTGCGTACGGGTAAAGTGGCTTGTCGAAGTCGATCAGGCCCGTAACCGATTTCCAGGTATTAGTGATGTCAAACTCAATGCGCCACATGTTGCAGATCTTCAGTTCATCAACTGAGCAGTTCGGGGGTACGCATGAACCACCACCGTAGACCGGGTTGATACTGTAAAAGATGGGGCGACCGGTGGCTTTGAGGGCAGTGCCCATTGGCGCAAAGGCTGTCTTTGCTCCGGAGCAGAGGTCGTACTTCAGGTAGTCGACGCCCCAACTGGCAAAGGACTTGGCGTCTTGTGCATCATGGCCTTGGCTTCCGGTCTTGCCTGCACAGGTGGTGGGACCAGGCGATTCGTAGATCCCGAGTTTGAGACCCTTGGCGTGCACGTAGTCGGCAAGCGCCTTAATGCCGCTCGGAAATTTTGCCGTGTCAGCCAGCAGATTGCCGCTCGAGTCGCGACCGCTCATCCAGCAGTCGTCGATGTTGACATAGTTGTAGCCAGCGGCAGCCATGCCGCTCGAAACCATGGCGTCGGCAACACTCTTGATCAGCGATTCGCTCGGGTTGCAGCCGAAGTTGTTCCAGGAATTCCAACCCATGGGCGGTGTTGCGCCCACGATACTGCTGGTCGTGCCAGCCGTTGCGCTCGTGCCTCCCGTTGCCGTTGTTCCGCCTGCTGCTGCGCCCGCTGTCGACTTACCACCGGTGGCGTTGGCACCGCCAGTTGCTGGCGCACCGCCCGCCGTGGCCTTACCCCCCGTGGCAGTGATTCCCCCCGTCGCAACGCCACCGCCCAGTCCCATTGAGCCACCGGTTGCAGCTGACCCGCCCGTTGCTCGAGCTCCACCGGTTTGGGCAGCGCCACCTGCGGCCACAACACCGCCCGTGCCGATCTGTCCGCCAGTCGCTGCCGCCGCGCCTCCTGAAGGTGCTCGACCTCCGGTGGCTGGCGCCCCCCCTAACCCACTAGAACCTCCGGAACCGTTGTTCAACCCGGGACCGTCCGAGCTGCCGCATCCAGACACCAGGACCGCGCTCCCGAATGCGCAAATAAACCAGCGATATTTGCTAGTTACTAGCGCGCGTTGACTTGAACGGACGAGAACGGCATTAGACGTCAGCATGGCAAAGCAGTAGCGATGGGGCGTCGTTTCCGTCGCACAATTGCTCGGCGAAACAGCAATGACTCCGGACCGAGGCCACTGCGATTGCAAAAATCTTGCAATGTTGATGTCGCGTTGACTCACCTGCACGAGGCGACCGCAGCCGTTGCGTTTGCCCAGATCAAACAGTGCAATGCACAAGCTGGTTGCTCAAGTTGCGCAATTTTGCTGCGCAGATCGCCCCCGGAGTTGGCAAAAGTGGCTCCTAATTGGCTGGCATTTCGATTGCTAAGGCGACGTCGCAACTGGGAAAGGGCAGGTCGAACCGCGTCCCTTGACCACCACCACGCAACCGGAAGGAACGACCAATGTACGCTGCCAGATTGCTCGCCAAGAGCCTCTTCGTCACCGGCGCCGCACTTATTGTGGGGTGCGGAGCACCCGAAGACGCCGCAACGAGCCCAGACGAGAATATCGCCACGTCGCACGCCGCGCTTTCCCTTTCGATGCTGGGTGCCGACATGTCCTCAGTTCAGCGCACTATGGACCTCGGGGCGTCCTACTATGACGCCTCGGGAACGAAGATGGACCCCCTCGACATCCTCAAGGCGAAAGGCGTCAACTACATTCGCCTTCGGATCTGGAACAACCCAGCGAGCGGTTACAACAACAAGACGAAGGTTCTCCAGTACGCGAAGACGGTCAAGTCAAAGGGCCTGAAGCTCCTCATCGACTTCCACTACTCGGACACCTGGGCCGACCCTAGCCATCAGGCACCGCCTGCAGCCTGGTCGGGACACAGCATTAGCCAGCTGCAGACGGACGTTTACAACTACACGTACGACATCTGCAACAGCCTCAAAGCACAGGGAACGACGCCGGATGCCGCGCAGATTGGTAACGAGATTAACACCGGAATGCTGTTTAGCAACGGCCAAGTAGTAAACAACAGCTTCACCAACTTGGGCAACTTGCTAAAGCAGGGCTACAACGCCATCAAGGCCTGCAATAGCGGAACCCAGGTCCTCATCCATACCGCCGACGCTGACAGCGACGCCAACGCGCGTTGGTTCTACGACGGGATTAAGGCTGCCGGAGTCCAGTGGGATGTCACCGCGCTGTCCTATTACTGCATGTGGCACGGAACGACAGCGAACATGAAAAGCGTCGTATCCGACATGATCTCTCGCTACGGCAAACCCGCCATCATCGTCGAAACCGCCTATCCGTTCACTACCTCGAATGCAGACAGCACGGCCAACCTCATCAGCGGCACCTGCTCGGGGTTCGCAACAACTTGGGCGGGGCAAGCTGCGAACTTTACCGCGGTGCAAGATGCAGCCCGAGCGGGCGGCGCGACCGGCGTCTTTTACTGGGAGCCGGCGTGGTATGCGGTTTCCGGCAACGGTTGGGATCCGAAGAACATCAATGGCACAGGCAACAACTGGGACAACATGGCGCTCTTCGACTGGACAGGCCACATCAACCCGAACGTTGTCTGGAAGCAGTAGCTTTCGCATGCTCGACTTGCCTCCCCCGATTTGCGCGGCGCTCAACTGGGGGAGGCCAGCGGGCAAGGTCTTGTTGCGACCGCGCTTGGTGCGGATTTGCGCGCCCGGAGTCGATAGGCGCAGCACCCAAGAAGGGGAAAGTTAAGCCTTGTGCGTGGCACCGACGTGCTTTAGGCCACTCTCCACCGAACTACGACTTGGGGGTTATTCAGTCTCGCGAGCGGCCGTTGAAGCCATTGAAGTTGCGCGTTGGCGCGACCGAGGCACGACGCAATGGCTCAGCGCATTTCAATTCCGATCCACTTCAAACTTCTGCTGCTTGCGGGGATTCCGGTCGTCGGGGCATTGCTCCTTGGGTTAATGCTCGCAAGAGATGCTCAGCAACAGGCGAAGAGCGCGGAGGCCTTAGGCACCGTCGAGGATCTGGCGCGGCTCTCGGCTGCCATGAGCGACGCCGTCCACGGTCTGCAGGACGAGCGCGCCCGAATGGCGCTTGAGTTGTCGGCTGCGCCAAGCCAGAGCGCAATGCTCACGGCATCGCTCGCCGCGAGCGACCGCGAAGTTGCAACGCTCCAGGCGTTTCTTGCGGCGCGCGACATTCGTTCGCTACCCGTCCGCCTGGCTCGCGACCTCGCGGCTGCCATCGAGTCGCTCAAGCAGCTCAAGGAAACGCGGAGACTCGCGGTGGCTGGGCAGTTGAGCCTGGAACAGTTACTGGAACGCTACGGCAAGTCAACTAAGTCGCTGATTTTGGCCATGGCTGCGCTCACGCAACTGTCCAATGATGGCGAATTGCTTCGGAACATCAGCATGCTCGTGGGTGCGCTCGAGGTCAGTGAACGCATGAGCCATGAGCAGGCGCTCGTATCCAACGTGCTGGCCGTCGGGAAATTCCCACCGGGCGGTTTCCGTGACCTGGTGACGACTATTTCCGAGCAACAGGTCTACATCAGCGCCTTGAAATCGACCGCAACGGACGAACAAATCCGAGAGCTTGAGCGTGTGCTGTCTGCCCCCGTGGTCAAAACCATTGTCGATATGCGTGGCCGTATCCAGTCGGCGGATGAGGACGACAGCCTTTCGGTGCGTGCGGATGATTGGTTTGCCGCCCAAAGTCAACTCATGGCGGCGATACGGCACCTGGAGGGTGAGCTCGCCGCCCGCGTGCGAAGTGTGGCGTCAGCCAAGCTAGAGAAGACGCGGGCGGCACTGCGAACGAGCCTGGGGCTTTCTGCCCTGGTGTTGCTACTCTCGTCCGCCATGGCGATCTGGCTCGGGCGCGGGATTGGTCGTTCAGTGGGTGCGTTGGCGAAGGCGGCGCGCGACGTGCGTGCAAACAAGGACTACTCGGTGCGCGCCCATCGTTGCAGCGACGATGAATTGGGCCTCTTAACCGATGCATTCAACGAAATGCTCTCGGACATTCTGGTTCGTGACGAGGAACTCGCCTCGCACCGCGAGAACCTGGAAAAGCTCGTCGAGGCTCGGACTGCAGAGCTCGAGAAACGCAATCGTGCCATGCGCATCGTACTCGATACTGTCGAGCAGGGCCTGGTAACGATCCTACCCGACGGAACCTTGGCAGCCGAGCAGTCCCGCGCATTCACCGGCTGGTTCCCGAATGGCGCCGGCCGCCCCTACTTCGAGGTTCTGGGCTCGAATCCCCAAAGCCGTGCGATGATGCAGCTCTGTTGGGAGGCAGTGGTCGATGCCATGCTGCCACTCGACTTGTGTATCGAACAGATGACGAAGTCCGTCGAGCATCAGGGGCAGCACTATGCCCTCGCCTATCGACCGATGCTGGACGGCGACGAGCTCCTCGGGGTGTTGCTGGTCGTGTCGGACATTACGGCAGACCTAGCCAGAATGGCAAACGATGCCAGGCAACGCGAATTCGTCACTGTGTTTGAACGGGCGATGAAAGACAAGAGCGGCTTCATCGAGTTCTTCAATGAAGCTTCGAGCTTAGTCGGCGAGATTACGACGCAACCGAACTTGAATTCGGCAATGCTGCTCCGAAAGTTGCATACGCTCAAGGGCAACTGTAGCTTATTTGGCCTGAGGAGCGTCGCGGACACTTGTCACCAACTCGAAACAATGGCTTGTGACGAAGGCCTAGACGGCATGCGCGCACACTTGCGCCTAGTCGCGGAAAAATGGACGAATATCTCGGAACGGATTGTGCCGCTCTTGGGGGCCAAAATTGACGATGTGATCGAGGTTCACCACGACGAGCTTCAAGAAATCATCGTCGCGACCCGACGTTTGGCCGCAGCGAGTGCCATTACCGAACGACTGGTGCGTCTGAAGCATGAACCCGTGGTGGTGCGCTTCGAGCGTGCGGCGGAGCAGGCGCGGGCATTGGCACTGCGGCTTGGCAAGGGTGAGCTCACGTGTATTGTCGATGGCGGTGACGTGCGCTTGCCCAGGGAACGCTGGGGCGGGTTTTTCCAGGCATTGGCACACGTCATTCGAAACGCGATCGACCACGGCCTTTACAGCGAAGCCGAACGAGAGTCGAACAAGAAGCTTGCTACGGGCAGGCTGACGTTTCGGGCGAGCGCGGTTGCCGGAAACTACGTCATCGAGGTTGAAGACAATGGTCGTGGTGTGGACTGGTCGGTGCTGCGCGAACGGGCTGTCGCAAACGGATTGCCAGCATCGACGCACGCCGAGCTCGTGCGTGCCATGTTCTCTGACGGCATAACTACGCGCGATGCGGCCACAGAGCATTCAGGCAGGGGATTCGGCATGTCCGCAGTTTGGCAGGCCGTTGGGGAACGGTCTGGGCGGATTGACGTGCGCTCCGAGCCGGGCAAGGGCGCAAATTTCGTTTTTACATTTCCCGTTCTTGGCAACGACCTCGCCCCGGTCGACTCGCGATACCCAGGGGCGCGACCCAGCCTGGCACCTGCGTTAATGAATAAGCAGTAGGCGCACTAAGCCTGGCAGTACGCCTCGACCATGACGCGATTGCCTTCAACTTGCGACTGCAGCTCAAGCCGCGCTTCGTGGGCAACACGAGCCAAGCCCAGCATTGCCCGCTGACCGGTACCGCTCATCGATTTGCGCATTTCTTCGACGTAGGTGGCCTCGGCGTTGGTTCGCAACTTTTCGAGGTGGTCGTTCAGCATCGAGATACGCGCTGGAATGCTGCTGTTGCTAACGCGGACGACGATCCAACTATTTCCGTGAACGAGTTCGATCACAACCTTCTCTGCCATGGTACCGAACTTGAGTCCGTTTTCGAGCAGCTCGAAGGCAGCCACCGTAACCTTCTGGGCAGTGTGGGGCCGGAAGTGGCCCTCGCTGTAGGCTGTGAAGAATTGGTGCGTGTAGTCGAGCATCTCAGCGCCTGAATTGCACTCGACCCGAACTAGCGTATTCGGTGCCGATCCGAGGCGCTCTATGGGGCGCGCTCCAATTCTACTTCTGAGGTTTGACACGCGCTGCCTTACTCACATCAGTCCGCGACTTGAACTTCGACGGCGCCTGCCGCGAGCGAAGTGATAGCGACGAAACTCGTCTTCTGCCAAGTGAATTTGCGCGTGGTTAGAATGCGAAGCTTATAGCCGTTCGGCATATTGGCTTTGACCCAGCCGGCCCAATCCAAAAACAACCGGATCGAAGACGAGTTTACGAATTTTAGCTCGGTCACGTCAAGCTCGAATGCGGTCAATTTCGCTTCGATGGCAGCGTCGTGGACCTGACGGAAGAAGCCACCAAGCACTTTGCCAGGCTCCTGCGACGTAATCCGCCCATCCAGTTTGAGTCGCTGGGGTGGGTGGAGCTCGATCCGCAGTGAATCGACGTTAGGTACCGACAATGCCTCGAATCTGCTCATAATCTACCTGCTGCGGTGAATCGAATGCGACCGTCTGGCGCGTCGGAAAGCTTGAGCTCCACGCCGCCTTCATAGCGCATGCGCGCCAGCCCGAGGCGTGCAGATGCTTCTGGTTCGCGCTGCGCGCGCTCAAGCGCCGCGATAAATGCCTGCTCTGGATCGACCATTCTGAGGCGCTCGAGTTCGTCCTTGAGGCTCTGCAGGTGGGCGTGGTTCGGCTTACTAGTCACGGAGAACTCGATGTGATGCGGAGAGGCACAAATGACCAATTCCAACTCGGAATCGGGCTCGGGACTCGAGTACTTGATCGCGTTTTCCAGAGTTTCTTGTATCACGATGCAGGCGCGATCCGCTACGTCGGATTCGGCAAACGTGGTGCGGCAGAAGAATTCGCCGAAATCACGGATCCCGTCGATGTAGGTCCAAGCGGGTCGAAATCGCATGGCGACGAGCGGGTTGGTGGGAGCTAAGCTCCCCTGGTTGGTATTGGCCACGGCAGCCTCGGTGTTTCAGAGGGTTCACGAAAATGAGAACGATGGTCCCAACGGCCAAGTATGTACGCAGATAATCGCCGGGGATCGCGCTTTACACTATTAGCTCCTCGTGCTGGCGGCCGCTGGTACAATCGGGTTCGATGTCGCTGTCCCTATCGATTCGCCTCAAATTGGCCTTACTGGCCGGGGTGCCGGTTGTCGGCGCCGCCATTTTGTCCGCCCAGATCGCTAGCCAGGCGATGGGGCAAGTGAAATTGGCTAAATCGCTGGGCTCTATCGAGAGCCTGGTTGAGCTCTCGAAGCGCTCTACGGATCTGATCCATGACTTAGAGCGGGAACAAACCAGCCTCTGCTTGCTGACTGGCTACCGTGTAGGTACGAATGAAACGGGCGACAAGACGGGCGAAGCTGCACTGAAGGGGCAACGAGAAGCGCTAAATCGAACGCAATTCGCCACTTCCCAAACTGACGCGCGGATTCAACAGCTGAACGAATTCCTAGCGTCGCGTGACGCTTCGATGCTGCCGAAGAAGTTGTCCAAGTCGCTCACGCAAGCCCGACACCAAGTCGCAACCCTATCGAACTTGCGGATTCAATCCGAAACAGGCGTGCCCCGGTGGGAGCCGCTGCTCGATCACTATGGGCGCGCTATTCGCCTACTTACCGACACCGTAGCCGGGCTCGCGGAATTGACCAACGATGGCGAACTCCTGCGCACGTTGAATGCGCTCGTTGCACTGCTCGAGTTTGAAGCCAGTGCCAGCGCCGAGCATGCACTATTGGCCCATGTCTTGGCCGTGGGCGATTTTCCACCGGGAAGCTATCGAAAGCTAGTGACTGTGGTCACCGAGCAAGAGCTTTACCAAGACGTGTTTTCTACGGTTGCCACTTTCGAGGCCAAGAAACTCTTCGACGAAACCATGCCAGCGTCGCTGACGGAGCCGGTACTCCAAATGCGCAAAAAGGTGATGAGCGCCGTCGACGACGAATTGACGCAGCCTCCAGAAGCGTGGTTGAGCGTTGGACGCACACGGCTCGATTCGGTGGCGGCGTTCGAGCAACGGCTGCATGCCGATAGCAGCCATTTTGCCTCGCTGAAGCTAAAGCAGGTCAACCACGACGTGGCTCTGGCAGGACTGCTTGCTGGTGGCATCATCCTGTTCAATTTGCTCTTTGCAGGAGTTATCGCACGCGGCATCACTCGGCGCATCAGCCACCTGCGCGAAGTGGTGGCTCGAGTCGGCGACGGTGATTTGACGGTTCGCGCCGATCTGTCGATTCGTGACGAATTGGGCCAGCTCGGCGCCGCATTCAACAAGATGGTCCACGAGATCAGTGAATCGCGCTCGGCCCTTAGCACCCAGGCACGAATGGCGCGCGATCTGGAGATTGCTACCGAAATTCAGCGGGCGATGCTACCGAAGACACCAACGCACCCCGAGTTCGAATTCGCGGGCAACATGGTGCCCGCCGACGAAGTCGGAGGTGATTTCTACGATGTGCTCACCGATGGTGACGCACTTTGGTTGACCGTAGGCGACGTGTGCGGACATGGCATTGGTTCAGGCCTGGTAATGGTGATGACCCAGGTGGCGTTTGCCTCAAACTTCTTCCAAGATGCGGCCGCAGAACCAGCTGCCGTGTGGAAGCGCGTAAATCGACTCCTATGTGAAAACATCAAGGAGCGACTCAGAGACGAGCGCTACGTGACTGCCCAGCTGCTCACGTATCAGCGAGACGGCCTGTTTCGCTGCGTTGGTGCCCATCAGTGGCCGATCGTGTATCGCGCGAGTTCGGGGCGATGCGAAGTCCTCGAATCGAATGGCCCCTGGCTGGGAATTGATGCAGACCAGTTGATTGTGCCGCAAATGGAGATAAAGCTCGAACCGGGCGACGTTCTCTGCCTTTACACCGATGGGTTGCCTGAGTCCCAGAATTTGAATGGCGACCTCTTCGACGTTGATCGCATGCAAGCGACCCTCGCGCGCTCGATGAAGAAACATGGTTCGATCGTGCAATCAGTGGAAGACTTGTACGCGCTCGTTGAGGAATTTTCCGGGCGGCGCGACGACGATTGGACGCTATTGCTCGTGCGCAGACGCGACCAGGAGTCGTGTCGGCTAAGCATAGAAGCGCCGAGTGCCTAGGCGCGGCGGCACTACTCCAATCGGTCCGGACCACTTGGCTATTTGTCTACGGCACTGGGTCGGGGCGCGCCGCGGTTGCGCGGATGGCTTTGCGCATGTCCTTTGGATCGGCGAGGCACTTAACGCAATCCCGATCGCCGTTCGGACCACAGTTCTGACGTGCCGCCGTAGTTACCAGTTGATTGGACGCTCGACGATCGCCGTCGCGAATCGCCTGCTCGACAAGTTTCCGGATTTCGCTGCAGTCTGTTGGTTTCTCGCGCAGCGCCAATCCGAGCTCGAGCGGTCCCGAGGCGCGCTTGCGCACGTCCTTCGCAAGCAACAACGCTTCTGCAAACTGGGTCGTCTCGTTGCGATCCTTGGAACCGATCCACACCTCGTACAACAGATCGAGCGCATGAGCTGATGGCAAATCTGACAGGATCTCCAACATCGCACGACTCGTGGAACGGTCACGCACGAACTCCAGCGCCAATGTACGCGCCTTTGGGTCGTCAAGTTTCTGCGGATTTTTTCGCAGTTCTGCGCTGAAACGAGCGTATTCCTCGAACCGCTTGTCTTGCCATTGTCGACCGAGTGCAACGGCTTCGGCACGGGTGCGCTTGCCGGGTTCGGCCTTGACGATCTCAAGCATTGGGCGCACACCGCTCGGCATACTCAAGTCGAAGTACGCGGGCAATGGTGGAATGGCGGCTTGCGTTTCGGCAATGGCCGCTTCGCGAGCCGTGTGCACAGCCGCCGATGCCGAGGCCGCTGCTGCAGCGAGTTTCCGGTCGCTCACCGAGCCAGCTGCTGCCCACCCGACGAAACCAGCCACACCGAGCGAGAGGATCCAGAGTACAGCGGGCACCTTGGATTTGGGCAAGCGCTGGTCGCGACCAACTTCGTTTGTCATCGGTGGCATTGAACAACTGGTCGACTTGGCCACTGGGAGCGCTGTGTATGGAACCGTCGGCAGCTCCGCAGGCAACAATGCCGTTGCGGCCATGGCCGGTTCAGAGCTGTACCCGGCTGGTTTCGGCGGGGGCTTACTGCGCAAGCGGATCCCTGGAAGTGGAACGGGCTCAAGATCTGGTTCAATTGGCGCATGAACTAGATCGGCAACCGGCACTTCGGGACTTAGCTCACTTGCAACGGTTTCCGCCACGATCTCGTCGGCAATCGGGCCTTTTGCCGTCGCTTCGACTAAAGGCACGTCTAAATTTCGGTCGGTGGCTGCCCGTATAGATTCTTCGTTTGGTAGGGTCTCAGTTACGCAAGGCGTGACACGTTCGCTTGCCGGTTGTTCGCTTGCCGGTTGTTCGCTTGCCGGTTGTTCGCTTGCCGGTTGTTCGCTTGCCGCAGGTGGACGTGCCGATGGCCAATCCGAGTCCCTTGGGAAATCTTCAATCCCGTGCGAAATTGGCACAATGCGAGGCAAAACGTGCGCCAACCCTTCTTCGGCATTCGACAGCTGCCCAACCTGCTGCGTTTTTGACACCATTTCGATTTCGCCATGAAGCGCTGCACTCGAAGCTGCGAGCTCTTCGGGCGGCGTTGGCTCACTCGTGATTGGCTCACTCGACGCAACGTCAAACGCGGGTGGCTCTCCTTTGGGCGGCGGCAGCGGATCCGCGTGTGCTATCGGCTCGTCGTGGTCTGCAACGCTCCCCTGTGTTTGCTCGACGTCTCCCATCCCGACAAGATACCATCGTTTTTTTGATTTGGGTCAGGGCTCGCGGTGACGGCGGCTGCCACTCGGCCACAACCGCACCGGTCCTCGGGTACCCGGGGCGCGAGACGCCGCGCTTTGCTGCAAGTTTGTGCTCCGAACAGTAATTCATCGTGTCCCACTCCCCACGCGCGGGCGGATCTACGGTCGATCCCGGGGTCCCGAAGGACGCGTGCCGTGGCGTCGCGGGTCCGCCCCAACCAAAAAGCCCGAAAAGCACGGCCAAACAGCGACCAAACACTGAGCGGCGTTGCAGCCGGGCGGCGCCTCAAGCTAGATCCCTCCGCATGATCCGATCGCTCGGCAGTCTGACTTGGCTCTGGATTGCGCTGGCCGTGGCCATGCCACGCGGCGCAAGGGCTGCGGCCGACAGGGAGCCGCGCGAGAACGCGGACGAGAACATAGACTCAAATGAAGCTTTGGCCAAAGCGCAAGACTTGCCAGCTGCACAGGCCGAATCACTCGTACCAATCCGATGGCAATTCGGCATTGCGCTTAGCCTGACTGGGTACCAACGCGCAGATTTTCACGTGGAGCCAATCAACTCCGGGCAGTCGCTGCCTGGTGTCCTCGAACGCACCAGCTATGGTCCAAGTGGTAGCTCAGTCGTGCTTGAGCCGGGCTTCGTTGTCGGCAACCAGCTGGTGCTGGGCGCGCTCATCGATATTGGCTCCGGCTCAAACGAAAGCACAGTGAAGGATCTATCCTTCAAGATCTCGCAGTCACAGGCGAGCCTCGCCATCGGCCCACGCGTGGCCTACTACCTCATGCCAAACAGTCACATCAGACCCTTTGGTCTGCTGGCATTCGGCTATACATTTACGCCCAGCAAGCAGGCCGGGCAGGGGCTTCGCCTGACCATGTACCAGGGCTTCGCCGGAGTAGGGCTGGCGTATTTCCCGCTGCCCAATTTCAGTTTCGATACTTCGCTGCGTGCCGCCTATGGCATCGGATCCGGCTACGTGGACACTGGCGTACTCAAGAATGCCGCCCTTTCAGGCTCAATCTACACGCTGATGTGGACCATTGGCACCGCGGGCTGGCTACCCTAGTCATAGTTTGTGATGCTGGGTGTCATCGAGGTACGGATTTGGCTTTCACCCCGAAGTACGACTTCTTTTGGGCTTAGCTGGCGCGAAGCAACGCTGTGGTCTCGACTACCTTGACGCCTACCGACTGGGCAATCTGCCTCAGATCTCCCGAGTGCGAAGTAGGCATCCAGATGCTCGTTCCGCCAAACAAGCGGGTCATGCCAACAACATCGAGCGGGGCCTCGGTCAGCACCAAGTCGAGACTTCCGGTTGCAGCTGCCTGATGAATGATGAGTGGTGGTTCACCGAGCAAGCGCCGCGGCAGCGCAATACCGACAGTAACGTCTTCTGAGAGTTGAGCGGTGGTGGCAAGCGCCATCAGTAGCCGTTCCCAGCTGTCGTTCGGATCGTCCAGGTTCGGCGCAATCAGCAGCCGCGTTGGACGCGAGCCGCGCCACGGATCGACAATTGGTTTGGGTGTATCCGCGGCTAGGCTTTCAGCAACTCGCGCCGAGAAGATGTATTGGACGATTTGTGCCTCTTCGCGGAACAACGCCACATCACCGCCCAAGGCCTTGACTGCGACGCACAGCGGCTCAAGTTCGGGTGCGGCGGGGGTGCTAACGAGGCGCATATCGGCGCCCAGCGCAAGCCCCAGTTCAGCGCAGAATTGTTTGATGCCGTTGAGCGTGAAGAAGCGCAGGTGGGTGCGGTCGAGGATCCCAGCGTCCTCGTAGGCCCATTCCCCCTTGACCAGTAGCGGCAATAGTACGCTCTGGTGGCGCACATTTGGAATCGAACAAACGATGGTGCCCCCAGGTTTGCACCAATTGAGCAGGTGCCGAACCACACGCGCCGGATCCCTGAGATGCTCCAGCACATCGGCAAAGGTGATGACATCAAAGTAGCCGAAGGGGTAGGGCAATGCGGGCATGAGATCCAGATCGTATTGGTACGCGGACGTCAAGCGACACCGGGCAACCTGGGCCGCTTCTGAATTGAGTTCGATCCCCACTACTTCACGTGCGCCACGGTCGAGCATGGCGCCGCCCATTGCGCCAGCAGCGCAGCCCACGTCGAGCACGGCTTTGCCTTGAACCGGGACAAAATCGACAATCTCGGGGCGGGAACATTGGTAATACGCAGCAATCGCCGTGGCGATCGAGCGTGGTTCTTCTGACTTTTCCGGCGCAGCGAAACGCACTGCCACAGCATCGCGACCAAACCGCGTAGGCATTGCCGCCAGCGTAACGAATGGCGCATTTTGGTTGTCGTCTAGGGCGCGTCGTAGCGCTTCAGTCATTGGTCGAGCCTCCATCAACTTTTGGCCACGGAGCGCCATTGCTGCTCGCTCTTGCGGAGCCGCGAGTAGCTCAATGCACCGTTGGACTAGTTCTTCATAGTTTGCAAACGCGACCCCGGGTTCAAATTGGGCTTCTTCTTCCGGGCAGCCACCCCGTTCGGACACGACAGCTCGGCCGTTAGCCAATAGGTACGACACCCGAACGATCTCGAAGACCTTGGACTCGTAGTAGTGTACGTTGAGCACCAGCTTCGAGCGGGCAATGTACGCGTCGCGCTCGCGACCATAGGTCCCAAACAGCGTTTCTACCCGCAGATTTGCCCGGCGCAAGGCCTCGATGATGGCACGCCGTCGCGGGTTTATTGAACCGTAAAACAGGACATCGATGTCTTCCTCGCACTTGGGGATTCGATTGAGTTCTGGCACCCAGCCGACTGGCACGACTTTCGGCCGTGGCACTCCCATCAGTTCGAGTGCGTCTGCGTTGCGAACACTGTAGTCCCAGACTTGATAGCGCTTCAGTAGCTCGACCATGGCGCCGTCGAACCAGGGCCCCGCTTGCACTTGCTCGAGATTGTAGAGAATGGCGTCCGGTCCGAGCGGCTGCGGGTGGCGCACAAGCAAGTTGGTACCAAGTACGATGGTTCGACGATTCGGCAAATTCGTCTCGGTGCTGACGACCACGTCGTGTCCCAGCGCAATTGCTGCTGCCTCGAGTGTCTCGGCAACTTCGCGAAATGCCTGACTGTGAACGTAGTTTGGCGGTGAGACGACGCCGATGGCAAGCTTCACGGCAACTCCTGACGCTTCACGTCGCCCCCCCGAGCCGTGCCTTGCCGAGTCGACAGACCGAGCCAACGCGGTGTCGCCCAATTCCAGGTACCGAATCGCGAATTCATGACCTCATACCTTGACCGCCCAACGACCGGTCAAGGCAGTTCGATAAGTTCGCCTGCCCTCAACTTGCGGCTTCTCGCTGAAATCGTACGAATTACGACCCCGCCCCGGGGCTGTCTGCAGCCCACACCCGTATCCAGACCTCTCATTGTTGCCCTCAGTCTGAAACAGCAGGTATGCCTCTTCTCCGACAGCAATGCCCAATGTGCGGGGACGGATAAGCGTTGGTAACGGTGGGTGAATGGGTGTGGCGACACCTCGGCGTGACCACGTGGAATCGGCATTAATCGGCTGCAATGCTGATCGACTAGGGTTGTTGGCGCTCGTGTACGTTTGGCGGCCCTCGACAAAACATGCTTTGAATAATATGAGGCCAATCATGAGTGCTACCCCCCGCGCAACGCCCGTCGTAGAAGCTCCCTTTCAGAAGTCGGCTGCTTGCGATGCACCCGGACCAAGGCAACTGAAGGCCCCGATCGTCGTGGTGGCCGCAGGCGCGGAGTGGGAGCACGAGGCCGGTACCCTGGTGATTGGTCGTGACACTGAAGCCAACGTCGTGCTTCGGGATCCCTTGGTGTCTCGCTTTCACGCGCGACTGTGTGTGGGCCGAGATGGGCGAGTAAGCCTCGAGGATATGCACAGCGCCAATGGCGTGTTCGTCAACGGCAACAGGCTTTCGCGCCCATCGATGCTGCTTGGCGAAGGGGATCGGTTGCTGATAGGAACCACCGAGGTAAGCGTGTTTAGCATGCGCGCTTCAGCCCAGGTGCGCCTCGGTCGAAAACTCTCGAAATCGCTGCCTGCGACAGCCGCTCCAGCGCCAGTCGCCCCCGAAGAGCGTTCGACTATGCGCTCTGGGCCGTCGGACAAGCCGCTACCAAAGCGTATGGTTGCAGTCACTGGGCGCTCGGATGCGATCAACATGGTGGGGCAATTCGCCGAGCAACTCATGGAATCCGGACATGCCATGGAGGCCGCCCGCGTGCTGTCCGAGCACCTGCAGAACTTGCTGAAAGGAGCATCCGCGGGCCTCAGTGTTCCCGCGCGCATCCTCGAGGCTGCAACGACCTTCGCCATACGCCTGCACGTTTGGACCCAACGCACCACGTGGCTGGAGTACGTTCTCGAACTTCACCTCGCGGCCCATCAAGTGCCGGCGGATTCGAGCCTCGACGAGCTGGTCGCCGCGCTCGGTGAGACAACGAAGCTTGATCCGGTCTTGGTCCGCTATTTCCTCACGACGATCGCGGTGCGCGCCGGGACCCCGACGGACGCTGAACGTGGGCGACTGCAGCGGATCCAGCAACTGGCCAAGTAAAACTCATAAATCGGTCCAGCGGTGAAACGGCTGTAGCGTCCCTGCTGCGGCCGTTTCGAGCGCGGCCTCGAGAATGACAAAGCCATCGGTTTGGCCAAGGGCAATGGTTGCGCCAGAAGTCTGGTTGGCATGCGCCACAAACCTCGAACTGGTCTGGTGACGAATCAAGTTACCCAACACGACGCGCGTGCGCTTGGCGTCAGGTTTAACCGGATTGCCCAACGGCACCCAGGTTGGCACCGGTATCGCACTGCGATCGCCCTGCATGGCACGGAGCAAGGGCATAGCGAAGAGCGCAAACGTAATCACTGCGCTGACTGGATTGCCGGGTAAGCCAACGACCACTTTGTTATCGCGCCGCCCGAGCGTGATCGGCTTGCCCGGCTTAATCCCGACTTGGTAAAGGTCGAGAACAACGTCTGCCCTTTCTAACGCTGGTCGTACGAAATCGTAGTCACCTACACTGACCCCGCCAATTGTAACCAGAACGTCAGAGTCCGCCAACGCTTGCACGATCGCCGCCTCGATTCGACTCTGATCGTCGTCGATGATCCGCGTCGCATGCACGACCGCGCCGGCCTGTTGTGCAAGCAGAGCGATCGTCGTCGAGTTAGATTCCGCGATCGTGAACGGCCGCTGCGGAGCCCCCGGACGCCGCAGCTCGCTACCCGTGCAGAGGATGGTTACCTTGGGTGCGCGCGCGACTTGCACCCGAGCGCGATCGAGAAAACTGACGAGCGCAAGCGTCGTGGGATGCAGCCGCTGCCCCCGGTCAACCGCCATTGCCGACGCCGCCAAATCCTCGCCGCGGTGACGAACGTGCTGTCCGGGTGCCACGGCTCTGTTACTGCTGATGGTTAGTCCGTCGCGGTCGACGTGCTCTTGCATGACCACGGCATTTCCGCCCTCGGGCATGGCCGCACCGGTGAAAATCCGCATTGCGGTGGCGCGTTGCAGGCGTGCTGGGGCGCCGCCTGCGGGGGCTTCACCCACGACTGGTAGCCGAAAGGGCAAGCTCTTGGCATCGTCGCAGTGGATGGCGTAGCCATCCATGGCACTAGTGTCGAACTCTGGCACCGCGCGCATGGCGAACAAGGGTTCGGCGAGAACTCGGCCAGCAGCCGCAGACACTGCGAGCGGCTCACTTGCCACTCGGACTGCCACCTCGAGGAATCGTTGTCGCGCCGAGTCGAAATCCAGCATGGTTCTGGTAGCCTCCGGAAGCCTTGCGCAAGATAATCCAACCGCATCGAGCAAACCAGTCATGACCGACGGCCGCCTATTCGAATTCGACGAAATCGACGAAACTTTAACGCTCGTCCCGCTCGCAGCGCGACGGCTGCTCGACGCCCTGGGCGCCAAGTTGTCACTCGAGGGCTGGCGTTCGCTGAGCCATGCCGACCGGGTCGCGCTATTGCGCCTCGGCTCCGCAGCGACAATCGACGAGGCTCCCGCGCGCTGTGTGCTGGCTCGCGCTCAACCGTTGGCGCGGGCAACAGACCCTACGGGCGATCCGAGTGCAGTCGTGGTGCCGTCGCAAGTCGCTGAGCGGCTCGGTTCCGAGCGCACGTTGACGCGTGCTGATTGGTCACAATTGACACCGCTCGAACGTTGGGTGCTGGTCAAGGTGGCAGCGAGCAAGAACCCGGAGCGTCTCCCGCGCGCCTACGACGAGGTCGTTGGCGGCGGTCGAGGGCTCACGCACCTCAACGCGGAAGGTGAAGCGCACATGGTCGAGACCGGCACGAAATCCGTCACGACTCGACGCGCCGTCGCTGGTACCTCGGTCAGCATGTCCGAATCGGCACATCGGCAGCTCGTTTCCGGCGATGCACGCAAAGGCGACGTACTTGGGACGGCGCGCATCGCCGGAATTATGGCGGCAAAGCAAACCAGTCAGTTGATTCCGTTGTGCCATCCGATTCAGCTTACCCACGTCGAGGTCGACTTGACGGTTTCGTCACTCGCGCCCACAGTCGAGGTGCGCGTAGAAGTAACCGCTGTGGATCGTACCGGCGTCGAGATGGAGGCCATGGTCGCGGCCTCGGTCGCTGCCCTGACGATCTATGACATGCTGAAGGCCGTGGACCGTGGCATGGTGATTGGCCCGACGCGGCTGCTCGCCAAGAGTGGCGGCAAGAGTGGAGACTTTAGCGTATGACGAGGTTGGTCGAATTACGTGAGACGCCGATTGATAGCCTCGAAGTCGAGCGCGCTGTGGCGCACGCTGCGGCGGGCGCGATCGTGCACTTCGTCGGCCGCGTGCGTGACAATAACGACGGTAAGGCCGTGGCGAAGCTTGAATACGAGGCCTATTCGAGTATGGCTGCCCGCGAGATGCGCCAAATCGTGACCGAGCTCGAGCAGCGCCTGCCTGCAACGCGCATGGCCGTACTTCATCGAATTGGCACGCTCGCCGTTGGCGACGTCGCGATCGTGTGTGCGGCTAGTGCGGCGCACCGTTCCGAAGCCTTCACTGCCTGCCGGATGTTGATCGACGAAGTGAAGGCGCGCGTGCCAATCTGGAAGCGCGAGCACGGCCCGGATGGCCCCTACTGGGTCGGCTGGCAAGATGCACGTTGTAACGGTACTCACGGCGAGCATCCGCATCACCAACATAATCACACACATGCCGATCACCACGCTCGGGCAAACGCGGCGGCTATTGCTGGGTGGCGCATTGCGTGTGTCACCGTAAGCGATACGCGTAACCTCGCGAACGACCAATCTGGGGCAGTTGCACAAGCGTTACTCGAAGCAGCTGGCGCCCAGGTGGAGCGGCGCTTGGTGCGCGACGAACGGGACGCAATCGCGGCTGAAGTGACCGCAGCCGCAAGTCAGGCTGTCGATGCCGTCGTGCTTACCGGCGGCACTGGCATTGGGCCGCGCGACGTGACACTCGAAGCCGTGGCAGCCTTGTTGAATCGGCAAATCGATGGCTTTGGTGAAGCATTTCGGCGGCTTTCGTTCGACGAGATCGGGACGCGTGCGCTGTTGTCGCGAGCCATTGGCGGGACCATCGGCAAAACGCTGGTCTTCGCCGTGCCCGGGAGCCCCAAAGCAGTACGCCTTGCCCTCGAGCAACTCGTATTGCCCTTGCTGCCACATGCGCGCTCGATGCTCGAGGGCAAGGGCCACTAGCCGCCAATCGCTGACATCTCGGGTCGCGGCAATGGTTGCGATTTTCCTGGGGCAGCAAGGTAACCGGGTTCCCGCAGACAGTGTTCTTGATTTTGCTCCTCGTCGTCCTCGTCAGTTTCGTGTGGTTGCACGTCACCGTCGTGGCAATGATGCGGAATGCCACCCAAGAAATCACTGGCCACATCGATCACGGCCGGGAATCGGCTGCTACACGAGTGGTTCTGCGCTAGGCCGTCATCAGTTCGTGTTCGTACCCGCGAATTTCCATGTTTTTGACGAACTGGCTCCGAACCTTTTTGAGCGCCCGCGCGCACAACTGCCGCGTTCGCTCACGGGATACGCCGAGTCGCCGACCAACCTCGGCGAGTGAGAGCACATCGTCGTCGTCACATAGAATCGTGGACTCCAGTACGAAGCGTTCGCGACGGTCCAGTTTGTCGAGCGCATGACGCAGAAACTTCGACACGACGCGTCCCTGTTCGAGCTCAGCAAGCCCCTCTTCCTGGTCTTGAATATCGAGCTTCAAGCTATCCACAAGGCGGAAGCCACCGCCGTCGGCTGGCTCGCCGTCGAGCGAGGCGTCGCGAAGCGACAGCCGCTGTTCGAACTCCCGGAGGCGCTCACGCGGTATGTTCATGCGTTGCGACAATGCCAGCTCGGCCTCCGCGCCTTCGCCCAGCAGGGCGTAAGTCCGCGCCCGCTCACGACGGAGCCGAAAGAAAATTTTCGTCCGCAACACCCCGCCGTGAGCACCAACAATACTCCACGATTCGATGACGTATTGCAGGATGAAAGCGCGAACCCAGTTGACGTCATTCGAGCACGCCTGAAGACGGGTCAACGTACCAACTCCGGAACTCCCGAGCGCATCCGAAAGCTTCTGGTGGAATTCTCGGCGCAGCTCACTATCCGCCTAGCGAACGAAGACAAGTGCCTGTACCCAACGCTCATTCAGCACAAAAATACTTCGATCGTCGAAACAGCTAAGCATTTTTTGAGCTGGATATGGGCGGGATCGGCAGGGCCGTTAAAGCCGCGATGCGTCGGATTGAAGCTGAGGAGCGCGCACTCGACTTACTACTCGAGTCAACCTCGCGCTGAAAGTGGCAGACTCGCCGCCGTCGTGAGTACGACGATCGTGCGCGGCTTCGGACTAAGTTGTCGCAGTTCGCTCGGCTCGACCTGTCTCACGGATTCACCGGTCAAGCTGAGGTTCTCGACCAAAATCGCACGGCGGCGCGACTGCTCCAAGCAACTTGCCACGATCTGCTCGGCACCCTGACTACCCATAAAGTAGATCCATGGGTCGCGTTCACTCGAAGGTGGTGGGCGATCGGCTGGAATTTCGCTCTCGAAGTCGAACACCTGGGCTTCTTGCCCCGCGAGCCCGAGCCGAGCAGAAACAACCTGGACGACGCTGACCCCGGGCTCAATCCGCCAGCGCTCCGAGCCAAAGCGACGCTGAAATCGTCGTGCGGCGTCAGCAAACGCCCGATCATTGTCGACCAGCACGACGCAAGGCCGCGCTGGGGTGGCCTCGAGACGATCGATCCACGATTCTGTAATGCCACGTATGCAGCTAAACTCTTGCACGCGCTCGTTCGAAAACAGTGCCAGCAGCTGCGGACTTCCCGCCAGTAGCGCGGCCCCGTCAAGACAGGCCTGCGCACGTTTGGTCAGATAGTCCCTCGAACCGGGGCCACAGCCCATCAATGTAAATTCCGACATCTTGTCTCCTCGTTGGTTCCTAGCGTCATGGGTTCCATCGAGGCCGCGTTTCGCCTGCAGAATGGTTGATCCGCGCGATGCCTTGGGCAATTGCACCGCGCCATAACGATGACAGTGGGCACTGCGAGCGCACCGCGACGTCGCCACGAAGCGCTAACCAAAAGATGCCCATACTGGAAAGTGATTCAGCCATCGGTTCACCACCAACCGACGGCAGAATGGCCTAAATTCAGGCGAATTTGCCCTCGGCCCCTGTCCGCGCAGGATCGACGTAGCCACGCCCGGGGCAGGTCTTCTGGCTTCCGATTCACCCTCCTCGAACCCTTCCCACCCTGGCGGGCAGTGGAACCGTTCGATTCGTCCTCGGATACAGCGGCGGGACCGCGCCGGAATTCCACCGGCTTCCCTTTCAAGGCCCCAGTGGGCCACCTCAGGCAGCACGACCATATTCGTACTGGTGAACCGTTGCAAGGCGATTGATTGCGGAGCAGCTAGGTCGGTCGCACCGTTTGCGTTAGCCCATCGACCGGGTAGCGGGGCCGGCGACTCAAGCATTGCGATCGTCGCTGTCAGGTTGCTTCGAGGAACCTTCAGCTCGGCTTCATCTTCGCGCGCTTGGCTCGATTGACGAAGAACCACTTGCTGGTGGCCTTGGTCTTCGATTTGGATTTTGCCTTGGTGGAACTGCTGCGCGCTCGCTTAGCCACCTTCTTGGCTATAGCGGGCAAAGTGATCCCTGTCGGCGAAAAGCCTTCTTGTCGCCCTTGGTCCGTCAGCGCAACTCGTTGATAGACAATCTTCTTCCCGTCTTTTTCGAACGACGATTCGCTCACATCGACGAGGCCAGCGCGTCGCAGGCCGGAGAGGATCTGCTCGTATGCCTGTCGTTTGAGCTTCTCGTCGGGGAAGCTCTCGCGGTAGAGCTTTCCAACCGCCTGCTCGTCGTTTCGCCTCAGAGCCGAAAGGATCCGCGTAATAGCTTCGTGTTCACCGCGACTTGGCTCACGGACGTGTCGAACCATCGTGCGCTCTGCGGCGCAGACGTCACAAATCCCACAGGGCGCTTGATTGTCTTCTTGGTCGCCGAAGTGGCGGATCATGTGCACCATGCGACAATCTTGAGACTGGGCGAAACGAACCATCCGCTCTAGCTGCTCATGCTTGTGGTCACGTTGGAACTGGTAGGGTTTCAGCCAAGTGCTAGCCCCTTTGACCATCTCATTGTCGGTGGTTGCTAGCGCGCCGCCGTGGATCTCCAATTTCTCTAGCGCCTTGTCGAACGCCTCAAGCTGCATATGGACCTGGCGGCGCAGCTTGTCCCGATCTAAAGGCTTCTGGGTTAGCTTTTTGAAGATGGACTCGAGCACCTCCGGCTCTGGATAGTCACGATTGTGGAAGAACTCGTGAGTTTTGCGGTCGACGTAGGAATGCACTAAGATTGCCGCCGCGGGGTTACCATCGCGACCAGCGCGCCCGATCTCCTGGTAGTAGCCTTCGAGGCTACCTGGCAGCGCTGCATGGACGATGGTCCGCACGTTGGCTTTGTCGATCCCCATCCCAAACGCCACCGTAGCCACAATGACCTCAATCTTACCGTCAATGAATCCGGCTTGAATCCGCTCGCGATCCTTGGCTTCCATCCCGGCATGATAAGTGGCTGAAAGCCGTGTCCCGATCGCAGCGCCAAGTTCCTCCGCACTTTTGCGCGTTGAGGTGTACACGATGGCGGGTCGGCGTGCCTTGTTGGCGAGTAATTGGCAGATGGTATCCGCACGCTCACTCGGGTTCATCTCGACAATTTCGATAGCGATATTGGTGCGCCGAAAGCCATGAATGAAGCGTTGCGCTTGGTTCAAGCCCAGTTGGACAGCAATGTCGTCTTGGACTTCAGGTGTGGCCGTCGCCGTAAGGGCAATAATGGGTGCCGGGCGTAGCAGCGGCAGGCGCTGACCGAGCAAGCGATAGTCGGGCCGAAAGTCATGACCCCACGCCGAGATGCAATGGGCCTCGTCAACCGCAATCAGCGCGGGCGTTCGCTTGGCCAACATCTCCAAAAAACCGGGGACTCGGAGCCGTTCTGGGGCAATGAATAGGAAATCGAGGGTGCCTGCGAGGTATTCGACGCACGCTTTTCGTGACTGCAGCCGCGCACGGCCCGAGTGGATGCGCTCCACACGAAACCCTTGGGCCGAGAGCTTGGTGGCCTGGTCATCCATCAGCGCAATGAGCGGGCAGACCACGAGAGTGGTACCAGCCCGGGCGATGCCTGGTAGCTGATAGCAGAGTGACTTACCGGCACCCGTCGGCATGACAAGCAGCACGTCACGTCCCTCGGCCGCAGCACGGCAAACCGCCTCTTGATACGGACGGAAATCAGCGAAGCCAAATGCGGATTGGAGCAGCTGCCGGAGCTCTCCTCGTTCAGTCATTGCTCGGGACTCAATAGCGCGCACTTCGTGGGTGCTTGGCGTTGAAGCGGGCGTTCTCGCTGGCGTCGGTGCCGGCGTTCTCGCTGGCGTCGGTGCCGGCGTTCCCGCTGGCGTCGGTGCCGGCGTTCTCGCTGGCGTTCTCGCTGGTGCCGCGCCGCCCAATGTCACTGGCGCGATGGGGCCGTTGACAACGCGTGCCACCACGTCCGTCACGTACGCCGCAATTCCTGTCATGAACGTCGCAAGATCCCCTTGCTCGCGCTGTAAACGTTTGAGTTTGGCTTCCCACTCGCCCGTCATCGCCGGACTCTTTACCTCCGCGTGAACGACTGAAATGAGGCGGATCCCCTTATCCGTTGCTTCCAGTGACTTTCCTCGGCGGATCACGTACTCACGCCGGAGCAGGGTTTCAATGGTTTGGGCGCGGGTGGCAGGCGTACCTAGGCCCAAATCCTTCATGGCCTCGGAAAGTTCTTCATCATCCAGTGTTTGACCCGCGTTCTCCATCGCAGTCAATAGCGTGGCTTCCGTGTAGTGCTTCGGCGGTCGCGTGCGTTTTGCCACCGGCTCCGCATCGAGCACGAGCATCGGCTTGCCGCGCACAAGCCCGGTCGGAAGCGCTTGGTCTCCATCTTCGGTCGCATCCTCGGTCTCGGCTTCGGACTCAGCGAAAGCCGCCGCTTTAGCCTTTTCGAACTGCTTCGGTGCCTTCTTGCCACCGCCGATGTCCAAGACTTTCCATCCAACTTGGTCAACGACGTTACCACGGCTCTTGTAGTGATCGACAATCGCGGTGGGGCCGGGCGAAGCAATGGCAGTTATGACCGTGGTGACCGAATACTGGAAGTCATCGTGCCAAGCCTGAAGCAACCGGCGGCAAACCAAATCGTAGATTTTTTGCTCGTCGACACCAAGTGCGCCATGACGGACTGCAGTGGTCGTAGGAATGAGCGCGTGGTGGTCAGTGACACGAGTGTCATCGACGAAGCGCCGACTCAGCGGTCTTGTGCCAGTTCCCCGCGCAACCAGGCCCGGGTAGCGATCTTTTATCGCAGTTACCACCGCGTCGAGCGTTGCTGCAATGTCCTTTGAGAGATGGCGGCTATCGGTTCGAGGATAGCTCAAGAGCTTCTGGCGCTCGTACAGGGATTGCGCCACGTTGAGCGTCTGTTGCGCGCTCATGCCATAGAGGCGGTTGGCGTGGCGCTGCAGTTCGGTTAGGTCATACAATAGTGGTGGCAGAAGCTTTCGTGTCTCAGTTACCAACGACTCAATGCCAGCACTCCCCGAACGCGCACGCTCGACGATCGACGCAGCGGCTATCCCGTTCGCAGGCAGGCGCCTGTGGTTCGGCGAATCATCCTCCGCTGTGTCATTGGGAGTTCGCGGGCGAAACCAAGTGCCTTTGTAGCTCGCCGGCGCGCCCTTGCTGACTTCTTCAGTAGGCGCAAACGTTGCGACGACTTCGAGGTAGTCCTCAGGGACGAAGTTCCTGATCTCGACTTCGCGCTCAGTTACGATGGCAAGTGTCGGAGTCTGGACTCGACCAACCGAGATGTCTTCATTGAGTTTGAGGCTGTAGGCCCGCGAAAGATTCATGCCAACGAGCCAATCTGCCCGACTCCGGCCCTTCGCGGCGTCCGCCAGCGAATCGTAGTCAGCGCCAGGCCGGAGGTTACGAAAGCCGCTTCGGATCGCATCGGGCGTGAGCGACGAGATCCAGAGTCGACGCACCGGCTTTCGACATGCCGCGGCCTCATAGATGTAGCGGAAGATCAATTCGCCTTCGCGACCCGCATCGGTCGCGCAAACGACACTTTCAACGGTTCGGTCTTTCAATATTCTGCGCACAACGGCAAACTGCGCTTTGGTATCCGGCAGGGCCACCAGCGGGAACACCTTGGGAAGCATGGGCAGCGTTGCCAGGTTCCAAGATTTCCAATTCGCATTGACTTCGTGAGGTTGGGCCAAGGCAACGAGATGCCCTATCGCCCACGTCACTACGTAGCCAGCACCGTGCAAGAACCCATCACCGTGCTGGGTTGCACCAACCACAGCAGCAATGTCACGGGCGACAGAGGGTTTTTCGGCAACGACGGCGATGGTCACTAGAAGTGGTTCTCAATTGGCTCGGAGTTCGGCGCGGGCCCTCCCACACCGTGCTCCCTTAGCAAACCCAGTGGGGGGAGCCTGCGCGATGCGTCGTTCGGTGTTCGCATCGAAGCGCCCCGATTCAAGAAGCTTATCGTCAGGGTGGTTCATGTTCCACAGCTTCTGAAAGGCCAGGACGTCGGCTTTCTGATGGATCGCGCTGGCACCATCCGCAAAATCGAAGTGAACGCGATCGGAGTTTCCCATCCAGACGAATTTTTCTGCTTCGAGGGATTTACGCCATGTCATAGGATCGTCGACATCGATCGCAAGCCCACCCTCATGGTTACTCGTTCCTGGTTCGGCTGCGAGCTGGACTCCGCAGCGCTTCCTTGCACCCCAACGCCATACCAGGTACTGCTGCGCCAGGGTTCGCAAGGCACTATTCAGCGTGAGGACTCGAGCTGGGTTCGCATCGAGCACCCGATTGAGGTGACGCAGCGCGCCAGCTTGAAGGTAGCCAAACACCTGGGGTCCAATGACCAAGTTCGACCGCTTGGGCAATGGCACGTAAGCGTTCCCATTGATGCAGCGCACTTGAGCGATGATTTGGCGGCTCAAACCGTCGACGCTCGCGGTGGAACAACTCCACTCCGCCGCCTCGCGGACCGTATTGTACCGTTCGGGACGCGCTGCCTTAGCAATCTCACTTACCCCATCCTCGAAGTCCTGGAAGTCGGCCAACTCATCCGGCTTTTCACCTGGCTTTTCTTCGGGCGTCTCTTCTGACTTCTCTTCCGTCGCGAAACCATCGGTAGGCTCCAGCGTCTCGGAGTCGCTAGACGCGACAGGCTCCGAGATCTCGACAGGGCCCAGGCCAAGTTGCGCAGCAGTGCTCGCACTTGGCGCGGACGGAGCGAGAACGCGCTGGCCTTTGATGATGAATGGCACATTGATGGCAATGACGCCGCAAAGCACGACGCTGACCAAGGCCACCCACAGCGTGGGATGATGCAGCCACGCTAGCGCGCCTGGTTGTCGGTCGGAGATCTTTTGGTGGTAATGGGGCGATGGCGCTTCGGCGTCGGTCTCGGCGTCGCCATGGCTCACGCGCGCAGGCTTGGCGGGTCTTTCGGGCTCGATGCTCATGCTCGGTTACGCTCAACTCATTGTGCGCGACCCACCAATTGGCGACGACTGCGCTCGGCACAACCTACAGCGCAACGCCGCAGTCGCAAGGGTCAAGTGATGAGCATCAAGGCGTTCTTGACATTCCGCGACGTTTCCAACTTCCGCTCAACGGGCCAAACGGCTCCCATCCGTCGTGGGTTGGCTGTTTTGCGGTAATTGTCGCAAAGCTGAGCACTTTGCCTCAGTTATGGCTCGGCTACATCGACTATTGATCTGGCGTCACGGACGCCTGCCAGCGCAACGCCGTCAGACACACCAGCTAAACGCCTCAGATTACTGTCCACTTTTGACGAAGGTAGGAGAGGATTGCGTCACGGTCGCTCGTCGACAGGATTCGATCGAACACCAACACCTCACCGATCCAACCGCGATAGGGTTCGAGCGCGCCAATTCCACCGAGGGCCAAGGGGTTCGACGTCGAAGCATAGGTCACGGTAACGGTCAGTAACGCACTGTCAGTGCCGGTTGCCCACGCGAAGCCCGGAGGATCCCAAGCCAAGTACGTTGCTCTCGCTGAAGGTGGACCGTTGCCAGTGAGAGCGCCAAGCGTCCACTGTGTGGTCCCAAAGCCAATCGAAGAACCGAGCGAGATCCCCAGCCCGTCCAGTTGCGTTCGGGTGCGCACGGCGAACCCACCGCCACTGCTAAACCAACCATTACCGATGAGGGTCGCCGAAATTCCAACTGGTACAACTCGATGCACGATGAAGATGGAGCCACGACCTAGATCGTTGACCGAAGACAAAGCGGCAAGCTCGTGAGTTTCGCCATCAAAGAAGATCGCGGGAAGGCTGCCGAATGCGTTGGGGAACCAGAATGGTTGTTTGCTCGAGTTGGTTTGGCCCACGTGATTTGACTTGCCGGAACGATCACTGACGACTGAGATTCGCGGATTTAGCTGCACATACGATGCTTGCGATGCATCGAGCCACTGGAGCAACGCTGGCGCTGCAGTCGCTGGCAGCCCGGTCGCGTGACATACTGGATCGCATGTCAGACTTGGCCTACCTTCGTCACAAGTTTCACCTGCGGTTGCGTTGACTTTGCCGTCCCCACACACCGCCCGGGTGCAATCGGCATTGCACGCTGCGGATTCTCCCGAGTGGTCACAGGCTTCTCCGCTCTCTAACGCGCCATTGCCGCAACCGCAGGGCGGTTTGCCCCAAACTAACGTGCCATTCTGAAACAGCGTGATGGTCTGAGTTTCCGCCGACAGTAAGAGACCTGCCGGGCGGGAGTAGTCATTGGCAAAATTGTACAGGGCGAGGAGCCCACCGTTGATGCTGCCTTGTATATCGAAATTCGATCCGGATGTCAGATTCGAGTTGGCGGTAACCGAAATCTCAGCGAAATGCGAGGCATTGGCGCAGGCCTTGGCCAAAGCCTTGACTCGCATGCTGACGTTGTTGCAATTCGCATCTAACAAGCCGCAGCTGATCGTCTGCGTACTGGCGGAATCCGGCGTGTAATAGTAGCGCAGGGTGAGGTCGCGAGCAGCAACCGTTGGCCCAGAATTGGTGATCGTCAGGTTCAAGCCGAGAGTAGTGGGCAAGAGTTCGTCACGAACTGCGCGCACTCGCAATGCATTAGTGAGTCCAGCGACGTCCTAGCGGCATGCTGTGCAGCCCGTCATGCCAACTTCGCACTGCTCGCCAGTGAGAGTGTCAACATACCCGTCACCGCAGCTCGAGATACGACAGGTGGGCGTACAACTGATAACGCTGGTCGATCCATCGCAGGCCTCGCCCGCTGCAGAGTTGACGAGCCCGTCGCCGCAGCGCTGAGGCGTACAGTTGGCATTGCACGTAGCGGAGTAACCTGCGGTGTCGCAGTACTCGCCCGCATAGGGGTTCACGAGGGCGTCGCCGCAGAATGCGGGCAAACCGGTAGAACCTGCCACGCCGCCGGTCGAAGTGATTCCACCGCCAGAACTAGTACCACCAAGCGCCGTCGCACCGGCGGTGGCACTACCCCCTGACGCCACACCCGCATGCCCGGTTCCGCCTGTCGGCGCGCCACCAAACGAAGTGCCGCCAGTCATTTCGCCGCCCAATGCTAAACCGATCCCCCCGGTAGCGGGCGCTCGACCACCTTGGCTCGCACCTGCAACGCCATTACTGATGCCACCCGTCGTTGAGGCATTGCCGCCAATGGCACTGGTGCCACCAGGCGAATAGGTTCCACCACTGTCAGTCATGCCACCATTTGCCGCGCCGCCTAGCGCCGTAGACCCGCCTTGTGCGAATCCGCCTAGGCCGACTTGCCCACCACCCGAAACAGACCGTGTCGCCGAAGTGCCGCCCTGACCGGTGTTACTGCCAATGCCTGCGTTGACGGAGCCGCCGGTGCCAATGCTGCTCGGATTCGTGGAAAGTGTGCCACCGGTAGCGCTGACTCCGCCCGCCGCAACGTCGCAGCCCCTCGGGCTTCTGCAGCTAGCGACGTCCGCGATGGTGGCATCGACACAATGACCATTCTTGCAAGTTTCCGTGGCACCGCAGGGGACGTCCCGACAAATCACGCTCATCTCGACGGGCAGGAAGATGGTTTGATGCGGGAGGTAGTGCACGGAACGGCGCGCAACGATGCAACCGCCGAGATACTTGTCCTCGATGCAGCTGTCCGCAGATTTCCCCAAACCGGTCACAACGCGCACACTGAAACTGTCACTGTCCCCGCCGCTTGGCACGACCGCGAGCGAACCGATACTACCGTCACCGTCGGAGCAGCGACGCGTGCTCGTGTCTGGCAGACTAGTCTCGAGCTCAGCTGAAGTTGCGATAGTGATGTTCGTATCAACCACGTCGGAACACAGCGCATCAGTAGATAGCACCAAGTACGCTTGTGTAGGCTCCCGACAGGCGACAAACTGCGGGGTTGCGAGCAAAATGACCACAGCTCGAACTAGCCGCAGACGTTCCGAGTTGAGCCGTGCCGCCCACTTGACGGTCCACTGCGCGCATAATTCCATGACGAACAGCTAACGACCATAGCTTCTCTAGTCGTAAGCACCAGAGGTAACTATGAGTGATGTCGGCGACCTCATCGAAGGGCGCTACCGTGTCGAGCGAAAGGTCGGCAGCGGTGGGATGGGTGTCGTTTTTCAGGCGACGGATTTGCTCACCAGCTCAACTGTTGCAGTCAAGGTCATGAGCACCTCAACCGATCCGTCGATCGCGGCGCGTGCGCGCCATCAGCGGGAAGTTGAGTTGCTGGCAAGGCTACATAGCCCGCATGTTGCCAAGTTCTTGGCCGCAGGATACCTCGGCGATGGCTTGCCGTATTTCGTGATGGAGTTCCTGGAAGGCCGGGATCTGAAGGCAGAAGTGCGCCGTCGCGGACAGCTGCCGTGTGCCGAAGCGGCGGCTTACGTGGTGCAGGCCTGTCGCGGAATAGCCGTTGCTCATCGGCTTGGGATCGTGCATCGCGATCTCAAACCGCACAACCTATTTCTGACCGGCCTCAGTGGAGCGCGCACAGTCAAGATCGTCGACTTTGGCGTCGCCAAGTGCCTTGGATCTGCCGATCCGGGTCTCACTGCCACGGACGCCGCGGTGGGAACACCGCTGTACATGAGTCCCGAGCAACTGATCGATGCGCGAGCGATTTCGACAAAGGCGGACGTGTGGGCGTTGGGCGTTATTCTTTACGAGCTTCTGGCCGGGTTCTCGCCTTTCGCAGACAACTCACCTGGCGCGGTCATCGCTGCAGTGACCCTCGACGAGGCGGTTCCAATTCAGAAGGTGCGTCAAGATGTACCCGACGGGATTGCTATTGCCATTGATTTGGCACTGAGGAAGCAACCCCAAGACCGCATTGGCACCGCTGAAGAACTCGAGCAGTTACTCTGCCCTCATGCCACGCCTGACGCCCTACTCATAGTTCCGTCGGATGTCGATGTGCAGACCCAGTCTGCGATCGAGCGACCAGCACGTACCCGCGTCAGTGCATTTCTGCGCGATCAGATCCTCGCGGCGATTGACGCGGAATCTCCTGGCGAACGGGCAACATTGCGCTGTTTGCCAACGGCGCCGACACAAGGTTCACGTCCATTGCCCGAACGTCTCAGTCTGGTGCCTGCCTTGCGAAGTCTGACTCCGGAACTGCCAGAGCTGATTGGCAGAGCCACTGCGAGCAAGCCGGCACCCTTAGCCGACGCGCCCAAGCGTCGCGGGGCTGTGAGCAAAGCACTCTTGGCAATTGCCGTAACCACAGCGGTACCGGCGGGCACACTCTGGTATCGACAGTATGCTCAACGCTCGCCGGTTTCGGCGTCACTGCAGGCAACGTCGCCGGCCCAGCCCATTCAGTCGATGCCGACCCAACTGTCGCCGAATCCCGATGCGTTTCAAGGACCATCGCCGGCCATACCACAGCAGGTTGCCGCGAATGCTGAGGCCGCGGAGCCGGCGACTCCTCCGACTAAACACCGCGCCGCAGCCGAATCAGCTGAGGTGATCAATATTGTTCGGCCCACAATTCGTCACATTGCCGGGCCCGCCACTGCGACTGACGTCAGCGTGGCCCCATTGCAATCGGATAGCAGAAGGATTGTCCCAAGGCACCTATGACGAAAGTCAGATTCTCGCTCGAAGGCAAGCGTTGCGTCGTTGGGGCAATCATCGCATTCGACGTCTGCCTAGTTGCAACTCACGCCAAAGCACAGGAATTGACCGATTCCATTGCCATTTCACTCAAGGAGCAGGGCGATCGCGAGATCGATGCTGGCAACTTTGCGGCCGCGATTGAGGTGTACGAACGGGGCGACCGAATCCAGCACCACCCCATCTTCGACTTCAATCGAGCACGCGCACTGCAAGGCGTCGGACGCTTCGCTGAGGCGCTCGAGGCAATCGAACACTTTGACCGCGAATCATCAGCTGAATTGCGGGAGAAAGTGCCAGAATATGCAGCATTCTTGAGACAATTGCGCAAAAGCGTGGCCAACCTGATCCTGACGGGAGAAAGGCGCGATGCGCGGGTGAGTCTCAACGGTCGCGATCGAGGCAAACTCGAGGTAGACAAGACTGTTCGTTGTGATCCCGGTTCGTTCAAGTTAGCGGTCGAGTCCGAGGGCTACCTGCCAATATCGAAAGAGCTCACGGTGGCCGCTGGGGAGACACGGACTGTTGAGCTCAAATGGCAGCGTGTCGATGAACGCGCTACGATACGGCTGAATGCCTCGATTCCAGGGGCAAGCGCGTGGGTGGACGGTCACCTTGTTGGCCAAACTCCGGTCGAACTCAAGCTCGAAGTTGGTAGGCACCGCGTACGACTTGAGCATCCCGACGCGCAGCCGTTGCAAACCGAAATTGTTGTCTCTGCCCGAGAGTCGCGCGAGACAACGCTGGAAATGCCGCGAGCCACGCCAATATGGTCACGCTGGTGGTTCTGGACTGGCACTGCGGCTGTAGCAACAGGGTTGGTCATTACGGGAATTGCGCTTTCGACATCCAAACCGTCAATGCGCGGTGACATTGCACCCGGAGTGGTGTCTGGGCCACTCACTGCCCAATAGTTGGAACTCCGAGGCGGAGCGCAATTAGTAGGCTAAGCCATTTTTTCTTGTGCAACGCCATGCTCCGTCCACCGACTCTAGTTTCAGATCGTCATCGGGGTAGACAGCTGAATCACCCGGTGCTCGGTCGCCAATTTCGAGATAGAGAACGTCGCACAGCGACCGGTTCACCAGGTGGTGGGCATCGCCTGTGCCAGCGCGAAAGCCCGCGCACATTCCAGGCCCTAGTTCCAGCTCGCCGGAGTCGGTCACCAGGGTCGGTGTGCCCTCGAGAATGTACACGAACTCGTCCTGTTTGACGTGGGAGTGGCGCAACGCTGACTCAGAGCGAGGAGCCAATCTCGTCAAGTTGACCCCAAAATTTTGCAGTTCGAAGAAATCCCCGAGTGCTCGCTTTTCACGACCAGCAACACGCGCCGCAAAGACATCGGGGTAGATCGTCTTCTTTGGCCGTGGAGGAACTTCGCACGCCAGAGTTGCCGCAGGTCTTCTATTCGCGTTCATGCGTTGACTCTAACATCGCCGGTCACCTCGTTACAATCGACGCGCCATTTCCTCAGCCTGAGCGCCAGCGAAACCCTGTGAAATCTAATAACTCACCTGCCCCACGCACGCCAAAAGGCCTGCAGCGACGCCAATCCTACAACTAGTGCCGTTGCGCGAGTGATCGAGCGGTGAGTCAGTTTGGTCAGCAGCCAACGCGTGCCAATCACGCCGCCCAAGGCAACGGCTATGGGCAACAGCCACCACCTTTCGAGCTCGAAGACAGCGCTCAAGCGCGCTTGTTTGCCGAGGAGCCCCGCCAATGAATTGACGAGAATGAAAGCACTGCAGAGCGTGGCAATGCGGCGGCTGTCACTCCATTTGAGGTAGTGCAGAAGCGGCGACAGAAATACGCCCCCGCCAATGCCGACTAGCCCACCAAGCAGTCCCAAGGGCATGCCGATAACGGCACCCAAGCTGAATCGCTGTGCACTGGTTCTGGCTCGAACGTCGGCAGGCTCGACTGCGCGCTTGGGGCTCGCTAATGCCATGGCCGACAGCATCAGCGTTGACGCCAATACCAAATCGAGCAAGCGTTCGCGCATTGGGTAGATGGCACCAAGCCATGCGGCAGGTATGGAGAAGATGCCGAAGGCTCCGAGGCTCAACCAATCAAGCTGTCGCAACCGCGCTGCCAGCAGGGTCGTGCGCGCCACGACGATCACATTGCAGCAAAGAGCTATCACTGCCGCTTGCCGCGTTGGAATTGCCGCCATCGCGAGCAACGCGAGATAGGCCGAACCGCCCCCGAAGCCCGCCGCAGCGTAGACGGCCGCGACCAACGCAAACGCGACCGCGAGCAACGGCGTGGTCACGTTACCTTCCCTGATCGACCAAGCGGCGCACTTTGGTAGACGACGCCTTCAGGCAGATCGCTTGGCGAATCCCAGTCCTCGAGCGCTCGGGCCTCAGCTGTGCCAAGCGCCAATTCGACGCAGCTGTCGCCGAGTACGTCGAGCAGATCGAGCATACGCAACCTACCGCTGCCGACCAGCGCCTGCAGGTGCGGTAACACCGCGCGCGCCCGGTAACGCGCACACAATGGTTCCCAATACTGACGCTTCGGCACGAGCGCGTCAGCCTCGAGCGATTCGGTGCAAAGGCGCGCAAGCAGCTGAGCATCGACGGCTGGCATATCGCACGCTAACGCTAATACGAATTCGTTACCGCGCAGCTTGGCGTGCTTCACCAAGCCGAGCAGGCCCGCCATCGGACCGCACCCCTCCGCTGCGTCCGCCACGACGGGCAGACCCAAATGAGCGTAGGCCTCGTGCTCACCCACCTGCACGACATCGGATAGCCCCGCCAAGGACAGTTGCTGCGCGAGACGTGTCACCAAGCCATCAGCACTCCGCGGCGGTTGGAGCAGGCCCTTCGGGATCCCCGACATGCGACTCGAGCGCCCACCGACGAAGATCCCTGCTACGCAGGTTGGCAATTCCACTTAGCCGCCGGCCACCGGCGGAATTACCGCCAAGACATCACCGGCGGAAATGCCTGCTGCGGAATCGACAAATTCTTCGTTGCATGCGATGCGCAAGCTGTCGAGGTACGGCACCAACGCCGGATACTGCTCGCCGAGCCAGACCGTCAACGCGGCCACGTTGGCGACAGTAGGTGGCAAGTCGAGATCGACTTTGGATTGACCGGTAGCATCACGAGCTGCAGCAAAGAATAGGAGCGACACTTGCATAGCTTAGCCACCTTTTACACGCGTCTGACACGCAGAACAATTCGGATCGGCATTGTAGCGCATTTCGCGAAAGCGCAGGTCGAGCGCCTCGTAGGTGAGTAGACGGCCCGAAAGCGGTTGCCCAATGCCAAGAACCAACTTGAGCGCCTCAGTCGCCTGCAAGGTCCCAATCACGCCGGGGAGCACCCCGAGTACACCTCGTTCGGCGCAGGATCCAATCGTGCCCGGCCGCGGCGCTCGCGGAAATAGACAACGATAGCAAGGCCCTCGGTCACCGAGAAATGTCGTCACTCGGCCCTCGAAGCGATCGATCGAGCCGTGACACACTGGGATCTTTCGCCTCAAAGCGAAGTCATTGAGCGTATAGCGGGTTGGAAAATTGTCGGCACCGTCGATGATCACGTCCCAGCCGCAATCGAGGATCGGCCCGGCGCTTTCCGCGCTAAATCGCTCAGCAAACAGCTCGACTTTTACCTCGGGGTTGAGGGCAAACATTGCAATCTGTGCGCTCTCGACCTTCTTGATGCCGATGCGTGGCGTGGCATGAAGGACCTGCCGATGAAGGTTCGACAGATCGACACTGTCCGAGTCAATGAGACCAATCGTTCCAACGCCGGCGCCACTCAGATACAAGGCCGCTGGCGAGCCGAGGCCACCCACGCCAATCAATAGGATGCGAGCCCTGGCCAGGCGACGCTGCCCGGCTGCGCCAATTTCGGCTAGCAGCACCTGGCGCGAGTATCGTTCCGCGCTGTAGTTGGCTTCATCCGTGACGCTTGCCACCTCCGTAGGTAAGCCGCGAAGTTGCCAATGCGCAAAGCCCCCCTCGAGATGCGACACCTGTTCGTAGCCGAGATACTGCAATAGCTGCAACGCCTGAGCACTGCGAATACCGTGAGCGCAGTAGACGACGATTGGTGCTTGGCGATCAGGCAACAGCTCCGGCGCGCGCTCTTGCAATTCGTGGAGTGGTAGATGCAAAGCCCCGCGGAGCTGCCCTTCACGTAACTCGGGCGCGCTCCGCACGTCGACGGGCAGAGGAGCCTTCGGCCCGCGCAACCGCTCGTTCAGAACTTCCGCAGTAATGGTGGTACTCGACAAGCGCTTGCCTCCTTGATGTTGGGCCGGTACCCGTCGAGAGGCCACCACTAATGACCAATCGGGTCAAGTCGAAGCGCAAACGCCACCCCACCTTTGCGCGCAGGTGAGGCGGTGCCAATATGCGTGGACCAAATGATGGTAACCCTGTCCCGCCTCTTGTTGGTGCTCGCGCTCTTGCCGGTCTCGATTGGGGCCTGTGACGACCTAAATCAGGCCACCAAGGCGAAGTCTTCTGGCACGGCTGATCTTCTGACACAGACCGAGTTCGTCACTGCGTTTCAAGACCTTGCCTGTGCTAACTTGAAGAAGTGCTGCACCGACGCCGGTCTCGGCCTCGACACGAGCCGTTGCTCCACGATCTTTTCCGGTGCAGGCGAAGGTGCCGACAACGCCATCTTCAACCCAACGAATGCCGAGCAATGCTTGGTCGAACTTAAAGCAACTGCGAGTTGCGGCACGACGAACCATTCCCCCACGTGCAACCTGGCGTACAAAGGGATGCTCGAGCCTGGCGAGGCATGTAAGCAGAGTCTCGACTGCGCTAAACCGAGCGGTGGCGACGCAAATTGCGACCCGCTTCGTGGGATCTGTGTGGTCGGTATCCGCGGGGAACTGGGCGCCGAATGCCAGCAGAGTTGCGAGCAAGTCCCGAATGGTACTGTGTATTGCGTCTGGGGGCCAGCCAGCAGCGGCTATGCCAATGGCACTCAAATCACGAACTGTTTCGCCAACGATGGCCTGCTATGCGGCGACACCGGGCAATGCGCAACATTGGCGACCAGCGGAATGACGTGCGTCGACGACAGTAGTTGCTCGCGTGAACTCTACTGCGATATATCGCGAGGCTACACCTGCCAACCAAAACGCGCACTCGGGCAGGCGTGTGTCGAGTTCAGCGTACTTTGCGTTGCTGGAGCCTACTGCAACAGTGGTACCTGCGCCGCGAAGAAGGCCAACGGCGTGCGCTGCGCTACGACGGCCGAGTGTGTGGGCGTTTGCAACTGTGGAGTGAGTGGCGACTGCGCCACGGCCGGCACTTGTACCGATCCAGCCGATCCGATCGGCACCTATATTTCGCTGCTGATTCTGGCTGGCACTTGTGACGCGACGAGCCCGTGAATAGGTGGCGCGTACCCGAGGCTAGTGGCTGCACCCTACGCGACACTCGGTCGAGGTCATGCCAAGTCGCAGAATTGCGAGCGAAAGCGTCGTCGGTAAGTGCAGGTGCGTTGACTTTGGATCCAAGCAAAGGTCTGTTCCCCCCATGTTGGGCGGCTAGTGTGCTCACTGCGCGGCGCCATCCCCCCAGTGGCTCGTGCCTGCTTTCCATCTGAATCGGAAGTCGCCCATTCGCTTCTGGCGCACACTGGTTGACCTCGCTCATTGCGCCGAGAAATCGTGCTAAGTTTGCCCGTCACGTCGTTGGCTCAGAGGAGGCGTAGTGGACTTGCGTTCAAGCATGGATGGCAGCATGGGTCATGGCTTCTCGCCAGGTCAGCTGCTGCTTGGCAAATACCGCATCGAGCAGGTCATTGGGCAAGGTGGGATGGGTCTAGTCTTGGGGGCAATTCACGTCGAGTTGCAGCACCACGTCGCGATCAAGGTGCTCTTGCCGATCGGCGTTGGCTCGGACGTCATCGAAGCTCGCTTTCTACGTGAGGCTCAAATAGCCGCGAGCCTGCGCACGGAAAACGTGGTTCGCGTCTTCGACGTTGGTCGTCTCGAGGACAATCGGCCCTACATGGTGATGGAATGGCTTGAGGGGCGCGACTTGGCAACGGGCCCGATTGGGGCAAACTTGCCCTTGGAAGAAGCGATCGATTACGTCGTGCAAGCTTGCGATGCCATGGCACAAGCGCACGCTCGTAATCTCGTCCACCGCGACCTAAAACCTGCCAATTTGTTCTTGGTGCACGATGAACACGGAGTGCCCACGATCAAGGTGCTCGACTTTGGGATCTCGAAGATTCGTCATGAATCTCAGAACCTGGCGTTGACTGAAGCCAATGGCCTCATGGGGTCGCCCCTGTACATGTCGCCTGAACAGGTGCGCTCAGCACGCGACGTGGATGCGCGGGCAGACATTTGGTCGCTTGGAACCATCTTGTTCGAACTCGTGGCTGGAATTCCCCCATTCGATGGCGAAACGCTCGGTGCTGTGTTTATTGCGGTGACACAAGCAGCCCCAAGATCGTTGCGCGAAATTCGCCCCGAGGTTCCCGCCGAACTCGAAGCGGTCATTCTGCGCTGCCTCGCCAAGGAACCGGACCAGCGCTTTCAGCGCGCCCAAGACTTGCAGTTGGCGCTGTTGCCCTTCGCCTCGTCGCGCTCTCAAGCCAAAATGGCCATGCGTTCGAGTTCGGCACCGCCAAGACTCCCAGGATTGTCGACGGCACCTTCGCCCGCTGTCGTAGCCGCGACCTCACGCACCACGGGCGGCTGGGCCGATGAAGCCCCGACTGATCAGAAGCGCCGCTCGCGTCGTCACTGGGTAGTGGCCGCATGCGGACTAGGAAGCCTCATCGTAGGTTCTGTGGGCTGGTTGTGGTTTGCACGGCGCGAACCAACGCCACCGCCGACGGCGATGCTTTCGGCGAGTCCAACTCAGCTGTCCGCAGTGGCAGCAGCGTCGATTCCGCTCGCGCCCGCGTCTGCAGACACGCTTTTGGTGCCCACAGCTACTTCTTCGCCAATTGCGCTCGCATCGAGCGAAGCCGCACCGCGCAACGACACGCTAAGGCGCGTTGGCAATCTCGCCAAGCGCAGCGTCACTGCAACGAACAGTAGCGCAGCGGCAGCGCCACCGATGGCATCGCCCGCGCCCGCGCAACCACCCCTCGTTCAATCTCCCGCGCCACACGCAGCTCTACCCGCTGTTTCGACTAAGCCCGCCCCCTTGCCGCGCAAAAATCCCCTCGATATCCAGTTCAAGTGAGTTGCCCATGCGTCTTTTTGCCATTTTTCCCACGTGCTTGTCCGTCCTCCTTCTCGGCGGCACCGCGCCAGCTCAATCGAGTGAAGCGCAGCCAAATCTGGCGCCTGCCGCTGCGGAATTGCCGCCGCTCGCGGAGTCTTTGAAGGGCGAAGCCAAAGCCGAATACGCCGCCGCGCGGATCCTGTTCGAAGATGGCGACTACGCTGGCGCCATCACCAAGCTGTCGAAGGCCCACCAGCTCTCCGCGGATCCGCGATTCTTGTGGAACTTGGCGGTGGCGGAGAAGAACCTGCGCCACTATTCCAAAGTCATCGACTACGTGGGACGTTTTCTCGCCGCCGGCGCTCCCTACGTCACAGCTGCCGACAAGACCCAAGCTGAAGAACTCCTTTTGGCCGTGCGTGACTTCGTCTCGGAAGTGACGATCGAGACGGATCCAAGTGGCGTCACCGTAGAGGTCGACGGTCAAGATGTCGGCACGACGCCACTGTCGGCGCCGCTGTCGCTCGACTTGGGGCACCGCACGTTGCGCTTGGCGAAGGCGGGTTACCGAAACGAGGAGCGTAGCCTAAAGCTCGAGGGCGGCAAGCCTGCACGCATTTCGTTCGCACTTACCAAAGATGTGCATGAAGGCACGCTCAAAATCATCACCGATCCGCAGACGCGAATCCGCGTAGACGGCAAATTGGCCGGCACCGGGCTCTGGCAAGGCGCAGTGCCGAGTGGCGCTCATGCAATCCAACTGGAAGGCGACAAGAAAGTCCCCCAGACCACCGAAGTCGTCCTAGTCGATGGTGAGTCGCGCACGATTAATATTCAACTGCTTAGCGAGACTGCCGAGCGCTCGAAGGGGATCCCCACTTGGGTCTGGGTCACCGGTGGGATCGCCGCAGCCGGGCTCGGTACCGGCGCCTATTTCTTGTTCCGTAGCAGGAGTGAGCGCCCACCCATCCAAGAGGGAACCTGGAGCACTTTAGAATTTTGAACCACCTCCGCAAGCCCCACCTGCCTAACGAGATGACCATGTTGCGCATCCCCCAACTCAAATCCTTCCCCGCCCTGGTCCTTGCTGCCGGTTTCGCTCTGGGCTGCACCGGCACAACGAAGCCAAAGGGCGAACTCATGCTCGCCGTGTCGACCGACATGTCAATCGATCGAGATCTCGACAGCGTGGATATCTTCGTTGAACGCGAAAACGGCAAAGTTTTCAACGACACGATTGACCTTTACCCGCGGGCTGGAGGCCTTTTTACCCCGGGCACCTACGCGATCGTCGCCGGTGACAACGAGGGTGAAACGGTTCGCGTTACCTTGGTGGCACACCAGCAAGGGATCCCGCGTGTAGTGCGCGAACTTAACACTACTATTCCGCGCGAACGCACCGGGCTCGTTCCAATGCCGGTCCATTGGTTATGCGACAGCGAAGTATCTGCCAACGGCAAGCAGTCGGCCTGTTTCGATAGCTCAGGCAAGCAGACCTGCAATCTTGGCCGCTGCGCGAGCAACGTCGTAAAGGAAGCAGACATCGAGAATTTCGACATCAAGAGCGTCTTCGGCGGTTACGATTCGTCGCTCGAAGCTGCACGCGCCGGGGCTTGTTTTGACGTGATTCGCTGTTTCGACGACGCCAAGGCCGTCACTGTCGACCTCGACAGTTGTACCTTCACACGTCCCGAAGCCATAAAGACGCTCAATGTCGGCCTCATCGTCAAGAAGGACGGCCACTGTAACCCGATCTCGGGACAATGCACGATTCCGTTGGATGCGTCCAAAGCCTATGGCTGGGCGATGGATGGCACGACCGTACAGGTACCACCAGGCGCTTGCGACAGGTTGCGCGACGGCAGAGTTCTCGCCATTGCCGCGACGGGCTCGTGCGATACCAAAAAGATTACGACGCCGGTGTGTGGCCCCTGGATGGGGCCAACGGGTACCAACGATCGCGACACCGACGGTGTGGTTGATTCGAAAGACAATTGTCCCGACATGCCCAATCCAACGCAGGCGGATGCAGACGGCGACGGCATTGGTGATGCGTGCGACTTGGCGGTCTCCGTACCCGATACGGATGGTGATAGCATTGCCGATGCGGACGACAATTGCCCTACCGTTGCGAATACTGATCAACGCGACACGGACCACGACGGCCTCGGGGACGCCTGCGATCCTGACGACGACAATGACGGCGTCGTCGACGCGAACGATCCGGAGCCCTTGAATTCATTTGTGCCAGATCCGGACCAGGATGGCGTATGGACCGAATCAGACAACTGCCCCGCAGTGGCCAACCCCGACCAGCTGGATTCCGACAAGGATGGCGTCGGAGACGCTTGCGACGGTGATATGGACGGCGACGGCATCAGCAACAAACTCGACAACTGTAGCAAAGTCAGCAATCCGACCCAGGCTGATTGCGACGCCAACGGCATTGGCGATGCCTGCGACACTTGCTCGTCGCGGCTCACGATTGCCAAACCACTGCCCAATGCGAGCCTTCCCGGGCGCGTCTTTCAAGTCGCAGGCGATACCGGTTCCCTCAACCTATCGAGTCTGATCATCCGGACCCAGTCCGTTGTCAGTGGTCGCCAGTTCGACCAAACGGTTGCCGTCGCCAGCAATTCATTCAGCAGTCCAAATCTTATCTTGAATGCCGGGCAGAATCAGGTTTCGGCTCACAGTTGCAACTGTGCATCAACGCCGGTGGTCGTGACTGCCAACGTGGCTCCAGCAGATATTTTGGTAACCCTCACCTGGGATCAGCCCAACACCGACCTCGATCTGTACGTATATGAGCCAACGGGCAACAACGCCGTTTGCTACTTCGACGCCAACTGTGCGACGCCTGGTGGTGCGGCTGCGTCAGGTGCTGTACTCGACACGGACAATACCAAGGGATACGGGCCGGAGAACTACAGTCTGAGTGTGGCGGCAGGTAACACCTTGTTGCCCGGCACATATCGCGTGCGCGCCCACTATTTCGACGGAGCAACTCCAATTCAGTACAACGTTCGCGTGCTCTTGAACGAGAACTCGGCGCGCGAAAGCGTGGTGAATTTCCCCGGACAGATCAGCGTGAGCAGCCGCACCAATTCGCTACCTACGGCAGCCGGAACCGGCTGGGTGGACGTTGCGGAGATCGTGTGTGAAGGGGCGCCCGTAAGCTGTACGGTCCGGGCGAGCACCACGGGCGGAGGTACGTCTACTGGCGGCACCGGTGGAAGTGCGGGCGCAGCCGGGGCCATGGGCGCTGGTGGGGCCACGGCCACTAACTCAACCGGCGGAGCCCCCGGGCTTGGTGGCGCTGGCGGCAGTGCAGCCCTGGGTGGCACGACGAGTGGCGCTGGCGGCAGTGCGGCCGTGGGTGGCACGACGAGTGGCGCTGGCGGCAGTGTGATTAGCGCTGGACGCTCCAGCACTGCGGGTGTCGCTGGGTGGGCTTCCGCTTTCTTGGACAGCGATGGCGACGGTTTCGCTGACTCCCAAGACAACTGCGAGTTCGTAGTCAATCGCGACCAAGTCGACACCAACAACGATGGCATCGGCGATGCGTGTGCCTGCGCGCAAGGAAACTATTATGTGCGCAGCAGCGGTTCGTGCCTGCCGACTCCATGCATGGCCGATGTTGGCCTGACATTCTCTGAGGCGCCCGTACGCTTCGGCCCGAACTCGACGTCGCACTACGATCCTGACGCCGGGGTCCTGAGCATCGAATTGGCGCCCTCCGTGCCACAGCCCGATCCTGCCAACGTTGCCCTGAACCTGTGGAGCTACGCCGCAAGCGGGCCCAATCCGCCCTACTCGGCGCAAATCGTAGCCTCGAAAGTCTATCGAAACCGCGTCGACTTCGATCTGGCGAACTACAGCGTCGCTCGCGTGGGGATCAGCCATGCCAGTCTAATGCTTTTTTCGTGTGATGGTTTCTCGGTCCCGGCAGCCAAAGTGGACTTGACGCTGAATGAGCCACCGTCTACGGCCACTTTGGGTCAGAAGGAGATCCAGCGCATGCCGCTCTGCTACGAGGCATCCATCGGGTCACAAATTGGCACCAATGTCTGGAGTGGCTCCACTTTGGGCGCGGGATTCGATCATGTCACGGCAACGGTGGCCAATACGACCATGACCCAAGCCTGTTCGGGGTTTGGTGAGGATGTGGCGTTGCTCTTTACGGCGCCAGCCACCGCAAGCTATCGATTTTTCGACACCATTGTGGACAACGCCACGATTACGCTCATGAATCCACAATGCACAACCGCCTACAGCTGCGCCTCCATCGACTCTACGGCGCAACGCACGCTCGTTGCCGGAGAACAGCTCGTTGTCGTCATCGGCAGCAAACAAGCTTCGATCCCGACCGAGGCGCAATTGACCATCGAACAAGTTTCTCCGTAGTCATTTGCGCAGTTTGAAACCACGTCGGGGCTGCGCACCAAGAGTCACCTCGGGCGCGCTGCGCACAAGAATGGTAGCCCCCCAATTGAGGTGTCGCTGACGGGAACCCTGAAGCTCCTGGTGGATAGCACGCTGCCGCTGGAGATCAGCTTGAATGGGCCACTCACGCTCTCGACCAACGCGGGAGGCGCGTCGGTTCGCGCCAAGGGTCAAATGAAAGTCTCTGCCAAGGCTAGTTACTAGCCACGGCGGAGCTAGTAGGGGATCTCGAGCCGCTCGCCCGTCACTTCGAATTCAGCCGTGAGGGGCGCTTGGCCCATCAAGGTTGTACTTCGAGAATCGGGTTGGCTGCCACCGACCGACAGCCTGAAACGCCCGGGTTCGAGCACGCGCTTGCCCGCTTCGTCAATGAGCGACAGGCTTCGGGCTGTCAGTGTGAACGAGACGCACTTGGTCTCACCAGGCGTGAGCGCGATGCGCTCGAACCCACGCAACTCGTGTTGGGGCACGCGGCAACTCGACTCGAGATCCTGCACGTAGAGCTGAACTACTTCGTCAGATTGGTAGTTTCCCACGTTTTTTACCAACACAGACAGCGACAACTCTTGGCTAGTTTCGATACTCTGTGCGCTGAGGCGGAGCTCGCCGTAGCTGAATTTACTAAACGAGAGACCATACCCAAATGGGTAAAGCGGCTCGTGCTCGAGGTAGCGGTAGGTGCGCCCCTTCATACTGTAATCGGTAAACGCTGGAACGTCGTCGATGCTCTTGGGGAAGGTGATTGGAAGCCTGCCCGCCGGGCTGACGTTACCGAACAGCACGTCCGCAACTGCGGTACCACCCTCAGCACCAGGATACCAGGCGTCGATGATCGCCCCGACGTGCTCATGAGCCCAAGTAATGCTCATTGGGCTGCCCGCAATGAGCACGAGGACTGTGGGTTTGCCGAGCACCACGATCTCTTCCAACATGCGCTGCTGCAACCCGGTCAGGTTTAGGTCGCTCTTGTCGCCTGACGTTTCCGAATGTCTGGCATCGCCCTGTTCGCCTTCGATCTCTGCGGATAGGCCGAGACACAGCACCACAACGTCGGCTCGCTCGGCAACGCTCAGGGCCTCGGACAGATTGCCGGCCCGCCCGACGCCGTCGGTCGTGGTCCCGGTCAATTTGCAACCGTCGGTGTATAGCACCTTGGTGTGTGCGGAAACTGCGCGCCGAATCGCTTCGAGCGGTGTGGTAGGTTTTGACGGAATACCGAAGTAATTGGCCACCAGCACCGCGTCGCTGTTCGCGTTCGGCCCAATCACGGCAATGCAGTTGGTGTCCGGTGACAGTGGGAGCAGCCCATTGTCGTTCTTGAGCAGCACGATGCTTTCGCGCGCTGCCTGTAGCGCTAGCGCGCGGTGCCGCTCGCAATCGTTGACCGCATACGGGATTGACGCGTAGGGCACCAGCTCCGGCGGATCGAACATGCCGAGCCGTATGCGCGCACGGAATAGCCGCTTGAGGCTCACGTCAAGTTCGGCTTCGGTCACGAGCCCTTGCTCGACCGCTTCTGGCAAATGCTCGAAGGTACAACCACAATTAAGGTCGCAACCATGCTTGATCGCGAGCGCCGCCGACGTCACCCAATTGGCCGTAACCTGGTGGTGCTCGTGAAAGTCGCGAATCGCCCAGCAATCGCTCACCACGTAGCCATCGAACTTCCATTCATCGCGCAGGATCTTCACCAGCAGCGTATCGCTACCGCAACACACCTCACCATTGACGCGATTGTACGCGCCCATGACGCTTTGGACCTTGGCTTCAGTGACACAGGCATGAAATGCCGGTAGGTACGTTTCGCGCAGGTCCTTCACGCTCACGATTGCGTTGAAGCTGTGCCGTAGCCCTTCGGGGCCGCTGTGCACAGCGTAGTGCTTGGGGGTGGCAACGATCTTCAGATACTTCGGATCGTCCCCCTGCATCCCGCGACACATCGCCACGCCGAGCCTGCCGGTCAAAAATGGACATTCGCCGTAGGTCTCGTGGCCACGCCCCCAGCGCGGGTCGCGGAAAATATTGATGTTCGGCGTCCAAAAAGTCAGACCCTTGTAGATTCCATGATCGCCCTTGCGCAGAAATTCGTGGTGTTTGGCCCGAGCCTCGTCGGATATCACGCTGGCGATCTCGAAGAGCCGCTTTTCGTTCCACATCGCCGCCAAGCCAATCGCCTGTGGAAACACCGTGGCGACACCGGCGCGCGCAACCCCATGCAGGCATTCGTTCCACCAATTGTACGCTGGGATCCCGAGACGCGGAATACCGGGGGCCCCATGCAACATCTGAGACGCCTTCTCGACGATATCGAGTTTGGAAACGAGATCATCCACCCGCTCGTCGATCGACAGCTGCGGGTTCATAAACGCGTGCGCGGGCAAGCTGGAGTCGGCCATTTGCGAAATCAGTTTCTCGGGCGGAGTGGGGTTCGAAAGTGCGTCTTGTTCATTCCTCGACCTCGGGAGCCTACGCAACTTTACGCAAGTTGCGTGGCCAAATCGCCCGCCGCGCTTCCCCGGGGATGCATTTGCGCCGTGGGCAATCGTGGCTGACCGCGCTTGGTGTGCGTTCTCTCGTTTGGCGGGTATATCGACCAGCGTCTCGTTCGGAGGTTACTCGCGGAACAGCGACTAGGGTCGCTTCGCTGCCGCCCCCGGGACCTAGTATGAATGAGGCCACTCAGCCAACGAAGCTTCTGCCGCGCCGAAACACTGAGCCAGTCCTACGCCATCTGGCGCTTGTGACCGCTCGTGATGCGCATCCGCGTTCTGGAATGCTTGGTGACTTGGCGCACCCTCTGCCCACCAAATGCGTCAAGGCCATCGCGACGGAAACGATGCGATGGCCTTGTGATAAAAGTCTCCTTTACTGCCTAGTAGAACACTACTGAGCCAATGCTGACATTGATCGGGCAACTGACAGTAGAACCGCCCGATGGGCAGTTGAACTGCCATTGCACGCCCAGGAGCTGGCTCGGGTCGAGCTGTGCCTGCGGGTTGCCGCCAGTGATCGAAGCAAACGGCACTTCAACTTCCGTGGGCGTCGGCGTCAGCGTTGCAAGCTGAAATTGGTTGTTGCTGCAGCTTGACCAGTCACCGACGCAAGCGCCCTTGCTGTTGGTAGCGTCGATCGGGTAGTTGTCGTTCATCTGCACCTGCAGGTAGACCATAGCGTCACCCACAGTGCCACCGATGGTCATGCGAATGCCCGTGTATTTCGAGGCATCGAAGCACTTCTCGGGATTCTTCAGGTATAGGCCGAACCCAGAGTACCAGCCGGGCAGCATGTCGTCGGAGATATTAACGCTCCCTGCCGTGGTGGTGTCGAGAGCCAGCTTCGTCATGTCGGTGCCGGCATACGGGGCGAACGCTCCACCCGTTACGTCCGTGGCTGTGCCCCAAATGCCATCCTTCCCAGGAGCGATACCTGGCGTTGCCACCACACTCTTCGCACAGGTGAACGCGCTGTTGCCCGCAGTGGAGGATCCACTGGCCGCGGCACCACCAGTGGCCGGGGTACCACCGCTGGATGACGCAGTAGCGCCACCCGTCGAGGCCGATGTTGCGCCACCCACCGCACTAGCGGTGCCGCCAGTGGCTGAAGTGGTGTCCGTAGTCTTGTCGCCACCGCAACCAACAGCCACTGCCACTGCGGCGATGAAGGTGCAGCGTACGAAACCATCTATGCTCGTTCGAATGCTCATTGTCTCTGCCTCTACCTCGCCACCATTTGCTGGAGCGCGGTTGAATTGTGCCCAAGGAATCCGCCGAGACCTAGCACAGTGGCGCCAGCATACTTGTCTGGTTTGCTATTTTTCGTCTACGAAGCGGCGACTGATCTCAGTTGTGCCAAGGCAGTAATGCGATTGAAATCCTTACCACACGCCCTACTGCTTCAGCGTCACAACGATAGTAGCGCCACCGGGCGTAAGCTTGGCGCTTGCAACCTGATGCTTGCCGGCTGCCGTAACGTCGATCGCATAAGTTCCCAGGAAGCCGCGAACGAGAATCGTTCCCTGGTCGTCCGTCTGCAGCGTGGCACGGGTATGCCAATCTCGCATGACCAGGTCGCGATACGCCTGCCCAGCGGGCTTGAGCGACCAATCGTGGCGATAGAGCGGTGCATTGTTCTTCCAGTGCGAACCGTCCCAGAAGCCCCACATGACGATCCCGCCCACAGCAGGATGGCTAAACAGGGTGGTGTAAAAGTCACGCGTGTAGGCCCCTGCCAACGCTTCATCGGCGAGTACGACATCGTATTCCGTGACCCAGATCGTTTTGTTGAATTTTGCGTACCTGTCGAGGATTTGCAAGAGATCCTCGGGTGCCGTCAGTGTGGTCGAAAAATGCCCTTGCATGCCGATTCCATCGAGCGGTGCCGCTTTGTCTATCAGCAGGCGGATGGTCTTTTCGTAATTGTCACGATGCGGAGTCGTACCGCCTCCGCCGGAAAGAATGGCGTAGTCATTGATGAATAGCTTCGCTGCTGGATCGACCTCGCGGGTCGCGTTGAACCAGTCGAGCATTGCTTCCTCGCCGAGGATATCCAACAAATCATGGTTGTCGAACGGCTCGTTGACGACGTCCCAATGAGCGAGCTTACCCCTGGTTGCGGCCGTGAGTTCACGAACGTGTCTGTCGACCTCGGTCTTGAGCCGAACAGGATCGTTAGCAAACGCCTTGAGCGACCTGGGTAGGTTGGACCACCCGGGCCACACGAGGACATGCCCACGCACAAAAAGACCCTTTGCCCTCAGCCAATCAATGGCTTGATTGGCTCGGGCAGTAGTGAAGCCTGCACCCCACTGCCCAGACAAGGGTACCCATTTTAGGTCATTCTCGAGCGTCGCCACGTTGAACAGCTCAGCGGTGAGGGCCTTGAATTTCTCGTCGCCCAGCGAGTTGATGCGTCCAGCAGGAACGCAGGTACCAAAGCCAAAAGCGTGCTGCTTCAGATCGACCTTCACCTCGGCGCCCTTCACTGCCTTGCCTGCGGCATCTTTCACCACCACGCTGAGCCCGGCCTTGCGGTGGTCTTCGATCCGTTCTTCGGCAGATTGGCGCCACTTGGCGTCGGGCTCCATGCCGCGATAGGTAATGCGCGTCAAGGGCAAGTCTGCCAGCGCCAGCTGCTTGCCGAAGTTCTGTACCTGCACGCCGCCAAATTCAATGATTTCTTTGGCGTACCCAAGACGCAGGATCATCTGCGCATCGCCGATGGCATAGCTCTGTCCGGCAACGAACGGAACGTAGATCTGTTTCCAATCGCGGCCAGCATGCAGTGAGTAGGTGACGCTCTTCGTGTAAGGCGCTTTCGCCAACTCGAAGACGAATTCGGATCCCCCTTCGCCGCTTTCTTGCAGCGCCCACTCGGAACGGAAGTAGATGGTGGCCAAGAGCACGTCGCCCTTCTCGACCGGCAGCGTACTCTTGACCGTCAGCTGTACGTCCCAGTTGTTTGGCGGCGTCGAGAGGATCTGCGCCCGATACGCCTCCTTGAAGGGCATGTCGGTGACCGGCACCTTGGTCAAATTCACCCGTTCCTTCTGACCAAAAAGAGCAAAGGCCATCGTGCTTTGGCCGTTGAGCAGATCGACACCAGGTACCTTTCCCCAAAGCCCGGTGGGCTGCGTCGGCGCGCCGGGCCCGGCAGCAGTGGGCTTCTTATTTGCCACTCTAGCTTTGTTGTCGCCGCCGGTTGCAAGCAAGTCGCCAGGGTCACGCTTAATGCAGCCCGCTAGAAGCGCCAGCGTAAGGCCTAGTCCGAGCATCGACTTTCGAAACTTTTCGGTCACGTCGCCTCCGTCATAGTGGCGCAGCTGGTCGTGTTTCTGAGCTCCAAGGGAAGCCGCTTGCACTCGGCAAGCGGTGCCAGCCGCAGCTTGGCGGCCAAGTTCGAAAGTGCTTTAGCGACTTCAGGCATTTTGGCTCACGTTCGAGGCTGTGCCCCGTAGGCCTCTTGAGACCGATGAAGTTTTGGTCGTGGATCTCGAGATTGTCATCGATTACGATTTCGCGTCCTTCGCCATGTCCGCGTTACCCAACACCAACATAGCGAATGACGACCACCGATGCATCGTCAATTTGTCGCGATTGCCACTGTTCAATCGCCTCGACAATACTGGCGCAAATCGCCAAAACTGGCTCGTTTGCTAGCGACGCAACCACGTGGGAGAGGCGCGCTAGCTCGAACTGCTCACCCAGTTCGTTCATGGCCTCAGTTACGCCGTCGGTGTAGAGCACTAGCAAGTCGCCCACCGCTAACCGGGTGACTGCATTGCTCGTCACTTCGGTCACGTCCGGCAATGCTCCAGACCAGAACCCGGGGCCACGCAGCGTTTCGACGCTTGAGGTTCGAGCGCGCCACACGATGAGATCTTCATGCGCACCGGCATAGGTGACCGTACCGTCGCGATCAATACGCAGCAGGGTCAGGGTAACGTGGTCGTCCCGCGAGAGGCGGTTACGGATGTTTTCGTACAGTGCACGATTCAATGATGTCACAAGCACGGCCGGGCTCCCCCGGGGCTCGCGCTGGACCATTGCAGCGACCATAGCCTGAACCATCAACATGATGAGCCCAGCGACGAGACCGTGACCGGTTACGTCGCCAACGCCGATCCAGCAGCTGCCATCAACAGCAATGGTGTCGAAATAGTCACCGCCGATGTCGGATGCGGGCAGCATCTTCGTGGCGATTTCGAGTCCTTCAACTGTTAAGGCGCGCGGCAAGATGGCAGTCTGAATCCGCGCTGCAATTTGGGCCTCTTGTTCGAGATGTTCGCGCTCGACGCGTTCACGCAGGGCTGCCTGGCGCAGGGCATTGCGGTGCAACATGCCGCCCTTGAGCGCCGAACTAATGTGGTCGCGCAAGAGACCGTAGACCGTCTCGTTGGTGGTGTATGCCATCACCATGATGCCAAAGAAGTCAGTTTCGAAGCTGAGCGGCAGAAGCACGTGCGAATGCCGTTCCGTGCCAAAGAACTCCGACGGCACTAATTGTGAGACCGGGAACCCACCTGCGCCGGGGGTGAGCGACGCTGCGCCGGGGGCGAGCGACGCTGCGCCGGGGGCGAGCGATGCTGCACCGTCGATCGCCGTGACGAAAGGCACAAGCGTGTCCGGTTGCTCTTCATGCACGAGGCTGATACTCGCCCGGCGAATTGCCACATCGGGTAGCAAACCGAGGATTGCTTGGCGCAGATTCGGTCGGCTAAGTGCGGTTCCAATCCGTTCGAAGCCAACGCGAACCGCGTCGATGACGACCTGCAGTTCTAGCTTTTCGCGCCCTTGAACGTTAGTGGCAGCGTTGCCAACAGCAATTTGGGCGCTGTGCCAGAGGTGTTCTAGCTCGAGGGCAACATCGTCGAGTGGTCGCAAACACCGCACCTCGCTGCGCAGCAACGTGACCACCTTCGCCAACTCGTCGACGAAATCGGGATGTGGCTGTGCTTGCTCAAGCAGCGCCTGAAGTACGCCAAGAAATCGGCCCGACTGATTCGTCAGTTCGGCGTGAAGCGCGTCGAGCAGACGATTCGCCCAATCGTCGAATTGCTCCGGTGGAACACCGATATTCTCGTGAAGGAACTGCAGGAGTACCCCCCGATGCCGGACCAACGCCAAGGCGGTGTCTTCGCGCGTATGCACCGGTGGCAACGTCTGATAGCGCCGCGCTGAAACCAGTCCGCAGCCGCAGGATTGGCGCACCACGAGCTCGACGTCAATCTGGGCCAATGCGGGCGGGGGCCGGCCCGTGCTGGCCTCGAGCAACCAATCGACGGCTTTGCGGGCAATGGCGTCGAGCGGTTGCCTGACGGTCGTCAGCGAGGGCATAGCAAACCTAGAAAACGGAGCGTCGTCGAAGCCGGCGAGCAGCACGTCGTCAGGTACCCGTATGCCTTGACTGCGCAACACCTGCATCGCGCCGACGGCCATGTAATCGTTGGCGGCGACCACCGCATCGAACGTCGATGCTCGAAGCAGAATCTCCTTCATCGCCGCAACGCCAGTCGGAATGTTGAAGTCACCACGCTCGATCAGATTGTCGTCAGCGACTAGGCCGTGGTGGGTCATTGCCGCCACGTACCCGGCGTAGCGATCGGCAGCTTCGCGATTGGCGGCAGGGCCGCCAATGTAAGCAATTCGCTTGGCGCCATGGCGGCTGATCAAGTGTTCGACTACGGCGCGGCTGCCTTGCTCATTGCTGATAATGAGGCTTGGTAAATTGGGCAGCTCAACGCCAATACTGCACACTGGAACTGGCGCGTAGCGCGCACAATAGTCGGCCAGAACATCGGCCCCAGAAGCGTAGCTCATGCACCCAGCAACGAGAATAATACCGTCGACGTTGTCGGCCTTGAGCAGGTCGTAAATTCGATTTTGAGTTGTGTCGCCAACCGACGGGGCATAGAGCGCGCGCCCCGCCAGGATGAGCAGACTCACCCCTCGAGCCTTCGAAGCTCGCTCAACAGCCCGAATCAAGCCCACCTGGTAGCTGCTCACCAGGTAATCGACCATGATGGCGATCGTTGGCGTTCGGTGCGTCAATCTGCTGCTCTTTTCTACGCGGCGCGCTGGCTGCATTTGCCTTGGGCGAAACGCAACGGGTTAGGCCGTCTTGTCGATGATGACGCTGTTCGGCGCGAGCCGCGCCAAAATGGAGAAGGCGCGTCCCTGCCAATCGAGGCGAGGGTTGGTGAGCACGCGCAGGAGCATCCCGGCGGTACCGTTCTGCAACCCGAGCGTAAGGGTGACGAACGACTTGATGCAGGTCGAACCCAAGTAGTATGCCTCGGTCACGTCGATAACCAGCTCCAACACTGAAAGCTTACGCGCCTCAATTTGGACCTGTTGGAGGTAGTGATGCAACTCCAATTCGGACTTCATATCGAAAGTGCCCGCCAACTTGAGGAAGAGCTTTCTGTCGTCCAACCGTGGGACGACAGAATGTCCCTCCCGAGTCATTGGCTCGAGACCGAGCATCATGGGTTCCTTCCCTCGTCGGAGGCGCGAGCAGAACGTCGCACTTGGACGACCAAGCTACTGTCAGCTACTTGGTGCGACAAAGCTAGCCCTCCCGCGGCCCGAAGGCGACCGAGCCCGAGCCGAGATTCGTTCGGCTCCACGAGGGATTGCCGTACCAACTCGTCAAAGTGTGCCGTTGGATCCGTCACCTGCTCCAGGGTTTCGAGCTGAGCAACGGCATCGGCAAGACGCTCTGGGGTTGTTTCATTCCACGTGCTCAGCACAATTTCGAGTCCCTGCAGCGACCTTTCGACTTCAACGCGCAGCGAGACCAGGCCGCCCGTCGAGTAGTTGACCATGTTCTCGGTCAGCTCGTACGCCGCCAGCTGAAACGCATATTTGATGCGCTGATCATCGACCACGTTGCGACAGAAGTCGGTCACCACCGATACGATGCTCCCGAGGCAGCCGGAGGTCGGCGCAAACTCGATGACCACGTAGCGCTGGTGGCGGGGGGGACTTTGAGCAGGAATCATGGCGGGTCAAATCTGCCAACGTCGACGGGGAGGCGCCGATAAGGCAAGTCCTCAATCTATCGGAAGTTTGCTGAAGATTTGGCAGCCATTCCCTTTGTTTTTGGTTGTGTCGACGGGGCGGAAGTCGGGGCGCGCCCGGCGCGATGACTCCGCTCGCACACAGCGGGGTCGCCCAACAGACCTACACACACCGGATTACCCTCGGAAGCACGACTGAGCCAACGCAGGGGCGCCCAGCTTAGCCAGTCGAACTTGACCGGCTACCGTCAGCAGCCAAAGCTCGCGCTTGGTGCGTCGACTCGTCCGGACCGGACGTACCTAAACGCGGCGCGGGCGTGGGCGGGACATTGCGGTCCATCGCTGGGGTGTCCCAGGCTGGCTCGATGATGTCGCGTACCGCGCGGTCAACGTGACTCAAGTGCGTGCAATGCGCCGGCTTGTCGTTGCCGCGGTACGACCAGACGTGCAACCCGAGGACGTCAACCGCGGAGAGCAAACCAAATGGATCGTCTGAAGGCTTCGCAGGTTCTGCTGAGAGACCCAGGTCATCCAACAGAAACCTGGCAGTCAGACTCGTCGACGGGTAAAGCATCGGATCGATCTCCGAATGCGTGAAGACGAAGATCTTGTCGCCAGCCAGAGCGAGCCGAGCAAACTCAACCGTCGGCTGGATCGGGCCAGCCGCGACTTTGGCGGGACCGAAGCCACGCGCCAGACGCTGATCCCAAGCGGCATGCAACCCGTCGAGCAGCACTACCGCGTCGATTTCACTAGTGTATTGCTTCAGTATCTCATTTACGGCCCCGTAACCCGCACTCCAGGCCATGAGCGCCAGGTGGCGGATATGCGCGTCCGCATTGCCGCTCTGCACCTTGAGTGCGCTCTCGATCGAGTCCCGAAGCATCGGCCAGGTCTGACGCGACGCGAACTCGTCCGAATAGGGGCCGCTGCCGTTGCCCAGATCAATGCCAACGAAGGCAACCCCCTTGGCAACTTGGGCTAGGGTAGTGCGAAGCGCCGTCTGCCCATGAAAGTGGACCACGACATCGTAGCCATAGTCGGCGGTGTGCCCGCCCTTCTGCGGGATGGCGATCCTGCCGACCGTGAGCTTACGGTAGGGGGCATAGGGGCCGAGCCCAATGAAATCGTAGGGATTACACTCGCTGTAGCCACGCCGACGCATCCCGTCGGTCAACGCCTGCGCCATCAGGGGAGGCTTTGCGTCATCACGCGAAAGACCTATCGCGTCATTCAGCTTCGGCACACGCAAATGGCCGAGCACCGAATCCGAAATCCCGTAGGAGAGCGAGGTGCCGCCTGATGCAATTGCGATCGTAAGCAGCCCCAGCTTCACCGATTGCCAGCGGCACCGGAGCAAGCAGGTCGTGAGGGCTCGTCGTTTTCCGATCACGGAGTAACCGTTGTGACATGGCCCGGACCCTGATTGCAAGGGAGCCCAATCATTCTGGTGGGTGTGGAAACCCCAGGGTCGGAGGAAGTTGCCCTCAGAGAGGAATCTTCCAAGCACCGAGAGTGTAATCACCCGCTGATCAGTCGGCTCACGCTCACACTTGGGCACACGCCGAGCGTCAAGTCGGATGCGTCCTGAGAAACGAGCCGCCACCCCGGAGTGGAGCAGCGGCTCGAATGCGGCGCAACTGTGATGGTGGCTGAGTCGAGCTCTGACTGAATTCTTACTGAATCGTGTTGATGATCTCGTCCGAGCCACAGCCGAATACAAGTTGCATCGTGGCCTTGGCGTCAGCTTGGAAGCGCGAACAGGTGCCAGGGCAGAGCTGCAGCTGGGTATTGCTCACGAGGTAGAACCCCTCGGTGCAGGTCGCGCCATTCTTGTTGTCGCGAGTGACCAGCTCAGTTGTGCCACTGCTAAAGGTGATAATCGGGCTGATCTTGTTGGGGTCGACGACTTGCAGCCCGTCGGCAGATTGAGCGGGGATTTCGTATTTGCAGTTGGACACCGCGGCCACGACCTGCGAGAGGCCATCGCGCAGTGCCACACTGAAGTCCTTCTCAGCGGTCATGTCCATGTGGCAGTAGGGGCCAGTGGCGCTGTCGGATTTGCAGCCGCCTTTGCCAGTACCGCCAAGGAACGCGGCTTTCGACAACCAGGGCCTGCCATCTTCACTGCCTGGTGAGCCAATGATGAAGGTCTTGACGCCGCGACTGTACGCGCCGTCCACCAAGGCGACGACCGCATCGCCCGGGAGGTTACTGAGACTCCCGGCAGGGTTATAGCAGCCCTCGTAGAGCGTTGGCATGCCATCGGTAATGAGCAACATGTAGGTATCGCCTGGGAAAGCGAGTTGCGCGGGACTGAGCGCGATGTTGTCCAATGCGTAATGGTAAGCGCTAGCCGTAGGCGTACCACGCCCGAGCACGGCTTGCGTCAGAGCCGCACGCAGCTTCGTCCGCTGCGAGCCAGCACTGTTGTCACCCATGGTGGCCATCGGTGTGACGCCGCCGACGTTCAGGCAGGCATTCGGGTCAGCTGGAGGCGTCTTCGGTACCGTGTCGTTGACCATGTTCGGATAGAACATCAGACCCACCGCCATGCCCGCGCCAAGGCCAGGCCCAGTAACGCCGCAGACGGCTTCAACCAACGCGTCGCGCGTGACGACCCACTTGGTTTGATTGGTGCCAGGCGCGGTGCTGCCCATCGAACTGCTGACATCGACAACCAACTGCAGCTTGCCGGGCACGGATTCGGGTTCGATCGCCCACGCATTGCACGCTGAGGTCGAGATATTGGTGACCTGAGTGGGCGTCAGTGGCACAACTGAGCCAACCAAGTTTGGATCGGTTGAAGTGTTGGCGCCGCCACCGAGCGTGCCGGTGCCATTCGTGCCACCGGCGGAAAAAATGCTCGTCGTGGTGCTGGGCACGCTGCCGGCCCCGCCGTTATCTTCTTGGCTCTGCTTGCTGCAAGCGAGTGCCGTAAGAAAAGTGAGCGCAGCCACATGAGAGAGGCCTAGCCGAATACTGAACATGTTAGTTGCTCCTTGAGTTGCGCTGCCACTGGGTCCACGTCGAACCCTCGAGCCACCGGTGCCACAGCCACTTGGTTCCGGTCGCCTTGCCGATAGTGTCCCCGAATTTGCGTGCTTAGCAATCGCTCATTGCCTCAAACGGCATGCCGCGCAGTACGACAAGTCATTAGCTCGACTCGCCAATGAAGATCTCGAACTGCGACTCGTGCCCAGTGTTCAGAACCCGATCGCGAGGCCCAAAAAAGAAGTGCATGCCGGGTTCGTTTTCGCCCAGTGATGGCATGAGCGGATTTTGGCCGCAGACAATTTTGCCTCAAATCGCGGGATTGCTGCAGGATTCGTCGACACCGAGCATACGCACCACAAGGCTCGATGCGAAAATTGGATCATGCCTCTCGCCCCCGAGTGGCGCGCAACGTGTGGCGCAAAAATGCAGACGGCTCTCAAAGGTGCCCATGTCGGACACCATGGCGCCCTAGGCGCAAAATTCCACACTCGAACGCCTGGTCAGGCGGCGCGACTGTGCTCCGACCTGCGCTTACGTCCAGGTGCCCTGCCCGACACTGCCCGACGCTCAAGGTACACTCAACGAAACTCGATGCGCCAACGAACATCCGCACCGAGATTGCCCATTTGCGACATTGAGATGTCATTCACATTGTCATAGCTCGCCTCGACACTCAGCCGCGGATTGAGTCGCCATTCGACATTCGACCTGACTTCGCGTGACTCGGCGAGCCCACTGGTGACGCTGGCGCGGATCCGATCGGCAAGGCGTTTTCCGATCGTGACGGTCGGCTCGGTTCGACCCGTGCGCGCCGAGTAGGCGCTACCAAAGCGGAAATCATCAATCAATGGAATTGTCTCCGTCACGGCACGATCGGCGCCGCTCAACGTCCCGAGCGCCTCGAGAGCAACGCTCGAACCAACACTGGCACTCTGAGCCTGATCCAACTCGGCGCGCGTCACGCCAATGGTCAACAGCAGAAAAATGTCGTCCTGGGAAAGCGCTGGATCGCTCGTCAGATCGATCCGAAGTTGGTCCGCATCACCGTAAGCATGCATCGTGATTCGCCATTGTCCGCCGGCGGCTCCCGCCACGCTCCCACTGCCGCTCGAACCTGCCCCACTCGACGCACCGGTCGCCGCACCCGTCGTCGCATGGCTGGCGTAACGGCGATATTCCGTCGTGGCGCGCACGTCAACGCGCGGTGCGATCCGATGGGCATCATCGAACCGCACCTGCCCTTCACGGATCTCGAACACAGTCTGACGCAATGTAACGCGCCCACCGGAAACGGCGCGCACGTTGCCACGTAGGCCAAATCGCTGATTTGAACCTACGAGCTGTAACCCAGCCTTGTCGACCTCCATTTCGGCCTCAATCAGCCCGTTGTGGATGCGCAGCGGCCGCCGGGCAAAGAGCTGCAGATCGAAGTCGACAACGTCGTCGGCAGGGTCATAGGCCTCGACGTTGCTGCGCCGACCGCGTTGGGCCAACTGGGCTACGTCGGCCGTCATCGTCACCGGCCGACTGTACTCGAGAGCATCCAACCACACTTGCCCAGTGATGCGCGGGCGAATGTTGCTGTTGCGCGGCTCGATCACGGTCTCGAGCTCGGCGTCAGCAAGCCCTTTTACCCCGAACCGTTCCGGCAGTACCACGTCCTTGGCGCGTAGCTGCAGCCGGGCAAGACCCACCTCAAGCCCCACCACTGGGGCATTGCCCTTCAATTCCAGTGTGCCCGACCCAACCTTTGCCTGACCTCGCTCGATGCGCAGCTCACTGCCCGAAAGACCCAATTCGAGTTCAATCCCAGTGATGGGGACGTCGAAGTTTCGCAGCTCGATCTCGCCACGGTTGACACCAAGCTTGCCTTTCGAACGCGGGGCAGCCCAGGGGCCATCTAGTTCTACTTGTCCAGAAAGAACCCCTGAAAGGCGTTCGACACCCGGAAACATCGGCGCGAGCGGTTCGAGATCGACTGGTCGCAGACGCAGGCTCGCATGGACCTGCGGGTCACGATCAAAGGCGTCAACCGATCCCGAGATGTCGACCGAAGCATTGAGCAGCCCACCGACCCCAGTCAGGAGCACCAGGCCTGGCACGTCGATGTTTCCGTCAGCAATTCGGATCGGTCCGCCACCAGGCAAGACGCGCGCCGCGAACTTCCCCTGCTCGAGCGCCATGTCACTCAACAAGAATTGCCCTTTGGCACGTCGCGGCGCCGAAAGCGGTAGATCCTCAAGCGTCATCTTGCCGGTAATCGCTCCGACCGTGCGGCTTTCGGGGCGCTTTGCGACCGGCAGGGCTTCGACCCAGCTGCCCAAATCGAGCCGATTGAAGTCCAACTTACCGCGCACGTGCGTGTCGCGCTGCCGCGAGAACAGCAGGTTGTCGATGCGCACCTGCCCGCCCAGCAACTGACCATCGATGCGATAGTTGCCTTGTGATTTGTCCGCGTGATACTCGGCTGGATCGAATGGCCCTGGAATGGGGTGCTTGCAGCGCGTGGTTCCAACTGAGTTCAGCTGACGCGGCACACTGTCGATGTGCACCGTCATCTCGGAAGCCGGCAGAGTCGCCGCTCCCAAGCGAATCGGCGTCACGCTCACCTGAACTGCGCCGGTCATGGCGTCCATGGTTCCGCCAATTTCGGCGACGGCTGACAGTTCTGCGTCAAGAAAGCTTGCCCACGGTTGTGGCCCGTCGAGTCGATTCAGGGGCAACTTGGTGGCCACGGCTTGACCGGTTAGTTGCGCGCCCGGCCGCACCTGGAATGACCCAATAATGGTGCCGGGGCCCTTGCGCAAGCGTAGGTGTGGCACATCCGCGGAGACGCCAAGGAAGCCCGCCTGCAGATCCGACCAGACGAACTGAAGCTCACCCTCGGCCGAGTCGTAGCGCTCGCCAAATAGTTCTGCGCGGTTGAGCGCCAGCTTTCCGTCGACACGCAGCCAACCGTCACCGCACACGTCTTCGGAGCCGCCGAGCGAGTAGTGAACCTTTGCGTCCACCGCTCCGCCGCCGCGCACCTCCGTCCAGCGCGGATCGTCGGCGAAATTCCAGATCGCGAGAAAATCGCGAATGTCGAGGTTACGACTCTTCGTCTGCGCGTCAAGAACGACAGTGGCGTCCGTATCGAATTGGAGCCGCGCCGAATCCACACTGAATTGGCTTTGGCCCTTCTGGGCCTTGACGTCTGAAAGCTCGACCTTGAGCGGCCAGAACTTCACGTTCGACGACACGATGTCTCCAAGCGGGAAGCCGCCAAAGACGAAATTTTGCACGCTCAGTTTGCCGAGCAACAGCGGATTGTTCGCCTGCCCCTTGAGGCGTGCAGAAATCTTGGCTTGCCCGGCGAGCGGAATTGTCGCAATCGGACTGATGTCAGCCAGACTGACGACACTGTTCTCGCCGACCCCGATCTCGAGTTCGTTGGAGAAGCCAATGCTCACAAGCGTGGTCAAGACACGGCTCTGGCCAAAGGTGGCCCAGCAATCGCGAAACTCGAGCGCATGCGGACGGACCAGGATCCGCCCGTCGATCGTGGCCCGCGGCACGCCCACCATGTGGCGTCGCGCCGGATCGGCAAACCCACGATCGAATACCTCGAAATCACGGGTTTGGGCGTGAATGTGACCTTCAAGCTCAGGCAAGGCGATCCGACCGTGAAAATCGGTGACCAGGGTTTCGCCAAAATTCCAGGCCACGATGGTCTTCGGGGTCACGCCGAGATCACGCATGAGCCCGGGAAACTGCATCTCATGCACCGTGACGCGCTTGACCGAAAATGGAACATCCGGTTCGAACGGCGCAACGCGCAGGTTTTCGACATGAGTTTTCCCATCGCCCATGACCACGTCAACACTTGGCACGAGGATCTCGTCGTTGGCAAACCGAATGTCGGCGTCAAGCTCCTTGCCGAGCTGGTAGCGTTCAAGCACCAGCTCTTCACCTCGCACTTTGCCCTCGAGATTCGGCAATCGCGACGAACCGTCCCAACCGACGTGACCGCGCACCCCAACCCAACCTGAAACCGGTAGGAACGTCACCAAGCGGTTGACCAACTGCACAGGAGCGCGGACGAAAAACTGCCCGTCGACTTTCGGCTTCGCTTTCGACCAATCGACGGCAACTTGCGACAACCTGAGGCCAAACACCGACGGATCGTGTTCTTCGTTGCGCTTTTCGCAGCTCGGGCGAGTATTGGGTTTTGGATCGAGATCGACATACCCGAGCAGCGAGAGCCGCCGCAGTAGGGCCCCCTGGTCGGTCACGCGCGCGCGCAGATCCAGCTCGCAGAGGTTGTCCTCGTCGTAAGCATCGACGTCAGGTTTGCCTGCGGAAAAGCTGCGCTTCCGATGGTCGGTAATTTTCGTGCCTGCCGTGCGCAACGAAATCTCGAACGCCAACCCGCGTTCAGCCATCACGTCCAGATCGATGGCGCCGGTCTCGATGTGCCGCCCGTTAAGCGTCAAATCAAGGTGTGCGTCCGAGACGGCAATGCTCGAGAACGGCGACTCCTTGGGCAGAGCCGAAGACTTTGCGCTCGCCTTCGGCAAGCGGTAGTTGAGGTTCGTCAAGGCGCCATCGACGGCGACGACGCGCAACTCGGGCCGCTCGACTTTGACCTCGCCGATATCCAACTTGCCAGCGAACAGCGCAAACAGGCGTGGCGCGATGCTCAGCGCATTGACGCGCAACGCAGGTGCCCCGCCATCATTTGAGGGCACCACGAGGTCTGAGACCCGCAGCTCAAGCGGCCAAAGGTTGACGCGCGCTCGAAACTCGGCTTTTAGGCCGATCTGTTCACGAAGGATGTTCGCGGTTTGCCGCTCGGCCCAGGTTCGCACCCGCTCGGTGCGCATCACGAGCCCAAGCAGGAGCGGCATGGCGCCGATAGCCCCGAAAAACACGCACAAAACCTGCGCTACGCGGCGCCCGAAGGCAACGTGCTGGTGGTGCTGGAAGAGCGTGATCGGAGACAACGGCGCCTGGGCGTCATCGTAACCTTCATCGCTCGATTGGGCCCATCCTTCGACGATCGGCCGAGGCCAGGGATTCCCCACGCCGTCAACGGACCTGCATGCTAAAGGCCCGCCCGGAACGCGAGCGCGGCCGCAAGGCCAAAACCTAGCAACACCATGTCTTCTCCCCTGGCATCACCAAATCGAGATCGCGCCGTCGAAGCGCTCGATCGCGCTGTAGTGGCTGCGCGCCTCGGTCAGCTCCAAGGCGAAACCAGCCTGGTTCGTGCCGAGGATCTGTCGGGGCTCGGCCCGGACGAGCTGCGCCCGCGACTCGATCAGATCATGCTCGGTGCTTTTCCCGAAGCCGGGCTCGACGCACTCTTGTCAACCGGCGTGCTCGATGCGGTACTGCCCGAGATTCATGCCCTCGTCGGTTTCGGCGACGGCGAGTGGCGCCACAAAGACGTGTGGAAGCACACTAAGCAAGTGGTCGCTCAAGCAGCGCCGTTGATCGAGGTGCGTTGGGCCGCGCTATTTCACGATATTGGCAAGGTAAAGACTCGCTCGATTTCGCCCGAGGGCGAGGTGCACTTTTTCGGCCATGCCGAGGTCGGTGCGCGCATGTTCGATCGGCTTGAACGCCGGATGCGGCTGTTTGGTGCCGAGGGTAAGTTGCGCGAGAGCATTCGATTCCTCGTCCTACACCACCTGCGCGCCAGCCAATATGACCGCAGCTGGACGGACAGCGCAGTGCGGCGTTTTGCGCGTGAAATTGGCCCTGAATTGGATCACCTGTTGTGCCTCTCGCGCGCCGACATCACAACCAAGCGACCTGAAAAGCGGCGGCGCGGCGTTGCCCTCATCGACGAACTCGGCGAGCGAATCTCGGCCCTCGCTGCCGAAGACGCTGTGGTACCGCCGTTGCCCTCAGGGGTTGGTAACGACATCATGACGGCCTTCAAGCTGCCTCCATCACGCCTGATCGGAGACATCAAGCGCGCCCTTGAGGCCGCGATCGATTCCGGTGAGCTCGAGAGCCATCGCGAATCGGAATTCTACGTGGCCTTCGTGGCCGAGCACCGCGAGCGCTACGGGTTGAAGTAGTCAGCGCGAATCGATGCTCTAGTTGTTGACGCGAGTCGATGATTTTTGTTGGTGCATCGCAATTACGTCGCGTTGCCGATAGTAACCAATTACGTCGCGTTGCCGATAGTAACTCGGGCGCCCAGGTGCCGCGGTTGGGTACCGAACACGCGCATGTCGAGCACGGCCATGATGCGGGCGAATGGCTCACGCAATTGCATCTTGTCCCAGGACAACCGCGGCGGATCGGCCGCATTGTAGCCCACGACGGACAAACCCAAAGCCTGAGCGATGTAAAGAGCGCGCTCGTTGTGGAAGCGCTGTGACACGATGGTCATATGCGACAAGCCGTAAACCTTGTGGGCGCGCACCACTGAATCGAGCGTACGCAGCCCGAGCGAGTCGACCACGATCCGTGCGCCAGGAACACCCAAGGCGATCAATCCCTCGCGCATGGCCGCAGTTTCGTCCTGGCCGTCGCGATCGAGGTCACCGCTGACCAATAGGTAGTCGACCTTGCCCGCTTGATATAAGCGGGCGCCGGCTTCGATCCGCCGCACCAAGTAGAGATTGGGCCGCCCATCGGGCAAGCGCGGTACACACCCCAGCACCAGACCAACCCGGTTGTGACCAATAGCCGCGACATCGGAAAAGAGCAGCCCGCGGCTCATGGCCGGCATCCTAAGCGCGTCCCAGAGCCAGGCCGCAGTCAGCAGCGTGGTCGCCGCCAGCAAGCTACGCGTTAGGGTTCTGCGGTTTGGCTTCAAGGTCGACGGCTCTTTTTTCAAGGGATCTGCCGCGTCGCTGCCGACAGTCCAATTCTCTGTCATCATCCGCGCACCCAGGCAAGTCGAGATGACCGGCACCGAATACCGACAACTCCTCGCACGATACATCGTCGCCATGTATGGCGAGCGCGGTGTCCAGGTGTACGAGGAAGTTGGCGCGGGCACTTCGATGATTGGCAAGCAGCGCCGCATCGACCTGCTGGTACTCGAGAAAGCGCGCAATCTGGCCTACGCCATCGAGTGCAAGTACCAGGATTCAGCCGGCACCGTCGACGAGAAGATCCCTTACGCGCTCGAAGACATCGCCCAATTGCCGATCCCGGGCCTCGTCGTCTATGCCGGGCGCGGTTTCAGCGAAGGGGTCTTGCACCTCCTGCAGGGCTCAGCGCGCGCCGCCTACTGTCTGCCCGAAGCCTCGCTCGTGAGCACGGCGCGGCGCGCCGGTGCCTCGATGAACTCGGGGACGTGGCAACTCGATCACGCCTTGGCGATGCGCTTTGGCTGGTGGGACGTGCTTATCGGCAACAAGACGCCCGTTCAGTTCGAACTCGGGCACCCGACGGATCCGGACCCGGAGCGCAGCCAATAACATACCAAACTGCTGCGAATTTTGGCACAATCCGCGAGGGCAGCTGCAATTATTTCACCGGCTGCTACGAATGGCCACGTGAACGTTCGCCTCGTCAGAAAGTACGGATTCGAGTCAGCCCATCGCCTGCCCCATGTTCCGGAAGGGCACAAGTGCTCGCGCCTGCACGGCCACAGCTTCCGCGTCGAGGTGTCGGTGGCCGGCGAAACCGACGCGCGGCTTGGGTGGTTCGTCGACTACGCCGAGATCGACATGGCTTGCCGGCCGCTCATTGACGCACTCGACCACCGCTACCTCAACGAGCTGCCGGGCCTCGAAAACCCAACGAGCGAGCACCTCGCCAAGTACCTCTGGGACCGCCTCGTCACGACGTTGCGCGGCCTCGAGCGCGTCACGGTGATGGAAACGTGCCAATCGCGCTGCGAGTACGAGGGGCGTTAGACCCGCTCGTACCTGCAGCTGCGATGATCACTGCCGTCAGAACCAGGCGGTTAGGCCCGTGCGCAAGCCGATTGAGTATTGGCTAGTATCGTCCGATGGCGTACCAACGCCATCGCGGGTCGTGGTAGGTCCGCCAATGAGGACATCCAGCGACGGGCCCACGCTGATCGCGACGTGTTGCACCGGTGAGATCATCAGCATCGCGTCAAGTGTCGTGTACCAAACACCAGTGGTGTTCTTGCTCGTCTGCTCGACGCCTGCATTCGTGGTAGTAGTTTCACCTTTGGTGTAGTAGTAAGCGAGCCCGAGTCTCGGCCAAATCGCGAAATTTTCGTTGATCGGAATACCAAAGCCAACGCGAGGAGCGAAAAGGTAAATCCCGGTTGAGCTATCGTACGAGGTCGTTGACCCGGCCGCTGCCGGCTGACTGTGGCTCACATGTTGGTACATCAGGCCACCGCCGAGGCTGATTCCGGGCCCCAAGAACACGTCGAAGTTCAACCGCGGCAGCATGCTCATCGTAGTTGGGAGGCTGCCCAAAAGCGCAATACTTGTGTAGGAAGATTTCTCCTCGACAGTCGAGCCAGGCGCCTTGGTCGTCTCGCTGGTGTAATCGAGACCAAATACGCGCTCAACACCGACGGCAAACGTCCCTGGCGCGGCAAACGGCTCAGCCATAGCCGAACCCGCACCGAGCACCGTCGCAATACCGAATCCAACCCCGAAAATCTGCTTCTTCATCGCTCTATCTCCCAATTTGCCCTTGTCGCAACGCCGCGAATGGAAAGGGACCACTTGCTAGAGTACCGGACCTACTCCCCTGGGCCAATATTCCTCCCGAATTGAGCGCCACGCTGATAGAAGTGCGATCAGCCGCGCTGCGAGCGCGCGGGACGTTAGCGCGTCAAAGCCGGACCACAGATCGCTGCATTTTCGCCACGTGGCCGCCCGAGATTGAACTCGATGCCGCAGGCGGGCTTGGCCCGCAGCGAGTCGGCGAAATCGACGTAAAGTGGTTGTGTGTAATCGCGCGCCCCGTCGATGCGTGCACGGATGATCCCGTTCGTGTCAACGAACCATGTCTCCGGGTAGAGTTTGGTTCCGTACAACCCGGATACAACCTTGGCGTCGGGATCGAGCAACACCTCGAAGGTAGCGCCTGCGGGCAGCACCTGCGCGAGCGTTTGCGCGGCGTCTTCAGGTGTATCGTCTGTGCAGATCGAGATAAGTTCGCCAAGCTTTCGCGCCTTCAACGTCGTCGCAAACTGCGCCAGCGCTGGCATCTCTTCGAGGCAGGGCTGGCACGACTTGGTCCAGAAATTCATCACGATGACGCGCCCACTCTTCTGATAATCGGCGAGTCTGACCTTGCCGCCTTTGATGTTTTCGAGTTCGAAGTCAGGGGCGATCCGATCACGCGCCGCATATTGGGGCTTCACCTCGCACAACGCATTGCAAGTCCGTCGCGCCTCACCGTCTTGCGCGGTGCGCACGAACGAGAAGACTCCCACGGCTGCTGCCAGCGCTATCACGAACTGTCCAGATTGTGCGAGGTTCAAAGTGCCAAAGCTTTACGCGATCGATTCGGCGCCGACAATCCCCGGCATTCTGCCCGCGTTGGCCCCCAGCCGCGGCGCAATCGGATCGGTGGCACCGCAACCCACAAAGTCCGGCTCGAAATCGAGATATATCCGTACATAATGGCGAATCTCGGACGTTGTTATGCGCTGAGCTCATGCCGCGTCGAAGGCCCAGGACGCTAAAGTTCTTGGGTCTCGGCTCAAAGGTCGGACTGCTTGGGCGGGAGCGTTGGCGGTCACCGTTGGCGATTTCAACGGCGACGCTCGCGGTTGGAACCCCCGGCACGCCTGGCAGCGATGGCGTGCTCTTAAACCAGTGTCAATGAGCGAGGCTCGCGTACGCAAACATTATGGCCGAGCACTCACCTGGCTCGGCCTGATGCGTAGTCGAGCCAGGTACTAGCTCTGGCGAATCTGCTGTCGAAGCTCCTTTTCGATCACCTTCTTGGCTGCTTCGACGATATCTTCCACACACGCCTTCAGTTCTGCCGGTTCGCCCGTCAACGTGACCGTCGCCGTGATGGTCTTGCTGGCTTCCGCCTTGGGCGCCCGCTTTGCGGCGGCTGGCGCCCGCTTTGCGGCGGCTGGCGCCCGCTTGGTCACCTTCTTCTTCGCGGTGGTCGTCTTGGCCGCGGTCTTTTTGGAGCTCTTCTTCTTGGTCTTGGGGCTTGCCATAACGGCGAAACTAGCTCATGCGCGCAGATTGTCGAGGGTTTCGCGTGAAGCATTGCAGTCGTGAACGACGTCGACTACGGCCGAATCGGCGCCTTGGCGCCGCCGCTGGTGTCAGGTCGCTTGAGCTTGCTCGTGAGCTCAAGGCCTTGCTTGACCTCGACCCAGATCCCGTCGGAGAGGCCAAGCTCGACGCTGCGCCGCTCGAAATGTTGTGGCGACGTTTCGACTTCGGCGAATGCACGCGGACCCTCGAATTGGAGCCAAGACTCACTCACGCTCGGAACGCGATCGCGACGGTTGAGAATGATGTCTGCGTTTGCGCTGTAGTTGGCGCGGATGAACACGCCTTCCTTGAGCTTTATCGCGGCTCGAACCTCGAACTCGATGGTACCCTCTTTCTCTTGCCCCTTGGGCGCAATGTACTCGAGCGTGCCGTCAAAACGTTGCTCACCAAGCGCACCAACCAAAATCGAGACTGGCATTCCACTCTTTAGTGTACCAACCTCCGACTCGTCGACGCGACCTTGAAATATCATGTCGCTCATGTCGGCGATCGAGGCGATAGTCGTGCCCTCGTTGAAGTTGTTCGCTTCAATCACACTGGCGCCGGCCTTGACGGGGATCTCGAGCACCATGCCTGCAACGGTTGTGTAAACCAAGTTGGACACCTGCCCCGTCTTCTTGGAGGCGCCCACGCGGACGAGTTGCTGATTCGTTTCGGCAGCTTCACGTTCTTCCTCGCGCAACTTGAAGGCAAGCTCCTGACGGGTAAATTCCACATCAGAAAGGAGGCCCTTGTCGTGTTGCTGCGTCGCCCGTTCATACTCCCGCTTGGCATTGGCCAGGTTAAGTTCGGCGGTTCGGAGACTTGCTTCTGCTTGGTTCAGTCGAACTACGTCTGGGATAATCTGGATGCGGGCGAGCAGAGCGTGCTGAGCGACATGTTGACCGGGTTCAACGTAGAGCTTTTCTATGACACCCGAGACGCGCGGCTTGATCGTGATCTCCTTGCGCGGCACTAGCGCGCCCGTGGCCACCGTCTTCTTGATGATATCCCGTACCTCGGGAGTTGCAGTTTGGTAGATTTCCGGCCGCGGCTTGGACTTCTGGTACAAATAGTACATGGTCCAACCAAAGGCTCCGAGCACGAGGAGCGTAACGAGCAGTGGGATCAGTCGTCGTATCATTCGGCCCTCAGCGCTTCAACCGGGCTAATTCGGGCAGCATGGGTGGCAGGGATGATACCAGCCGCAACCCCGGAGACCACCAGTACCAGGGCGGCCGCAACCGCGGCACGAAAATCGACTTCTGGCTGGGTCAAAGGGGCGTCTTTCATCGCCTCCATTGCCCGGCCCAGGGCAAAAAGCACGCCCACGCCAGCGGCAATTCCAAGATACCCAGCAATGGAAGTGAGCGCGACGGCTTCCTTGATAACCATCGTGATGATGGCACGCGGGGTAGCGCCAAGTGCTTTTCGAACGCCAAACTCGCGCGTTCGCTCTTTGACGGTGATAAGCAAGATGTTGCTGACTCCAAGCATGCCTGCCAATAGCGTCAATATGCCAACGAACCAGACGAACAGCTCGATGCCGCGAAACAGGCTCTGCATCTGAGCAAACTTCTGAGCGGCATTGAACGAGCCAATTGCTTGGTCGTCTTCGGGGTGAATGCGGTGGCGGGCGATGAGCGTGGAACGAACCGCTTTCTCCAGCTGCTCTGCCGGGACCTCATCGTTCGCAGTCAAAGCAAACCAACCGACTCGGTCACGCCGATTGAATGCGCGTTGAAAAGTCGAGAACGGTACGTAGACTGTCGAGCGGAGGCGGTCACCCTCTTCGCCAGCTTTGTCGGAGGTGATTTCGCCGACGATCTGAAAATAGATGCTTCGGATCTTGATGTGCTTGCCAACGGGATCTGCTTGCCCCATAAGGACGCGCCGTGCCTCCGCGCCAATCACGGCGACTTTGCGCGCCTCAATAAGGTCGAGCTGATTGATGAAACGGCCGCAGGTGCTCGTTATCGGCTCTACGTGGATGAGTGCGGGGTAGTCGCCCAAGACCGAGAAGTTGCCGACCGTCGAGCCATAGACGACGTTCGATCCGTCTCGCCAGTCCCCCAACAGCAACCGCGGCGCAACCTCGTCGACCCCTCGCACCTGGGAGATTGCCTGAATATCATCGTTACGGAAACGCACACCGCGCCCCGGCTGCAGACCGCGGTAGGGCCGCGTGGTGCGTTGCGACCAGACGAAGACGCTGCGGGTCACCATCCCGCCCAGGTTGCGCTTGGTACCGTGCTCGAGGCCGTGACCCAAACCGAGCATGACCATCAACATGAACACGCCCCAAAATACGCCCCAGGCTGTCAGCACGGCTCGCAGCCGATTGCGCCCGAGTGCGGCCACGATCTCCTGCCACGAGTCCAAAAGCATTAGGCTCCCGCCCGCAGGGCAACGATTGGATCGACCCGCGCCGCGCGCAAAGCGGGAAACAGACCCGCAAGTGCTCCGGACACCACCACGAGCGCAGCAGCCAATGACATGACCCCAATGTCTACCGAAGGCTCACGCATGAAGGGCAGCTCCTTAAATGTTTGGGTCGCCCATTCCACGAGTGCCACTGCCAAGATGAGCCCCAGGTGTCCCGATAGCGCTGTGAGCAAAATCGACTCCAGCATGATCATTGTTACGATCGAAGCACCTGTGGCACCTATGGCGCGACGAACGCCAATTTCCTTTTTGCGCTCCGCCACCGCGATCAGCATGATGTTGCTGACTCCGACCACGCCGGCAAGCAAAGTGCCGAGCCCCACGATCCAAACGAACACGCGGATCCACTTGAAGACGCTGGTCACTTTGTAGAAGCGTTCAAGATTATTGTAGACGCGGATGGCCCTCCGATCTGCGGGCGAGACGTGGTGACGAGCCGCAAGCAGGCGCTGCGTCTGTTCCCCGGTTCGCAGGCTCTGCTCCAGATCGGCTGTACGCAGGTCGAACATGAGGTTGTGGATCCGCCTGGGTGAGTGGTACACGAGCTGAGCGGTCGAGATCGGCACGTAGACGCGGCGGAGTTCTGCCTCACCGCCAATGTCCTCGAACTCACCGACCACCAGGTAGTATAGGCCCCTAATTTGAATGAACTGGCCTATTGGGTCGAGTTTTACAAACAGGGCCTCGCGAACCTTGCTACCAATGACGCACACCTTACGGTGGGCAAGAATGTCTGCGTCGTTGATGAAGCGGCCTCGCACAATTTCCGTCTTCTCCAGATATTGGTGACCGGGGTGCACACCGCGGATATCGAATGCCGAGTGCTGAGTGCCGCGCCTAACTTGAAATTCCCCCCAAAGGTAGAAGCGCCCACTCCGATGCTCTAGCGCTGTAATCTCGCGACCAAGTGCATCGTAGTCGTCATCCATGAAGCGCACTTCACGGCCAACCTTGTGCCCGGCATAGGCGACACTGGTCAGCCCCGACTGCACGAACAACGACGCGACCGCGTCGTCGCGGAACTCCCATTCAGTGCCTTTTTCAAGGCCGGTTCCGGCTCCCAGCAGTAGCGCCAATACGAACACGCCCCAGGCAACACTCATCGCCGTCAGTAGCGTTCGCAGACGATTGCGCCTGAGCACACTGAGAACTTCGGCAAAGTGCTCGAGCAACATGCGACTAGCCGCCCGCACTAACGACACGCCCGTCGCGCAGAACGATGGTGCGGCGCGTTCGTTCGGCTATGTCGTGCTCGTGGGTGACAACGAGAATGGTGAGCCCCTGCTGATTCAACTGCTGAAACAAATCCATCAATTGGTAGGAGCGTTCAGTATCGAGCGCCCCTGTTGGTTCGTCTGCCAGGAGTAGACTCGGCTGGGTGACGAGAGCCCGGGCTACGGCTACGCGCTGACACTCCCCACCCGAGAGTTGACCCGGTAGATGGTGCGCTCGGTCACGGAGCCCCACGCGCTCGAGGTACTCGAGGGCCCGTTGGTTTCGGACCCGTCTCGGGACACCGCGGTAGTAGAGCGGAAGTGCTACATTCTCGAGTGCGGTCTTGAATGAGAGTAGATTGAATGCCTGAAACACGAAGCCGATGAACTGGTTCCGATAGCGCGCCGCTTCGCGGTCGCCGAGATCTCGCACCAAGTGCTGGTCGAGATAGTACGCACCGCTATCGTAGCGATCGAGGATCCCGATCAGGTTGAGCAGCGTCGATTTGCCAGATCCGGACGAGCCCATAATGGCAACGAAGTCACCCCGATCGATTTCGAGCTCAATGTCCTTTAGAACGTGCAGCGAACTCGAACCACTCTGGTACGATTTGTTGATCTGCTCGAGCCGGAGCATCTTGCTTGGGGCGTCTGGCACAGCACGTTTGCCCCAGCCAAGCACAATATGAGGCCAGATGCGAGCGACAATCTCTTGGCATCCTACCGTTGTTACTGGACCTCGGCCGCCGTTGCCCGTGCCGGGTACAGCAAATGTCACTTCTACTAACCGGCCACCACTGTTGGGACGTTAGGTCACAAATACCGATTGCTCGTCGTGCGACCAAGCATGGTGGTCGCGCTGAACCGACAAAAACGTCCAGCATCTGCCCGGGGCACCAGCAAACACTGCCGCCTCGCGTCTAGAAGCGGGCCCCCATGTTGCTTGCCACGCTCATGCCGATGACGGAAAGCAAAAGTGCCACGACACCGATAGCAAATGCCCAGAAGACGAGCTTCTTGCGGCGCGAACCGTTCAATTCGGCCGGAAAGTCCTCGAGTGAACTGGCTTGATACGCCGCGGCGACCGTTACCTGGGCGCGCCTATCTAGTGCCGGGCGCTCGACTGCCATTGCAACAATTGGTGCGACGTCGTGAGCGGTCGCGACTCGTACCGCGGCAGTGGCGCGGGGACGGGTTTCGGCGTGGAATGACGGCGCCGACGTAACGAGGTCCGGTGCGTGTTTGGCAGAGGGACCTGGTTCAGGACGGCGCTGCGCGCTGCGCAACTCCTTGAGCGCCGCGTCGAGCTCACGATGCTTTTCGAGCAGCGGCGCGATCGAACGTTCGACCGCCGTAGCAACCAAATGCTGCACGAGGACCTGAAGGTCGGGCATCACCGCGCGCACGAGTTCGTCGCGAAATGCGCTGGTTGAAACCGCGGAGCTCTGCTGGTGCACGTTCAGCGAAGGTGTGACTTTGGTCACCTCGTCACTCGTGCTCGTCGCTTGACGAGCGCTCGCAATGGGCGCTCCGCCGAGACCCGCCAAAGGCGCGGGGCGGTTGCTCATCCGCCGTCCGGGCCTGACGCTGGATTGTCTCGAATTGGAATTGCGTGTCGAAGGTGCAACTGGAGGCTTGCGATTCCCAGGGCTGGTCGCGTCGGTGGGCATGTTCTCAAGGATGTACGATCGCCCACGGAGAATCCAGCGCTGCGAAGAGCGGTCGCGGCGATTGGAGCAATCAACGCGCACGTGGGCACACGAAGCACGCCCATCGGTCACTTTGGAGCGGTGACGTGCACCTCGTAGGCGCGCATCCGCAGTAGTGGGCGGAAGACGGTAACTTCCATCAAGTTCGATTGCCAAGCCGATCTTGGCCCATCGATGAAGCCAACCTCGAGTTGGACCAGCGGTGACAATGCCACCGACGCAACCCGGGTTCGATGCCTAGCACGGATCTACATATTGTAGCCCAGCCAAGGAGCGGCATCGTCCATCACCTGCATTAGAAGCAACCGCTTTTGGCCGACGAATCCACTGAGTTTGCTAATCGTCAATGCGCTTGGCCGCAACGGCCCGGACATTGCTGATGTGGGTACATGCGAATTGGTTACCCCTTGAATTTCCCATGCTGGCGCCGCTTGAGCCTTCGACGGGTGTTCGTGAGCTGCGGCGCGATGGGTCTGGTTTTGCTGGCCAGTGTCGGAACATCCTGGCTGCTTGAAGACTTTGGTACAAAAAAAGAGACTGCTGAATTGAGCTCACTCGTGCCATTCCCAGCGCCGATTTCCCTCGACACTGTTCCCGATGCGTCTGAACTGCCGTTGGAACCTAGGCAGCCACCGTTGGTTGACACGGAGAATATTCTGATTGCTGGAATGGATCGCCGTCCCGGTGAAAAGGGCAGTGGCTTGACCGACACTCTGCTGGTGGTGGTGTTGGAAGAAAAGACCGGTCACGTTGGCCTCATTAGCATTCCGCGTGACCTGGCCGTCGCAATCCCGAACCGTGGTCTTGAGCGCATCAATGCTGTTTATGCCTTAGCCACTTCGAGCGGCGCGAACGCGCTCGCGGCGCTAAAGAAGTCGGCAGGTGACTTTCTCGCGCTGCCGATCGGACATGCCATTGTGGTCGATCTCTCGGTGTTCGAGCAGCTGATCGACGCCCTAGGCGGCGTAACCGTCAACGTTACCTGTCCCATTACCGACGACTTTGTAGATCCACGAACTCCCGATGGGCGCCGTGTGCTCGATGTAAAAGCGGAGCCAACGCGCATGGATGGCGCCACCGCCGGCATGTATGTGCGCTCACGTCACGGTCGGTCCGATTTCAGTCGAGCACGGCGTCAGCAATCGATACTGGATGCCGTGCATCGCGACCTGCTTGAGCTGGGAAATCTTGGACACTTGCCGGAGGTATGGGCGACCGTCGAGAGCCGTGTAACGACGGATTACAAACGCTATGAACTATTGGCGCTCGCGCGACGTGCCCTGACCGTGCGCGCAAACTTGGTACACGGGCTCGTCATTTCGGAAAAGGAGGTGGTGCAGCGACTTGATCGGGGCCGCGCAATGCTGTTTCCGAATCTCGACGCCGTAGACCTAGCAGTGAGCAAACTTTTCTCGAATCCTCCACCAGATGTCGAGCATCGCAATGCACCATGTCCACCCGCCGACATTGCGCTGCGGCACAAGCCGCGTCCGTTGCCTGACGTTGACGCGGGGCTGGAACCTGTGCCTAATGAGCCCAAAGCTGACGACAAAGTTGCGAGGGCCCGATAATTGGTGCACAAATGCGCACTTGATGCTGGTCCAGGCAAGAAGCCGCGGCCAAACCATCTGTGGGTAGTGCCGCAAATTTGCAACTTAGAATTCAGATTGGTCTAGATGACGCCCTGAAGTGTAGCGAACTCGGCATAGGCTCGTTCAAGCCAGCCCTTGACACGTTGGCGTTCGAGCGGCTTCAACACCGAGTCGCCCTCGGTCAAATGACCTGCTGCCCAGAAGCTCAGACCAAGCCGATCGATTTTATACATAGTAGCCGGGTCAAGCTCGGGCAAGGTGATGGTTCTACCGCCACTCGTATCGAGCAGTCGCTTGGTGTCGGACTCTTCGAATTGAGTGAAGTCCCGAGAGCGGCCTAGGTTCTTTACGACCACATGTTCGACGCGACTCCCAAGGCGCACAAGCGAGCGTTCGATGTCTGACACGGACAGAAAGCCGCCATCGCAGACGTGCCAAAACGTCAAGCCAATTGCCATCTCGGTCGCAAATTCGAGGACGCTCGCGCTGTCGAGCCATTCGTGAAGGGCCCGCGCACTTTGCGCGGGTAGATCGACGAGCACTCGTCTCTCGGCACCGAGGGCTCGATCCATGATTTGATCGGCACTTTCGGGTGCTGACAGATCGACCGAGTGCGAAAACTCCCGGTAGTGGCGAACAAGCGCACCACCAAATGGTTCACCGTCTACTCCGGCAAATGGCAGCGCCTGGTCGACGAAATGCTGAGCCAATAGCCGCGCCACCACGCTTTTGCCAACGCCGCCCTTTTCGCCCCCAACAAAATGAATTCGACTCATTTGGGCTCTCTAGCACGCACAAAACGCGACGAAAGCGCGATCATGTTCCGTTTCGGTGCGATGTATGTGATGTTTCAATTCGGTATTCTTGGGGTGAGTGGCCCGGTGGCGCTTCGTGGCTCCGGTACGCAATCGGCGCGATTGCGGCGTGCAAGCGAATCACATGGTTTTGCGCGCCGTCGTCGAGGAGGCAAAAAGCCGTGATTGAACTCGGGTTGCGCGTGACCTGGCCTCGGGAATTGACGTCGTTACGGGGTCAATGCAAAGCAGTAGAAGCCACCGTAACCACCGAGCGCACCAACTGTTCCCGAAGGACCTGACTGTGCGTTGTTACCCGGCGTCGCTCCCGGCACGCAACCGCCCTCGTTTAGTGTAGATATCCAATTGGTCAGATTGGCTCTGGGCCAGGAGACGCCACAACGCGGCTTTCCGCCACTGGCAGTCGCATCGGTCCAATCCTGGCAAGTCGCTCTGAGCCCTCCAGTATCAACCGTTCCGGCAGTGGTGCTACCCGTCAGGACGTTGTGGTTGTCGATAGTCACGCCGCCAGGGGCGTGATTGAGCTCACCGGTTTCGTTGGGAAAGTCATTGACGATGGCCGGATCGGCTCCGGATGGACGGACCGACAACAGAGCTTCCTTGTTCAGGGCGAACACCCGCCCATACCGATCGTACCAAGGCCCTGCACCAATGCGGTCGATGGCGTTGACGGGTGTCCCCGCTGGGCTTTTGGTAACACTGAGGAACGCGTGCCAGGTCTTACCATTGCCGGGCATCGAGGACTCGGCGAGTTGTCGACAGATTTCGTCAGCACCGGTGAGGCCATCGGCTTTGCCAAATCGCAGGTCGCCGCCAAAGCCGTTGGCGGCGCCCGACAGGCGCCACAAGCCCGCCTGGCTGGTCATAAAGAAACTGAACTTCTCGGTTGCCGGATCGACGGATCCTCCCGACCCGATCGAGCTACTGTCGTCAGGGCTGCCGCATGCAGATGCTGCCAAAACGAGCAGCGTGAGCGCAAAGGTCCCGACAGCGAAATACGCAGTGTGGGTAGCAAGGGAACTTAGCAAAACTGACGACACCCGCATTATTGGTCGAGCTCCGAGAAGTCTAGCGTACAGGATCGAGACGCGTCGACCAGTGTCAGAACTCGAAACAATGAGCCCACCGCGAAACCTCACCTCACGTGTCAGTCTGTGTAGTTATTTGGGCTTTACGTCGTGGTGGATTTGCAGGAGGCCCCGCTCAGAACACAGCGTCGCAGCTGATGCCGTCGGACGTCAATGCGGAGTCCACTGGCGGGTCTAGGCCAAAGTCCACAACGCGCAGATCGTAGGCGTTATCGGTGCGTATGCAATACACCATGTAGCGATCGTCGGGCGAAAAGCTGGCATTTACGATGTCTGTGCCAGGAGAACCAGCTATCAGCGGAACCACGGTGCGGTCGCGCATGATGTAAGCATACAACGACTGGACGTTGTCGGAATAGGCGCGAGCCGTGAAGACGAACAGCGAACCGTCGGCGCTAAACGCAGGTGGTTCGCCAGAAATGCTAATGCCCGTGTCATTCACTAGAAAGTCTGGCCCTCCGCCTGCGTTCGGGTAGAGGAAATAGCCACCCTTCTGGCTCCCGATGCAGACCGCATGCTCAAGCAACAAGTCGCCCGTCACTGGATTGAATGCGGCGTTGCCATTGACGGAACAGTCCAAGTTGGTTTGAATGAGGCTTGGCAAACTGCTGCCATCAGCCGCCAGTACCCATGGTGCTACGTAGCCACCCTGAGAATCGCCCTCGCCATAGTCGAAGACAATATACTGACCGTCCGCCGAATACGCCGGATCGCGAACGTCGATGCGCCACCCCGTCTGCCCTGCGTGTTGGTTGGGAAACACTGGGGTTAGGCGGCGAAAATCCTTGCCCTCGATATCGAGACTCCATAGGCGGTTAGTGGCTAGCCCGGTCGCGTTGTCCGCCAAAGTAGCTCCGTAGAGCGAAGCGATGACGATTCGCGTGCGGTCAGGTGAGACAGTTACACCGTCAATGTTCCACCCCGCCACGCTGCCTTCAGCCAAGGTAGTAATGACGCGTTGTCCACGACTCACCAAGTCCATTGCCACCAGATGATCAAGCCCACTCGCCACTTTGCGCTCGAAAACGAATGTGGTTGGCGGCAGCGATTTGGGCGCGGGGCCACTTCCAGCGACATTGGCGGTGCCGGCTGCAGCGGCTCCGCCGAAAGCATTGACTCCACCGACTGACACAGCGCCACCGAGGCTGGCACCGCTTCCGGCCGCGCCACCCCTAAGCGAAGTTGCTCCCGCGGTGGTCGTGCCACCTGCGACGCCACCATTGCTGGTGGAATCACTAGTGCCGCCCGACGCGCTGCCGCCCGAGGCGCTGCCGCCCGAGGCGCTGCCGCCCGAGGCGCTACCGCCCGACGCGCCAGCAGTACCCAGATTGCTGCCAACCGCGCTCGAGCCGGCGATCCCCGTTGCAGCGCCCGCAAAACTTGTCACGGTATTGTTGGCGCCTCCAGTCACCGCGTTGGCTCCGGCTGTATGGGCGCCACCAAGTGCAGTGCCCCCGGTCGAACTACCGCCCGTCTCGGCAGCAACCGATTTGGACGCGTTTTCAATCGTGCATGCCGATGTGAGCAGCATCAACCCAACAGAAGACCAGGCAAACGGAGTTTTGCGCATAAAAATCTGAGTCTCTAGACGTAGGGTTCATACCTAGTTGGTTCGAGCCAAAGTGACAGTGGCTGGCAGCGCTCAAATTGAAATCAGGTAGGCTTACGTGGTTTGGTCGCATCTTCCGGGCCAACCCCGGTCAGCCAGGGTAACGCACGGATGGCGCCCCACCAACCAGGCGCACATCGATGATGCGCTTGGCCTCGGCCCTGGAACGTGCGAAACATTTCCGATGCGACGCATTCCTTCAAGCCGGGTCAGCGTGGCGTCGATTCTTCCCATGGCATGGGTCCTCGCGTGCTCACCAAGAGGCCCTGAGCGCGTACCGGTTACCCATCCGCCGCCTCACGCGCCTGCCGCTGCTCCCGGAGCAAGGCTGAGTAAAGTGCGTTCAACTGACGAATTGCCACGGGCACCCGATCGTGAACCAGCTGCCAAAGCGGCAGTCGTTGCGCCCGGGTCGAAAAGCACCGCGCCGGTCTTGAAGAACGTCAACCTACTGCAAATGGTGCCCGCGCGAATTGCCGTCTCGTCGGCAGTGAGAAACCCCCACGACTTTCCCGAGTACCTCGTAGACAACCATCTCGAGACGGCTTGGAACAGCCAAACCGGCGACCTTGTGGGTGGCTGGATCGACTTTCAGATCCCGAACGACGCAATGGTGCACAGCATTGAGATGACTTGTGGCTTTAGTCGCGTGAAGGGCAAGAGTGACCTCTTTGTTCTGAACCATCGGATCAGTCGGGTCGAAGTCATTCGAAATGGGCAAAAGCTTGGAGAGTTTGCGCTCGACGTCAATCAACGCGGTTTGCAAAAACTCGCGATCTCAGGTGGTGGCGGCACTTACAGAATCATCGTCAAAGCGACGGTTCCAGGCAAACGCCGTGACTGGCGTGAGCTCGTCGTAAGCGAATTGCGGGTTATGGGCGATCCGGGTAACGAGCTTCGAAGACCAGGCGATCGCCTTCAAGTTGCGGTAGGAAGCCTCGAAAACGCCTCACCCGAGGAGTTTCGTACGAGCGGGATGGCCATTCGTGAATTGGATCCCGAGACGCAAGCGTTCCCGAACCCGGAGCAGCTCTGTGCTCACTTCGTGAAGCAAGCGCAGGCGAGCGCCGCAGAATTGCTGAACGCCGTTTCCGGCATAGGCATCGACAAACTCGAGCCGCCATTTTGCCGAGTAACCGCGGAAGAGTACCCAATCCCTGCCAATCGAAGCTTCCACAGAGCCATTGCCCTCTTGCTCTCGAATGGGCTCTCCACGCAGCGGCAACTCGCCGTCAAAGTCCAACGGGGGTATGTATTGTTCCCCGTATTTTGGGCCAGCGTCGATCCAACCGACCCCGGTTGTCCGTCGATATTTCGCACCGAGCGGCTTGAGCCGCTGCGCGTCGAAAACGGGTACCTTGTCACAACGGAAACTGGCTCTCGATTCCTCGGGATGTCCGACAAAAATAAGCCGATGTTCGCCATCGTCCATGGCGCCACTTGGTGCAAAGAGGCGGACGCGAAACTCACGTGTTTCGCTTACGATCCGTCGAACCTCGGGTCACTTGAGGGGTTCGCGATTGCGCCCGACGGAATGCTGCATATTCAAGGTCGCGGCGCCAATTGATGTGGCACCCGCAGCCGGCACCCCGACGCCGCTATTTGCCCCGAACATCACGCCAGGTGCGACGGGCTTGAGCGGTTGGGCTGCCGATGACGTAGCCACAGTGCTCAAGAACGGCAACGTGCAGGGCGTCGCAACTGCGACGCCCCAACCAAAAACCAGAATGTGTGCCTTTGGGAGGCTCCCGAGATCGGTTACGTCGTTGAGACCCCCGCTCCCAAGATGCCAAATTACGCTCAATCTTCGCCGGGTTCGCTGTGCTGACGAACGTGCGCGGCAAACTTCGTGCGCTGTTCGGGCGTCAAAACCGAGAGCACAGCCTCGACGAACTGAACGCGATGCTTAGTCATGAGTTGGATCATGTCGCCTAGTTTCTCGCCAACGCGTGCGTTCTTGGCATCAAATTTGTCGCCGGCAAAGGCATCACCAACGGCTTTCATGCGCTTCTGCATCTCGTCAAAATGGCCCTTCTGCGCGGCCATGTGGGTCTTCATCAGCGCATCCATTTTCGTCTTTAGCTTGTCCTTCTGATCTGCAGTCAGCGCTAATTCCTCGCTGAGCTTCTCGAGTGTCTTGTGTGGACCCATTGCATGCTCGCCCATTTCGCCATGCTCGTGGCCTTCGGCTTTCCCACGCTCGTGGCCTTCGGCTTTCCCATGCTCGTGCATGGTCTCGGCCTTCGCGTGCTCGTGCATGGTCTCGGCCTTCGCGTGCATCAATTCGACGAGCTTCTTGCGCTGCTCGGGATCGAGCGTCTTGTGCAGCTTGTTCATCGCCTCCTGCACCGAGCTGGCCGTCGACTCTGCAGCCTTAACGAGCTTCTTGGTATCGGCGTCGATCTTGGCCTTGTCGAGCTTGCCAGCAGCCACACCGTCGGCGACGTCAGACTTCAACTGGGCGCGCCCCTCCTTGGTTCCGTCTTCCAGCTTTGCCAGATCGGCTTTGAGAGCGTCGACGGCGCTCTTTTGTTCCGGCTTGAGGCCAACGTCCGCCACTTCCAGCATCAACATGCCGATGCCAGGATGGTGCATTTTTGGTTCAGGCTTGGGTTCCGGCGCCGGGGCAGCCGAGGTTAACGGTGCTGGGGTTGCCGCCACAGCCGCCGCGCTGGGTTGTGCCGGGGCGGGTACGGGCGCTGCCGAGCTGGCTATTGGCGCGGGCGCGGGCGCGACGGGTTCTGGGGCTGGTGCGCTTGCACAGGCCACTAGGGCCAGTGACGCCACACCAGTGGCTAGGAACGAATTGACTGTGAAGCGCAAATGAACCTTATTCATGGTGCCGGCGAGTCTAGCACTACTGACCCAGTAGTTCGATATAGTTTAGTTTGAGCTGCGCCAACCCGTTTTGCTCGCGATTTCACTGCGGATTCCGTGCATTGGTCGACTTGTCGCCGACTTTCGCGTCGCTCAAACGGGAGAGGCCGACTCGCGAAGTTATCGCGTTGTCGCCCCGGATTACTGGTCCCCGCAGCATGCAAAAGGATTCGAGGTCTTGAGAGCGATAGCTAGAGACGACTGCGAATCCGAAGCGGTTGTAGTAGCCAATGTTGCGCGGATCGCTTGTCTCCAGATAGGCGCTTTGCCCCTCGGAGTCTAGCTGGGCGAGCTTCGCCTCCAGCAACCCGGTTGCGAATCCCTTGCCTGCGTGGTGTGGACCGACTCCGATGATGTCGAGCAAGTGGCATCGGTCTGGCATTCGCTCGTGGCGCTGACGTTGCTTGGTGTCGCCAAGTAACTTGAAACGCATGAACGACCGCCAGCCGAGCCGCAAGGGCAGGCGGAGCGCGCCGGCCCGAATCGCAGTTTCGAGTCCGAAGCTCGCCTCCGGGGACCGATACCAGATCGAGATCGCCTCGAGTCTACCGGAGGTAGCCAGAACCTCTCCGCGAAGCAGCCCGCAGTGGATGAAGAACCGCATGACGTGCGCAATGTCGCTGGGCCTGCGCAGCGCATTGGGAAATAGAACTGCGAATGTCGGATACTCCGCGAACGCCGTCGCCAGTTCAGCGGCGCCGGCAGCGACATCGCGCGCAGAGAGTCGGTAAGGGGCGCCTCGGATCATGGGGGAAGCAGAACCCGTTGACGCGCCGTCGTCAAGCCGGCAAGCCTTGGCACTGTCGCCGCCAAGGCTCAGGGGGCTTCGCCGAATAGCCCAATACGAACTCACAGTTTGGCGACGATCTCCGTAAGTTAATTGCGCTCGCCTTGCAGTGTCGTGCAATACCGGCCGCTCTGAAAAGGCAGATGTTTGCCGTCAGTTGAGGGAGCACCGTGCGCCAAACCCGACTTGGCTGCGGATGGAGAGAAATTGTCGTCGCTGACACTTGCTTGCCACCGCGTAGTTGTGTGCGTCGTTCAACTGCCATGGTTGGCCTCAAGCAGAACGGTCGGCAGCAATGCGACTTGTGGCGCAGAAGTTGTAGCGCCATTCATTTGCGACGCGTTTGAAGTGCGTTCATTGTGACATTCGAACCAGCCAGAATTTGCGGGGTCATTTAGAACTTTGGGTCTTACTGAAAGTCACACACGTCGTCGCGAGCAGAGCGCATTGGGAGATTTCGGCGGCTCAAACGGACACTGTCGCCTCGATGGCGAAACGTTTCTTGAAGTGTGGTGACTGAGGGCGATCGAGCGAGGCATTGAGCACGAAACGGTGGGGGCATCACCCGATGATTGTTTTGGTGATCACAAGCGCAGGTTCGGGGAATATGTCTGCTATGATTCGAGTGCTGCGCCAATCTCCGGCGCGAATCTCGAAAGTGTTCTCAAAAAGTCTCCGGCCGTTTGGAGGAAAACGTGCGTTCATCTTCGACTGCTTCGATCATCGTGCTTGTGGGTGCCGTCTCCGTATTTGGCTGTTCTGGTCCAGATACTCTTGTTTTGGGCGGTGTGGGGGGCACGGCCACGACTGGATCGACCGCGCAGGGGGGCAACTTCACGACCACCACTGCCACTCCGACTGGTGGGGTGGCGGCAACCGGAACGTCGGCGGGTGGCACGAGCACAAGCGGAGGAACGAGCACGACAGTTTCAGTGGGGGGAAGTAATTCCACTGGCGGCGTGAGTGCTAAGGGCGGTGCCACGTCAGCGGGTGGCGTTGTCGCAACAGGTGGTTCGAGCACGGCGGGTGGCAACAAGGCCACTGGCGGAGTGGCTGCCACGGGCGGCTCAGCCAGTGCAGGCGGCACCAAAGCGACCGGGGGCACGGGCGCGGCAACGGGTGGCATGAAGAGCGTTGGTGGCAACAACGCCACTGGTGGCGCCAATGCGAACGGTGGAGCAAACGCAACGGGCGGCGCAAGCTCTCAGGGCGGCTCAACTGGGGTTGCTGTTAAATGCAACAACCTGACTGTTGCGTCGGGCTCTACCGGCAAAGCAAAGCCGACGGGCGCGGTCGGGGGCCTCAAGGTACTCGACTGGGCAGGGTTCACGGGCGCAGTTTCGTTCACATTCGACGACGGCAATTCAAGCCAGATCACGAACTACAGCAAGCTACAGGCAACTGGAGCTAAGGTCACGTACTTCCTCGTCAGCGGGTGGAGCAGCGCTTCGAATGCGATTTGGAAGACCGCGGTCACTGACGGTCATGAGATCGGCAACCACACGAAGAGCCACAGCAGCACTGCGAGTTTGGCGGATCTTCAGGCAGCTGAAGACACCTTCAAGTCGAGCCTAAGCTTTACGGCGTTCACGATGGCGGCACCGAACGGTGATGCCTCCTGGGCATCGGTGGCTCCGAACCTCATGATTGCCAATCGTGGTGTCTCTAACGGGTTGATTGGGCCCCGAGACAGCACGAACGCGTTCAGTTTGCCCGCGTATATTCCACCGACCGGTGCGGCCTCAAGCGCCATGGATTCAGAAGTCAACGCGGCCAAGACTGCCAACAAGTGGAAGATCTTCTGTGTTCACGGGTTCACGGGCGACAGTTCAGCGTACCAACCGGTTGATCTCACGAACATGACGACCACAATGTCTAACGCTGTCAAAAATGGCCTGTGGGCGGACTCGATGGGAAATGTTGCTGCTTACTGGCTCGGGCAGAAGGCGATCTCGGCGTCTGCCACCACCAGCGCCACTTGGACGTTGCCAGCGAATTTCCCGCCTAACATGTGCGTGCGCATTACTACGACCGGCGGCACGGTCAAGCAGAATAACAACGAGGTCCCGTGGGACGATCACGGTTACTACGAGATCTCGCTCGACGCGAAGACCGTTACCGTTCAGTGATCGGTCACTGAACTGGGTACAACTCACTTCACGGCCAAGCGCGGAAAGCAGACGCTCTACCGCGTTTGGTCGTTCGCTCCTGTTTTTTGGGTTTGAGCGTCGTGACCGACGGCTCTACGCCAAGTCGAATACCAGCACTTCGCTCCCTTTGAGCCCTTCGACATGCACCTCGGGGATCTCGGACATGGCCACTGCGTCGCCAGCCTTGAGCTCATGTCCGTTGACGCTTGCCGTGCCGCGCGCCACGTGCACCCAAGCATGCCGCCCGTTGGGTAGGGCCAAGACGCCAGCTGACCCCTTCTCGAACTGGCCCGCGTAGAGCGACACGTCAGCGTGGATCGTAACGCTGCCATCGCGGCCATCTGGAGAAGCCACAAGCTGCAGCCGACCCGCCTGGCCCTGGCGGTCCATCGACCTCTGTTCGTAACCGGGTTTGATGCCACGCTCGGCTGGGAGCAGCCAGATCTGCAGAAAATGTACGAGGTGTTCGTGGGAGGCGTTGAACTCACTGTGCGTGACGCCCGTGCCTGCGCTCATTCGCTGGACATCGCCGGGGCGGATCACTGAGCCATTGCCCATCGAGTCGCGGTGCTCAAGCCCGCCGTCGAGAACATAGGAGATTATTTCCATGTCGCGATGCGGATGCGTCCCGAAGCCTTTCCCCGCCTGAACGCGATCTTCATTGATGACCCGAAGCCCACGAAAACCCATGTGCGCCGGGTCGTAGTAGTCCGCAAATGAAAACGTGTGATACGTATTGAGCCAACCGTGGTCGGCATGACCCCGGTCTTCAGCGCGACGAACCTTCAGCATGGTGTTCCTCTCGTATGCCATCGGGCTTGTCCGAGGAGTACGCGTCGAATTGGGGGGTTCAGTGCCCACTCGGTCGCAGGCAAAGCCTGCCACCAACGATGCGGTAGTCCCTCCAACGAGCGCTAATGCCTCTCGTCGCGTCATGCTCGAATGGTCATGGGGGTTTGAGTTGGCCGAGGTTACTTCTTCAGTCTCCCTCCGCTATCTGGGGACGCCGAGGCGAATTGGCAATGCAGAATCTGCGGCCGCGATTCTCCGAGCCGCATTCCGGCTCGAGGCCCCACTTCAACGCACGCGGCCGCTTTCTGCGTGGGCCACTCGGCGACTCATGCCCTCTTGGCTTGATTCAACGGCTCTTGCTCGCGCGCGATTGCGTCGTGCAATACACGACTCAGCTCAGCGATGCGATACGGTTTCTGGATGAATCCAGCGGCTCCTTGCTGCAACATCGCGACTACGTCCTGCTCGTCACCGAAGCCCGACCAAATCACGATAGGCATAGGTAACTTGCGGCGACGGAGCTCATTGAACGTCGCCTCACCACTCATGTTAGGCATTCTCAAGTCCAATAGGACGAGAATGAATCTATTCGGTGCAGCGTCAACTAACTCGATCGCTTGCATGCCGTCGTTCGCGGTTGTCACCGAATAGCCGAGATTCCTCAAAGTTGCTGCGGCTGTTCGACGAACCAGGGGATCATCGTCAACCAGCAAAATCTCTCCGGAGCCGCGCAATAGGATACTGGAGTCTGCTCTGATGCCGACAGGTTCCGAATCCGAACACGGCAGCAAGATTCGGAATGCACTACCACACCCCGGCTCGCTCTCCACGTTGATCGAACCGCGGTGTGCCTTGATCGTGCCTGACACTGCAGCCAGGCCGAGACCGGTGCCTTTGCCAATCGGTTTGGTGGTGAAAAATGGGTCAAATATGTTTGGCAGGACATCGCTATCGATGCCGATTCCGGTATCCAGCACCTCGATCAATATGTACGTGCCCGCCGTCAAGCCCTGCGCTGAAACTGCGTCCGCTTCAAGCACTTGGTAGGTCGTTGTTGCGACCGAAAGCTCTCCCCCGTCCGGCATGGCATCGCCAGCGTTGACGAGAAGATTCAAAATCGCGTTGTCGAGCAGAGTGGCATCGGCCAGCACAGTAGCGTTTTCGGCATTCAGCCGCGTTACAATGTGGACGCGAGGATGAATCGAGCGGCGCAGAAGGGTGACCGCATTCTCAACCAAATCATGAACGTTGGTGGGCACCATCACCATCTGTGCCTTGCGCGAGAACGCGAGCAACTGCCGGGTTAGTTCAGCAGCGCGTCGCGACGAATTGAGGATGTCTTCGGCCAGCTCGCTTGCGGCTACGTTGGCTCTAATTTCCCCTTTTAGCAGCTCGGCGCACCCCATGATGGTAGTGAGGTTGTTGTTGAAATCGTGCGCGACGCCCGCGGCGAGGCGGCCAATTGTTTCGAGCTGTTTGGCTTCAAGCGACACGATTTCCGCATTTGCCTTGGCCCGCTCGGCCTGCTGGCGCAATCGTGTCTCATTTTGGGCCTGTACCAAGGAGCGTTCCATCCGAGCAATGACTTCGACGAAGAGAGTTCCGATGAGGCCGATTGCCAGCAGCGACATGAATATCGTTCTTACCCAAGGCATCACATGCGCCATCGACACGTCTTGGGGTCTCGGTATTGCCAGCTGGCCATGAATCATGGCCCACGCGATGAAACTCACCCCCATGCCGAGACACCCGGTAACAGCGAGCATCACTCGCTTGCCGAGTAGCAGCCCAGCAAGCATAACGGTCATGGTCAATACGACAGCCGGGCCCGAGAGAAACCCAACGAATGCAAATCCAGCCAAGCTTGCAATCATCGCTGGCAAAAGGATGAGCCAGGCTCGCAGCTGGCCGCTCGGGCGCCGGGTCGCAGCTGGAATTCCAACGGCCAGCGCACAGGTCAACGCCGTAACGACGAGAAATCGGCGCTGCAATGGCCCCTGCACCGCCCCAGTCATTGTCAGCGCTCCGATTAGATACATGACGGCAAAGAGCCGAGCTATACGCAAGGAAACCTGGTCGCGCCAAGCCCCAAGTTCGTTGCTCTCTGCCGATGCGGCAGCTCCCGAATCCACCCGCATGGGATAAAGCGTAGTCGCTGGAGGGCGAAATGATACCGATTTGTGTACACCAGGGCGATTTCCCGGCGCCGGCGCGTGCAACAGCATGGCGGTCAGTGTGAGCTAGCCAGTGCCCAATTGTGCCAAATACGTGGGCCTTTGCCCATAGACACCGACCAGTGTCGCGTTTTTTAGGCAAGTCGAGGTGGTGCGCAAATTGCGGACGTTGGGAACCAAGTGCTCACCTGTCCCAAATCTCCAAAAGTTTGGCGAGGATACACTATTCGCGGGCAGAGCGAACGCGCTCGGAGGCATTGTGGTTACCGGTGGAGTTATTGCCCACCCGAAGCGCCATTCTGCACCGGTGTCACGAGTTGCTGCGGGTGTTTGCGGTGCCAGTCACTCGTGCGTTTCGCAATGCCAAGTGACTTGCCGACGCTTGGCATGTTCGCTCGACGGAGAGTGCAACAACGGCTAGGGCCGGGCACTCGAGCAGGCCGAATGTCCGTGTTCAGCCTCCTCGCCAAGCGCATGGAACCAACTGGCAGCATGACCCGGCCGACCTGTGGGTTCTGGTAGCAAGAGCGATTCGCGCGAGACTTGGGACACTGCGTGAATGTGTGGATCGGTGCGTCTTGCGTCAGGCAGACTGCGATGTACTGGACGATTGCGCACGGTTTGCCTTTCCGCCGGTAGCGTTGCTGTTTGACGCGAAGCAGCATCGGCGATTGGTTGCGCCAGCTCGTTGAGTTATGTTGGCGAAGCGTGGCGTCACCAAATTTTTGGTATTCGGGGGCCGCCTTCGCACACTGCCCAGCGCTGGAGAACCTGCCGTGACCTTGAAACAATCGCTTCGTATCGCAATTGCAGCAGTGCTCGTTGCCACGAGTTTGCCCGTTCTGGCCGCGGCCACGAAGGATCCCCAAGCAACAAACAAGATCGATGAAGCGCTGAACACGCATTATCGCGCGGGCAACTACGACAAGGCCGAGCGAACATTGCAGTCGGCCATCGATACCTGTGCAACCAAGCTGTGCAGCAAAGAAGTGCTTGGCAAGCTCCATGTTGCGATGGGCGTCGTGCGCGGCAAGGCCAGTAAAGACCTTAGCGGCGCACGCAAAGCCTTTGAGCGCGCCAGGAAGGCCGACCCAAACACCACTTTGGAACCAAAGCTCGTGTCACCGCCTGTGGCCAGGCCAGTGGTCGTAGAGTTTTACAAAGTGATGGAACGAGACATTCCGCGATCAGTTGCCAAGGGGCTCGGGCCACTGGGCAATTTGCACTGCGTTCCAGACTCGGACTATGAAATCCAGACTGCACAACCGATTGCCGTTGTCTGTGACCCGCTTGACGGTGCTGTGCGCGCTGAGCTCAGTTATCGCATGGCGGGTGAGTCAAAATACACCGCGTTGCTCATGTCGGTGGAGGATGGTACGTTTCGCGCCAATATTCCCTGCGATTCGCTGGCGAAGCCTGGCACGCTTGAAGTCTATATCGTCGCCAAAGACGTAAACCAGGAGAAGATCGACAGCTTTGGCAATTCAGTCGCTCCAGCTCATTATACGATCGTCAACAGCACCAAATCGCCTGTACCGACCTACCCCGGGCAGGATGCGCCGAAGCGCTGCTCGGAGTTGTTGACCGGAGTTGGTGCGCTCGGCGAGTCGTGTGCAGCAACACAACCATGCAAGCATGGTCTCTACTGTGCCGAAGGCGCCTGCGAGAAGACGCCGAGCTGCGAGTCGGATTCGGATTGCACAAGCCAGCGCTGCAACGATGGTCACTGCGCCATGGAAGAGACCGACTCGAACCGCGACACCAAGCCGAGTCGGTGGATGGTCGGGTTGCATGGCGCCCCCGATTTCTGGATCGCTGGAAAGTGGCGCGGCGTGTGCAGTGAAGCAAGCCAACGTGCAGGTGACTTCTATTGCTATAACCGCGGAGAAACCCGTCTGCACAATGACACGTCTGCGATGACGAACCGTTTGCCCATGACCGATGCGAACGCGACCGGTGCCATCGACCCGGGGCTGAGCCTGGCAACGATTCGCGTCATGGCATCGCTCGACTATGTGCTTACCGAGCACGTCAGTGTCGGCACGCGGTTGGGGTGGGCCTTCTTGGGCGGCCCCCAAACCATTGCTTTCACCAGCGCCGGCATCCCTTCCCGCAAGCGTCACTTCATCCCAGTTCATGCTGAGGCTCGCGGCACGTATTGGCTGCGTTCGCTGGGGAAGTTGGGATTGTTGCCCTATGTGCACGTGTCAGCGGGGTTGGCCGAGGTGGACGTCAACATGCCGATCAACGCAAAGCTCAACCTGGCAACTCGCAAGTTGGATGCTTGGCACAAGATGGGTCCGGCATTCGCGGGTGGCGGATTCGGTCTTCTCTACAAGGTTGCGCCGCGGTATGGCGTGCAGCTCAACGTCAACGCCATGGTCATGCTGCCAAATATGGGGTTCGTGTTCGAGCCATCTTTGGGTGGGGTCGTCGCGTTTTAGGTCTAGCTTGAGCTAGAAGGCGGCTGCCCATGCGCCGAGATCCCACAGGCCTGCGCACCTTCGGCATAGTCGCCGCGGCGGGAGCTCTGTTGATCCTTGGGAAACAATGGCTGGAGCAGGCTCCCGCGAAACAGCTGCCGGTCCCGGCGTCGATGCCCGCCGCAGGCGAACCCATACCACCAATTGACCCAGGTCCTCCCGAAGAACCAGGCGAAATCAGCGTGCGATCGCTGATCGGCGAATTGGTGGATCTCGAGCGGCTAGCGCATTTAGCGGACCCGCCATTCAGGACATATCTCGCCTCAAGCTACGACCGCCGCTCGAAGAGCACCGACGATCTGGAGGGTTGGTTCGCCAACGACGATTGGGCGAGTGCCACGCGCCCAAACTACGTGCGCATCGAAAACACTCGTGGTCGGCGCGAATACGTGCTGATGGAAGCCAAGGGTCCGGGTGCGTTGGTTCGGCTGTGGACTGCCACTCCAACCGGCACCCTCAGGATCTACCTCGACGGAAACGCGACACCAGTGCTCGCAGAGCGCCTCGTCGACTTGCTTTCGGGCAAAGGCGTCATTCTACCCCCGTTTGCTTACGTTTCAGCGCGTGGATACAACGCCTACTTTCCCGTGCCATATCGTGTCTCGTGCAAGGTCACGGTCGACGACATCGTGGCAACCGATCCGTTTGAGGGTGGCCCGCTCGATCGGTTCTATTATCAGATCCACTATCGCACTTACCCTGAAAGCGTAGGGCCCAGAGTCCGCACGTTTCGACGCTCGGACATCCAGCGCATGGCGGATGAGATCAACCGGGTCGCCCAAGTGTTGTCCGACACAGCCCGTGCCTACGTGCCTTCGTCCAGGCGAAAGCTCCAGCGCTTGGAGCGCGTTCGGAGCGAAGCGCGGCTCAACATTGCGGACAAGAACTCAGGCATCATTCGCGAGTTTTTGCTCCGGGTTCCACTCGCAGACGAGGCGGCCTTGCGTCGTGCAACCCTCCAATGGACATTCGACTCCGAGGTGACGGTTGAGGTTCCCTTGGGTGACTTCTTTGGTACGGGCCCCGGCCTCAATCCCTATCGAGCACTGCCGTTCAACGTTGGATCCGAAGGTACATTGGTGAGCCGTTGGCCCATGCCGTTTCAGAAGCGCGCCACACTCGTCATCCGCGACGCACCAAACATAGAAGGCGAAGTATCGATCGAGCCCCAGCCTTGGTCGGACAAAAGTCTCTACTTTCACGCCCAACGGCAGCCCGAAGCGCGGGTCCGAACCCACCCACCGCGTGATCTTACGCTGCTCAATTTTGAAGGTTCCGGTGCCTATGTGGGTACGGTATTCAATCTTGCCAACACGGCGCAAACACGTTGGTGGGGCGAGGGTGACGAAAAAGTCTACGTCGACGGAGAGGCATTCCCAAGTCAGTTTGGCACAGGAACCGAGGACTACTTCGGCTACGCGTGGTCGACCCCGAATCGCTTTGTGAAGCCACTGCACGCCCAAACGCGCGCCGACGGCCCCGCATTCGACGGACACTTCTCGATGAACCGCTTTCACACCCTGGACCGGATCTCATTTACGACTTCGCTACGTTTCGACCTCGAACTATGGCATTGGGATGACACCGAGGTGACGTGGGATTCTGTTGCGTACTTCTATGCTAGGCCAGCACCAGTTGAACAGTCGACGAAACATTAGCGCACTGGACTGAGCACGCGGCACGGTAGCTTATTGGGGCACGGTACCCCAACCCTGTCGACTGAGCGAATTCGTGGGGAAGCGACCACTTCCCCCTTGGCTCGAGACCAGGTAAGGCTATGTGCCTCATGGCGCTCGGTAGTCGCATCACAGATCCAAACGTGTTTCGCGTCTATCGCGCGACATTCACTCTGGGTCTCGCCTACGGCATGGCAATCTCGCTGATTGCGCTCTTCCTCGATCGCCGCGGATTCTCCAAGAGCGACATTGGCACGCTAGCCGCATGGTTTGCCGCTGGAATCGTAGTGCTGAGCTTGCCCATGGCCGGGCTGATTCGGCGCTTCAGCGCCAAGACCACGTTGGTTGCGTCACTGGCGGGCTATGCTCTCACCGTGTCGGCAATGCCGTACCTTCACAGCTACTCATCGATCGCCTGCGTGCGTCTGATCGATGGCGCCTGTTCGGTGGGAGTTTGGGTCAGTTCGGAGACGATTCTACTTCATCGCGCCGGGCCAAAAAACAAGGCCTATGTGACGAGTTGGTATGCCGTCACCGTTGCACTGGGCTACCTAGCTGGGCCCTTGGTAGCGCGCGGATTGGTCGCCCTGGCGCCCTTTGCTGTCGGTTTCACCGTGGCGGGTATCATTGCCTTGCTGGCGAGTCTCTATGTCGCTTTCACGCTTGAGCGCGACCCCGACCACTATGACCCATCGGCTGAGCAAGCCGGCGAGACAGCGCTGAGCTATCGCGAAGTCCTCTATCGCATCAAGACCTGCTGCTACGCGACATTTGCCTATGGCTACTTTCAGGCAAGCGTGGTCCTGTTTTTGCCGCTCTATCTCGTCGAACACAAAAGGGTGAGCATCGAACAAACGATCCTCATTCCAGCTTTCTTTGCCGCAGGAATGCTACTGTTCTCGAATGTCGGTGGTCGAATAGGCGACCGTTTGGGCCACCTAGGCACCATGCGCAACCTGGCCGCACTTGGCGCCGTCACGATCTTGGCTTTCGTTTACCTCAATAGCTTCGCGCTGATGGCCATGGCTATTTTCGTCGCTGGCGCCACACTCGCTACGATATCGCCACTCAGTTTGGCCCTTCAGGGGGTGATAGTCGGGCACAGCGACTACGCTCGTTCGAACTCGCTTTACAACGCGTTCTATGCGACGGGCATGCTTCTCGGCCCGCCGATTTCAAGCCAACTGTTTGCGCGCTTCGGTGGTGTCGCCATGCTGTACCACCTGTCGGCGTTATGGGCCGGGTTCGTGCTGTTTGCGTTTGTGTTTCAGCGCGACGACCCAGCTATCAACAACCGACTCCTGCCCGCGAGTGAAACAGGCGTGATCGAACCGGTTGGCGAAAGTTGAGCGCCAGCGCGAAACGACGGATGCCACTCGCAGTGGTCTAGAGCGTCGCTCGGGGGCGTCAGCCTGCATTGCCGGAAGGGCCTCGGCTGCTACTTGTCATCGCTGACTCGCGCCCCTATCTCTTCGGGCTAGAAGTGAAGCCAATATTGAAAAGAGTCCTTGGGGGAATTGCTGGCACTGTTGCGCTCGCGGGGTTTGGTGCTTTTGGCTTCGTGTGGGTGCAGGCGCGCAGGTTTGACGCCAGCATGGACGAAGTCCATCAGGTGGAACTAGTGCCGGTGTCGCGATCGCTGGATGCCGGCGTAGTGGAGCGCGGTAAACACTTGGTTAACTCCGTTGCTGGTTGCGCGGCGCGTGACTGCCACGGCTCGGACTTCGCCGGCGGAAGGCCGCTTCGCATGGGGCCAGTTGGTACCATTATCGGTCCAAACGTCACGGCTGGAGGCATGCTGGCTGTCTACAGTGATGAGGAGTTGGGTAGAATCATTCGCTACGGGGTCAAGAAGGACGGGCGCTCGGTGCGCATGATGACCGTACAGGACTTCTCGTGGCTGCCGGATAGCGACGTGTCTGCGATCGTTTCGTACCTAAGAATCGTGCCCAAGTTGGACAAGGAGAATGGCGCGACGCGCGTCGGCATTTTGGGCAAGGTCCTCGACAGACAAGGCAAGTTCGTCTGGGATGTTGCTCGATTCGTGGCAAAGTTGCCGCCTGGCAGGCCACGGGCACCCGAGCCAACCGAGAATTACGGGCGTTACGTTGTTCGGCTTTGCATGGGCTGCCATGGTGAGACTTTGAGTGGGGGTCCAATTCCGGGCGCTCCACCCAGCATCCCCACACCATCGAACATTACGCTGCATGAGACCGGAATTAGTGGCTATAGCTTCGACGAATTCGTGCAGCTACTAAGGACTGGGTTGCGCAAAAACGGCAAGCAGCTCGATCCGTTTATGACAGTCGAACGCACACGCAACCTGGACGATACGGAATTGAAGGCACTGTGGGCGGCAATTCGGGCGGCCCCCGCGAAACCATTTGGAGGCCGCTAGATGTTGAAGGGGAGGCTTTCTCGACGCGCATTTCTCTCGGCATCGGGCGCAATGGGATTGCTAATGCTCGGGTGCAAGAAGAGCCTTGTCTGTCCGTCGCCGGGAGCGCTTTCCCAGCACGATCGCGACGAGCGGCAGGGCGTTGGGTATGTCGAACTTGCAACGGATCCCGCCAAGGCTTGCAGCAAGTGTACTCAATGGGTGCCATCGGACCCTGAACGTTGTGGTGGCTGCAAGCTCGTCAGAGGTGAAATCCACCCGGATGCGACCTGCCGTCTCTTCATTCGAGTGGGCTAGTCGCACCAGTCGTGGCGTTGCCGTCAGGAGCTGACTCGCCACTCGCTGCCGCTAGCCGACCCGACAGCGTGCGCTAGTTTGGTATCCATCGCCGCTGAAAGTGCCTGCGGAAGCCACCAGACTGAGCGCGCGATCGGTCGTGCCAGAATGAGGCTGCGTGCCCAGTGGTTGTGAACCCCAGTCGACAGACGGCGCGTGCGCATTTTCTGACACTTAGGCTAGCCTGTCCGTCAATGTTTCGATTTCGATCAAGTTGAAGCAAGGTCATGCCGTAGAAAGTATCACCGAGGTGGCCAACGATGAATCGTGTTGAACAGATCGCTCAGATCTCTCGCCCTCAGTTAGGGGATCAGGTCCCACTGCTCGTATTCCGCGCGTTCCGCCATTTCTCGGCCAACTACGTCGAGGAACTTTTAGGCCGCGGCTCGAACACGGCATTTCAAAACGGCGGACGCGAACTTGGGCGTGAGATTGGCAGTCAGCTGCTAACGCCTGAACTCGACACCTACCTAGGCAACGTTGTCGAATGGGTGCAGGCGGCTCGCATCGGTCTGCTGAGCGCAGTAGAGCTCTCAGACGAACGATTGGTTCTTGCTTTGGACGAGTGCATTACTTGTGCCGGGATGCAGAGTATCGGCAAGCGGATCTGCCACTTCGAGGTTGGTTTCGTGGCAGGGGTTGTCGAGACCTTCGTGAAACGCAAGGTGCGAGCAACCGAGACCAAGTGCAATGCCAATGGCGAGAGCACCTGTGAAGTGACGGTCTATCTCACTGGCTGAGTCGGACCACGTTTACCGCTTGAACGGGTTTCACCTGTCTCGCTCGGCGGCGTTGCAGGAAAACGCGTGTGATCCGCCAGGAGTTACCCGAAAATACCGTCTCGAAAGATTTCCGATGGATGTCTCAATTGACCATTCGGAGGGCCAGTCGACGCCGTTCTCGCCGGTGCGGCGGCAAACCCCTGGTGTTCCTGCGCGTATTGCCGTAGATGTTTTTGCAATTTCATGTCAGGCAGCTCGAGCGCACACTCGGACCATTCGACAGCGCCCGTACGGACCCTCGCCATAGCCGCCCTCGGAGTGGTCTACGGTGACATTGGGACCTCGCCGCTTTACGCAGTCAAAGAGTGCTTCATTGGCCATCACGGCGCAGCGCTCACGCCCGAGAACGTACTCGGAGTGATCTCGCTCATCTTCTGGTCGCTCACTGCAGTTGTGCTCGTTAAGTACCTGACATTCGTGATGCAAGCCGATCACAATGGCGAAGGCGGCATTCTGGCGCTGCTAGCGCTCGCCACGAAGGGTAAGCCTCCAACTTCTGGTTGGAGCTGGACTTCCGTCTTGGCGCTCTCGGGCCTCGTCGGTGCGGCCCTGCTCTACGGTGACGGGGTGATTACACCAGCCATCTCGGTGCTCAGCGCGGTCGAGGGCCTTTCCGTGGCAACAAGCGTCTTTGATCCCTACATTGTCCCGATCACCGTGTTGATCTTGGTGGCATTATTTGCGGTGCAGAAGCGCGGGACTGGTGGAATCGGCAAGGTCTTCGGAATCGCAATGATCGTGTGGTTCCTCAGCATCGGCGGTCTTGGTCTGGTATGGGTCCTGCGGGAACCCGCGATTCTCGCTGCCAGCAATCCGATGTATGCAATCAGGTTTCTGACGCATCACGGGATGCATGGCTTCTTGGTCCTCGGCGCCGTGGTTTTGTGCATCACCGGTGGCGAGGCCCTTTACGCCGATATGGGTCACTTCGGCCCAAAACCCATCCGGCTTGCCTGGTACGTTCTGGTGTTCCCGGCGCTCATCCTCAACTACTTTGGGCAAGGGGCATTGTTGCTTCGGGTTGGGGCCCCCGCGTTAGAAAACCCGTTTTATGCCCTCGTTCCCCCAATCATGCTCTACCCCATGGTGGTCGTCGCCACGGTAGCGACCGTCATCGCATCGCAAGCCTTGATCTCCGGATCGTTCTCGCTGACGCACCAAGCGGTCCAACTCGGCTATTTGCCCCGCTTCAACGTGGTTCACACCGCGAGTCACACCGAGGGTCAAATCTACATTCCGACGGTGCGCACTTTGATGATGCTGGGAAGTGTGGCACTCGTGCTCGGGTTCCGTGCATCGTCAAACTTGGCGGCTGCCTACGGCATTGCAGTGACCGGGACGATGGGCATCACCACAATCTTGTTCTTTGCCGTGATGAAAGAGCGCTGGGGTTTTCTGCCAACGCTCCTTTTGACTTTGTTCTTTGCCACCTTTGATTTTGCATTTTTCGCCAGCAATGTGGCAAAAATTCCGCAAGGCGGGTGGGTATCCATCGGGTTAGCGGCGCTGATTTTTAGCGTCATGGTTACTTGGCGTCGCGGTCGGCTTGCCTTGGCCGAGCGCATCCGCGCAGCAGTATTGCCGATTGAGTTATTCATGTCCGATCTGGCATCGACCAAGGTCGCGCGAGTGTCCGGAACGGCAGTGTTCCTTTCGCTGAACCCAAACGTAGTTCCAGCTGCACTATTGCACTTCTTCAAACACGCCAAGGTGCTTCACGAGCTAGTGATCATGCTCAGCATTGCGACCGATCGGGTGCCAGAAGTCGACGACGACCATCGCGTCGAGTTGCGCCAACTCGATCACGGATTTTGCCAAATCATCGCCCACTACGGTTTCATGCAGCGCCCTAATGTGCCGGACATTTTGGAACGTTGCACCGCACTTGGCCTTAACGTCGGCCGCGACGTCAGCTTCTTCTTGAGTCGCGAATCACTCCGGACCACCGGAAACTCAGGGATGTCGACCTGGCGCAAACTGCTATTCGCGTTTCTGTCCCGCAATGCTCATTCAGTAACGGACTTCTTCTCGATCCCACCCGGGCGTGTTGTTGAGCTGGGGATGCAAGTGGAAATCTGATCGTGCCGCTCGGGGGCTCAGGCATCATCCGCAGTTTGTGATTGGCGACGTGACTGAGCCCCGATTGAACCGACTGTTTGTGCCGCGCAGGTCTAGAGTACAGCCAATGCCGCAGAATAGTTTGGTTCAGTCGTGATTTCGGCGACGAGCTCCACGTGCTTGACGGTGTCGGTCTCGTCTAGAACCACGACCGCCCGAGCAGTTAGGCCCTGCAGGATCCCGTCAGCAAGGGTAACGCCATAGTCCTTGCCAAAGCTCGCACGAAAAGACGACAGTGTGACCAGGTTGGCGAGCCCCTCGGCCTCACAGAAGCGTTTCTGTGCAAACGGGAGGTCGGCACTGATGAGCAGAACAACGGTGTCTCCGCGTTCGGATATCTGCTTGCTGAAGGCTCGAGCCGTCGCCTGACACACGCCAGTGTCATAGCTTGGGTTGATGGTGAGCACCTTCTTCTTGCCGGCGAAGCTCGCCAAGGTCTTGGCTGACAGATCTGCACCCACCAGTTCGAAGTTGGGCGCTTTAGTTCCCGGCTTGGGCAGTTCGCCGACGGTGTTGACGGGGGTTCCTTTGAACGCAGTCTTTGCCATGGTACGTCTCGCTGGGCCAAGGGCCCGGTTACTGGGTGTTTCGACTGCAGAATCTATAGGTTGGGCACCCCGAAGCGGAAGCCCCATGGCTCCCTAATTTTTCAAGGCAGCGACGGGGCAGTCATTTTGCCGCGATGGTCAGGGTATTGGGTGGCTCGCCACCGGCTGCTCGATTGACGACTTCCTCGCGATGTTTGTGGCGAGCCTCTCCGCGCCTGCCTCTTTTTGTTAATGCGTTAGTGTAAATTCGAATCGACGCATCACGGGGCATGAACAAGCGTTGGTACTACTTGCCGCCGCGTCGAAGCGCTTCACCGATCCGCCAAGCAGCACCTTCAGCTACTGCTTTCAGTGCAGAAGTCGCATCACCCGCGACCTGCTTGGCCTGAGCTGCTGCCTTTTTTGCGACGACGCGAGCAGCATCAGAAACCTCCCCGGCCTTTTCTCTGACCTCACCGGTATAGTAGGAAGCTGCCTCGCCCATGTCAGCGCTGAACTGCGTTGGCGCCTGGGTTTCGCCACGGCGCCGATAATCACCGGCTAAGATCGACCGATAATCATCGGTGTCTGACCACTCGAGCAACGCCGCGGCTCTCAGGGTGTGAAAAGGGTGAGTCTGACCCAACAGGTTGAGCAACTTGAAGAACGTGTCGATCCCCGCGCCGCGCTTGTAGTCGTCCACCTGCTCCTTGTAAGCAGCTAGGTTGAGCGCTTGCTGCTGGGTGACTGTGCCACCGGCGGCCTTCATGAACATCGACAAGGCATGGTCCAGATTCGAGCAAACCAGAAGAGCCGCTCGATCGGCGGACAGCTCGCTCTTGCGTGACCACTCTTGGAGTGCCAACCGGATGGGCAAAAGCGCAATACCGGCAAGAAATGGCAGGCTGTGCAGCCCAAATGCGAGGATCAGAGCCAGCATCGTTCGGTACAGCGAGTGACCGCTCATCACGTGGCCCAGCTCGTGCCCTAGCACCACCCGAAGTTCGTTTTCGTCGAGGATGTCGAGCGTTGCGCCGTTGAGCACAATGAAGGGCCGTTCGACACCATACGCTCCGGCATTGAACCAGGGCGCTTGCGTGACAAAGAGCGGCACCTCCGCAGGCCAATCGAGCGCTGCTTGAACCTCGAGCTTCAATCGATCCAAGTGCTGGTACTGGTTTCTGCCGACCAGAACCGCATTCGCTTGAAAGGTAGTTCGAATCCCTGTCTCACCGAAGATGCCGACGGTACGCTTGATTACTTGATCGAAGCCAGGTACGGCCCGCAGCGTTTGCAGGGCAGCACGATCCGCCGGATGCTCCCAGCTCTGTGGCGCAATGCGTTCGAAGACACGATGCGCAATGGGCGTGGGCTCGTTCATCGCGGTATGGTCGCGCAGGCGCGGCTCCGGGTCGATAGGTACGGCACACGGTGACACGCCCGGACCTTCGACCGCTCAAGGCATTGCCGCGAGCAACGCTGCGAAATCATCCGGTTCTGTTCGTGCCGTGGCGCTAATATCCAAACCTACCCCAAGCGGAACACGGCTAGATGGTCCACGAACAATCTGACTACATTGTCCTGAATGACGTGACTTTTCGTGGTGCGAACGGTCCCATCTTCGCGCATACAACGTGGCGCTGGGTTCCTGGCGAGCGCTGGGCGATTCGCGGAGCGAGCGGCAGCGGGAAGTCACTGTTCGTCTCGGCCATCATCGGGCGGCTCCCTCGGCTTTCCGGAACGCTCCGGCACCCGTTTCTCGAGGGCCAGCTGCATTGCGCAGACACGATCTATGGGGTGTCACCGCGCGGGACGATAGCGGTCGCCTCAATGGAGCAGCACCGCGCGCTCTTGGCGGCACGCGACTTCCACCAGATGCGCTGGCACGGCTCACTCAGCGCCACCGCCTTGCGTGTTGCCGAGTACCTGTCTTGGGCAGCGGTTGCGAAGCTGAGCCCATTTGTGATAGACGAGCAAGCCTATCAAGCGATTGCCCGCTTCGAGGACTGTCGACGTCGCGAAATTGCGCGCTGGCAGCTTGAGCCTTTGCTCGAGCGACCGCTGCTGGCACTTTCGAACGGTGAACTCCACCGGTTGCTGGTGGCTCGCGCGCTGATGCTCGAACCACGCCTGCTTATCGTGGATGATCCCTATGCCGGGCTGGACGCCCACACCCGAGTCCGACTTACGGAAAACCTAAGCGAGCTGGAGGACCAGGGGACCGCGGTGCTTTACGTCGCCGCACGCGACCAAGACGTGCCGGTCACGGTTTCCCATGAGCTCGAGCTGGATTCTGGGGCAGTTTCGTACGTCGGGCGGCGGCGCGCCTCCGATCGGAGAAAGTCCTTGGTGGTTCACGCTGAATCAGCTATCGCGCCGACTCGACTCTCTCTTCCCGAGGTCGTGATTGAACTCAGAGACGTCAGCGTGAAGCAGGGCCTGGTGACTCTGCTCGATCAAGTAACGTTGGTCGTCTACGCAGGCGAGCGCTGGGCGCTCGTGGGACCAAACGGTGCTGGAAAAAGCACATTGCTGAGTCTCGTGCTCGCAGACAATCCGCAGATCCATTCGAATTACGTACGGATCTGTGGGAGGCAGATGGGCCCAGGAACGAGCATCTGGGACATTAAGCAAAACGTCGGCTGGGTATCACCAGAACTCGAAGCGCACTACCCTGTTGCGACGCCGATCGTTGATGTGGTGCTCAGTGGTTTTCGTAGCTCACTTGGGGTCCACGAAGCTTTGGGCGCAGAACAGCGCGAAGCCGCCGACATGTGGCTTGGGCGGGTCGACCTAACTGCGTATAGGCAAAAGTCACTTGAAGACCTTCGGCGACGCGATCGGCGGCTGGCTTTGCTGGCCAGGGCCTGTGTTCACCGCCCAAAGATATTGCTGCTCGATGAGCCTTGCCAAGGGCTAGACGAGCCCGATCGTTTGCACTTCGTAGCAACACTCGAGCACTGCTTGTCGGTGCTCGGTGCAGCTATGGTCTATGTGACTCACGAGACTGCCGAACTACCATCGACCGTTGACCACTGGCTCGAAATCGAGGCGGGCCGCGTGATCCAGCAGCATGGGCGGGCTGAATAGTCGCGGTCGGCCTCACACAATCGAGCGCATTCGACAGCTAATTCCGATCTCGGATTGACAATCGACTAGCCGGCTCCGAAAGTCTAAGTCGAAATGACGTCGGCCAAGAGGAACAGCTTAATGCGAGTCATGATTTGCCCAAAGCAACTGAGAGCCACCCAAAAATGACGCCATTTGCGCCAGCACTTGTACGACTGCGCACGCGATGGCAAAGGCTGTTGCCAGGGGGCCACCGTGGCACTCTGCAAGCTGCACTTGCCGGTGCGGCCCCGCTCGATCTGCGTATCGTCGGTCGCGTCTTTCTACACGCGGCACTCGTGGGAGTTGCCGCCGGGCTCATCGGCGCGGCCTTCTTCGCCGGGCTCGAATATTTCCAGCGATTCATCTTGGAGGACCTTGCCGGATATGTGCCGCTGCGAGCCGACGGCGAGTTTGCGTTTGCGCGCGGAGCAAACCGCACGCCGTTTCGACCCTGGTTGCTGGTGCTTTTGCCGGCCATAGGCGGGCTCGCGTGTGGCTTTTTGGTTCGATTCGCTCGTGAAGCCAAGGGTGGCGGCGGTGACGCCACGATCGAGGCATTTCATCATCGCGGAGGGGTGATTCGGCGACGTGTGATTTGGGTCAAGGCATTGGCATCGCTTTGTAGTCTTGGGACCGGCGGCGCAGGCGGGCGCGAGGGGCCCACCATGTTGATCGGTGGGGCATTGGGGTCGCTTGTCGCTCGCGTGCTTCAGGTCAACAGTCGCGAGCGACGCATTCTACTCGTCGCCGGTGTGGCCGCCGGGATCTCAGCGGTATTTCGCACACCGCTCGGGGCCGCTTTGCTCGCTGTTGAATTCCTGTATAAGGATGGCTTTGAGTCAGATGCACTAATTCCGTCAGTGCTGGCGAGCGTCATCAGCTACTCTGTGGTGATATCGCTCCTCGGTCAGACGACGCTCTTCGGTCACGTTGACCATTTTCCGCTAACCGTGGCACACCTGCCGCTCTACGTTGTCTTAGCGCTAGTAGTCTGTTTTGCCGGCGCCTTGTTCGTCAAGGTGTTGCGGGTTTCGCGTCGGGCGTTTCAGCGCGTACCAGTCCCTGCTTGGGTCAGGCCCGGCATCGGCGGGCTCTGTTTGGGCGTCTTCGCCACTCCCATTATCTTGTTCGTTGGGAATGCAGTACACGTTCGTGGGCAGGGGCTGGGGTTGCTCGGCGGCGGCTACGGCGCGGTACAAATGGCAATTGGTGGTTCCCCATGGTTGCCCGATGGGTGGCTGGGTGCGCAGTTGCTCTTTGTGCTCGCCATGGCCAAACTCATCGCTTCGGCATTGACGATCGGCTCCGAGGGAAGTGCTGGGGATTTTGCGCCGTCATTAGCGATTGGTGGTCTGCTTGGTGGTGCATTTGGGCGCGCTGCAGTCCTTTTATTCCATGACCCCCGGATTCAGCCAGGCGCCTTTGCCTTGGTTGGGATGGCCGTGTTCTATGGCGGAATCGCGCACGTACCGTTGAGTGCCTTGATTCTGGTTTGCGAACTGGCAGGCAACTACGATCTGCTCGTACCCTTGATGTTGGCATTGGGAATTTCGTTCGTCGCAATGCGTCGGGTAAGTCTCTACGATTCTCAGGCTGCCACCCAAACTGATTCGCCTGTGCACCGCGACGCATTCATCCTGGGCGTGCTCGAGGGCGTGCGAGTGCGAGACGTACTGCCCGGACCGACGCTCTTTCGCACGCTCAAGCCCGATACACCAGCAAAGGATATGCTTGCCATTTTGGCCGAGGCAGACACGCAAGACGTGTTTCCCGTCGTCGACCAGGCAGAGCAACTGGTGGGGTTGGTAAGTTCGGGGACACTGCGCGTGGTAGCGGTCGAGAACGATGGAATTGCGTGGCTCCTTGCAGCCGATCTGATGCAGCCAGCCGTCAGCGTTACGCTCGAAAACGATTTGCGCACCGCCAGCGCGCGGCTTCTTGCCAACACTTTGCGCGAAATCCCTGTGGTCGACGTGACCGGCAAGGTGCTCGCCATGCTCGACGAGACGGATATTGCTCAGTGGCACATCAATGCGGCGGGAAGCGATTCGAAGACGCCCCTGCCGGTATCGAGACCGCGCGGGGGCTGGCTCGGGTGACACCGCCGAGGTAGCAGCAAGGACTGGTTGACCGAGCGCGGACTTTAGTCCCCTATTCAGTTGGAGGCCGCTACAGTAATGGGAAACTCGAGAAAGACGAAAGCGGCCTGACATGGGGGATTGCTGAAGTCGAGGCGCACGAGTCCTGATTCTTGAGACATCAGCGTGTATATCTGGGACGCACCGTTTCGACTCGGGGTGTCAATAGAACGCAATATCGTCCACCCAGATATCGAAACTGCTGCAGCCCTCCGAGCAGTAAAATTGCAGGTTGGTGATCTCGGAAGGCTTGAACGGTTCGTCTGAAATGTAACGGGTCAGAACGGTAAAGGGCACTGATACCTTTTTCCATTCGCTTTCGAGAGAAATGCGAACGCCGTGCGGCCAACAAGGTTCTTCTTCACAGGTGCCGCCGTATTTGGCCAGCGTCGTGCGAGTTGTCGAAATGCGAAACTCAAAACCACTAAAGCCCGCGGATGCACTTCCGCGGATCCAAAAGGTGACGCCTCTGTACGCGCTAGCATCAAAGGTTCCGTAGGTGACACCGTCGAAGGCCAAATCGAGTCCAATTCCAGCGAGCCAATTCGCGGTGTTGCTCGATGAACCATAGGCGTGCATGGCCCGCCTGCTGCTCCCGCGACCACCGTCTATGGCCGACGTTTCAACAGGGACGCCCGGCGTGGTTACTTCAGGCCAAATGGTTCCGGGAAAGTTCAAGGCCGCGAACGCGTACCAAACCCCTTGCCGTTCAGTACACCGACGGATATGCCCGGTACCATCTTCCATATCATCGATGAGGGACGTGCAGGGACCCACTACCGTAGACGGAGTGCTAGGCTCGCTGGTACCAACGGAAGCTACGCCACCTTGGGCCACGGGAACTGGCACCGCGACACTGGTGGCGCCCCCGGATTGGCTTGTGGGACCACTGCCTGCGGATGCAGGGTCTGCAGTTCCATCGAGACCCCCAAGGTCATAGCGGCCGCCACAGGCCAGAACCATGTGACTTACGGTGACACATCGAAGAATCGAGGCTCTGCTGACATTGAGCATACCCAATCCCTCCCGGCTTGATGGGATGCGAGCGTTCAAAACTAGTTCCGAAGGTCGACGCGACTACTTGCGCCTTCACACTGACCTATCACAGAACAAGACACAGCGGTCAGGATTCACCTGTGTAACGCGCAACAAGGCCGCCCCTTTTAGGTTGTCCTACACGCTTGATACAAATGAGCATCAGGCAACGCTCAGCGTTGAATTCACCTGTGCGCTACTGAGTGATGGCACGGTTCAGCGCTGGAGAACCAACGTTTACGGTGGACTGGGCGATGGTACCGCCACGAGCAGTACGGTGCCTGTCCGGGTAATGGGCATCACGAATGCAATTGCAATCGCTGCCGGTGGGCTCCACGCTTGCGCCCTGCTGGCTGATGGTACGGTCCAGTGTTGGAGGGGATGGCACGACAATAGACAGCAACACGCCCGTGACCGTGCAGATCCTTTGAGTGCCCAAGACCTTTCGTTGCGTGGCTGTTGACGTATAGCGTCACAACTTCGCTAGCGTTGAGGTCATCACGACTGGTGGCGAGCGCCTAGAACTTGGTAGCGGGAACGGTAAGAGTCTTGATATCGGCATACGACGACTCGATCCCTGCCGTCGCGATCGTGTTCTGAGCCCCGGAAGGAGTGCCACCGTTGTCGGTAATGGTATTCGTCCCAACTTGATTCTGTGCGACATTGGTGGGGCAGTTGCTAAGAACGTTATGCGCCACGGTGTACCCAGACGTCTTCTCGTCCATATAGAGCCCGTTGCAACCGTAGTCCGCCCACTGGCTGCACGAATAGTCGTGGATGTAGTTGTACTGCATCTCTGAGCCCGTGCCTTGGTTTGAAAGCGTGTATATGGCACCTCCGTCGGTCATGATCTGATTGACGTGGTGGATGTTGTTGTAGTTGATCTTGTTGTTGGTCATCGCATTGGCCAAGCCGGTCCAGCCAAAGCCGACAGAGATCCCGGAGTAGTTCGTGTGAGAGATCTCGTTGTGCTCGATATCGATGTACGCCGGGTAACCCGCTGCGATGCCGACGCCGCCCTGGACCTCGGTGGTCACATTGTCGATGTAGTTATTCTTGATTGTGTCTCGGGTGCAGATCTCGTTCTTGTCGCTCGGGTTGTAGGCGATGTGAAACTCTGTCGTGTCGGACGCAGTGAACTTCCCGATCGCGATGCCGTTTCCAGCGATTTCCGTGAAGGCGTTGCCGATGATCATATCGTCGTGCGTGCCTGAGACGAAATCGAGACCCGTCGCGCCCATTTGCGTGAACAGGTTTCTCTCGAAGTGCATGTGGTTGGCGTTCGTGACACTGACAGCAGCGGCCATTCTGCCCACGGTCTGGTTGTTGCTGGCATCAGCTGTCAAGTTGTACTGGCCCGCCTGCCCATCGAGGAAGCCGTGTTCACTCGGACGCATGTATGTGGAGTGGGCGAAGGTCAGGCCTTGGAACCACAGGTAGCTGGCTTGGTCCGAGGAGCTCGTGCCTTTCACGCTCATGATGGTCTCCACCATCGGCGCGACCACCGTGGCGGTCGACATATCTTCGCCGGTTCGCGGCTTGTAGTAGACCGTTTTCGTCGTCTCATCGAGGTACCACTCTCCGGGCTGGTCCAGAAACTCGAGTGCATTCTCGAAGTAATACGCCCGGCCCAGCCCCCAGCCTAGCTGATCCATTCGCGGGTTGGGCCGTATGAAAACGATGGCATCCTCCTCGGTTTGGAACTTCACGTATGAGGTGCTGCCCGTCGTCGTGATGGATGCAATCCGCAGAGTACTGTCACCCCACGCGATCATGATATGCATCTCCACCTTGGTGAGATTCTTCCAAGCCGCAACGACCGAGCTCGGGACCTGAACGTTGTGCGCAGCCTTGTCCCAGCCAGAGAGGCGATTGAAGTTGGGCGCGTCGTTCGCACCGAGGTTTGGTGTGCGGGCTCGCAGGGCTTTTTTGCCGTTGACGTAGAGCTGCCGGAAGGCGGTCGTACCCGCGCTCGCCGAGTAGATGTTATTGGTCGCGTCGGCAACGGCCCAGCCCGTGATGGGCTTTCCTCCGGTGATGAGCGGCCGCTCGCCGGTGTAGGCCACGTACTTCACGTAGAATCCACCGGTGCCGGAGTCGGCGTTGCCAAATGTCAACGCACTCGATTGAGGATAGGTGCCGTCGCGCAGGTGCACGGTGATGTCCGACTTCATCGCGCTCGTCATTGTAGCGACCAGATCGCGCGCTTTCGCGATTGTCTTTAGGGGTTGAGCTAGTGTGCCTGGGTTGGAATCGTCGCCAGTCGGCGATACGTAGATGTCCGAGCCCGAGCTGCCGCCGCCCGAAATGTTGCCGCCAGTGGCGCTCCCGCTGCTGCCGCCAACACCGGACGAGCCCCCGATGCCTGAAGTGCCGCCTTTCGCCGTGGTTCCGCCGGTTGTGCTGGCCACGCCACCGGAGGTCGATTTGCCTCCCAATCCAGTCGCACCGCCGAGCGCGGAGGTCCCGCCAACTCCGTTTGACGAGCCGCCGATCGCGGTGCCACCCGTCGCGCTGGGCGCCGTACTTCCGCCTGTTGCCTGGCCGCTACCCCCGGATGAAATGGTGCTGACACCTCCCGTTGTGGTCAATCCGCCCGAAGAAGTACCCCCTCCTCGTGGCGCGCTCGAGCTTCCTCCGCTGCCGGCAATGTTCGTGCTCGACGGACCCGGTCCGGATTCCGAACTGGAACAGGCAACGCTAGCGGCGGTGAAAACGAAGGTGACGAAGGTGAGTTTCTTCATTGGCGAGGACCTCGGAAGATTTTGGTCAACACGGCAGTGTAAAGTTTGCAGTCGCGTCGACGGGGCATAGTAGAAGAACACTAGGAGGATGCTCACAAGTCGGGTCAGCTAGCGAAGCTAGGAGTGACATCGATTACTGAAACTGGGTGAAGAACTTCCACACTTCTGCCTTGGTCCAAGTCTTGGCGCCGTCGTCACCACCACCGTCTACATTGCCGGGGGTGTGACCACCGTCGAACGCGCACCATTCAACTGGGTGTCCGGCACTGCAACCTTGATACTTGGTGCATACATGCGTTCCACTGCCTGTCGCTGGCTCGGGCGGGTTCTGAGCGGTGCAACCGTTGTTCTTGACGAACGTGTCGCGCAGTGACCGCCCACCCGCGATGCCACAGGTTCCGTCGCTTACGCCGTGAATTCCGAGGTATGCGATCGGATCCTTGCCGCCATCGCATCCGCTGAGCACGGCGCCAGAGTAGACCGCGGCCGCCCGGAATACCGTGGCTCGGGCACACGCGAGTTCGTACGTCATCCCGCCGCCGTAGCTGAAGCCCACCGAGAACAGCTGGGTCGTGTCGACACAGAGATCGCCTTCGATGAGCTTGATCAAGTCGTCGACCAGGGTTAGGTCGCGACCTCCAGAATTGGCCCAGCCGTTGCTGATCCCCTGTGGCGCGACGAAGATCGTGCTGTTGTTCGCCTGTTCTCTGAGCCCGTAGTACGACCAAGCGGCGCCGCTGCTTCCACCGCCGTCAATGTCACCCATAGTGCCGCCATTCCAGTGGAAAGCAAAGATCAACCGGTAAGGGTGACTGTTGTCGTAGTTGTCAGGGATCCGGATCATGTACTGTCGGCTTTGGCCGCCGCTCTGAATGGTGCGCGAACCGCTCGCCAGCGTCGGAGTCTTGCCGCATCCCGAACTCGGCGTTCCGCTTGCGCCGCCAGCAGAACCACCGCCCACAGCCGTTGCGGCACCCCCGGCTGCGCTCACTCCCCCAACTGCAATCCCTCCGGCGCCGGTGCCGCCCGCAGCCACGCCACCGGTGGCCGTTCTCGCACCGCCAGTAGCCATCGCGCCGCCAATCATGCCCCCACCACCAGTCGCCTTATTTGCGCCGCCAGTACCGGAATCGGCACCGCCGGTTTGCCGAGCACCGCCACTTTCCGTGACGCCGCCCGTCGCTCGGTTGCCGCCGGTTTGCCGAGCACCGCCACTCTCGGTGGCGCCGCCTACCGAACTGCCACCTGTCGCCTGGCTGCTCGTAGCCGACCCCTTGCTGCCGCTGCTTCCCCCCAGGGCGCCCGAGAAGCTACCGCCTTGCGGAGTTGTCGCTGTGCCTCCTGTGCCGGTCCCATTGGCACCGCCCCCGCCGGTTTCCGAGCTGGAGCAGGAAACACAGGCGGTCAATAGGCCCAACGTGACGATTCTCAGGGTGGTATTTTCCATGGAAAGTAGCATCCAAATGTGCCGCGAGGTTGCTGGTCGATGCGGTACATAGACTCGAGTCGGTCGAATTTCGGTTCAGGAAAACGCTCTCTGGTGTGATCTTGCACTTACCCTTGACGTATTTGGCTTGGCTGCGCTTGAACGCGGTCATCGACAACTCCAAAATGCGAGAATTAAGTCATGCTGCACTTCGGGTACAGGATCCGTGCACCAAGGCAGCGCCTGTTCTGGTGCTACGCCGAAGTGTACGAGCGGCATGTGTTCGTCGTAGGGGATAGCAGGGCGAAAGCTACGCCATGACCGAAACGGCGTAATCTGCCTACGCCGAGGCGCCGCCATCTATTTTTTCAACGCGAAGCCACCCTTAGGTGTTACCCATTCACCATGACATTCGCGAGGTGGAGCGGTTTGGGGTTCCGGAGTTCTTTGGTTTTTTGGTCGGCGGTCGTCACGACCTTGTCTGGCTGCGACGAATCATCGTCGAATGGGCCATCGACAGACCCGTCAATACCCCAAAAATACCAGGCATTTGCTAGCGCTTTCGACCAGGAGCGTCAGCAGCTCGGCGTCCCCGGTGCGGCGGTCGCCATCATCGAGCGGGGCGAAGTGACATTTTCCCATGGCTTTGGCACCAAAGGTCCGAATAGCCACGAGCCTGTTGACGCCGACACCCTGTTTCGCATCGGGTCAATGACGAAAGCACTGACAGCGACCACGTTGCTCGGCCTGGTCGATGCGGGAGCATTCAGCCTCGATGCCCGCCTCTTGAGCGTCGTGCCCGACGTCGCTATCAACGATCCAGACAATCTTTCGACACTGACGTTTCGCCAACTACTTTCCCACCAATCTGGGCTTTTTGACTACCTTGCGGTGGATGGCCCGAAGGATGACGGCGCGCTCTCGCATTTTCTCACGAGCCAGGATTATGCAGCGAACGAGTACTTCATGGCCCCGCCTGGGTCGTTCTATAACTATTCAAACCCGGACTATTACCTAGCAGGGCTGGCGCTCGAACGCGCTTTGGGCGTCCCGTATCGACAGGCTGTTACCGACCGCGTCCTTTTACCACTCGGCATGACGCGGACTTTCTTCTTGCCTTCTGAAGTCATTGCCGATGGTAACTTCATGGACGGCAAATCGACCAACGCCGACGGCAGCCCTTGGGTCGTCAAACCCGACTCGTATGACAATGCCTGGGGGCGCCCTGCCGGCTTCGCCTACTCGAGCGTTGTCGACTACGCAAAGTTCGTCCAGTTCCTCTACGCCGGAAATGCGGCAGTCTTATCCGACGCCGAGCGAGAGGAAATGCAGTCGCCACAGGTCAATACACTCGATTTGGGCGGCGCTGACACCAGCCTCAAGAGTTACGGTCTCGGCCTAATGCTTCTGGAGAAGTTCCACGTCGGTCAGAGTGCCTACGCGATGAAGCTTGTGAGCCACGGTGGTAACATTCCTGGATTTAGTAGCATGTTCTACCTCGTTCCAGAAACTGGGTCTGCCATCGTATGGTTTGCAGATGCGGATAGTGTTGCGTTCAGCACGTCCATGGTCGTCGCGTTGAACAGCTTCGCCGGACTGGCCAACCCCACGGCATGGCCGCCGCCAGGGATCGCCGTAGATACGAGCTTGTTCCCTGCCTACGCCGGAACGTACGATGACCCACACGTAGCGGGTACCATCAATGTCACAGCCAGTGGGGCAACGTTGTCTGTCGCATTTCCCCAATTCGACGCGAGCAACGTCGTATATGAGCATAAACTGCAACCGACGTCCAAAGACAACTTCATCGTGACGGTGGACGGACAGCCCTATCCACTTACATTCATCACCGACTCGACCGGCGCGTATGTTTGGATGCGCACACGGCTCACCGTGGGCAAGCGCGTCGCATCGCCCTAACGCAGCTGCGTCGCCAGACATTTCGGACTTTCGCCGGTGCAATTGCGCCACCCACAAATCTCGGCAATTCTTGCAGTATTGTTCACGCGGCGAGATTTTACTGATTGGCGGCGACACGTCGCGGGCAGCCGGAGCAGGCAACGTTTCGGTTCTGTTCCACGCGAGTCGTCCTCGCTTCACTTCGTCGCTTCGCGAGCTCATCGGGAACTACTACGCCACGCCCGCGGTACAACTCGTCAGGCGTCTGCCCGTCGAAGGTACTGTGCGGCATCTGGTGGTTGTGTTCCTTAACATAAGACTCGACCAACTTTCGTAGCGTGGCAATGTTGTCGAGCTGGTTGATAAATAGCCAACCGAACTTCAGGACCCGCCACCACGCCTCGATCATTGATTTGGAGAAGCTCACGTCTACCTGAGCGATGACGCGTTCCTGTGTCCCAACTTCGAGTAACCTGTCAACGTTCTTGTTGAGGTTCTCAACACCGGAGTCCGTGTACACCTGAGTCACCGAATTGCCTAGGCAATTCGCGTCATGCTGCAGCACGTGGCACGTGTTCATTCGGTCGAGCTTTTCCGCGACCGTCCAAGCCAAGATCCTCCGCGAGTAGTTGTCGATGACCGCGTGGAGATAGGCCTTCGTTCCGTCCAAGAGTATGATGATCGTTACATCGACATGCCGCGCTTCATTTGGAGCCGTGGCGCGAAACTCGACCCGCGGCTTCGGAGGATGCACCCGCAACCTTGGTCGTCGCCAACCGCGATCTCGTATCAGCTTCGCCCAAGTTCCCGGATGAGCAAACACTCTTCCGACTCGCTGTGCTTGAAGAGCGAGCGCTCGAATCGACATATGTCGATAATCCTTCGATTGAACCAGATCGCCAATGGTCTCAACTCCCTCAAACGTCAAGCATTGAGGCTTTGATAGAGGGCAGCTGGATTCGTCATCGAGGGAGCATCCCTGTTGCCGTCCAACCCAATCGTGGAATCGGGCGGCAGACAGTCCGAGAACACGAAGGGCAGCCGCCAAGGGCATCCCCTTTCGCTCACGCTCAACGGCGCTGAGTATTTGCCGCTTCGTTTCCCCATCCGCAACACGGGCATGCTCCAACTTGAAGCCAGAGACATGCAGCAAGGTCAACACGAGTCGTAGTACGGCGGTTAGCACCGATATTCGGCGTTCCAATTTTTCAACTTGGTCCCGAAGCAACTTTTCGCGTGGTCTATCATCCGCGAAAGTCACTACCTCACCAACGCCATGGCAAATCCAACTCACTGCCGTCGAGCGTGGGATCTCAAGTTCCGGAAACAACGAGGGGTTACCGGTGGCAATGATCTGTACCTTGATACGGTGGTCGTACGTGCGGCGTTCGCGTTGAGTCATCAGGCCCGCGCAGGCTCGCTGACACAACCAGCCACGAACCCCCTTTCCCGAAAACGCCAATGATATCATGCTGCGCAATTGCGTCGCCCGACCTCCAGAATGTTGAGCAACGTAGCTGCGCTGGGTCTGCTCGCCAAGCATGCGAATGGTGCAATTGCAGTCCGCGTTGCGGCGCGGCGGACTTTGCTACAGGTCCCTGCCCACATAGGACCTCGGCGTTTACCAATGCCTGCGGTCGCGAGCAGAGCCCAGAATGCCCAACGACTCATCGCGCGCAGAGTCCGACCGCCTTGGGCGACGCCGGAGTTCCCGACGGTTTGGTCGCTTTCTTCACACGCCGCCGACTTGGTATTGGGGATCCACACGTAGCTGGTATGGACTCCCAGTGATTCGTGAGGGACTGCACTGCCGCGTCGTCTGACTCTTGGCTCCAATGGCGCGACTGGCGAAGGCGCCCACGACGGCCAAGTCAACCACGAGCAAGAGCTGGCACCCGAAGGCTCCGACGATCCAACCAGGCTCAGTTCACCCATGTCGCTGGCCCAATTGTGGACGCTTTCGAAACTGCCACCTGGCGGCATGGCGAAAGGAAATCCAAGCCTCACGGCTGGTCGTTCGCTCATAGCCGAAGAATGACTGCCAAATCCGTCGATTTGCTTGCGACGATTACCACATCCGAGCGTCGTAACTGGTGACGTGAGCCGTCCGTCTTCGGCCGAACCAACCGGGAGAGTACCATGTTCCAAGCAAGCCTGCGCCTCGGACCACTCTGCATCTCGATCCTGCTTGCCATTCCCAGCCTGAGCTGCTCCTCGAGCGAAGCGCCTCCGGAGCAGTCGGTCGGCAGCTCGAATCAAGCAATCATTGATGGGATCGGAGTGGCTGTCGACACGATTGGCACGCCTGACTTAGGTCACACGGCGGGCGGGTACTGTTCTTCCACACTGCTCAGTGACGGCTGGTTACTGACCGCCAATCACTGCATTACCCAAGTTCCAGAGGCTCCTGGCGGAGCGCAGATGGATCCCACGCAATTGCGGATCCGGCTCAAGGATGGAGAATGGATCAACGGCAACAGCTCCTGGACCATCTATCAGCATCCGACGCTCGACGTCGCGTTGGTCAATTTCAACCAATCGATCACGGATGGGTCAGCAAAGCCCTTTGGAAATCCGCTGTACCTTGGACAATCGAGCCAGCTCGTTGGTAAGTCGGTCTACTGCCAGTCTTGGGGTAAGGGGACGCGCGACACGGGTGGTGAGACCCTACGCTACGGCTGGATCCCCGTGGCCCGGCTCGCGTCCAACGGATTCTTCTTCGAAAATGTCAGGCCTATACCTTGGCATGGCGACTCTGGTGGTTCTTGCTTCGTGTACGCCAACGGTCAATGGAATATCGTCTCGGTAAACAGCCTCGCCGGCGTCGACGGTTGCACCAACGACGACGAAACTTGCAGGTACTGGTCGTTTGCAGTCGGCGTCGAATACTTCCGTGATTGGGTTCAGGGCATCGTTGGAAATTCCGCAGTCGTTTTCGCGAATCAGTTTCCAGACTCGACCAACGTAGGCGGACCCTCCCAGCAACTGCTGCCAGGTGGCCCTCGCGCGGTCGCCGACACCGCACCTGCTAGTCACAGTGAGTACGATTACCCGCAGATGACGATCGGCAACGATACGATTCGCGCCATATTCGTGCCGCATGCTTGGACCGTTCATCTCTTTGAAGACTATGGCTTCGGTGGTCGTGACTGGAGTTACGGTGAGAGCTACTGGGAGGCCTTGAGCGCAGAAGTCGACCAGCAGGCGTCAT